>FWWL01000828.1_pt1 | contig 81468 bp, 59 predicted proteins | sample 2228331 | NCBI WGS metagenome assembly FWWL01 (sample SAMEA103939775, study PRJEB20133) | metagenome | reverse complement strand
CAGTCAGGTCATACACAGCGCCGACGCGGATCCTTCTGTCTTTCGGTTCTACGTAGCGCACATTGACCACAACCCTGCGCCGCTGCCCAGAGCTATCGAGCACCTCCATGTTATAGTCGAGCAGGGGGCGTCCATTGTCTGCAGCTCTGTCGAGTTCCTCTCTGAAGCTCTTAAAGGCGGCCTCGCTGACGTGGAAACGGCGAATAGGCTCGTTGAGCACCTCTTCGGCCTTTTCATATCCGAGCACCTTGGCCATGTTATCGTTGGCGTATGCAATCACTTCCTCGCCGTTCTGGTCTGTACTGATGAGGAATACCCCCACTGGCAGGTCGCGCTGGATGACTTCGGCGGCACTGTTGTAAACACCGCCGCTCACGTGGACCAGTTTGCCCTCCTCATTGAAGGTACCTTTACAGCTGAGCTGCGCAATGAGCATGGCGCCGTCGCGGCGACGCAACTTGACTTGTTCGTTTCGTATCTCTCGCTTTTCCCGAATGCGCTCTATGATGTGCTCCAAGGACTCGGGCGACCAGAAAAGCTCCTTCACACAGTTCCCGAGCATTTTTTGGATATCATCAAACCCCAGCATTCTCGCAAAAGCGCGGTTGCAGTCAGTGATGCGATAGTGCGATGCCTCAAAAAGCCCTTCTTTGGCCCCCTCCTCAAAGCCGGCAAACCACTCACCTTCGGCCACGTTCAGCGCCATGCACAGAAGCGCTTGCGGAACACCGTACCCGTCGCGAAAGACCTGCGAGATGAAATGTATGCGGCGTATTTCTCCATTTATCTTTAAACGAACCCGTATGCGCTGGCTCCACTGCCCGGGAGGGGTTTGTTTGATAATTTCCAATATCCGTTCGCGCTCAGACGGGGTCTCGTAATAGACTAATACCGAACGCTCGAGCATCTCTTCTTCTCTGGCAAAACCGAAGAATTCTATCGCCTGAGCATTGGTCCGCCGAAACTTTCCGTTGCCAAAGGTGCTTACGTAGATAGGAAACGGAAGATGAGCAATGCCTTCAAAAGATTTGGCAACCTCATCCTCCCATGAAATCGAAGGCGGATCATTTCCATGGGTTTATGTCTTGCTTCGGGTGAAGGAACGCATCTGCTGCAAAAGTATGTTTCGCGTAAGCATATTTTTTCAAATGTGAATCTTTTTTTACTCGGATAGATTTAGAAAACCAAATTTCCCACCAAAGACATCTTATCAGAACTCACCCTCAATATCGCTGCACACCGTACCTTTGGCTACCGAATATCTACACCAAAGCCGTATCATAACCAACATTAACCGTTCAAAGTCAATCTGCTGTGAGATTTGTAGGCCATGTTATCAAGACTGGCATCCGCTTGGGCGCCGTGCAACCCAAAACCTGGATACCCGTCCACCAGCGCCAACGAAAAGTTTTGCTCCACTTGCTGGCGCATGCCAGCCACACGGCCTTTGGGCGCCACTATGGCTTTGCCTCTATGCTATGGCAGCAGCATGCTATAGAGGTTTTCCAAAGGAACGTTCCTATCTATGACTACGACAAGATGTACAGTGAGTGGTGGCATCGTTCGCGCGCCGACGAGCCTGATGTGTGTTGGCCGGGCGTTGTGCCTTGGTATGCCATGAGCAGCGGCACCTCAAATGCCGCATCGAAGTACATACCAGTAACGCGCGACCTCATCCGCTCGATGAGCCGCCTGTCGCGCCGGGTATTCTTCGATATGGCGCACTTTCATCTGCCCGCTAACCTGTTCACCAAGCAGATGCTTATGGTCGGCAGCACCACCTCGCTGCAACGCGAGGGCCGCCACTGGATAGGCGACCTCTCCGGTATCATCGCCTTGAACCGGCCTTTCTGGCTCAAGCAGTACTATCGCCCAGAGCGCGACATTACCGACCTGACCGACTGGGGCGAACGCATTGAGCGCATCGCCGAACGCGCACCGCAGTGGGATATTGGCTTCATCGTTGGCAATGTGGCCTGGGTGCAAATGATCTTAGAGCGCATCATAGCGCGCCATCGCCTGCGGCACATCCACGAGTTGTGGCCCAACTTCTCGCTCTTTCTGCACAGCGGCATCTTCTTCGAGCCTTACCAGCCCACGTTCGAGCAGCTGCTGGGCCGACGGATACAGTACGTGGACAGCTACTTGGCCTCCGAGGGCTTCATCGGCTACCAACGTTGGCCCCACAAACGCCTGCACCAGCTGGCTATCAATGCGGGTATCTTCTTCGAATTTGTACCCTTTGACGATGCGAACTTCGACGAGGAGGGCAACCTTCGACCAAATGCCGAGGCGCTCTGGCTGCCAGATATTGAGCCGGGCCGCCCCTATGCCCTGCTGCTGAGCACAGAAGCCGGCACTTGGCGCTACCTCCTAGGCGACACCATCGAGTTTGCTGACACGAAACGGCTGCTCTTCCGCATTACGGGCCGCACGAGGCACTTCCTGAGTGTTACGGGCGAACACGTCTCGGTGGACAACCTCAACGCCGCCCTGCGCGCTGCTGACCAACGCCTTCACTTGGGAGTCAAGGAATTTGCTGTGGCCGCAGAGCCGTGCGGCTCGCATTGGGCGCACCATTGGTACATCAGCGCTGAGCAACCACAGGCACACGACCCGCAGCGCTGCGCCCGTCTGATAGACGAACACCTGCAGGCCATCAACGACGATTATCGTATAGAGCGCCAGTACGCCCTGCGTCAGGTGCGCGTTACGCTATTGCCACACCACGTGTTTTACCAATGGCTCGAGCAGTGCGGAAAGATGAATGGTCAGGCCAAGGTGCCGCGCGTGCTCAAGGGCAAGGCTCAGGGCAGCTGGGAGGTCTACTTGCATCGGGTATTGGGTCAGAAGCCATAGGGCAGTAGAGCAAAGCGGCGGTTTTATCGAATTTTCAGGACAGCGGCGCTGTGCTGTGCGCATTTTCGCGGTGCGCTGTTTCATTTCACAATTCACTTGTATCGTGCGTCAAATTCTTCGCATACTGGCCGAAGGAGCGGCTCAAGCCTGGCAGCAGCTGGTGGCCAATCGGCTGCGGTCGTTTCTATCGCTATTGGGCATCACTATTGGCATATTTTGCATTATTGGCGTTAAGAGCGCCGTCAACTCCTTGGAAGACAACATCCGGCGCAGCCTCTCGAAATTGGGCAACGATGTGGTGTACTTGGACAAGTTCTCCTGGTCTGAAGACCCGGGCCAGAACTTTTGGAAGTGGATGCGTCGCCCTAACCAAAGCTATCGGGAGTACGAGCTGCTCAAGAGCCGCATGAAAACGGCTTCGCACGTGGGCTATTGGCAGTTTTTGGGCAGCAAGACGGTCAAGTGGCGCAATTCGAGCGTAGAGAATGCCTTTTTCTTAAGCGTTACGGAAGACTGCAGCGATATCTTCCGATTGGAATTTCAGGAGGGTGGGCGCTTCTTCTCGCCTACAGAGTACGCCAATGGCAGCGATGTGTGCATTTTGGGGGCTAAGATAGCTGAGACGCTTTTTCCGGCTGGCATGAACGGCGTAGAGCAATACGTCAAGGTGGGGGGCCGAAAACTGCGCGTCATTGGGGTGATAACTCCTTCGGGCAATGACCTGCTGCGCATTATGGACTTTGATAACGCCATCATGATTAGTCACACGCTGGCGCGCCGCGGCTTTCGTATTCGGGATGGTAACATGTGGGTGGGTAAGTCCACCATTGCGGTAAGAGCCAAACCCGGCGCACCATTGCAGGCGGTCAAGGATGAGATGACGGGCATTGTGCGCAGTGCTCGCCATCTTAAGCCGGTAGAGGAAGACAATTTTGCGCTCAACACATTGACTATTCTGAGCAATGTATTTGACAGTCTTTTTGGCGTCATCAATGCGGCGGGGTTCATGATTGGCATTTTTGCCCTCATCGTGGGCATGTTTTCGGTGGCTAACATTATGTTTGTCTCGGTTAAGGAACGCACTGGCATTATCGGCATCAAGATGGCCATTGGGGCTAAGCGCTGGTTCATCTTGTTGGAAATCCTCTTCGAGGCCATCGTGCTTTGCTTGGTAGGTGGCGCCTTAGGGTTGCTTCTTATCTGGGCAACCACCCAGGCCATTACCCATGTGTTGGACTTTGACATTCACCTTTCGGCGGTCAACATTGGTATTGGTGTATTTACGTCTATCGTTGTGGGAGTAATTTCGGGGCTGTGGCCTGCGCTTCAGGCCAGTCGTATGGATCCTGTGGAGGCTATTCGGGCGATGTAAAGAAGATTGAGGGGAGGTGTGGTGCTGCCGTTCTTTTATTGCTTAACTGCGCAGAGTTGGTGATAAAGCCTTGGGCAAATGCGGAGACTCTGGGAAGCGGTTCCGCCATTATTAAGGGCTGAAAGCGGGACGGAAACGCGCTGGGGGGTAACAGGAGCCGTTCGCACACCCTCGGGTACGGAAAGGTTGGTGAGGTTGTGGGGCTGTTTTTTTCCCAAAAAACGGAAGTTGGGAGGGAGGGATAAGGGTGTTTAGGTTTGGTTGCGGCGGCGAAGTTTGGCGGTCAGTTGTTGCCAAGCGGTGTTTATTTCTGGGGAGACGCCCGACCACAATATCAGGGCACTGAAGACTAGGGCGAAGGTGCCGGCGCGAAGGGCGATGTTTCCTATGGGAAGGGCGGTATCGGGCAGGAGCCATGATACGGCTAAGGCCATAGCGGCAAGTAGAAGCATGCGGAGCGTTGTGCGGCTGAAGGGTTGGAGGCGGAACTTGAGCCAAACGACGATAGCGCCTGCGGTCTGGTAGGCTGTGGTGGTCATTAGGGCGGCCAGGGCGGCTCCGGTGATATCGAGGCGGGGAATGAGCCAAAGACTAAAACCTACGTTGGCTATTGCCAGAATGCTCAGGGATACGAGGGCATAGCGATAGTGCTGCGAGTAATACACCAACGAGCCATTGAGACCCATGGCGGTCTCGATGAGTTTGGCGGCACATAGCATCATGAGGACGCGCTTGCCTTGAGCGACTTCGGTGCTGTTGGGCATGATGCGGTAAAGGTCGTCGGCAGCCACTACGATGAGGCCGAAGAGGAGTAGCCCTGCGGCCAGCAGATGTACGGATACGGAGCGATATAGTTCTCTTAAGGCGGGGCGATTGTCCTGGGCCAAGTGTTGGCTCATGATGGGAATGCTGACGGTGAGCAGTCCTTTTAGAGGGATGTCCATAGCGACAGCGATGTTGAGTGCGATGGCATAGATACCTGTGCGGCGCATGTCGGTGAGAGAGCCAACGAGGAAAGTATCGGCTTTGGTAGCCAACAGCAGGGCCATACCCGAAAAGACGCTGAAAGCGCCGTAACCAATTATGGAGTGCCGCAGTGAATGAGGAACGTTGTGCCAACGCGGCCAGGTGAGACGCTCGCCCAACTGTTTCAAGTAGAGGAAGAGTGCGACCACTACGATGGCATAGTGGAACACTAACAAGAGCAGTACCGTCTGTTGCTGAAGCCATCCTTGCCACAGGGCAATCATCAGGAGGGGCAATACTATCTTGAGGGCTACCTCGAAGAGTAGGGAGGGCACCACGATGCGCTGTCGGTTGGAGGCGTAGTAAGCCATCACCGAGGCGGTGCCGTAGAGCAGAGCTAATGGGAAGACCCACCAAAGGATATGTGCGGTGAGGCCCGTCTGGCGTTGCCACCAAGCCCAGGCTAAGGCTACTAAGGCAGCCCAAAGCGCCCAGCCGGTTAATGGCATTAGCAAGATGAGGGAAAGAAAAGTCTCGCGCCCGCGGTGCAGCTGGGCAAAATGAGGAAAGAAGCGCAGGCTGATGGTGTGGGCCGACAGGGAGAGAACGGGGAAGCTAATGATGCAGATGCTCAGCAGATACTGCACTAGACCATAGGTCTCCACCACTTCAGCGCGCGAATAGACGAAGAGAGTGCTGGCGGTGCCAATGGCCAGACCGCTGAAATTGAGGAGGGTGTACTTGATGCCCTGTCGTTGGATGACGCCCATAGGTGTGCGTTCACTCAGCCACTACCAAGCGGCGCACGGCCAAGCCCAGTTCGTTGCGCACGCCCAAGGTGTAGATGCCTGCGGCTAATTGGGCTGTGGGCAGAGCAATAGTGTTTTCGCCGGGGTAGAGCCGCACTTCGTCTTGCCAGCATAGGCGTCCTGCGGCATCATGAAGGGTCAGCGCTACGGTCATGGCGTTTTCTACCTGAGCCACCCACTGGGCTGGGTGGGCGGCGGTGGCAGGGTTGGGCTTGAGCATGAAGGCGACGCGGCGCTCCAGCTCGTTGGTGGCCGAGAGGTTTTGGGTGCGGAAGGAACCTACCTGGGCCTGATCGTGGGGTTGGCACAGGTCCCAGTCGCTGTAGGCACGCACGCGCCAGAAGAGCGTCCAGTTGTTGGGCAGGGTCTTGGTTACGACGGCGTGGTCGGCATCTACGAACGTCTCGCTATAGAAGCGCTGGGAGAAGGTGGGGGTGCGGCTGATCTCGACCACGTAGTAGCGTGCCCCGGGCACTTTTTTCCACTTGAGTTCGATGTGGTTGTACTGTACGAACTGGGTGGAGTCTAGCGGGCTGACAAGTTCTACCTGGGCGTCGTCGGGCAGTTCGGGCATTGAAGTGTTTATCTGCAGGTAAGATTTGTGCTCTGTCTGCAGGTTGGCGCGCATGGCGGCAATTTGCTCAGGACTAAAGCGGCCCGAACAGCGGTCGAAGGCATAGCTCATGATGAGCGAGCCGTCAGAGTGAAAGGTTACGCCGTCGGGGTCTTTTTGGGGCACTGTGCTCAGCCCTGCGGCGTCGCAGGGCCAACGGTAGTTGAGGTAGTCGGGCGGGGTGTCGCAAAAGCCGTCGCCGGCGCTGTAGCAGTTGGAGGCGTCGGTCTTCTCTACGGCCCAGCCGGAGATAGTCGGTGGTGCGGGTTGGCTATAGTTCCAGTCAAAGCCTTCCCATCCGGAGAAAGTATGCGGTAGCGAGAAGTGGTGCCCTATTTCGTGCGCCCAAGTGATGTTGTCGGGGCCGGAGCAGCTGTTGCGCATGACGACGGCGTCCATCCAGGCATAGCCGCAGTTACCGGCGGGGTTGCCTACGACGAAGATGTTTAGCCGATTGCGCAAGGATGGCACTACGGTGTTGAGCATGTTGAAGCCGCCGGAGAAGTCGTGGTCGTACCAGCTGCTGTTATTGTAATAGCGCACTGGGTCAGTGGGCATCAGATAGAAGCGTATGCGGGCCTCCTCGAAGAGATGGTTAGTCCAGCATAAGGCAGTGATAGCCTGCTCTAATGGGAAATGGCCGGTGCCATTGCTAGTACCCACGAGGTGTAGCGTTACAGGCACGTACAGCCAGGCCGTATCGCCGTCTTCGGCCGCTTCAAATAGAGTGCCGTTGCGCTGGTACCAATCAATCCAGGGCGAGATGCCCGTGTAGCCACACGTTCCGTGTTCTTCTTGGTGCTGCGAACGCAGCGGAAAAACGGCGTAAAACAGGGCCACAAGAGTAATAAGCAGGCGCATAAGCAGGTGTTTTAGCAAGTGAAGTAGGGTGGGATGACGCCTTTGTTCCTTGGCGGCGAAGGTACGGGCGGTATGCATTCCTCTCTCCGCTTGTTTGTGTACGTCATGAGCATAATTTCAGTTTTCGTCGCTTTGTTACGGCTCGATTTTTTAAAGGCCTTAGCTGCGCTGCACCCAGCGCGTTCGGGCGCTCAGGGCGAGACCAAAGAGCATGAGTAGCGAGCCAGCCCAAACTAAATTGATACCCGGAAAAATAATGGCTTCCAGGACGATGTAGTCGGAGCGCGGGGCGTTTTCCGCCACCTCTATCGGGATGCGTCGGGCATCTTCTGAGGCTTTGGCAGCGGCGATGGTCATGGTGGCTGTGTTGGGGTCAATGTTCTCGAAGCGGAAGTGGAGGCCCCAGCGGGCGACTTCGTCCTTGAGGTTGAGCGGACGGCTGTCGCGGATGAGGAAAATCGGGCTGGCTTCTGCGGTGCTGCCGTCGGGAGCCGTGATGCGCAGCTGTGCCGCTACCGCGATGTCGTCGGGTTCTGGTGAGTAGTGTGGGTGCTCTACTTTCCGATTGAGGCGCACCAATTGGATGCGGTAACCCTCAAAGTCAGCGCTTTCTCCTTCTTTGAGCCGTAAGGAGCGGTATTGGAGCGTTTCGTCGGCATCAATCAGCTTAGCCAACGAGGCCTCTGTCAGGCGTACGCGCATTTGCAGTGCTCCGATTTGGGCGGGCAGGGTGAAGGCGCCGGCGTTTGGGCGCAGGTAAAGCATGGGAGTGGCCACGTAGCCCGTGGTGTCCTCCAACGAGTAGGCGCGCAGCCGCAGGCCAAAGGCCAAATCGCCCTTTTCGGGGCGGTAGTCGGGGTGTTGGGGTGTCTTCGTGTATTCCTCCAGCACCAAATAGTGTTTTTGGGTGAAGATGGTATCGCCTATGGCTGCCTCATAGGTTACAAAGCGGATGCTGTCCTCTTGCTGTCGCGCAAACTCGGGGTCGAGTTCTGCCTTAGGTAGCGAAGACACGTGGGTGAAGATGTCGTAAGTCAGGTAGTGCTTTGTCGAGGGGTTGGACGCGACGACCTGGGTAAACTGGCGGTCATACATGACATTGGGGTACAGCGTAAACTCTTCACCGGTAAAATTGCCCTGGGCGTCGCGTTTGCGGAAGCGCACCGCGAAGGTGCGCGTCTGGCGCTCGATGGTGTCTTTCAGGTAGGTGGCCTCATAGCCGCGAATGGGCATTGGAGCTTCTTTCAGCAATAGGATGTTGCGGTTCAGTTCGTCATTGCCCATGCCCTCGATGAGGCCCTCCATGGCAAAGGCGTTGGATGAAATCCAGCGCTTGTTCAGGCCAGTACCCAGAATGCCCAGTAGCAACAGCCCAAAACCGATGTGCGAAAAAGCCGAACCGGCCTGCCTGAGGTTCTGGCGCATGAAAGAAATGAGATAGTCCGCATTAGCCACAATGGCAAACATGCCAGCAAACAGCAGCGCGAAGTATTGCCAGGCGGAGATGTCGAGCCACAACGCATTAATTGCCGATAAAAAAGCCGCTCCGGCCAATCCGATAAGCATGTGCCGCAAAAAAGTGCGCCGCCATAGCGCCGCATTGCGCTCCTGATAGCGCAGCCATTGGGCTACGCCCGTGAGCATGCCCACAAACACACCTATCCACAACTGGTAACGGTTATGGTGCGCCACTGGGTCTTTCAGCGCCGCGCCCACATAATCAGGGTTGAACAACTGCACCAGCTTATTCCAAACTGGCAGCGAAGTAGCCCCCGTAATGAGTACTGCCGAAAACAACAGCACCAACGAGCCGATGAACATCCAGAACTCCCGAGAGGCCAAGCTTTCCTCCTTTTCCACATTTGGAATGCTCTTGCTCCGCCCTACCATCAGGGCTACCGATACTGTAGCGAAGAAGCCGATGAACGCTATCAGCTGTGCCCCCAGGCCCATCTCCGTGAACGCATGGGCCGATGAGTCGCCCAGTATGCCGCTGCGCGTCAGGTAAGTAGAGTACAGCACCAGCACAAAAGTCATCAGGTAGAAGACATAGGTGCTGCGGATGGAATAGCCTGTATTGCGGGCAATGAGGTGCGTGTGCACGCCGGCCACCAGCGTAATCCAGGGCACCAAGGAGGTGTTCTCCACGGGGTCCCACGCCCAGTAGCCTCCGAAGGACAGTGCCTCGTAGGCCCAGGCGCCGCCCATGAGGATACCCAGACCCAGCACCGCCGCCGAAAAAAGCGCCCACGGCAAGGCCGGTTTCAGCCATTCGCGATGTTCGCCCGTCCACAGCCCAGCCACCGCAAAAGCAAAAGGCACCAACGTCGAGGCAAAGCCCAAAAACAGCGTCGGCGGGTGTATCGTCATCCAATAGTTCTGCAGCAGCGGGTTCAGGCCGTTACCGCTGATTTGCGCCAGATAGTCCGCCCGCTCAAAGATGGGCGCCTCCATCGTCTGGCGCAGCAAGTCGAAAGCACTCACCCCCAAGCGATACTCCCCCACATACAGGCCCAAAATCATAGAGCCGATAAACGCCTCGGCTACAGCAAATACCGCCAGCAACGGTGCCTCCCACCGACCTGCCCGAAAAATGAGCACCAATCCCAACACCACGTGCCAAAAACTCCACAGCAAGAAACTGCCCTGTTGCTCCTTCCAAAAAGCCGAGAAGGTGTATTGGAACGGCAGGTCGTCCGACACGTTCGCCCAAGCGTAGTAGTACTCATAGTGCTTGTTGACCAATATCCAAAACAGCGATACAATGACCCCCATCACGGCCAACCCATGTACCACAAAGGCTCCGCGACCCAATTGCAGCCAACCCGCGGCATCCGCCTGCAGCCGCCGCCGCTCCGCCCACAAATACGATACCGCCGCCAACAACGCCGCAACAAACGACAGCACCGCGCACAGATGACCTATCTGACCCGGTAACAGATGTTCCCCCAAATATTGCATATATTATGTCCTTATCGTTTTTCGGAGCGCACGTACACCTCCTCATCCTTGTACTTCGATGGGCACTTCAGCAGCATATCCGACGCCTCGAACACGTCCCCTCGCATTTGGCCCGTGAGCACTATCTGCTCCGAGCGCTCAAAATCCTGCGGTTTCCCTGCGCGCAGCACCACCTGGCGCACTTCGCCTGCGTCATCGCGCAAGTAAAAAGCCAAGTAGTTTGGGTCTTTTACAGGGTCGTACTCAACGGGGCGTTCCTTCACCAACTGGCCCACCAACTTCACCCGGTCGCCCTTCTCAGCCGCCTGGCTGAAGTTCGCGTACGTGGTCATGTCCTGACTGGCCGAAATCAGAATACCAATGGCCACGGCAATCACAGCTGTGGCAATCAAATGCGAGCGTTTCATGTGTACTTGTTTTTTTCAGGCACAAAGGTACGCCGGCAAACACCCGGCCGGCAGTGATTTTCCTTTTAGACGCAACTGACCCATACAGCGTTGGACGCTCTCAAGAACACCACACCGCGCAAAACGTTTAGCCTCCTACGCTTAAGAGCCACACTCCGGGCAGCGCAGCACTGTAACTGCAAAAAAATACCCTGCCGGAAAAGACACCACCGCCTTAGTTGCCTCCTGCTCCGCCACCAACTCCAACGAAAAGCGGATAAACTGCCGGTTGTCGTACGCCAACCGATACGGCGCCTGGGTATCCACGCCGAAAAACTCCGGGCGCGACAAACACTGTGGAAAGTTCGCCCCTGTGAACACCTCCACCACGCCCTCTCCCACAGGCCTCAAGAAGAGGTTAGCCCGCCCCAGGTCATCGCCCACCATCAGCCACGTTACTCCGGGTCGCAAATAGAAAAACCGCTCCTCCGGTCGCTCCGCACTCGCCCCCAGCACCTCTGTCTGCCCAAAGTCGGCCAAGCACCAGTTACGACTCGCGTCTTTAATCTCTACTGCTCGAGCTGTGCTCAGCCGAAACACCGATCGCAGCGGCTCCTGCACAGCCGGCACACGCTCTGCCCCCTTCGAACTGCCCAAACTACCCGAAGAACAAGCTGACCAAAACAGCCCCAGCAAAGCCCCCCAACACCAGGCACTCAACAGATTTTTTCCCTTGCAAATCATGGAGGCAAAAATATCCCTTTGCTTATTCCTCAAGCTTTTCCTGCTCATTGCCTTAGCGTACAAGATCTGTGTAGCGCGCCAAAGCGTCGGAATTACCGCGACACCAGCTTTACCCCCTATTGCACCGCCCTCACTATGGCTGTTTTTTTAGGGAAAAACGGCCTCGGTACTTGGGTTCGGCCTTTTCGCGCACCTGCACCTGCGGAGCTCCGGCTTGGGCTTGAGCATGTGCCCGTCTCGCCCTGGGGCCTTAATAACGGCGTATCGGCATCGGAGGGGCGCCGTGCTTGCAGGCGCGGAGGCGAAAGGCCGCTGTTTCGCCATTATTAAAGCCCGAAAGCGGGACGAAAACACGCCCGAGGCCAAACAGGAGCCGCGCGCCCAGCTACTATGCCCACAGCAGCCGCTCCGAAGCCGGCGGCCGTTTTTTCACCCCAAAAAACGGAGGAAGAAAAGGAGATGACTGAAGGGAAGGGGGCTACCCTATCTTTCGCACTACCTCGAGAAAGAGATCCGAAAAATTGTGCTCTTTTCAACTTTTAAGAAGAAAGACTGCCATGAAGCACAAGCCGTTCCGCACTTACTCCCTACCTGACAAATCTCAAACACAACAGTAGTAAGCGTCAACCCTGCCCGTCCAACATTGCTTATACCTTAGCTGTTGTCATCATTATCACTTGAAAAACGAGATTGTATGAGAAGAGAGTCAATTTTGCTGGGCTTTTTAGGCGGCTTGGCCGTAGGTGCTGCATTGGGTATTCTCTTTGCCCCCGACAAAGGCGAACGTACACGCGAACGCTTGCGTCGCAAGGGCGAGGAATACCTAGATGAAATGCGCGAGAAAATGGACGACCTCGTTGAAGAAATGGCCGAGAAGTTCGAGGACGTAGTGCGCGACGCCACGGACGGATTTCGACGGGCCACGGGCGGCGCCAAGGAGCAGGAAAGCACCTCGGGCGTTTAAGGCCGGCTGTCATTAGTCAGGGGCCATTGCTCAAGCGTTCGCCCATTTCCGCATCTAGGAGGGCGAAATAATGGCGAGGATTAGCCGAGCTGTGCACCACATAGCGCGGTGGCGTTCGAAGGCCCTGTTTGAGTAGTGGCCCTATATCTTCGGGCAATTCGGGCGGGTGCCAGGCAAAAAAACGCAGCACTACCTCTTGTCCGCTTTTGGCCGTCAGCGTGGCAGTGAGTTGGAGCCATTCCTCCTCTCGGCTTTCGTCGAAAAAATCAGCGAAGGGCAAGTCTTTCAGCTGTGCAACGGCATTGAGCCAGTACTGCACGGGGTGGAATGGTAATTCAGCACCGTGTTCGCTGGGTGTTTGCCACACGACGGAGTCGCGTCGCTCAAAGATGGTGGTGCTGTCAGGGGGCCGCACAAAAGTTATCTGCCACACCTCATCAGGTGTGAAGGCGAGCAGTTGGCGGCTGCGAAAGCTGTCAAGCGTTCGGTTTAAGGGCGAGCGCAGCGCTGTGTAGGCGCGGTAGTGGCCGGCGTGCGAGCGGAAGCGGATGAGCGTTTGTGCACCTGTTGGCCCTGGTATTTCTGGGCCGATGTCGAGCGCCAAAGGTGTAGTCCCATGGGCTTCTACCATCACTTGCACGAGCGGCGCCTCTGCCATAGCGTCTTCAAAAGCCTTGACGGGAACGGACTCTAAGCGTACCCCTTGCGTGAAGAGCAGCACAAATCCCCGTGCTGCATCGCTCGAGATGGGCACCGTGCGGCCGTCTTGCTCAACCACCCAACCCATCGCCGTGCGTTCTAAGGACCACTCCGACCGCCCGGGCCACAACACCCGAAGGCGATAGACGGCCTCCGCGGAGACCCGTAGCAACGGCGCCTGCAAGGGCGCCCGACAAAACCACGGCACCCGGCGCAAGACAAGGCCAGCGAGCAACACCAACATGAAAAGCAAAACCAGGTGCTTGTTCTTCATAAAGACTCGGATGCTCTACTTTTTCTTCTTGCGGCGCTTTTCCAGCCATTCCTCGGCGGCCTCCATCTCGGCCATGACATCGCGCCATTTGTCTGCAACATCCTCGCTTAGGCGCAGCGTTTCTTCGTACACATCCGCCGAAATATCGAGCACGGCGATCTTTTTGCCTAAATATTGTTCGATGCGCTTCAACACTGGCTCTTCCTCCGGGCTGCAGAAAGACAGTGCCTGACCCTTGCGGTGCCCCCGGCCCGTGCGCCCCACCCGGTGTACATAGTTCTCGGGCACTTCAGGCAAATCGTAATTGATGACGTAGTCCACGTCAGGAATATCAATGCCGCGCGCGCTGACGTCAGTAGCAATGAGCGCACGCAACACTCCTGTGCGGAACTGCTCCAACGCCTCAATACGCGCGCGCTGGTCTTTGGCTCCGTGTAGGCAGCTGACGTGAAGTCCTACGCGCTCCATGGCCTTCTGTACACGCTCGGCCCGCACGCGCGTGCGCACGAAGGCGAGCACCTTTGCCTGTGGGTGCTCGCGCAGGAAGCGCTCCAAGAAGAAACGCTTGTCGTCCATGCGAATGAAAGCCACAGCATGCTGGACATTCTTCGACACCGGGTCTTGCGGCGACACTTGAATGCGGATGGCATTGCTGCGCACCAGCGAATAAGCCAGGCGCTTGATTTCTGTGTCAATCGTGGCCGAAAAGAACAGCGTTTGTCGGCGGCGGGGCAGGCGTTTGAGCAAGTCTTGGATGTCTTGGAGGAAGCCCAAGCGGAGCATGTGGTCGGCCTCATCTACGGCCAAGATGCGCACCTCGTCCAAAGAGAGGAACCCTTGGCTGTGTAGGTCGAAGAGGCGCCCGGGTGTGGACACCACTACATCTACCCCCTTGAGCAGACGAGCTATCTGCGGCTCTTGCTCCACACCGCCGAACAGGTCCAACACACGCACCCGCGTGTGCCGCGCCAATGCTTGGAATACGCCGGCAATTTGCATGGCTAGCTCGCGCGTAGGCTCGAGCACTACACAGCGCACGCCCTCGGCGCGCGCTGAGCGCTTGGCCGCATGAAGACGGTGTACGATGGGTATGGCAAAGGCTGCCGTCTTGCCAGTGCCCGTCTGCGCCACTGCCAACACGTCTTCGCCGCTGAGGATGTGCGGAATAGCCTTGTATTGGATGTCCGTCGGGCGGCGCCAGCCCAATTGGGCCAGGTTCTGTTTGATTTCATCAGCAATGGGATACTCGTCAAATCGCATGCTTGCAAGTGTTTGAACAAGGCGGAAAGGTCAGCTCTTTCGGCGCAGAAGAGCCATGTAAAATCCATCGAAGCCCTCTTCCTGAGGCCATAAGGTTCGCTCCTTGCACAGTTCGAAGCCCTCGCCTGCGGGCGTCTGTAAGAAGCGCTGCACCTGTTCTTGGTTTTCGGCGGGCAGCAGGCTACAGGTGGCATACGCCATGAGGCCGCCGGGCTTGACGATGCGGCAGTACTGCTGTAAGATGTGCTGCTGGGTCTGCTGCAGGTTTTCGATGAACTGCGGAGAGAGTTTCCACTTGCTGTCTGGGTTGCGGCGCAGGACGCCCAGGCCGCTGCAGGGCACGTCGAGCAGCAGGCGGTCGGCCGTTTCGTATAGGCGCTTGATGACCTTGCTGCCCTCGATGGTTCGCGTCTCGATGTTGTGGGCGCCGGCGCGGCGGGCGCGTTGGCGCAGTTCGTCCAGTTTCCAGCCCAGGGTGTCGAGGGCGATGATGGTGCCTTTGCCCTGCATGAGCGCGGCCAAGTGCAGCGTCTTGCCGCCACCACCCGCGCAGGCATCCACCACGCGCATGCCGGGCTGTGGGTCTAGCAGCGGAGCCACCTGTTGGCTGCTGTAGTCCTGCACCTCAAAAAGGCCCTCGCGAAAAGCGCGCGTCTGGAACACGTTCTGTCGCCGCAGCAACACTAGCGCCTCAGCGTCGCCATGAGGCCGCGTTTCGATACCCTCGGCAGCCAAGTGCTTCTGCAGCGCCTCGCGCCCGATTTTGAGGCGATTGGCGCGAAGCACTACCTCAGCGGGGCGGTTCAGCCAAGCGAGTGTTTCCTCCCAGCGAGCGCCTAATTGCGCCGCGCCCAGGGCATCGAGCCAGTCGGGAATGCTCTCCCTGTAGGAGCGCTGCTGGCGCCAGTGTTCAGCCCGATGGCGAATATCATCAGGAGACAGACCGCGCATTTCAGCCAAGCGGAATACCGTCTCATCGCCCTTCTGAAGCAGCAGATGGATGCCCACCAACTGCCAAAAATGCACCTCTTCGGATGGCTCCCGGCCCAAGATGGCGCTATACAGGCGGTAATAGCGCACCACCTCGTAGGTCGTTTCCGCCACAAACGCCCGGTCGCGGCTGCCTGCCTTTGGGTTTTGTCGCAGCACTTGCTCAATGACCTTGTCCGCGTAGCGGTTCTCCACAAAAATGGCCTGCAATGCCCGCGCTACCGCGCGCACCAACAAGGGCCGAACTGTATAGGTAAAGGCTGACATGGAAAAGGATACGCATTTTGATTAAGAGGGTCTCCGAAGCGCTTCGTGCCCTCTCATGAAAGACAGCGAATGGCAAACCTTCGCATCCTCTCCTTCCATTATTTCAGGTTAAGCCCTCCAAATCTATAAGGCTTTCGAGGACGGGAGCGGCACTATGGCTTCTCTGGGTCGTTGGCTTTGTCTACCTCTTGGGCCAGTTGCTCTCGCAAAGCGCAGACAAACTCCTCTGAGGTGCCCATCAACTCGGCAATTTCGCTATCGCTCCACGACGGATACCTCCTCAACAGGTTGAGCACTGCCATCCGCGTGTGCTCTTCAATACCCTTTCTAAGACCTTCCTCGAGACCCTCCTCGAGACCTTCGCGCCAAGCTTTCTCCACTACCTCTGCATCCATGCTCAGGCGGTGATCCTCCAAAATCATCTCATACGCCTCCTGCGCATCTTTCGGAGCGCGCTCTAATATCTTGAGTACTTGCTCTTTGTCGCCCATGCTGTAGAGTTTTTTTATGTACCAAACCAACGAACGCCACAAGAGTTGCTTGCCCGCATCCAACGCCTCTCCATCCATCGAGGCCACTATTCGAGGGAGATTCCGGGTCAAACCCTCCAAATATCGGGCAAATTTAAGCGCCAACAACCAACTGAGCAACAAAGCGGAAGACACCTTCTTAGCAAGTGTCTCCTCTGAGGTGTCTCTGAGGTTAATGAACAGGTAGTCGAAATGCACCACAAAGTTGTACTGTTGCTTGGTAAGACCCTTGATGTGGGCCGCCAGAGTTTGGTTGGGCCAAGCCGCCTCGCCGTGATAGAGCACTACAGGCACTATGAAGTCTAAACCTCGGTTGTTTATCAGGCCGTTTCTCCAAATGTGGTAGATGTAGCCGACCAACTGAAGTTGAATGGGATGCTCGGGTATGTAGCTCTTGTGTTCGATGAGGAAGAAAACATCAGCAACATCTTTGCCCTTGAGTCGGCTTTGGTAAACCATGTCGGAGAGGGTGGTGCCGCTCTGTTCGTCGGCGTGGGCTGTGGGCGCACTTTGAAAAATGGAAAAGTCCATCACTTTGAGCAAGTGTGGAGGTGCAAAGGTGTGGATGAGTTGTAAAGCTATTTCGCCTTGGCTCATGAAGATGTTGAAGATGCAGTCGTGTACGGGCACTCTGTAGAGGGGGAAGGGGGTAACGTCCTGTGGCATGAGACAGAGTTTTGGGTTGATAAAAGGAAGGCCGTGGGTTCATCAGCACCTGGTCTTCAGACGGGCGAAGAGAGTAGAAGGCAGACTTGGGATTTAACCGACAGTTATTTCCACATGCGCGTTGAAATACTTACAAAGATATTCCCAGGCTTTTTGAAACGGATTTGCCCAATGGCCGAAAAGGATCAGATACGCGGGCTATATTACCTGACTGTACAGGTTGGGAATTAGGATCTTTACCATCTCCTTAACTTGAGAGTGGATAACTGTGGCAAACAAGTATGAGCATTTGTGGTTAAAAGTACGGAATATTGAATTCAAAAACAAACGCTTTTCGATGGTAACTGAGACTGCCAAGACGCTTCGCCAGCAATTTGTCGTAACGGGCATGACGTGTGCCTCCTGTGCGCGTAGCGTAGAACTGGGTTTGTGCAAAGTACCCGGCGTGCGCGCGGCCACTGTCAACTTGGCCAACAACACTGCTCAGGTGGAATATGCACCCGACGAGGCCAGCCCGGAAGACATGAAACGTGCGCTGCAGAGCATTGGCTATGACCTCATTGTGGAAGAGCCAAGTGCGGAGGCTACCCAACAGGTACAGCAGCGCCAGAGAGAGGCATTGCGCGGGCGTGTCATGGGTGCTTTAATGCTGGCTGTACCTTTAGTGGTGCTGGGCATGTTTTTCATGGAGGCGCCAGGAGTGAATTATCTCATGTGGGCATTGGCGACACCTTTAGTGTTTTGGTTTGGGCGGTCGTTTTTTCTCAATGCCTGGAGGCAGGCGCGGCATGGGACGGCCAGCATGGATACTTTGGTGGCCATCAGCACGGGCGTTGCCTACGCTTTCAGTGTGTTTAATACCCTATATCCGGACTTTTGGCAGCGCCGAGGTTTGGAGGCCCACGTGTATTTTGAGGCTGCGGGTGTAGTGATTGCCTTCGTTTTGCTGGGTAAATGGCTGGAGGGCAGAGCCAAGGCTCAGACGTCGTCATCTATTAAGAAGCTGATGGGCCTGCAGCCGTCCACTGTTATGCGCCTGTTGCCAGATGGTCGCGTGGAGGAAGTGCCTACGGCCCAGGTAGCAGTGGGAGACCTGCTGCTAGTACGACCAGGAGAGAAGATACCCGTGGACGGCAGTGTGTTTAGCGGCCGTTCGCACGTGGACGAGAGCATGCTCACTGGAGAGCCGATGCCCGTGGCCAAAGGCCCAGGAGAGCGCTTATGGGCAGGTACTGTCAACCAGCATTCGCCCTTACAAGTACGCGCCGAGCAGGTAGGTGCTAACACGCTGCTGTCGCAAATTATTCGCACGGTGGAAGAAGCACAGGGTAGCAAGGCACCTGTACAGCGCTTGGTGGACAGGGTGGCAGCTGTCTTTGTGCCTGTGGTGATGGTGGTGGCTGCTCTGGCGTTTGGGGCTTGGTGGTGGTGGGGTGGCGAAGAGGGTCTGGTGCGAGGCCTGCTGGCGTTCGTTACTGTATTGGTGATTGCGTGTCCTTGCGCGTTAGGTCTGGCCACTCCTACGGCCATTATGGTGGGTATCGGGAAGGGCGCTGAGCAGGGCATACTCATCAAAAACGCCGAGAGTCTGGAGTTGGCACACCGCATTCAGGTGCTTGCCTTGGACAAGACGGGCACCCTCACGGCCGGCAAGCCCTCAGTGGAGGGCATCCTCTGGGCAGAAGAGCCACCTGCTGCTCCTTGGCCCGATGTGCTCTACTCTGTGGAGCGCCAGATCCAACACCCTTTAGCCGAGGCCATTGCTGCCCACTTAGAAGGCCAATCTATGCCGGTGCCATTGAGCGAAGTGGAGCAGGTACCTGGTCAAGGAGTGCGTGCACATTTTCGCGGAGAGCGGGTATTGGTGGGTAATCGCGCCTTGCTTTGGGCCGAGGGGCTGTCCTTGCCTCATGCCTTTGAACAGGCAGCTGAGCGATGGGAGCGCGAAGCCAAGACGCTCGTCTTTTTTGCTCGGGCTGAGCAGGTACTGGCAGTTATTGCTATAACGGATCCGCTGCAAACTTCTGCGGTGTCGGCGGTCCGTCAGCTGCAGCAGATGGGTATTGAGGTGTGGCTGCTGACGGGCGACAACTCCCAGAGTGCTCGAGCTGTGGCAGATGCTTTAGGCATCGAACACGTGCGCGCCGGCCTGATGCCCGCTGATAAGGAGGCCTTCGTGCGCGAACAACAGGCTCAGGGGAAGGTCGTTGCCGTTGTAGGCGACGGTATCAACGACAGCCAAGCGCTTGCCCGTGCTGATGTGAGTATCGCTATGGGACGTGGCACCGACATCGCCATGGATGTAGCTCAAATGACCCTGATGAGCAATGACTTGCGTAAGATACCAGAAGCCATTCGCCTTTCGCGCCAGACGGTGCGCACCATTCGGCAAAACCTGTTTTGGGCCTTTATCTATAATCTTATCGGCATACCCATTGCGGCGGGGGCGCTATATCCGACCTTAGGCTTTACACTCAACCCTATGTTTGCGGGGGCAGCTATGGCGCTCAGTTCGGTGAGTGTAGTGGGCAATAGCCTGCGCCTCAAATGGTGGGGCTAATGGGTGCGCTCGAACAGGGGAGCGTGGCGCACTTCCTCCACGTTGCGGCAGCCGGCCAGTGCCATAGTCAGCTCAAAGTCGGAGAGCCAGTTGAGAAGCAGCTCTTCTACGCCCGCTTGACCTGCGACGGCAAGTGCGTAACAGTATGGCCGCCCAATGCCGACGGCGGTAGCACCTAGGGCGAGTGCCTTAAACACGTCAGCTCCGCCGCGTACACCGCTGTCTATGAGGATGGGCACTCGCCCTTGTACTGCGGTGGCAATGGCTGGGAGTGCCTCGACGGTGGAGATGGCGCCATCCACCTGGCGGCCGCCGTGGTTGCAGATGTAGATGCCATCCACACCGTAGTCCAGCGCCTTGCGGGCGTCGTCGGGGTGAAGAATGCCTTTGAGGATGATGGGCAGGTCGGTATGTTGGCGCAGGAAGGATAGGTCTTGCCACGTGATGTTGGGCCGCGAGTAGATGCGGATGAAAGTGCGCACAGCGCGCAGCCCTGCGCCGCTGCGGAGATTCTGCCAGAAATTGCCCGGAAAACGGCGATTGGCAGCAATGAGGGTGCGAATGGCCTCCCAGCTGGGCCGTGGCCGAGCGGTGGGGGCAGGGTCTGGCTCTTCCATAATCTTGCGGAACACGGAGTCGGAGGTGTATTGGGCAATGCCCATGCCGCGCAGGAAGGGGAGGTGCGCCAAGTCAAGGTCGCGCGTGCGCCAGCCTAGCATGGTGGTGTCGAGGGTAACTACAATGCCTGTGCAGCCACAGGCTTTAGCCCGTTGTAGAAAGTGGGCGACCAGCTCATCGGAACGGCTCCAATAGAGCTGAAAGAAGCGCGCCGTATTACCCATAGCTGCCGCGCACACCTCCATGGGCACGGAGGCTTGGTTGGAGAAGATAAAAGGAACGCCCAAGGCCCCTGCCGCGCGTGCTACGGCCAAGTCGGCTTCGGGGTGCGCCATTTCTAACACGCCAATGGGGGCAAGAAAGAACGGCCCTGGTAGGGCGCACCCAAAAAGCGACGTAGAGGTATCGCGTTGTTCCACGTCGCGCAGCATGCGCGGGACGATGGCCCAGCGTTCAAAGGCGCTCGTGTTGGCGGCCATGGTGCGCTCTTGGCCTGCCCCGCCAGCAATGTAGGCCCAGGCTGCTTCTGACATGCGCTGACGGGCTGCTGCCTCCAAACGGCCCAAGGCTATTGGTATCCTGGGGCGTTGGCCAGCAACGCCGCTTACGTACACGCCGCGCTGGCGGTCGAGGGCGTAGGTCTTGCTCATGGTGCGGCTCGATTGTTTTTAATGGTGAAAGGCCCATTGCTGCGCAATAGATAGTGCAAAGAAAGGGCCTAAGTAAGAACGATGGGTACGCGCCTTCTGATGAAAATGGTGGAGTATCGGCTTGTTTTTTTGAAAGGTAGGAAGACCTCTGCGCCAATGCGGAGAGGGCAGGGTGCTGCCTGGCCATTTTGAAGTGAAAGGTGATAAGTGAAAAGTAGAACCGCCCACTTTCCCGCCGCTTTTCTGACCTCCGTTTTTTGGGGTGAAAAAACGGCTGCCGGCTTCGGAGCGGCTGCTGCGGGCGTAATGGCTGGGCGCGCGGCTCCTGTTTGGCCCCGTGCGTGTTTTCGTCCCGCTTTCGGGCCTTAATAATGGCGAAACAGTAGCCTCTCGCCTCCGCGCCTGCAAGCACGACGAACCTGTGGTGCCGCTCACGCTGTTATTAAACCCCCAGGGTGAGACGGGCACATGCTCAAGCCCAAGCCGAAGCTCCGCAGGTGCAGGTGCGCCAAAAAGCCAGGCCGAAGCGCCGAGGCCGTTTTTCCCAAAAAGACGGCCTCGGGGAGGGCGGCACGGGTGGTAGCGGACGCAGCGCAGGTGGTTTGGGAAACAGCCTTTGCCGGAAAATGTGTATCCTTCAAACTCCCCAAAAAACGGAGGTTAAGACGCCCTCCAGGATAAATATGAGGGTAGTCATTGAGGAAACTTCTTGAGGAGTTGAGTGAGTTCGGCTACTTTTGGGGTGATTAAAAAGAACCGAGCACATGTACAAAACCTCTTTTTCATTCCTCCTTTTGACGGCCATCGTCATTTCAGTGTGTGGTTGCAGTGCACAACGGCGGTTGCAGCGGCGTATCACGGGCGCCTGGAACATTACACGCTATGAAATTCTCTATCCTTCAGGGCAGCGCGAGGAGACCTTCAATGTTGGCACGGTCGTGTTCAACCGGAACGGGAGCGGGGATAATGATATGCCTATCCTGACGCGCAACTTGCGCACGGTTAACACGCGTCGTTTTTCGTGGAAGGCAACGGAAGAGTCGGTAACCATCATCAGCGAGAATACATACCTGGCCAAGGCTTGGATTGTGGTGGAGAACCGACGCAACCGACAAGTGTGGCGTTCTACTACCAACGAGCTGGTGCAGACGATGGAGCTGCAAAGGATGCCGCGGTGAGTGCAGGGGGCTATCCTTTGAGTAATTGTTCTGCTCCTTCCTCTCCGATGAGGGAGCCGATAGCGACTCCCATGCCACTGAGGCGAACGGCTACGACGACATTCTTCGAGTGCTGCTCTACGATGGGTTTTTTTATCGGCCCTAAGCCGAGGATACCCGTCCACCAGGCATCTATTTCTACGGGGCATCCTGGGCAGATTATGGTTTTGAGTAGTTGGACCAAGGCACTGCGAATGAGTTCGTTAGGGCCAAACTCGCTGGTGGTTTCTGTGGAATAGTCTAAGTGTCGGCCGCCGCCGAGGAGGATGCGCCCATCTACATTGCGGAAGTAGTAATAGCCGCGGTCGTAGTGAAAGCATCCGCGTACCTTTAGGTTAGGTATGGGATGGGTGATAAGTACTTGGTTGCGGGCGGGTGTTACCTCCAGATTGGGCATGAGTTGGCGCGCGAAGCCATTGACGGCTACCAGAACGCGGGGCACGCGAAGGGACCAACCAGCAGCAGTCTGTAGTTGTACGCCCTGAGAGGAGTCTTCCAGATGTTCGATGTGTACGCCATTAAATATTCGCACGCTGGCTTCTGTGGCTAAATGCAGAAGGCGGGCCATCATTCTGCCTGTGTGCACTTGGCCTTCAGGGCGGTTGAGGATGAGGTGTTTGGCACTGCGGAAACCGAATTGGGGTAGCTGGTCATCGGCCATGATATAGGGCTGCTTGTAGCCGGTGATTTTGCCCACTATTTGATTAAACTCGGGCATGCGTTCGAGGCACTGGAGAAACACGTCTTCTTCCTCTTCGGTGAAGATTTCGTAGCCTCCTGACATTTCAAAGGCCATGTGGGCATCGCCTACTAGCTGGCGGAGGCGTTGTAAACCGCGCCAGCGTTTTTCAACGATAGCCCACACTTCATCGGTAGGCATGTGGGTCATGTCGTCAAGTAGTTCAGACATGGAGCCGTAGCAAGCAAAGCCGGCGTTGCGAGTGCTAGCACCTGCGGGCAGGGGGCCGCGTTCGAAGACGGCTACTTGCAGGCGCGGCTGCAAGCGCTTCAGATGCAGTGCTGCTGTAAGGCCCACCAATCCGCTGCCGATAATGGCCACGTCGAAATCTTTGAAAAAGGTCTCCCTCTCCCAATAGCTGAGGTTGTATTTCAACATAGAAGATCATCCGTTTTTGGACACTGGCCCATTTCAGTAGTTAACGTGGTAGCCTGTTCGGGTGGCTAACTTTCCTGGGCTTCGCGGGTCAGTTCGTCTATCCGTATTTTGAAAAGATACTGGGGTGTTCGCTGGTAAAGGTTTTGATACAACTCCAGGGCGCGTTGGCGGTGCACTTCGGGCTGTGTTGCCACTCGGCGCAGTTCGTAATGGACACCGGCCTGCTCTCGCTCTGTGCGGGTCAATGGCTGCAATTGGAGCAATTGACGAAGCGCCTCGTGAGTATTGCCTTCGGCAATGAGGATCTGTGCCCGTAGGAGGTTGGCTGCAAAGACCAGCTCACTATTGCCCAAGGTAAGGGCTATATCGCGTCCCTCTTCCAAGAACATGCGGGCTGCGGGAAGGTTGCCCACATGCAGCTCAGCCATGCCTCTTTCTAAGAGTGAATGGCCAAGAATGAGCCGATTGCCCATGCTACGGGCCTGTTCAATGGCTTCGCCGTAGTACTGAAGCGCGCGTTGGAGGTTGCCGCGGTAGTACCAGTTATCGCCTAAGGTATTGAGTGCTTTAGCGATGCCTTTTTTGTAGTTGAGTTCGCGCGATAGGGCAAGGGCTTTTTCCAAGTATTGGTCGGAGCGTTCGAACTCACCTTTGAGCGACAGCAGGTCGCCAATGAGGCCATTGGCGATGGCTTGCCCTTGTTTGTCGCCTAATTCGAGGCATAGGGTGAGGTCGCGATGAAACATGTCCATGGCCTTGTCGAAGTCGCCCTTTCTTTCCCACACAGATCCGATACTGCCGATGCAGATGGTGGTGAAGAGTTTGTTGCCTAATTCTTCGGCTAAGGTCAGCCCTTTTTCCAAACAGAGCAGGGCACTATCGAGGCTGCCTTTTTCCAAGTAAATGATTCCGAGGTTGGTGTATAGGATGGTAAGAGCCTGTTTGTCTTGGGCGCGTTCGGCAATGTCCAGTTGTTCTTCGAGCCAGCGAATGCCCTCGTCGTAATGGCCTTGGTTCATGAAGATGAGGCCGAGGCTGGCGACGATGGTGGCGTTTTCGCCGTCGCGTTTGAGGGCGCGATTGATTTCGATGGCCTTGGCAAACCAGCTCTGGGCGGAGGCATAGTTGCCCTGGCGGAAGAAATAGTTACCCAGAGCACCGTAGGTTTCAGCCAAGCCGACGTCGTTATTGTCTAATTCGAAATGAGTAAGGGCGATGTCGAGGTATTTTTTTCCACTTTCATAATTACCTCTCAAGACGAGCAATTGCCCTAAGCGCCGGTTGCTTTGGCCCAGCAGGTTCCAGTTTTGTTGTTTTTGGGCTAATTTTAAGGCGGTGCGATAATCACTTTCAGCTTCCTGCCATTGACCGATGAGTTCGTGTACAGCTCCTTTGCGCAGGTGGAGTTTGATGCGCTTTTCGATTTTTTTAGGGTGTTCGCCCAGATATTGAATGAGTTTGTTGTAGTATTGAATAGCTTGTCGGTTCTGGAAGTTTCGCTGGGCGTATCGGGCGGCTTTTTCGAGGTATTTGTCAGTTTTCTCTTCGTTTTCGGCCTGTTCGTAGTGAAAGGCCAAATCAATATAGCGCTCTTCGGAGTTAGGGTAGAGTTGCTCGATGGCTTCGGCGATGAGTTGGTGCAATTCGCGCAGGCGGGTGCGCAGTTGCATATCGTAGGCAGCCTCGCGCAATAGCGAGTGGCGGAAGATGTAGCGCAACTCGTTCATAGCGTACCAGATCTGCCACTTTTCGGCAGCCTGCACTTGTTCGCGCAGGACGCGGTCGAGGTCGCCATTTTGCCGAATAAACTCCTCTTGTCGGGCCATGACGGCAGATAGTACGGGCAGTTCGAACTCTCGCCCTATAACGGCAGCGGCCTTAACAGTTTCCTTGACCAAGCCGCTAAGGCGGTCTATACGGGCCATCATGATTTGTTTGACGGAGTCGGACAGTTGGATATCCTGGTTTTTTAGTTGCCAAGTACCGCCGACGTTTTCCAACAAGCCGGTTTCCTTGAAGTAGTCGGCCATTTGTTCGAGGTAGAAGGGGTTGCCCTGGGTCATGCGATGCAGCAGTTCCATCAGGTCGGGGTGTAATGCTCCGCCGATGAGGGTTTCGGCTAAGGCGCGCAGGTCTTCGGGCTTGAGATAGTTGAGGTCTATCTCGGTAAAGGGCACGCCGATTTCTTGTAACAAAGAAAGGCGGAGGACATAGCTTTTGCTGCCGTCATCTTCGTAGCGGCTGGTGGCTAAGAAGAGGATAGGGTAAGCCTGTGCGCGCCGGATGAACTGGGCCAAGAACTCGCGCGACATGTCGTCGAACCAGTGCGTGTCTTCTAGTTCAATAACAACTGGCTGCAAGATGGCCTCTGCCACAAAGAGGTTGGCCATGGCCGACAGGGCATTTTGATAGCGGCCTCGGGCATCGAGCTGTTCCCACAGTGAGCCGGGCATTTGCAGCCCTACCAAAGCCGCCAACACGCTTTGGGTGCGGATCATCTCGCGCCGGATGGCGTCCGCTTCGGGATGCTTGCTTACGGCCAAGTCATAGGCTAGTTCCACAAAGTTGGATTCGAACAACTCTCGGTTGCGTTCGGGGGAGTTATCTGGGCTTTGCTCGAAGTAGTTCTTAAGCAGGTAGATGAAGGGGTTGAAGGGTTTGCGCAAGATTTGGTCGCTTTGGCAGTGCAGCCAGCTGACGGCCATAATGTCGCGCAAGGAGCGGCGTAGTTCGTAGCTGAGGCGGCTTTTGCCAATGCCGGCCTCTCCAAAGACGAAAGCAACGCCGGCAAAGCGGCCCTCGCGCAAGGGTGAGGCAAACGTCTGCAGCGTTTTCAATTCGGCTTCCCGCCCGAAGTACTCTCCGCTAAAGGAGGTACGCCCAGCCAGATTGCGACCGCTGAGCAAATAAGTAGGTATTTTTTTCTCAAACCCTTTGTAGGCCTCCTCGCCTCGGAAGGTGAATTTGAAGTTGCGGTTGTGCTGCACGTTCTCATCGGCAATGACCTCACCCCATTCGGCGCGAGCCATAAGCCGTGCGGCTAAGTTGACGCGTGCACCCACAGCCGCGTACTGGCAACGTTCGGCGCTGCCAATAACTCCTGTAAAGGCTAGCCCTGATGATATGCCAATGCGATAACGCGCCCCGGTAAGGTTTTCCATGGGGTGTAGTTCCTCTTGGAGTGCCGCCACAAATTCTAAGGCGCGTTCGGTGTTGTTTTCGAAGGATACCGGGGCACCAAAGAGGCAGCACATTACGCCGCCCTTGTCGCCAAAGTCAATCTCCTTGAAATAACCACCGAAGTTGAGGCTCTGCTCCAGCACGATAGAAGCAAAGTGGTCCAGCGCCTCGTGGGTGTCCAAGCCAGTAAAGGATAGGAATACGCTGACGACATTGCGGAACTCACCCGTGTTGCCTTCGGCAAAGGCCTCGGGCGGCATAAATTCCGCGATGATGTCTGGATCGGGTTGGGGCAGCTGCACGGAGCGTACACCCATTTCCGCCAGTGGCACGCGGCGCATGTCCAAGGCGTGATAGCCGCCGTCGCGTGGGCCGATGGCAACGACGCTCGGTACATCCAAAGACAGGAATTCCGCATCGCACAACACCTCCAGACTGGAGGCGCGTGTCTGGGCTAAAGCACTTGACTCAATGGGTTGCCCGCGAAAGTAAAAGCTCTTGCGGCGCTGACCTACGATGCCCCACTCTACTTCACCAGCCGACAAGCCTATCTTGATGCCAATGCGGTGCTCAGCCACCACAGAGTCTGCCAGATGCTGGTCGCTGATGAAGCGCTGCAGCGTCGTTTGGGTGGTAGCCAACACCCGCTCGCCTACCATCGCAGGCGGCTCGCGCTCTGCCATGGGAAACAGCGCCGCAAAGCTGTCTCCGGCAAAATAGGGTATAAATCCGCCTTGCTCATACACCAAGCGCACCGTAGGCTGGAAGATGTGGTTCAGCACGTAGGATAGCTCCTCGGCTCCCTCTGCCCCCTGTTGCATGAGGCGCTCCGTCAGGCGGGTGAAGCCACTTAGATCCACAAATAGCACGCAAGCCCGCATGCGACCCGATAACAGGCCGAGGCGGTAATATTCCTGAATAATGTGTGGAAGAAAGTGCTTCAAGGCTACTGCACTATTTTGGAAGCGGGGCGCAAGGTACGGCAAATACAGGGCTTGCCGTAAGTGCCGTACCTTGCTCGTGAAATGCTGCTACTGTTGTGAAAGCAGGGATTTCCTCAAGGGGGAAACGTTGCTCTGCCCACAGCACGCTGGAATACATTTACAAGGCTTTGAGCTCCTCATCAGTTTGCCGCCCTATTTTTGCCCGCCTCTCAGCAAGAGGCCAAACGGCTTTTCATTAATTGATTTCTTTAGAAAAATGGCATTACTCGAAGGAAAAGTAGCTCTTGTAACAGGCGGCTCTCGAGGCATTGGCGAGGCCATCGTACGCAAGTTTGTGCAAGAAGGGGCCCGCGTGGCATTCACCTATGTATCGGCCACTTCGGCCGAGCGCGCCGAACGGTTGGTGGCCGAATTAGGCCCCCATGCGCGTGCATATCAAAGCGATGCTGGAGACTATGCCCAAGCGGAAGCTTTGGTTACTAATGTGGTGCGAGATTTTGGGAAAATTGACATCTTGGTCAACAACGCCGGCATCACGCGCGACACGCTGCTGCTACGCATGACCGAGCAACAGTGGGACGAAGTCATGCAGACCAACCTCAAGTCGGTATTCAACCTAACGAAACATTGCCTCAAACCCATGCTGCGCTCAGGGGGCAGCATCATCAACATGAGCTCCGTGGTGGGTGTGTTTGGTCAAGCAGGCCAAGCCAACTATGCGGCCTCGAAAGCAGGAATCATCGGCTTCTCCAAGTCCATTGCTAAGGAGTACGGCTCGCGCGGCATTCGGTGCAATGCTATAGCACCTGGCTTCATCGAGACGGAAATGACCGCAGCCCTGGACGAAAAGACGCGCGAAAGCTACCTAAATGCCATACCTATGAAACGCTTGGGCACTGGGGAAGATGTAGCCAATGCGTGTGTATTCCTAGCCTCTGACATGGGCGCCTATGTATCGGGACAGGTGCTGTCAGTGTGTGGAGCGCTCAACACATAGGGCTGCGGCATGATCATCATCGAGGACAAGATAGTGAGCGATGCGCTGGTGGAGGAGTACTTCGCTTGCCAGCTGTCGGCCTGCAAGGGCGCCTGCTGCTGGGAAGGCGAGCTGGGCGCTCCGTTAGAAGAGGCCGAGCTCGCTGTGTTGGATACCATATTCGAGCAGGTGAAGCCCTTCCTCTCGCCAGCGGGCGTGGCTGCCATCGAGCAGCAAGGACGTTACGTGCAGGGCCAAGCACCCGACGAATACGCCACGCCGCTCATTGACGGAGGGCCATGTGCTTACATGGTACTGGGCGCTGACGGCATTGCCCAATGCGGCATTGAGCGGGCTTATCAGGCCGGAGTTACAGACTTTCAGAAGCCCATTTCCTGCCATCTTTATCCGGTGCGCATACACCGAAACAAGGAGCAGGGCTTTGAGGCTCTCAATTACGATGAGTGGGAAATCTGCTCAGCGGCTTGCCAACGCGGAAAGGCAGAGCAAATTCCGCTGTACCAGTTTGTGCGCGATGCCCTGGTGCGCAAATACGGGCAGGAGTTTTACGATGCGCTGGAGGGCGCCGCTCGTTTTCGCCGTGAGGAGAGCGTTATGGGCGAAAGTGAGTAGCCTATGTTAAATATCGGCCTATTGAGCATGTGAGCAAAATTATCTTTCAACAGAAGGAAAACACCTTTGTTTGTGTCTTGTCTGTTAGTCCTCTATTTTTTCACCTTTCCCGTCTGTCCTGTGCTATGAAAAAATCTATCCGCTCTGCTCGTCTTCTCAAAGTCGCCGGCTTGGTGCTGGGTGTGCTGGTTTGGTTAGCCAATGCGAATAACCCGCCCACAGGGCGCACTGGGTCGCCTTTCGACACCGGTTCCTGTAACGATTGTCATGAGGGTGGCAACTTCACCGGTTCAGTTAGCATTAGCGGGCTGCCGGCCATCGTTGCTCCCAGTACTACGTATCCGTTGGAAATTACACTAGCGCCGCTGAGTGGCAACCCCAGCCGCGGCGGCTTCCAGTTAGTCGTTGTGGATGGCAACAACCAAAATGCCGGTGATTTGGCCGCTGCCAATACCCAAAGCGGCACGGAATTCTTCCTAGGGCGCGAGTACTTGGAACACCGCGCACCCAAGCTCTTCGGCGGAGGGCCAGCTACCTGGAACTTCAACTGGACCTCACCCGCTGCTGCTGGACGCGACACCATCCGCTTCTATTTTATCGGCAACTTCTGCAACGGCAACGGCAGCAGCAGTGGAGACGTTGCCTTTACAGGTGTGCGCGCCCTACGCTTCGGAGCAGACACAACCTCCTCGGCCGAAGAGCGCTTGCGCCCCCTTGCTCTGCGCCTCTATCCCAACCCGGCAGCACAGCGCGTCTTTGTATGGAGCGCCAATGAAACCTCCTCATTGGAAATTGAGCTTATTGACGGCGCCGGCCGCTTAGTGCGTAAGACCACCCTTGCCGCGGGTGAAGGGCTGTGGATAGGCGACCTGGCCCCAGGAATGTATCTGCTGCGCGCTCGCCAACCTAACGGCGACTGGACGGCCCAGCGCCTCATCCGCCAGTGAGCTGTTGTAGGGTCATGGGGTAAATCCGCATTTCTGCTTCTGAGCGTATCTATGTAGGCGCCTGCTGCTCCCTTGTGGCAGCTGGAAATCCTTTTTTCACTGTAAAAATTCCCGTTTTATGAAGAAAATCTATCACTCCCAACTGTTGAGGGTGGGCGGTCTGTTGTTAGGCGTGCTAACTTGGTTGGCCAACTCTAGCAATCCGCCCACAGGTGTTAGCGGCGCTCCTTTTGACAATGGCACCTGCAACAACTGCCACAGCGGCGGCGCCTACTCGGGCACCGTCAGTATTAGCGGCTTGCCCTCCACCATAGAGCCAAACACGACGTATCCAATGGAAATTACCCTGACAGCCACCAGCGGCAGCCCCAGCCGCGGGGGCTATCAGCTGGTGGTGGTGGACGGCAACAACAACAATGCCGGCGACTTGATGACGGTCAATAGTCAAAGCGGCACGGAGTTCTTTAACGGCCGTGAGTACATCGAACACCGCGGCTCAAAGGTCTTTTCCGGAGGGTCGGTGAGCTGGGTATTCAACTGGAAATCACCTGTATCAGCAGCAGGCAACACCATCAAGTTCTACTTTATCGGCAACTTCTGCAACGGCAACGGCACTACCAGTGGCGACGTCGCCTTTGCCTTTTCGGAGACCTACAACTTTGCCGGTGCTCCGCCACTGTCGGTATCCATTACTGATGTGAACAACGTCTCCTGTTTTGGCGGCAACAACGGCAGCGCCACCGCCGAAGCTTCGGGTGGAGTGCCGCCCTACACCTACCTGTGGAGCAATGGACAGAACGGACAAACAGCTATTAACTTAGCCGCCGGCACCTACACGGTAACCGTAACAGGCTCTTCGGGCAGTGGCACGGCAACGGCTTCGGTAGCCATTACCCAGCCACCCATTCTGAACGTTACGGCTACGTCGAGCAACCCCATCACCTGTGCCATGCCTACCTCCACGCTGACTGCGGCAGCTTCGGGCGGCACATCGCCTTACAGCTTCGAGTGGCCCGTTGGCTCGGGCAATTCCGTAGAGGTCTCCACCCCAGGCACGTACGTAGTTACGGTAACGGATGGAAATGGCTGCACCAAGACGGCACAGGTAACGGTTACCCAGAACATCGTTCCGCCTGTAGCCAATGCAGGGCCAGCTGCTGTGCTTACCTGCGCACAGCCTCAGGTGAATCTGAGCGGCTCAGGCTCTACCGGCCCGAGCTTTTCCTATCAGTGGACCGCCTCCAATGGGGGCAACATCGTATCGGGCGCCAACACGCTCAACCCGCTCATCAACGCTGCGGGCACCTACACGCTGGTGGTAACGAACAACGCCAATGGATGCACCTCTTCGTCTTCCACCGTCGCAACGAGCAACCAGCAGCAACCGACGGCTTCTGCGTCGGGCGGGAGCATCACGTGTGTGAATGACTCCGCAACCGTGCAAGTGAGCACCAATGCCAACCAAGCCACTTTCAGCTGGGTAGGCCCCGGAGGGTTCTCAAGCAACCAAGCAAGTTTTCAGACGGCTACCGCCGGCACCTACAGCGTTACGGTAACCAATACGGCCAACGGGTGCACCAACACTGCCAGCACACAGGTAACGGTGGACACCTTGCCGCCGCAAGTAGTCGTGATTACAGATACGCTTACCTGCACGGATACAGCCGTGGTGTTGCTGACCACGACTAATGCCAACCCGGCCACCTTCACCTGGACGGGGCCTGAAGGATTCTCCTCTACTCAGGCCAGCCCTGTTGTCAGTATGGCCGGCACCTATACCGTTACGGTAACCAATACGGCTAACGGATGCACCAACACGGCCTCAGCCACTGTGGCGCAAGACACCCTCACACCCTCAGTATCCGTAATCGCCGAAGCACTCACCTGCGCCGACACGATAGCATCGCTGACCCTAACCACCAACGCCGACACGGCCTCTTTTGCCTGGACAGGGCCTAACGGCTTCACTTCTGCGCAGCAAAGCCCGCAGGTGTCGGTCCCGGGTACATACTCGGTGGTAGTAACTAATGTGCTCAACGGCTGCTCGTCCAGCACCTCTGCCAGCGTGGTGCTGGACACCGTAGCCCCTTCCATCGAAATAGCGCCACCGCTTAATCTCAACTGTCAGAACGACAGTATTCAGCTGGATGCTTCCGCTTCTTCACAAGGGCAGCAATTTGCCTACCTGTGGACGACATCTGACGGCAACATTCTCAGCGGCGACTCGACCCTGACACCCTGGGTAAATGAAGCGGGCACCTATGTGTTGCTCATTACCAATACAGCCAACGGCTGCTCGGCGTCGGATAGCACGGCGGTCATCCAGTCGGTGCCTGTCGAGGCAAATGTTACTAGCACCACACCAGTAGCTTGCTTCGGCGAGCAGAACGGCAGCGCAACAGCGGCAGGTAGCGGCGGTACAGGCAGCTTCTCTTACTTATGGTCAAACGGCGACACTACCGCAACGGTACAAAACCTATCGGCAGGCACCTATTTCGTCACAATTACAGACGGCGAAGGCTGTTCTGCAACCACTAGTGCGGAGATTACCCAACCGGGCCTATTGCAAGCCAATGCCTCGGCTACTCCTGAAACAGCCTTTCAGGCCAACGACGGCACGGCTACGGCCACTCCCACGGGTGGCACGTCGCCCTATACCTATGCCTGGAACAATGGAGACACCACCGCCACCATCATTGGACTGGCACCAGGGCCTTACACCGTTACCGTCGAAGATGCCAATGGCTGCACCCATGTCCAAACCGTAACGGTGAACAGCTTTGACTGCACCCTCACCGCGACCATAACGACAACGCCGCTGACCTGCTTTGGAGCCAACGACGGCACGGCCAGTGTTGCAGCCAACAATGGCATACCTCCTTACACTTATCTCTGGAGCAACGGCGACACCACAGCCACCGCCTCCAACCTGGCTCCGGGAAGTTATACGGCTACGGTTACAGATAACGCAGGGTGCTCGCAAGTGCTCTCTGAGCAAGTCATCGGCCCACCCGCCTTACAGGCAAATGCAAGCGCAACCCCCGAAACAGGTTTTAACCGAAACGATGGCACTGCTACCGCTGCCCCGGTCGGAGGTACACCGCCCTACGCTTACAGCTGGAGCAACGGCGGCAACACTCCCACCATCACCGGGCTAGTGCCCGGCACTTACACGGTTACTGTCGAAGATGCCAACGGCTGCAGTACCAGCCAGACGGTTGTGGTCAGCGCATTTAACTGCAATCTGGCGGCCAGTGTTACTGCAACAAATGTCCTGTGCGCAGGCCAGGCCAATGGCTCCGCCACAGCCACCCCTGTCAACGGCACGGCTCCCTACACCTACGCCTGGAGCAATGGGTGGAACACCCCCACCATCGCTGACCTGATGGCGGGCATTTACACCGTTACCATCAGCGATGCTGCCGGCTGCCAAGCCATCGGCACTGCCACTGTAAGCCAGCCCGCCCCCTTGGAGGCAGAGATAGAGACTACTCCCACCTCATGCCCCGAAAGCCAAGATGGAGGGCTTAAAGTCATCATCTCTGGAGGTACGCCTCCGTATATGTTCTCTTGGCCTGGTGGCAACCCCAACGCGCTGGGCGTAGGCACTTACACCGTTACCATTATAGACGCCAATGGCTGCACCCTGCTGAAATCTGCAACGATAACTTCCAACGACACCACACCGCCTGTGCTCACTTGCCCACCTTCTGTGAGCGGCTGCGCTGATGTGCCGCTGACGTTTGCTACTCCGTTGGCCGCAGACAACTGCGCTTTAGGCAACGCGCAGCCTGTGCTCGTACAAGGATTGCCCAGCGGCAGCACTTTCCCGGTAGGCCAAACGCTACAGGTCTTCGAAATCACCGATGCTTCGGGCAACACGGCCTCGTGCTCTTTTGTCATCACCGTCGGCCCGCCCATCGAGGTGCGCTTGGATACGGTCGTCAATGACATCGGCGGCGCGGGCAAGGGCCGCATCGAGGTCTCCGTGTCAGGTGGTACTGGCTCCCTCTCCTTCGCCTGGACAAAGGACGGCCAGCCTTTCGCTACGACGCAAAACTTAGACAGCCTCCGCGCCGGCATTTACGAACTGACTATTACGGACGAAAACGGCTGCTCGCGCACTCTCGGCCCCGTGATGGTGGAAGACATCATTTCTACCGCAGAACCCGGCGCTGACGTCCGCGTGAGCATATGGCCCAACCCAACGGCTGAGCACCTTTACATCCAGGTAACAGGGACAACCCCAGCGGCAGTATTCCTGCTGAATGCGCGCGGACAGCTAATGCAAACCCTGCGCCCAGCCGAGCTTGGGCAAGCCCTGCACGTAGCACACTGGGCATCCGGCCTTTACTACGCCCATGTGCAGGATGCCTACGGACGCTCCTGGCTGCTGCCCTGGGTGAAGCAGTAGGCCGTTCTACAACGCCCTCTGTCGGGGTCGGCACCGCTTCCTTTGCGCGCCGACCCCGATTTTTTTGGGGGATGGAGGGACTGTCGGATGCCGAGATAAAAGCCTGTGCTATTGCCTGTGAGCGCGTGCACCGTTCGGCTGGCTCCGAATGCGTTAGACGCCCGCAAAGGCGTGCTGTACCTCTCTCGGCAGCGATATCGCATGGCTACGCTGCCCTTTGGGCGCTGCATTCCTAACCCTGCCTTTTGCTTCCAATGGAGACTGTGTAAAAGGTCAAACAGGGCGCCGCCACTACGACTGCTTTTTTGGGAAAAAACGGCCCTGATGCTTCTGCTTAGCCCTTTCGCGAGCGGGCGGCTTGTATGTCCTTGCTTGGCCTTGGCGTGTGCCCTTCCCGCTCTTAGCTTCGGCTAATAACGTAGCTGCGCCTTGACGTCTCCGCCTCTGCATGCGCGGAGAGAGGAAGCTGCCGTTGCACTATTATTAAGGCCGAGAGCGGGACGAAAATATGCCTGGAGCCAAACAGGAGCTACACCCAGCAGCGATACCCACGGCGGATGCGCCGAAGCTGGAGGCCGTTTTTTCAACCCAAAAAACGGAGGAGGAAAAGGGGGGACTTGATAGAAAACGGCTGTCTGACTTTTGTGCCACCTCACCCGTAGCCCAGATGCGAGATGCGAAGGCGAGTGGACAAAAAAGCCAGAAGGTAGTCTTTTTTTAGCCATTCATTGCATTTCTTCGAAAAGGCGCGCTATGGCCCATCCAAAAGCTGGATTTTTGCCACATTCAAGCACAAAAACATCTCCCGTTTTTTATCAAAAACACTGTCTCGTGATTATGCGACAAATGGCCTTTTTAGCCTGCTTGGTTGGGCTAATGAACACCCTGAGCGCTCAGACGGCGCTCAATTTCTGGAAGGCAATACCAGAGTCTGCTGTGCTGTTGCCCGAAAACGCTCGCCGCACGGTAGAGCCTACCCGATACCAGACATATCACCTGAATTACACTGCCCTGGCTGCGGCGCTTCGGCAGGCACCGATGGAGTTTACAGCCGCCGCCCGCCAACAGCCGTTGTTGGTGCAGATACCCACGGCGGAAGGGACGCTGCGCACCTTCCGCGTGTGGGAATCGCCCATTATGGCGCGTGAGTTGGCGGAGCGCTACCCGGAAATTCGCACCTACGCGGGCGAGGCCGCAGACGACCCCAGCGTGCGTGTGCGCTTGGGCGTGGGCTACCAGGGCTTCCACGCCTTTGTGCGTGACGCCGCCGGGCGTATCCAATCGGTGCTCACCTATGCCGACGGTCAACGCGATTACTATGTGGCTTATCGGGAGGCTGACCTGCCCGTGGAGCCGTTGCTCCAGTATGGCATCCCGTGCGGCGTGGAAGACAGCGAACACAGCGCCGAGGAGTGGGAACAATTGCTGGAGAGTGGCCAGGGCAGCGTACAAATGCGTTCCAACGAGCCGGCGCCCATCAAGACGTATCGGACGGCCATTGCTGCCAAGGGCGAGTACTCGCAGTTTCACGGCGGCACGAAGGCGTCGGTGCTGTCGGCCATCACTACCGCCCTAGACTACATCGTCAATATCAAGGAGCCGGACTACGGGGTGCGCCTGGAACTCATTCCAAATAACGACCTCATTATTTTCCTCGACCCCAACACAGACCCCTACTCGGGCGAAACGGTGGGAGACTGGATGAACCAGAACCCGGGCGCCATCAACCCCATCATTGGTGCTGACGCTTACGACATCGGCCATGTCTTTGCCCGTTATGTTACGGGCAATCAGGCTGGTGTAGCCGGCGGGCGGGCCTGCAGCGCCATTGGCAAGGCGCGTGGGGCCTCGTCAGCCCCGAACACTAATTCGGAGTATTTCTATCGAGTGGCGGCCCATGAGCTGGCCCACCAGCTGAGCGCCAGCCACACTTGGTCCAATTGCCCAGGCGCCGAGCAGCAGCTGGCCCAAGGAACGGCCTTCGAGCCGGGCAGCGGCAGCACCATCATGTCGTACGCTGGGGCGTGCGGTAGTAGCAATGTGCAGGGCGATGCAGACTCGTATTACCACTTGGCCTCTATCATACAGGTGCGCAACTTCGTTACGCAAGGCGAGGGTGCCACTTGCGGCGGAGAGATAGACTTGGGCAACCGCCGCCCCTCCGTGAGTGTTACCAGTCCGCACAATGTGGTCATTCCTATCCAGACGCCCTTCCGCCTCACGGCGCAAGGCACTGACCCTGACGGCGACCCCTTGCGCTATTGCTGGGAGCAGTTCGACGCTGGCCCAAGTGTGCCGTTGGGTCAGCCTTCTGGCAATTCGCCCATGTTCCGCTCCTTACCTCCTAACACCAACCCCACGCGCTTTCTGCCGCGCCTGCAGATAGTGGCCAACAATACCAACATTGCCACCGAGGTCATTCCTACCTACAGCCGCAACTTTACCTTCCGCGTCAGTGTGCGCGATGACAAGGGTGGCCAAGCCTGGGATGAAATCCGCTTCTCGGCAAGTGAGGCGGCAGGGCCTTTCCGCGTAGATTACCCCAATGCCAACGGCGTCGTGTGGACACAAGGGCAAGACCAGGTCATCCTCTGGGATGTGGCCGGCACTGACCGAGCGCCCATTAACTGCCAGCGAGTAAATATTCGGATGAGCACGGATGGGGGGCTGTCGTTTCCTGTCGTGCTTGCTACGGATGTGCCCAACAAAGGACGCCACTGCATCCGTGTGCCTAACATCACCAGTAACAGCGTGCGCATCATGGTGGAGGCTGCCGACAACCTCTTCTTTGACATGTCGAACGCTAACCTACGTATCGAGGCTCCCACACAGCCGGGCTTCAGCCTTTGCGCACCTACGGTGTACGACACCGTGTGTTTGCCTGCAGCCCACAGCAGCATCATTAGCACGCGCGCCATCGGTAACTTCACGGTTCCGCTCACGCTCAGCGCCCTGAACCTGCCACCCGGTGCTACAGCGACCTTTACGCCCAACCCAGTGATGCCCGGCGAAGATGCGGTGATGGAAATCACCTTCGCCTCCACACAGCCAGAAGGCACCTTTGAGGTAACCATTCAGGCCGAAGCGGACTCCTTGAAGAGCACCTTCAACAAGCTGGTGTCGGTCTTCTTCAATGACTTCACGGGCTTGGCACTGCAGTCGCCGCCCAATGGGCTGGATGGTCAAAATCGCGCTCCATCTTTGCGTTGGAAAGGTTCGCCCAATGCCAACACTTATGAAGTGCAATTGGCAACGAACCCTTCTTTTGAACCTTCCACCATCATCGTCAATCAGAGCGGTGTTGTAACAGATACCTTCCAGGTGCCGGTGCTTTTGGAAAAAGGCACGCTGTACTATTGGCGTATTCGTCCGGTCAATGAGTGTGGGCAAGGGCCTTGGGTTGGGCCTTTTGTATTTGCCACACTCGTGGATGTGTGCGCTAAGTTCGAAGCCTTTGACTTGCCTAAGAACATTCCTACCACAGTAACGACCATCAAGTCTGAAATTAATGTGCAGGCCGATGCTATCATCAGCGATGTCAACATCACGACCATACGCGGCAACCACCAATTCTTCCGCGATTTGGAAATGTCGCTCATTGGCCCGTCGGGCACGTCGGTGTTGCTCTTCAGGCAAAGATGTGGCGGTATAAGCGCTGTCTTTAACATCGGCTTCGACGACTCTAGCCCCAATGCCTTTGCTTGCCCGCCGGGCAACATTGGCACGATATACAGGCCAGAGCAACAGCTGAACGCCTTCAATGGTCAGTCTTCGAAAGGCACTTGGACGCTCGAGGTCAAGGATAATTTCGTTAGCTCAGGTGGAACTCTGTCCGAATTTGTCCTGGAGCTATGCTCAGGTAGCTCACTCAACCCACCGCTTTTGGTCAATAAGCTGCCCTTGATAGTGGACCCGGGCACCAATGCGCCCGTTACTTCCGACCTGCTCAAGGCCGAAGACGGCAACAACAGTGAGAACGACCTCCTTTACACGCTCATGAGCAAGCCTCAGCACGGGCGGCTGGAGCTGAACTGGACGGGCGAGATGGAAGTGGGCGCGCAATTTACCCAGACTCACATCAATGAGGGCGCCCTACGCTACTTCCACTATGGGGCCAACGACCTGCCCGATGAGTTCTGCTTCACCATCACCGACGGCGAAGGTGGCCTTATCTACGACTGCCTGCCCATTCAGGTGCGCCCCTTGAGCACGCGCGCAGTGCTGACGCTCGACTTTGCGCTGATGCCCAACCCTGCTACCGACGCCGTGCGCCTGTTCTTCGGTGAGCCGCTGCGCTCCGGCACGCGCGTACGCCTCTACGACGCTGCAGGCCGCTTGGTGCACGAGCGCATCGAGGACGCCGGCCACAGTACGCTGCTCTTTTCGGTGGCCCAGCTGCCCGCAGGTCTGTACACCCTGAGCGTCGAGAACGCCGAGGGCGTAGGCGTGCGGAAGTTGTCCGTTCGCCGATAACCCGATATAGCTGCTCTGTCATCTCGAAAGCGCGGATTTTTTCCGAATTTCACCGCCGCAATGAAGGCGACCCGGAAAAAATCCGCGCTCTTCTTTTGTTGCGGCGCAGAGAGCCTTCGGGTGGTCGTCGCCCACCGAGGTCTCGGCATTCTTCACCCAACGAGAGCAGCCTATGCGAGAGGAGTTTCTCCATTTCTTGTGGCGATGGCGGCGCTTCGACGCCCGCGACCTGCAGACCACCGAAGGGGAGGCGCTGGAGATTGTGCACCCTGGCGAACCCAATGCTCACGCAGGACCGGACTTCTTCAATGCCCGCATCCGCATCGGCGATACGCTATGGGCCGGAAATGTCGAGATACACCTGCGCGCCTCTGAGTGGCTTGCTCACCAACACAGCACTGACCCTGCCTACGGCAACGTCATCTTGCACGTCGTGCTCGATGAGGATGAACCCATCAGGCGCCCCGATGGCCAGCGTCTGCCCTGCTTGGCGCTGCGCAACCGCATACCGCCTGGGCTGCTGGAGCAATACCGCCGCCTCATGCACGCCCGCGAGTGGGTGCCGTGTGCCTCTCGCTTGGCCGAAGTATCGCCCATCGTCAAGGTCAGCTGGCTCGACCGCTTACTCGTGGAGCGCTTGGAGGAAAAAACTGCAGCCGTCGCTCAGCGCGTGGCAGAATGTGGCCAAAACTGGGAAGAAGCCTTCTACCGCCAGACGGCCTACAGTTTTGGTCTCAAAATCAATACAGCGGCCTTTGAAACCTTGGCCCGCATTACACCGCTACGTCTGCTTGCCCGCCATCAAGACAATCTCTTGCAATTGGAGGCGCTCCTTTTCGGTCAGGCCGGCCTGTTGCCAGAAGCACCCGAAGGCGATGAATACGCCCAAACTTTGACCCAAGAATACCATTTCCTCCGGCATAAGTATCAGCTCACCCCTATGCCGGCCAGCATATGGAAGTTCTTTCGGCTAAGGCCGACGAGCTTCCCCACGGTGCGCATTGCCCAGTTGGCTGCCCTGGTCCACCGAACTCCGCTTCTTTTCAGTAGCATTCTGGAAGCTGCTGAACCGCGTGATATTGAGGCACTCTTTCAGGTAAAAGCCAGCCCCTACTGGCGAGTCCATTACCGTTTTGGGAAAATGTCGACTGGTCGCGCCAAACCGCTGAGCCGCAGCTTTGTACATTTGCTGCTCATCAACACTGTGGCACCCTTCCTCTTTCACTATGGCCGCGAAAAGGACCTGCCCGAGTATCGGGACCGCGCCCTGCGTTTGCTGGACAACCTGCCGCCTGAGAACAACGCTATCCTCGAGCGCTGGGCACAGCTGGGCCTGAAGGCTCAAAACGCCGCCCAGTCTCAGGCACTGCTACAGCTTAAAACGCGCCACTGCCAAGCTCTGCGCTGCCTGGAGTGTGCCATTGGTACGGCGCTCTTACGCTAAAAAATCCATGTCGCTATTCTTTGCTCGCTTTTTCTCCGTTGTGGGCCACCCTTTATTGGTGCTTACCTATGCCTTGGTGGTGCTCTTAGTAGTGGCGCCATATGAGTTTGGTGTCTCCGCTTTGACCGACCGGCAGGCGCTCTTCTTGCTGCTTTACGTATTCAGCACCACGGCTTTTATTCCGGGCTTAGGCATTGCCCTGATGAAACCATTGGGTTTTATTCGCAGCCTCCAGTCGCCTGAGCGGCTCGAGCGCATAGGGCCATACATCATTTCGGGCGTGTTTTATTTGTGGCTATACCAAAACCTGAAGACGGGGGTCATGGTGCCCTCCTTGTATCGCGCGTGTGTGTTGGGCGCTGCTCTGGCCCTTTTTGGTGTCTTCTTTGTCAATGTGTTCGAAAAGGTCAGCGCTCACGCTGCCGGCATGGGAGGATGGGTAGGCATGTTGTTGCTGTTGGCGGTGCACTGGCCACAGCGCCCTGCCAACTTAGTGGTGGGGGGCTATTGGCTTCAGGTAAGCCCGACCCTTCTCCTGACCAAGGGCGTCCTCCTAGCTGGCCTCGTCGGGTGGGCGCGTCTGGCGTTAGGGGTACACACTCCGCGCCAGGTGTGGTATGGCTATACTATCGGTTTTATTGCTGCCCTGGGGGGATATGTATTGACGGGGTAACTTGCTTTTTGCTTTGTGTGATAAGGGCTGGGTTTAAACCGTTCTTGCGCGCTCTGGGGCAGTTTACAAGTTACCGGGCGGAGCATTTTTGTGCAGCAGGGCCAACAAGACGGCCTGCGCCCTGGAATATCGAGCTTGTTCTTGCCAGTGCAATAGTTTGCCTTTCACAAAAACTTCCCATCCCGATAAATGCAAGCTCCGTCGGCCCAGATTTCGCCGCCTTGAGTCATGTCGGTGATGAGATCCCAGTGTACAGAAGACTCGTTTTTGCCACCGCACTGTAGGTAGCTTTGGCCAATAGCCATGTGGATGGTGCCACCGATTTTTTCATCGAAGAGAATGTTGCGGGTGATTTGGCAGATGGCATAGTTGGTACCGATGGCAGCTTCACCAAAGCGACGGGTACCGGGCAGAGAGAAGATGTAATTCAAAAAATCTTGCCCGCGTTTGGCTTCCCATTTTTCGATGTAGCCGTCCTTGACCCATAGGGTGATACCTTCGACCTCGTGGCCTTGATAGATGGCCGGTAGGGAAAAATGGACGACGCCCTGAGCGCTGTCCTCAACGGGGCTGGTGAAGACTTCGCCAGAGGGCATATTGTTTTGGCCGTCGGAGTTAATCCAGGTGCGGCCGGCGGTGGAAAAAGTGATATCAGTGCCCGGGCCTACATATCGGATGGTGGAGCACTTGTTGAGGTGTTCGACGATGCGCTGCTGCTCGGCGCGTACCTGGAGCCATGCCTGGATGGGGTCTTCTTCGAAAAGTTTGCAGGCGTTGAAGACGAAGTGTTCGTATTCGCTTAGGCTCATGCCAGCTTCTTGAGCGGCGGCATCGGTAGGGTATTGGCAGAGGTTGCGGCGGAGGCGGCGGTCGGCGATACGCTCGAAATAGACTTTGTTAATGGACTTGAGGCCTTCCTGACGCAGTTGGAGACGGTCGGCAGGAGCGTTTTGCATTTCGCGCAGGTTGTGTGGTGCGCGGATGTGCAGGTAAGCGTCGAAGTTTTCCATGGCTTCCTTCATGAGGAGAGGCGGCGTACGGAGGGCATCGTTGCTGCCGTGTTCGAGCAAGAGGCGCTCGCGTTCGCGAAATGCCAAGTCGCACTCGACGAGGGCGGCGCCAGCCTCAAGGGCCTCGCGGTACACCTCGCGCACCAAAGGCTCAGCCAAGGTAGTGGTACTGATGAAGACGCGGTCGCCTGGCTGGATGCGTAGGCAGTAGTGGGTGAGCAGGGCGGCGTATTTTTTCAGAATGCTGTCCATGGGCTGAGGATGGAAAAATAGTCGGGCGGTAAAATTACGCCTCCTTTGAGCGGTGGTGCGGTTTCGGTGCAATATCAGGGCGATGCGAGCGCTGTGCCTTTGCGTTCTTTGCACCCCGAGACGCTTCTTTTCTTTTGGCTCAAAACATCTCTTATATCTTGGGTATCAAAGCATTTGCACCAGCATCCATTGGCAATGTGGGCGTAGGCTTCGATGTGTTGGGCCTAGCGCTGGAGTGCCCGGGCGATGAGGTCATCGCGCGCAAGAGCCACACGCCTGGGCTTCGGATTGTCAAAATCACGGGGCACGGGGGCAAGTTGCCCTACGACCCGGCTTCCAATACGGCGGGCATGGCGGCCTTGCGCCTGCTCGAGCACCTAGGCGCTCAGCGGGTAGGCATCGAGTTGGAAATCCACAAGAAGATGCCCTTGGGCAGTGGCTTGGGCAGCAGCGCAGCCAGTGCGGCGGCGGCGGTGTTAGCCGTGAGCGAGCTGCTGCGCACGGGCATGAGCAAGCGCGAGCTGCTGCCCTTCGCCTGCATGGGCGAGCAGGTGGCCTCCGGAGGATTTCACGCCGACAATGTGGCTCCGTCCTTACTGGGCGGCATCGTGCTCATCTGCAGCAACGAGCCGCTCGACGTGCACCGCCTGCACACGCCTGCGGGGCTGTATGCCGCCGTAGTGTATCCGCACCTGCAGGTACTGACGCGCGAGGCGCGCGCAGTGCTGAGGCCCGAGGTGCCACTGCGCGACCACGTGCGCCAAAGTGCCTTCTTAGCAGGTTTCGTCGTAGGGTGCTTCACCTCCGACCTCGAACTCATCGGCCGCTGCCTGCGCGACGTAGTCATAGAGCCGCAGCGCGCGCACCTGATACCGGGTTTCTACGACGTGCAGGCCGCCGCCATGGCGGCCGGGGCACTGGGTTGCAGTATCTCCGGCGCTGGCCCTTCGGTGTTCGCCCTGTGCCACAACAGTTTCATTGCCGAAAATGCGGGAGAGGCCATGCAAGAGGCCTTTCGACAGCGCGGTATCGCTAGCGACCTGTTCCTTTCTCGGGTCAATCCGGAGGGCGCTGTCGTGTGCTGAAATGGGCTAGGGCAACGCTTGTCAGAAAGCCGAGCGCGCCGCGAAAGAGCCAGATGCTAAGCCCATTAGGCCATTGAGGCGCGGCGCTCCGCACCCGCCCGGCGCAGTCGCTCGAAAAAAGTAGAACCGGCACCTTCTACTTTTCAGGCGACTGCTCCGGTGAGATTTGCCATCGAAGCATTGGGCCTTGCGGACGCTTTAGAAAATGTACTCTTTGCAAATTGATGCAATAAAAAAGCGGCGGTGCCTTTGCACCGCCGCGCTGTCGGCGTGGATCCCGAAAGTTTCCCGCATAACCGTCTCTTACTGGCGCAACACGCGCAAGGCGGGCAGGGTGCCCTGCTGCGTTTGCAAGGAGAGGTAGTACATGCCCGCGGGGAGGTCATCAAAAGGCAACTCGAAGGCTTGAGTACCTTCGGTCAGGCTCAGCGTGCGTTGTTGGAGGATTTGGCCATTAGCCGCTATTAAGTAAAGCACCGCCGCAGAAGGCTGAAGGCTTTCCACAAAGAGTGTAACGGGTTGGCCTTGCGTTCGATTGGGTTGAGCAGAAACACGGAAGAGGTTGGCCAAAGGTTCGCCGGTGCTGACCACCATTCCACGGCGCACCTGAACCTCTGCAGCAACGCTGGCAGTGGCATTACTTCCGTCGGTGCATATCACGCGGTGGAACAAGGTAACTGTTGCTCCAACAGGCACTCCATTGGCAGCCAACAAGGCATCCAACTCGCCCAGCGTCAGGTCAAGCAAAGGATTTGTGCCGGCATTTTTCATCAGGACAATGGAGTCAAACGTTGCCTCTGTAGAGACTTGCCAGATGTAGGTAAGCAAGTCGCCATCAGGGTCTGAGGCGGGCATCCAAGCGATATTCACTAAGTCGGTAGGCGCACCTTCCACAAGCAAAAGTGCTCCTGGCATGGGCGAAGTCAGTACTGGCGCAGTGGGGAAGAAGTTCGGCTCTCCTAATATTTGGCCGCGCAGTTCGCCAGCAGCTACGGCAGTGGTGTGGATGTTGGCATAAAGCTCAGCAGTGAGCAGCGCCTGTAATTGGGCCATTGTCAGGGAGAAGGTATTTTGCTCTGCCTCGAAGACCCCAGATTTCAAGTCAGCAGCAAGCGTAGGCTTCAGATTGAGTGCGATGCCGCCATTCGCGCCATTTACCCCCATGTGCAAGTGCGCTCCGCCGGCGATGTTAGCATCAAACTGTCCATCAAGCCCTCGAAAACTGCCGCTGCAAGAAAGGGTGTTGCCGTTGAGCTCCAATTTCAGACCTCCCGTACCATTGCCGAGCACAGCAGGCACTTCATTAATACCAGCCAGCGTAGTATGGAAATAAGCCCCAGCCAACGGCAGTACCTGACCGCGCACCTCACCAGCAGGATGGCTCTGGGTGTGCACATTGACGTAAAGCATACGTTGGCGAAGGGTATCCCACAGACCTGGAGAAAGGTCGAAATTATTTTCGTCGGCCATAAAGGCACCGCTGCGCAACCCCGCCTCTACGTCCGTATGCAAGTGTAGAGCAATAGGGCCATTACCACCGGCAAATTGGGCATGTAAATGCGCACCGCCGGCAATATTTGGGTCGAAGTCGCCCTTCAGATTGTTGAAGGAACCTGCACATACCAACTGCCCGGGGCGCACTTCAAAAGCCACCAGTCCAGTAGCATCAGTTTGAACGGCGGGAGCCTCGCTGGCTCCGGAGAGTGGTGCCAAGAAGTACGCAGATGCTTCGGCCAAAAGGTTGCCGCGAAGCTCGCCTGCAGGGTATTGGATGGTGTGCACATTGACATACACACCTCGAGCCAGCAGCATGGCGCGCTGTTCACCTGTCAACTCAAAGTTGTTCATGGCTGCAGGGAAAACACCACTGCGCATCATAGCATCCAAATCAGCATGTAAGTGCCTCACTACTGGACCATTAGACCCAGGTAAGCCGCTGTGCAAATGAAAACCTCCGGCAATAGCCACATTGACAGGAGTGCTCAACTCGGAAAACGAGCCACTAAGGGTCAGCCGATTGCCCGATAGCTCAGCGGCCACAGCGCCGTAGGCTCGGGTAACGATACCTGGAATTTCCTGGCTACCAGTGAGAAATGCATTGAAGAAAGCCTGGCTTTCGAGCAACAGTTGCCCGCGGATTTCGCCTGCTGGGTATGCTGTCGTGTGAATGTTGACGTATCCGCGGCGCTCCAAGAGCGCTTGTTTGACGTCGGCATCCAGCATGAACATGTTGTCAGCAGCCATAAATCGCCCACCTTTCTTGTCCGCATCCAGCACTGCTTTCAACTCTAGGGCGACTGGTCCATTAGTACCTGCTATACCCAGGTGGATGTGTGCTCCGCCCAGAATAGCTTCATCTACCTCACCTTCCAAATCGGAGAAGCTACCGCTTACGACAAGCATATCTCCGCGTACTTCAGCAATCACTTGACCAGAGGCCAGCGTGCTGACAAAGGGATACTCATTAGCTCCGCATAAGTGGGCGCGAAGCACGGTTTGCGGCATTTGCACCACCTGCCCACGTAATTCGCCGGCGGCATAGGCTTCAGTATGGATATTCACATAAACCGCTCCAGCCATCAAAGCGGCCTTTTGGTCTGCCGTGAGTACCAACATGTTTTCCGCCGCCAAGAAGCGCCCGCTGCGCATGTCAGTATCCAAGGTCGCCTTGAGCAACGCCATGACGCCTCCATTGCTACCAGCCAGGCCCATGTGCAAATGCACTCCGCCAGCAATGTGTGCGGCAAAATTGCCGGTCAGGCCCGTGAAAGAACCGCTTGCCACCAGCGTATCACCTCGCAATTCAAAGACTACTGCTCCATAGCCATCGGAATACACCGAGGGTGCTTCATTGCTTCCAAAAAGATTAGCGCTCAGATAAGTGTCTGATTCCGGCAATAATTGTCCGCGCAACTCTCCACTCGGATAGGTGTGCGTGTGAATATTGACATAGAGCCTCCTTTCTGTCAGCATCTGCACCTGGGCCTGCGTCAGCTGGAATGTGTTTAAAGCTGCCGGAAATGTCCCGCCTGTGGAGTCTAAATTAGGCATTGCCACTAACGGAAACACCACTGGCCCGTTCTGACCTGCATAACCGGCGTGTAGATGGGCGCCCCCTGCAATGCCGAAATCCACAGGCCCACTTAAGCCACTAAAGGCGCCTGTAACAACCAGGGTGCTTCCTGTGAGCGTAGCAGTAACTTCGCCAATGGCAGCAGTAGCTACTGGGAACACTTCTTGATGCCCAGAAAGTCGTGCTTTGAAAACCAATGGCTGCGGCGCGACATCTGGCACAACAGCCATGCAGCGTACTGGTATGCCCAGACCTATAAAACCAATAGGAGAAGCCATGCCCGAAGCCAAGTCCACCTTAAAGAGCCGGCTATTCGGATTGCCATCCGTGGCAGCGCATAAGTATGCAGTGTTGCTACCATCTGCGAAAGCATAGAAGATATCCAGGTCGGCCATCGGCATGGGCATCGTATTGACGACGATGCCGGAAGTGCCCACCGTGTTTTGGGTGCCATTGTTGGGCGGTATTTGAGTAGTGAGCACATTCAAACCTACATCGTAGTTGTACAACGTGGTACTGGTAGCCCCAGCAAAGCTGTTCGTATAAGCTCCTGTGGCTATCATCGGCATGGCGCCCGCATTGGGGTCGGTGGTTGAGTAGTTTAGCATCCCGTCGGTAGCCACTACTGCTCCTGTCGTGGGGTGCATGCGGTAGTTGGCACCATTGCTACCCATAACCCGAATTCTATCCACCGTCGGGTTAAAGTCAAAAGTAATGGCTCCCATGCCGGATTGAAGCATTACTGGCCCCATCCCGACGGGAGTGGCTGTTCCACTGTTTCGGTCTATAGTATAAAGTCGTGCTTCGCCGGAGCTCTGATTGTAGCCAATAGCATATAATTCACCAGTAGCAGGGCGAAAATCCAGACCTGCAATAGTCTGCCCTGCAGCAATACCCGATACTGGCACAAGAGTGCGCACTACCTCTGGCAGCTGCGTGTCGAAAGAGATGAGCTGATTGCTCGCCGTTACCGCAAAAGCCAGCTGTCCATTTATCGTAGGCGGCACATTGCGCTCAATACGAAAAGCAATATTATCAATCCCTACTGGCAAGGGTAAAGGAGTTAGATTTTGTGTATTGCCAGTGCCGAGATCAACACGGAAAAGAGTAGTGGTTTGGGTAGCGGCTCGTTTGAGTGCTAACAGGGCAAAGTTGGTTTGGGTATTTTTTTCAAAAAAGATATCCAAATCCGCCGCATCTCCCATCATCGGCCCAATTCCGCATGCTCCGATAGTGTTCTGAATGCCGTCGTTGGGCGGTATTTGAGTGGTCAGGAGGTCCAGCATCAGGTCGTAATTGTAAAGTGTTGTAGTCGTAGTGCCGATGTAGCTGTTTGTGTAAGCTCCTGTAACGATCATAGGCGTTGCTCCGGCGTTAGGGTCTGCTGCTGAATAGCTGAGCATGCCATCCGTAGCCACCACTGCACCTGTAGTAGGGTGCATGCGATAATTAGCACCATTGCTGCCCATGACCCGAATGCGGTCAACTGTAGGGTTAAAGTCGAAGGTAACAGCTCCCATATTAGGCTGAAGCATCACTGGCCCCATACCGATAGGCATGGCCATACCAGTCATAGGGTCAACCCTGTACAGACGCGCTTCGCCAGTGGCTTGGTTGTAGCCAATGGCATACAACTCACCGGTGGCAGGACGACTGTCCAAGCCGGTAATTACCTGTCCGGAAGCAATCCCCATGATAGGAACAGTATTCATTGGAACTGTGGGCGAGCTCAGCTCGGCGGTAATGAGTATATTGCCCGAAAGGGCATACATTATTTGAGCCGAAGTACGTGCACTGAGCCCCATGAAGGCCAGCAATACGAACAAGCAGCGCCCTAAAGCACATACAGCATGAGAAGATAAGTAGTGTGTCATAGCGTTGGCGTTTTTTATGATTACGTGAAAGGGTACAAGCCTCCTCATCACCGACATGACTGAAGCCCTTAACCTCGGCCGAATAGCAAGCTCAGTCATGTATCTCGGTGGAGAAGCCATTCATGTCTGCACAGACAACCTTACCTACGACAACATGCCAAGCTTAGATTTACGTCAACGCAAAACTTGTGTACTTACTCGAGGTAAAAACTTGACTATCAATTTAAAGGCACTTCTGTTAAGCCCCTGCCTTTCTAGCATAAGCAAAGAAAGCCCGGGTTTTAATTTCTCCTTAGGTGAAAAAAGCAGCATTCCTCGTCGCAGACGAGTGCTTACCTGCAAAGCCCCCAGCCCAAAGGCCACCTGAGGTGTCGGTGGCTACAGGCTCTCCAAAAACCAAGGCCCACCTTCGGTAAGGCAGGCCCCAGTCTGAAAATTCCCGTATGTCGTTGAGAATTTCTCGTGTAGCGATGAAAGGATTCGGTTATTAGTCTAAGAGGTCAAAACGGTCGAGGTTCATCACCTTCACCCAGGCAGCGATGAAGTCGCGGACGAACTTTTCCTCGTTGTCATTGGAAGCATACACCTCGGCTACCGCTCGGAGCTCCGAGTTCGAGCCGAAGATGAGATCAGCGCGGGTAGCTCGCCACCTGAGATTACCGGTTTTTCGGTCGCGCCCTTCGAACTTTTCCTTGGTTTGATCGGTAGGGCTCCATACGGTGCCCATATCCAAGAGATTGACGAAGAAGTCATTGGTGAGCACGCCTGGACGATGAGTAAGTATGCCATAGTCCGAACCATCATAGTTAGCATTCAGCGCACGCATACCGCCAACGAGTACCGTCATCTCTGGCACCGTCAGGGTAAGCAACTGGGCTTTGTCCACCAAGAAATGTTCTGAAGGAATGTCAGCTGGCTCCTTCAGGTAGTTGCGGAAGCCATCGGCAAACGGCTCCAAGTACGAGAAGGAATGCACATCCGTTTGCTCCTGCGAGGCATCGGTACGGCCAGGTGTGAACGGCACAACCACGTCGAAGCCAGCATTTTTGGCAGCCTGCTCTACAGCAGCGCAGCCCGCCAGCACGATGAGGTCAGCCAAGGAAATACGCTTGCCATTCTGCTGGGTAGCGTTGAACTCTTGCTGTATTTGTTCTAGCACCTGCAACACCTTCGAGAGCCGCTCGGGATTATTCGCTTCCCAGTGACGCTGTGGCTCCAGACGGATGCGGGCACCATTAGCACCGCCTCGCTTGTCGGAGTCGCGGTAGGTAGAGGCCGAAGCCCAAGCTACAAAAACAAAATCGGAGATGGAAAGCCCTGATGTCAGAACGCGCTGTTTCAGTGTCGCCACGTCTTTTTCATCCACCAAGGGATGAGCCACTTTAGGCAACGGATCTTGCCAGATTAAGTCCTCCGCAGGCACCTCCGGGCCAAGATAGCGAGACTTAGGCCCCATGTCGCGATGAGTAAGTTTGAACCAAGCCCGAGCAAAGGCATCAGCAAAAATATCCGGGTTTTCGTAGAAACGGCGGGAGATTTTCTCGTAAATAGGGTCGAAGCGCAGCGACAGATCTGTGGTCAGCATCGTGGGACGATGCTTCTTATTTGGGTCGTAAGCATCCGGGATAATTGGCTCTGCGTTTTTGGCCACCCATTGATAGGCCCCTGCAGGGCTTTTTGTCAGTTCCCACTCATATTCAAACAGGTGTTTGAAAAAGTCATTACTCCACTTCGTCGGGGTACGCGTCCAAGTAACTTCAGGTCCGCCAGTGATGGTGTCTGGCCCTTTACCCGTCTTGTATTTGCTCGCCCAGCCCAAACCCATTTGCTCAATCTCTGCGCCTTCGGGTTCGGGGCCTAACAACGCCGGATCGCCAGCACCGTGCGCCTTGCCAAAAGAGTGTCCTCCGGCAATGAGGGCTACGGTCTCCTCATCGTTCATACCCATACGCGAAAAGGTTTCACGGATATCCTTGGCCGCCGCCACAGGGTCTGGGTTTCCGCCAGGGCCCTCCGGGTTGACGTAGATAAGACCCATCTGCACCGCAGCCAGCGGATTTTGGAGCTGGCGTTCGCCCAAATAACGGCGGTCATCAGCCAGCCACTTGGTTTCCGAACCCCAGTAGATGCTTTCGTCAGGTTCCCAGGCATCTTCACGCCCACCGCCAAAGCCGAAGGTTTTGAAGCCCATGGACTCTAAAGCCACATTACCGGCCAGAATCATGAGGTCAGCCCAAGAGATCTTGTCGCCGTACTTCTGCTTGATGGGCCATAGCAAGCGCCGCGCCTTATCCAGATTGGCGTTGTCTGGCCAGCTGTTCAGCGGAGCAAAACGCTGATAACCGCCACCGGCTCCACCCCGGCCATCACCCATGCGGTACGTGCCGGCGCTATGCCAAGCCATACGGATAAAGAAGCCGCCGTAATGACCAAAATCGGCTGGCCACCAATCTTGCGAGTCTGTCATCAGCGCATGCAGGTCGCGCTTGAGCGCCTCATAGTCTAAGCTCTTGAACGCCTTGCGGTAGTTAAAGCCAGGACCCATCGGGTTAGAGCGCGAAGAATTTTGCCGCAGGATATTCAACTTGAGCCGATTGGGCCACCAATCCTGGTTATCTGTTCCAACTGCAGCTGTTGGATGCGCAAAAGGGCATTTGCCGTTCTTGCTTGAAGTCCCTTGCATATCTTTTATATTTAATTGGTTATGAAATGAAAAAGCATGCTCGCATTTAGCCCTTAAAGCAATGCGAGGGCAAAGCTACTACCTACCGCTCTATAAGAAAAACTGATATTTTCTATAGGTTGATAAGTTTAGTTGATAACTTGGCGCGTCTTAAATTCACACGTGTGCAAAAACAGGCAGCATGAACCTGCAACAACTAGAATACTTGGCCGCGCTAGATGCCCATCGTCATTTTGGAAAGGCAGCCGCAGAATGCCATGTTACCCAACCTACTCTGAGCATGATGGTACAGAAGGTAGAGGAAGAACTGGGGGTCAAGTTTTTCGACCGCAGCCGTCAGCCCATCGTACCCACACAGGCGGGCGAGCGTCTGCTGGCCCAAGTCAGAGCCATCCTGCGAGAGGTAGAGCGCCTGCGCGAAATGGCCCGAGAGGAGGAACTCAGTCTTACGGGAGAGTTGCGCATCGGCATCATTCCCACCCTGTCGCCCTACCTGTTGCCGCTCTTTTTGCCTGATTTTGTGAAAAGGTATCCGGGCATACACCTCAAGATTACGGAGCGCGTAACCGATACATTGGTGGATAGCTTGCACAAGGGCTTTCTCGACGCTGCCATTTTAGCCACGCCCTTGGACGATCCCGTTTTGAGAGAAGATGTGCTTTTCTACGAGGCTTTCGTGGTGTACTCAAGCCATGATTACCCTAAGGAGTACCTCCTACCCGAAGACATAGACACCAGCGAATTGTGGCTGTTAGAAGAAGGCCACTGTCTCCGAGGGCAAATCATGCGGCTTTGCGAGTTACGCGAACAACAGCACCCTTCAGTGGAATACCAGGCAGGTAGCCTGGAGACACTAAAGCATTTGGTGGATGCCCAACACGGCATTACTATCTTGCCCGAACTCTCTGTACGTACCCTCACCCCTGCCCAACAAACCAAAGTAAAGCGGTTTGCCGCTCCAGAACCCGTGCGTGAAATTAGCCTCGTTACCCATCGCCAGGCGGTAAAAGAGCGGCTGCTCAGTGTATTGCGACAAGCCATCGTAGAAAACTTGCCAGAGGAATACCACCTGCGTCAACCTATACAGCGTCCTTCAAGCTGGCGTTAAGGTCTATGGTTCTCAGCGTCGAGAGTAATTGGGAGACTCCTTAGTGATGGCCACATCATGCGGATGGCTTTCCGCAACGCCCGCAGAAGTGATCTGGATAAATTGCGCCTTCTCTTGCAATTCTTGTACCGTTCGCGCACCGCAATAGCCCATGCCCGCCCGCAGACCTCCAATATATTGAGTCATTACTTCGGCCACCGTTCCCTTAAAAGGCACACGCCCTTCGATGCCTTCGGGCACCAATTTCTTAATATCATCTTCTACGTCTTGAAAATAGCGGTCTTTTGAGCCATCCTGCATGGCGCCTAAACTGCCCATTCCCCGATAGGTCTTGAACTTTCGCCCCTCGTAAATGATGGTTTCGCCCGGCGCTTCTTCTACACCAGCAAAGAGCGAACCCGCCATGATGGTATCCGCGCCAGCAGCCAAAGCCTTGACAATATCTCCCGTGTACCGGATACCACCATCGCCAATGACAGGTACTCCAGTGCCCCTTAACGCCATAGCAGCCTCATAGATAGCCGAAAGCTGCGGTACGCCTACCCCAGCAATAACCCGAGTAGTACAAATGCTTCCCGGTCCGACCCCTACTTTGATGGCGTCAGCACCAGCATTTCGTAAGGCCAAGGCCCCTTCTCCCGTAGCCACATTGCCCGCAATAACTTGAAGCTCGGGGAAAACGTCCTTGAGGCGCTTTACAGCATCTATCACCCCACGCGAGTGTCCGTGGGCTGTGTCCACAGTAACCACATCTACGCCAGCGCGAACCAGCGCCTCTACCCGTGTAAGCATGTCTGAAGTAACCCCCACAGCTGCCCCGACTACCAAGCGCCCTAATTTGTCTTTGCAAGCATTAGGATAGTGTTCGCCTTTCATGATGTCCTTGTAAGTAATCAGACCCACCAGACGAAATTCCTCATCCACAACGGGCAGTTTTTCTATCTTATGCTGTTGCAGAATATCGCGCGCCTCAGCCAGAGTGGTGCCTTTCGGAGCAGTTACCAAGTTGTCGCGCGTCATGAGTTCGTGCACCGGCCGCGAGATGTCTTTCTCAAAGCGCAAATCCCGGTTGGTGAGGATACCTACCAATCTGCCTGAGTCGTCCACGATAGGAATGCCTCCAATACTGAAGCGGCGCATCAATTGAAGCGCCTCAGACACAGAAGCATTTGGATGCAGGGTTACGGGGTCCAGAATCATGCCGGCTTCCGAGCGCTTGACAGCGCGTACTTGTTCGGCTTGGTCGGCAATGCTCATGTTTTTGTGGATAATGCCAATACCTCCTTGGCGCGCCATGGCAATGGCTAATTGCTTCTCCGTTACCGTGTCCATGGCCGCTGACACGATAGGAACATTCAGCCGAATAGTACGAGTAAGCTGGGAAGAAATGTCCACCTCTCTCGGTAAGACTTCGCTGTAGGCAGGCACGAGGAGGACATCGTCAAAGGTGAGCGACAGGCCCAGAAACTTGGGCGAAGCAATCTTAGATACCATACGCAAAGGTCAATCTTTCTATTTAAAAATGATGCGTAGCAGGAGCCGGGTTTTTTCCAATTGTTCAACTGGTACCTTTGCTTCTAACTTTGCCTCATAGAGGGCTTTGCGCCTTTCTTTTTATGCTTTCCGTTCAGTCCGACACCTATTTCATGCAACAGGCGCTGGCAGAAGCCCGGCAAGCCTATGATAATGGCGAGGTACCCGTCGGCGCTGTCATCGTTAGCGAAGGGCGCATCATCGCCCGAGCACACAACCAGACAGAGCAGCTGACTGACGTAACGGCTCACGCAGAAATACTGGCCCTAACAGCAGCCTCCAATTACTTGGGCAGCAAGTATTTGCCTACCTGCACGCTCTACGTTACCCTCGAGCCATGTGTCATGTGCGCCGGCGCCCTTGCATGGGCGCAGTTGGGCCGCTTGGTGTATGGTGCCTCAGACGAAAAACGCGGCTTCACGCTGTTTGGAGGGGCAAAACTGCTTCATCCCAAGACAAAAGTCGAGACGGGCGTACTCGAAATAGAGTGTGCGCGTTTACTAAAAGCCTTCTTCCGAACCAAACGCCTCTGACATTTCAAAACAGCAGATCATCTTCGCATTAAGATGGCGCCCGAGGCGATGCTGCCTCAGCATCGGCCTTCGGATGCCGCAACAAGGCATAATAGAGGCGCTTGATACGAAGCGGCTCGGCACCCCACCGGAAGAGCGTAAAGGCCACAGCATTAGCTAATTGTACACGTAGCCAGCTGTTGTCCTCGTATTTTCGGGCCGAGACCAAAGCACTTTTGGGCAAGATACGCAACGGGTACAGCTTCATAGCCCTGCGCAAGAAGTCGTATTCTTCCATTACCACAAAACGCTCATCGTAGCCGCCGAGCGCCTCAAACACTTCGCGCCGGATGAAGAATGTCTTGTCGCCGCCTTGGCACCAAAGCCACCGAAAGCGCGTGAAATAGGCATTTACCCGGAGCATCAGACTAGGCGAGTCAAACCGATAGCGATAACACCCCATGACACTGCCACTGGCTATCTCCGCAGCGATGTCTTCTGCAAACGACGGTGGCGGTAAAGTGTCGGCATGTACAAAATAAAGCACATCGCCCTGCGCATGGCGCGCGCCCCAGTTCATCTGAACAGCCCTGTTTCGCTGAGGGCAAGCAAGCACCTGGGCACCTTCGCGCTGGGCCACAGCTACAGTGCCATCCGTGCTCATGGCATCCACCACTATTTGTTCGAAGCGATGACCGCCCAAGTGAGCACGTAGATAGGGCAGCAGCCGATTCAAGTGATCAGCCTCATTCAACGTCGGGATAATGATGGAAAGAAACATATCAGAAAAAGAATGCTGTGTAAAGGGTTCAACAATCAGTTTACTGCAATCATCACCTTTTCTGCCTCCATCTTTTTTTGGGAAAAAACTGCCCTCGACTTCGGAGCAGCTGCTGCGCGTATCACGGGCAGGCGGAGCTCTTGTTTGCCCCCAGGCGTATTTCCGTCCCGCTTTCGGCCCTTAATAATGACGAAACGGCAGCCTCGCGTCTCCGCTTGTACAGCAGTGAAGACGCCAGCACACAGCTGCGCCATTAACACAAGGCCAAGGGCGAGACGCGTACCAAACCTAAACAAGAGCTCGATGGGCGCCTGCACACGGCAATACCCAGGCAAAAGACCATTTTTCCCAAAAAACATCGTCTTGACGGCAGCACAATAGAGTCTGGTGGACACATGCCAACGGGCACCTCAAGGCCCGTTGTAGCAATAAAAGTAAATCTTTCAAAGACTGCGAGGGCTATTTTTGAATATTCCTACAAAGGCGCCGTTTTCCAGGGGAAGGCGCAAAAGCAGTCTCTACTTTTGCTGCGTAAAAACGCTTTACATCATGGCTCACATTTCCACAAAAGAAGCCTCTGGTTATCTCAAGTACGAGCTGAAGAATTTTGAGAAAATTCCAGTGCGCATTTGGGCTGATGCGCGCGAGGCCTCTCGGTACGTCGCCCAAAGCATTGCCTTAGCCATTCGACAAAAGCAACAGGATGGCGAGAAGATAGTACTCGGCCTGGCTACAGGCAGCACACCTATTAAAGTATATGAAGAACTCGTACGTATGCACAAGGAAGAGGGCCTTAGCTTCCGCAACGTGGTAACCTTCAACTTAGACGAGTACTACCCCATGCCCAAAGAGGCGCGCCAAAGCTACTGGCGTTTTATGCACGAATACCTCTTCGACCATGTGGATATTTTGCCAGAAAACATCCACATTCCAGATGGCACCATTCCCATCGAGGATGTGGCGACCTATTGCGAACGCTACGAGAAGATGATTGACCTGGCAGGAGGCGTTGACATTCAGCTGCTGGGCATCGGGCGCACAGGCCACATCGGCTTTAACGAACCTGGCTCCTGGGAAACATCGCTGACACGAATGGTGCGCCTCGACCACCTGACGCGCCACGATGCCCTCAAAGACTTCCAAAGTGAAGACGAGGTGCCCTACCGGGCCATTACCATGGGCATAGCCAGCATTTTCAAGGCCCGTACCATTTACCTCATGGCTTTTGGCCAACACAAGGCCAGCATCATCCGCCAAGCCGTAGAGGGCGATATCACGCATTCCGTGCCCGCTTCCTTCTTGCAAAAACACTCCAACACCAAAGTCATCCTAGACCGCAGCGCCGCCGAGGAGCTCACCCGCATGAAAGCACCATGGCTAGTTGGGATATGTAACTGGACAGATGACCTCATCTGTAAAGCCGTCATCTGGCTGTCGCAAAAGACGGGCAAGCCCATCCTCAAACTCACAGATGAAGACTATAACGAACACGGACTGAGCGAACTACTCATCGAAGAGGCTAACTACTACGAACTCAACATTCGCATCTTCAACCGACTGCAGCGCACTATTACAGGCTGGCCCGGCGGCAAACCCAACGCTGACGATAGTAACCGACCCGAACGCGCTCACCCAGCGCGAAAGCGTGTCATTATCTTCAGCCCACACCCCGATGATGACGTCATCTCCATGGGCGGTACCTTCCAACGTCTGGTAGACCAAGGGCACGATGTTCACGTGGCCTACCAAACCTCAGGAAACATCGCCGTCCACGACTACGACGCGCTGCGCTATGCTGAGTTAATGCTCGAGTTTGACCAGATGCAACAAGTGCTTACAGAGCAGAGCCGCCAACTCTATGAAAAAGTTATCCGCTTCCTTCGCCAAAAAGGCCCTGACCAACTCGACATCCCAGAAGTACGCACCATTAAAGGCCTTATCCGCCGCGGTGAAGCCAGAGCGGGGGCGCGGTTCATTGGCCTCACTGACGACCACATCCATTTCCTAGACATGCCCTTCTACGAAACAGGTGCTACCCGCAAGATGCCCTTAAGCGAAGCCGACATCCAGCTCATTACTGACTTATTGGAGCGCATACAACCTCACCAAGTGTATGCCGCAGGCGATTTGGCCGACCCACACGGTACCCACCGCGTCTGCTTAGATGCCGTATTTGAGGCTTTCCGCCGGCTGAAGAACTGCCCCTGGATGAAAGACTGTTGGTTATGGCTATATCGCGGGGCATGGCACGAGTGGGCCATTCACGAAATAGAAATGGCTGTGCCCATGAGCCCCATGCAACTGCGCAGAAAGCGCCAAGCCATCTTTATGCACCAAAGCCAAAAAGACCGCCCGCCATTCCCAGGCGATGATAGCCGCGAATTCTGGCAACGCGCTGAAGACCGCAACCGAGCTACCGCCCAAACCTACCGCCAGTTGGGTCTGGCAGAATACGAAGCCATGGAGGCCTTCGTGCGATGGAAAGAGCTAGAAGAATAGAAGCTCCTCTTACCTGTTCAGTATAAGCCCACTGTCGTCAAGACTAACCACACCAAATAAAGAGCATAAAGGCCCAACAACATCCAACCCTTGGGCCTGTACATGATTTGTTTCCGAAGGACAAACCCACTGGCAAACATGAGCACTGTAATAAAAAAGCACGCTATAAAGTCCACCAAAGAGATTTTACCAATGGGCAGAGGACTTACCACCGCACTTACTCCCAGAATAAAAAAGATGTTGAAGATATTCGAACCGACGACATTACCCATGGCCATGTCAGCTCGCCCGCGCAGAGCAGCCGCTATAGAAGTAGCCAACTCAGGCAGCGAGGTACCTACAGCCACCAATGTTAGCCCAATAATCGTCTCGCTAACGCCCAGCCCACGAGCAATACCTACAGCCCCGTCTATCGTCAGACGTCCCCCGTATGCTAGTGCCGCCAATCCTCCTATTACCCAGAACAAGGCTAACCAAAGCGGCCTTCGCACCAATCCTTCTGTCGTTTGCGGCTTCTCTTCTCGTGCAATGTTAAAAGTGTAATAAAGGTAAATGACAAAAAAGCACAACAGTACCAAACCATCTGCCCGTGAGATTACAGACGCTGAAGAGCGGTCTAAGTGAACGTCTCCGGACATAAATATGACGACAACCACACCAATAAGGCTGAAAGGGATGTCCTTCCAAATGGTATTATGCCGAATGCGCATGGGCTGTATGATGGCTGTGATACCCAAGATGAGACCAATGTTGGCAATATTACTCCCGATGACATTCCCAAGCGCTATCTCTCCCGAGCCACTATAGGCCGCCATCACCGAAACCACCAACTCCGGTGCCGAAGTGCCAAATGAAACGACCGTCATGCCAATAATCAGGTCAGAAACTCCCATACGCTTGGCTAAATTAGACGCACCCTCCACCAAATAATGCGCGCCCCCACTGACCAAGACAATACCCAAAGCGACGAAGAGAAAGTAAAGCAGCATGCTCGTGCTATTTGTGTTTGATAAACCTCAAGGCGTAAAGATAGGCGCATGTATTTTGCAAAAGCCATGCAGCTTACCCGAAGAATACCACAACTTTGACGGTTTAAACCATTGATTAAAACACCATTTCATGAATGTACTCCTATGGGGAGGCCTGACATTGAGCCTTTCTCACGCACTTATCCCTAGCCATTGGCTACCTATCGTCGCCATTGCCCGCCAAAACGACTGGACGATGCGGCAAACACTCGGGATAACTCTCCTGGTAGGCTTTTCTCACGTATTGAGCACTATCATCATAGGCTTCGCCTTGGCCGGGGCGGGCTTATGGTTAACAAAAGAAATGGCCATTTTTGCCCAACAACTGCCACCTTTTTTACTCATAGCACTCGGCCTTTTCTATTGGTACCAACATTATCGGCACCACCATTTTCACCTCCATCCGCAGCGCACACGCTGGGGCGTCGTCGGGACGCTGGCCGTCGCCATGTTCTTCTCTCCTTGCCTGGAAATTGAGGGCTACTTTTTAGCCGCTGGCCAATACGGGTGGAAATTCGTCGGTTTGCTGGCCTTCTTGTATGCCATCGTTACTATTGTAGGCATGCTAACATGGGTGTGGTTAGCCCTTCACGGCTTGAAACGCTTGAACTGGCACGCGTGGGAACACAATGCAGGTCTTATCACCGGTCTGACCCTCCTGGTTTCTGGAATAGCACTCCTCTTCTTAGAGTAAATCTTCCTCTTCCAACGCAGCCCGCTGTGCGCGTGAAAGCGTCCGCACTACCTGTTCGTAGGAGTGATCTATCAGTTGCCGCAACAGCACATCGCTCAAACGCCCTTCAAAGTCCACGGTGTTCCAATGCTTCTTGTTCATGTGCCAACCTGGCCGCACTTCTTCGTAGCGCTCGCGCAATTCCAAGGCGTATTGCGGCTCACATTTTAGGTTGACACTCAGACGCTCGTCAGCCAAATTGACTATAGCAAAGATCTTCCCTCCTACCCGAAAACATAAGGTAGTCTCATCGAAAGGGAAGTCCTCGTACGCACCTCTTTTGCCAAGGCAGTAGGCACGCAATTGCTCAATATCCATACTTGATAATCTTTCTCCGAAGAAATGGCTCTTCCAAAGCAGTCCAGCAACCCTTAAAACCTATTGTTGGCGAGCTCCCAAAATCAGACAGAACCAACCCCCAATGAAACAAACGCCACCTATAGGAGTAACCGGGCCAAGCCAACCCACCGGGAAAGGCAGTAAGTCTTGGCAGGCCAACAGATATAGCGAACCAGAAAAAAGCAATATGCCCAACCCAAACAGATGGGCACTGCGACGAAGCCAAACCCTACGACCACGCCCCATGAGAATACCCACCGCCAACCAAGCGATGGTATGAATAAAATGATATTGAACGCCCTTCTCAAAAATGGTTGCTTGGTAATCCGAAAAATGCGGCTTCAATCCATGCGCTCCAAAAGCGCCCAATACCACTGCAACAGCTCCAGAAAAAGCTGCTATTTGAAGAATACGAGTGCTTGCCATAGTAACAACCTCTGCTTTGGATGGCCGAAAATTACGGCATTGCTTCGGTTGCGCCACCCGTTTTTGTTCCGTACTGTACCCTATGTTCGAGGGCTTTTAGGTCAAAATTTTGAACAAAGAACAAATCTTCAGAATTGCACTACCTTTGCCTTCGGTGTTGGGAAAGCTCAGCACCCTTACCAATAAAAGGAGAGACTGTTAATCACCGATGAAAGTTTCGCTGAATTGGCTTCGAGAATTTCTCGATATAGATAAGACACCTGAGGAAATTGCTGATATACTGACTTCGCTGGGACTGGAAGTAGAGGGATGGGAAAAAGTAAGCCCTGTGCCGGTTGATCTGGAGCGCGTGTTCACGGGCATTGTGGTTGAATGCAGCCGTATTCCAGAGAGCGATCATCTTTCAGCCACTCGCGTGGATGTAGGTGATGGCCAACTTCGTTCCATCGTTTGCGGTGCTCCCAATGTAGGAGCCGGTCAACGCGTGCTGGTCGCTCTACCCGGCGCGCGTGTCTTGGGCAAAGATAGCCAGCTGTTTGAGATTACAGAGCGCAAGGTACGCGGTGTGTTATCGCAAGGCATGATTTGCGCAGAAGATGAACTGGGCATAGGTACTGACCACTCAGGTATCATGATCCTACCTGATGGCACGCCACCAGGCCTTACGGCAGCTCAATATCTCGGCCTACATTCCGATGTCGTTTTTGAGATTGGCCTGACGCCCAATCGAGCTGACGCTACACACCATCTCGGCGTAGCAAGCGACCTGTTAGCTTGGTTGCGTTACCACGAACAGCCCGATGCTGTCTTGCGAAAACCCTCCTCATTAGTGGTACCCCCCCAAGACCAAGCGCCCTATCCCGTTGCGATAGAAGCGCCAGAGGGCTGCCAACGATACATGGCTCTGCTCATCCAAGGCGTACAGGTGAAGGAAAGCCCTGAATGGCTCCGCAACAGGCTACTAGCACTTGGTCAGCGGTCTATTAACAATGTGGTGGACATCACCAACTACGTACGTCTCGAATGCGGCCACCCCCTTCACGCTTTCGACGCTGCACATATCAGCGGCAATGCCATCCGCGTTATGACTCTGCCGGAAGGAACGCCCTTCATCACTCTAGACGGCGAAAAGCGCCAACTATCCGCCCAAGACCTGATGATCTGCGATGCCAACGGTCTGCCACTGTGCATTGCCGGCGTCTTTGGCGGAGCTGAAAGCGGCGTAACAGAGAGCACAACTGATGTGCTTCTCGAATGCGCTCGCTTCAACCCCTCCTGGATACGCCGCACCATGCTGCGCCATAACCTGCGAACCGATGCCGCTTGGGTATTCGAAAAAGGTGTTGACCCCAACGGTTGCCCCGAAGCACTGTGGCGCGCTATTAGCCTGATCCTCGAACTAGCCGGCGGACAGATAGCCTCAGCACCAACAGATATCTACCCGCAACCACTTCAACCTGCGAGGATAGCCATTACTTATGATTATATCCGAACGCTAAGCGGCGCCGACCTCTCTGCCGAAACCATTGGGAAAATCCTCTCAGCCCTGAATATCGGTATCGAGGATGCTACACCTACCGGCTTTACAGCCGTCGTACCCACCAAAAAACCCGACGTTACTCGACCGGCTGACCTCGTCGAGGAAATACTCCGCGTCTATGGCTTAGACGAGATACCCATGCCGGCTCGCATGCGCACCAGCATGGAAATTACTCAGCACCCCACACGGGAAGCCGTACGCCGTTGCGCTGCTGAGTATTTGGCTGCCAACGGCTTTCTGGAGTGCATGAGTCTGTCCCTGACAAACTCAGCCTATCACGTCGGCCCACAAGCGCCACTACCCATCCCGCCCGAGCAACTCATCTTTGTCCACAACACCGCCAACCAGGGGTTAGATTGCTTGCGCCCCACACTGCTGTTCAGCGCTTTGGAAAATGCCCTGCGCAATCAAAATCACCAGGTCTCGCACCTGCGCCTATTCGAGCAAGGTAAAACCTATCGCGCTCCGTTAGGCGAAAATGCCGAAGCTGAACGGCTAAGCCTACTCCTATACGGCGACTACGCTCCAGAAAGCTGGCAACCTACTGCTAAAAAGCAGGTAGATTTTTACACCCTCAAGGCGTACGTGCAAAACCTCTTGGAGCGCCTCGGCATACGCGGCTTTCAGGAAAGCACACTTCAGGCAGAACTGCCTTTCCGCTATGCGCTGCGCTACCACCGCGGCCCACAGGAGCTAGTTGCCTTCGGAGAAATTGCCCCCTCCATCTTGCGCGCCCTAGACCTCAAAGGGCCAATTTTCTATGCTGAGATGGACTTCGAAGCTGTGTACAAGTCTGCCAGCCTTCAAAAAATCCAGTACACGGAGCACAGCAAATTTCCCATCGTTCGGCGGGACTTAGCACTTGTCCTCGACCAATCGGTTACCTTTTCCCAAGTACGCCAACTGGCCTTCAAGACTGAAAAAAAACTGCTGCGCGAGGTGAACCTCTTCGACGTCTTCGAGGACGCCCAGAAAATTGGGCCAGGCAAGAAATCCTATGCCGTCAGTTTTTTGTTTGAGAGCGCCGAACGCACCCTTCAGGGCCAGGAAATAGATGCCGTCATGCATCAGCTGCAGCAGGCATTTGAGCAAAAGCTCCATGCAACCATTCGGAAGTAACCCCTAAAACCAGCTCAAACCCATTATTCGTTCACTATTCTAACACGCACTGCAATGGAAATTGCCATAGGTATTGTCGTAGGTCTTGTGATTGGAGGAGCCATAGCTTATTTTTTAGCCAACCAATCCTTCAAAAAAGCCAACCAAAAGGCCATCGAAGAAGGCAATCGGCAAGTTGACCTGATCATTCAGGAAGCAAAACTTTCAGCCAAGCGGATTACAGACGAAGCAACTGTTAAGGCCGACAAAATCATCAGTCGCGCAGAGGCAGAGAATGAGCGCATCAAGCAGCAAAAAATCCAAGAGGCCAAGGAGCGCTACGCCCAAATGCGCGCCCAGTTTGAGTCCGAAAAAGCCCAGCACCAAGTCAAGCTGAAAGAGATGGAGGTGGAGGTCATCAGCAAACAGAAAGACCTCCAAATGCAGCAGGAACAACTGCAGACTCAAGTTAAGGAACTCAACGCGCGTAAAGCAGACCTGGAAAATCGGGAAGCAGAATTGAACCTATTGCGCGATAATCTGGAGAAACAACTCCGCATCGTGCAGAAGAAGAAGGAGGAACTCGACGCCGCCAATGAGGAGCGCATCAAGATGCTGGAAAAGATCGCTCAAATGAGTCAGCAAGAGGCGAAAGACCAATTGCTGGAAGCCGTGCGCGCCAAGAGCGAGAGCGAGGCCCGCTCTATTATTCAAGAAGCCATTAATGACGCACGCAATACGGCCAGCAAAGAGGCCAAGAAGATCGTCATTCAGACTATACAGCGCATGGCCGCCGAGTTTACCATCGAAAACACAGTATCCGTGTTTAACTTGGAAAATGACGACATGAAAGGCCAAATCATCGGCCGCGAGGGTCGGAATATCCGCGCCTTAGAGGCTGCGACAGGTGTGGAAATCATCGTAGATGATACCCCCGAAGCCATTGTGTTGTCATCTTTTGACCCCGTTCGCCGCGAAATTGCGCGCTTAGCCTTACAGCGCTTGGTGGCCGATGGCCGCATCCACCCGCAGCGCATCGAAGAGGTGGTGGCTAAGGTAACGCGCCAGATAGAAGAGCAAATCGCCGAGATAGGAGAGCGCACCGTCATGGAGCTGGGCATTCATGGCCTTAACCCAGCGCTCGTTCGCATGGTTGGCCGCATGCGCTTCCGCTCTTCCTACGGTCAGAACCTGCTCAAGCACTCCATCGAAACGGCCAACCTCTGTGCCATCATGGCTGCAGAACTGGGGCTTAACCCCAAGCAGATCAAGATGGCAAAACGCGCTGGCCTTTTGCACGACATTGGTAAGGTAGCAGAAGAGGAAAGCGAATTGTCACACGCCATTCTGGGCATGAAAATGTGCGAACAGTATGGAGAACACCCGGTTATCTTGAACGCTGTCGGTGCTCACCACGATGAAATCGAGATGGATAATATTATCTCGCCCATCGTGCAAGCTTGCGATGCCATTTCAGGTGCCCGCCCAGGTGCCCGCCGCGAAATTTTGGAAAATTACCTCAAGCGCATTAGCGAGCTCGAGGAACTTGCCATGAGCTACGATGGCGTTGCTAAAGCCTTTGCTATGCAAGCGGGCCGCGAACTTCGCGTTATTGTCGAGGCCGATAAGGTATCTGACCAGTATGCCGACGACTTGTCGTTCCTTATCTCCAAGCGCATTGAAGAGGAGATGCAGTATCCAGGTCAGATCCGCGTTACAGTCATCCGCGAAAAACGCTCGGTAGCCTACGCTCGCTAAGGCTTATCACTCGCCTTGCTCTCATTGGTAGGGCTTCATCGGGTAGCTGGTGGACTTTCTCAGCTACCCGATGCCTTTTGCTCACTGCCCAACGCAACACACTTGAAGGCGATCTTATCTGCAAACATTCATGCCGACAACCTCAAATTTTCCTCCAGGTTGTCAGGAGCAGCTAAAAGGAGCGAATTATGCGCATTTCAAATGTACGGTTGGAAAGCCGCACTTTATACAAAAGCGTTTGCTTTGCCACTCCGGTACACTTTGGATACAAACTACAAAACATTTACTCGAAATAACCGCAGTTATGGCGTACCAAACAAATGAACCACGTCGCCCGCTCATTCAACGCAATGAGTCGGTATGGTTAGAGGGGCCTAAAAGTCGACGTTACGAATTACTCTTTGCCTTTCGAGTTTTCTGGGAATTTATTCGCGGTATGCGATCTCTGCACTTTATGGGGCCAGCGGTTACGGTTTTCGGTTCTGCTCGCTTTCAGGAAGGGCATCGCTACTACGAGCTGGCCCGGCAGGTTGGCTCCCTCATCGCTTCGGACTTAGGGCTAGTGGTCATGACGGGTGGCGGGCCGGGTATCATGGAGGCAGCCAATCGAGGTGCGCGCGAAGCCGGCGGCTGGTCGGTTGGTTGCAATATCCTGCTGCCCCATGAACAAAAGGAGAACCCATACCTAGACCGATTTATCCTATTGCGCTATTTTTTTGTGCGCAAAGTGCTACTGGTCAAGTACTCGTATGCCTTCATCATCATGCCTGGCGGCTTTGGCACTATGGATGAGTTTTTCGAAACCCTTACACTCATCCAAACACAAAAGATAGCCAACTTCCCGATTGTAGTCATGGGTACGGATTACTTCCAGGAATTACGCGACTTCTTGAGCACAATGGTTAAAGAAGGTACTATCTCGGCGGACGACTTGAAACTGCTCATCTTTACCGACGACCCGGCAGAGGCCGTTACACATATTCGGCAACACTTGTTTGAAAATTACCGAATCGTCAAACGCCGGCCCATCTCGTGGCTTTTCGAGAAGCGGTGAGGGCGCCGCTCTATTTTTTCTTAAATGCTTTAATGGCCTTGCGAGAGAATTCGGATAGGGCCAATCGCCCACTAATGGCCGCGCGTTCGCCCAGGAGGTACGTCCAATCTTCGGTACCGTGCCAGAATATTTTCTTCAGCTCAGCCAAGGCCTCCGGATTGTAGGAGCTAAGGCTTTGCGTAAAGTGGTCCAAGTAGGCATCGAGCTGTTCTACCGTATCGAATACCTCTTGAAAAAGCCCTTTTTCCTTAGCCCATGCTGCAGTTTGCCACTCACTGGGGTTAAGGGCCAACTGACAGAATGCAGCTTTGCCAATCTTGCGCTCAACAGCAGGCCCGATGACAAAAGGCCCAAAGCCCACAGCCAATTCGCTAAGACGCACAGAGGCGTATTGAGAGGCCATGCAATAGTCTGTTCCGGCAGCCAAGCCGACGCCTCCACCTACCGCTTTGCCATGAACCCTCCCTACGATAATCTTAGGACAGGTACGCATAGCATTTAACACATTGCCAAAGCCGGAAAAAAAGCGGTTAGAAGTTTCTACATCATCAATGGCCACGAGCTCATCAAAACTGGCACCTGCACAGAAGGTTTTGTGCTCGTCGCTGCGCAACACGATAACTCGTACCCTATCCTCTCTGCCAAGGGTATTAAAGGCTTCTACCAAAGATTGGAGCAGGCGGCTGGGCAGGCTGTTGTGGTTGGGGTGAAAAAAGGCCACGTACGCCACGCCATTCTCCTTAATGTCGGTGCGCACGTAGCCTTGTTGTATCAGATCGTTCATGATGCCTTAAAGTCGTTTTTTCGGGCAAAAAAACGACTTTAGTAGCGCAGCCCCAAGCGATTGTAGATGAAGCTCATCAGCCATGCTGGCCCGATCATCAGAAACTGAAGATCCTTGAAAAAAGATGGCTTTTTACCCTCTACCTTATGGCCCCAAAACTGTCCTATCCAGGCCAATACAAAGAGGGTCAGACAGACTTGCCATAAAACCAGACCGCTTGACTCAATGGCCTCCGACAGGCCCAAGCATAACAAAGAAAAAAGAAGCATGCCCACAGAAAGCGAAGGCGACAGGCGCAGGTAGTAGAGGATAGTTAGTACCAGAAGCACCATGGCCAAATTCAGCTGAAGCGTTGGTGTGATGTTTACTCCTAGCTTGACTCCGTAAAGGAGGCCCACGATGCTGAAGAAAATGATCGGCACGCAAACCCAGTGCACGAGCTTGTTGGTGGGATTCTGATGGCTTTCGCCATACTCAGACAGCCATTCGTTAATGCTTTTCATAACACAGAGCAGTTTAGTGAACAGAAATGAAGAGTAGCCAAGCCTTACCGAGGTAAACCTTTTAGTTGTCTCTCTATTTCCCGGAGCCGTTGATGGCGTATGGAGTCAATAAGGGCAGGTAAACGCACTGCCCGCTGCTGAGCGCACCAGCTGTCTATTTCCATCTTGGCTTTCTGTGTCTGTGCAAAAGTTAGGGAGTCTATTTGGTAACGCACCTTGGGGTCGAGAGGCGCATTTGACTCGGTACAAGCAGCCAAAATGCAACTCAAAAGGCTGCTTATCAAGATGTTCTTTGCCTTACCACAGGGGAGTGTTACTTTTGCACGCTTCAATTCCAAGCCTATCATATGCACCCAGTTAATGGCTCAAAAATCGAAATTTTTACTCGAATGCTTATTAGAGGGGATTGAACACAGAGTGCAACACCGACCTTTTCCCCTTTTTTCACTTTGACTCGTCTATCAGCGCTTGTATGTACATCTCATCGAAGCTTCCTCACGTCGGTACGACCATTTTTACCATCATGACAAGGCTGGCTCAAGAACATGGCGCCATCAACCTATCGCAAGGCTTCCCTAATTTCAATCCTTCAGAACGCTTGCAGCGTCTGGTGTTTGAGCACATGCAGCGCGGAGCCAACCAGTATGCTCCCATGCCAGGATTGCCCTTGCTGCGCGAACGCATCGCCGAAAAAATGGAGCGCCTATACGGCCGCGCACTCGACCCAGAAACTGAAATCACGGTAACCGCGGGAGGAACGCAGGCCATTTTTTGCGCCATAGCAGCTTTTGTTCATCCTGGCGATGAAGTCATTCTCATTGAACCCTGCTACGACTCTTACCGCCCTTCCGTAGAAACAGTGGGCGGAGTGGCTATTCCCATACCCTTGCAGGCCCCTGACTATCGAATCAATTGGGAAGCGGTGCAGCGCCGAATTTCTCAGCGCACGCGCATGATCTGTATCAATACTCCTAATAATCCTACGGGCACTTTGTTGCGCGAAGCAGATATGCTGGCGCTGGCCCATTTGCTCAAGGATACCAATATCATGGTTATGAGCGATGAGGTGTATGAGCACATCATTTTCGACGGCGAACTCCATGCCTCTGCCCTTCGCTATCCCGAACTATACGAGCGCAGCCTGTGTATTTTTTCTTTTGGAAAAACCTACCACAATACCGGCTGGAAAACAGGCTATTGTATTGCTCCGCCTGAACTGACCCGCGAATTTCGAAAAGTACACCAGTTTAATGTGTTCTCGGCAAATCATCCCATCCAGGCTGCATTCGCTGACTTTATGGCAGACTCCTCTGAATATATGGGCTTGGGTGAATTTTATCAAGAGAAACGCGACCGATTTCAGGCAGCCATGGAAAACACTCGTTTCAAGCCTATCCCGTGCAGCGGTACCTATTTCCAACTGTATGACTATTCAGCCATAAGCGACGAACCAGACTTCGATTTTTGCAAGCGCCTGACTGTAGAGTTTGGTGTTGCTGCCATTCCTCTCTCTTCTTTTTTCTCTCACAAGTGCGATGATAAAGTCATCCGCTTCTGCTTCGCTAAAACAGATGACCTTCTTGAGCAAGCTGGCGAACGCTTAGCCAAAGTGTAGAATACCGCTATGAGTACCTTTCTATACAACCGAGTAAATCGAAAAGAACTCAGGCAGAGGCTCTACTATAACCCAGAGCAACGCACCACTATTTCTTTTTACAAATACGTACGTATTGCCAATCCGGCCTTTTTCCGCAACCACCTATACTCACTGTTTAGCGATCTTGGTGTACTAGGCCGCATTTATGTGGCCCATGAGGGCATTAATGCCCAAATATCAGTGCCAACAAACCGTTTGGAAGCCTTTAAGGAAGCTCTGAACAGCATCACCTTTTTGCGCGGGCTGCGCCTGAATATGGCTATAGAAGATAACGGAAAATCCTTCTTTGCCCTGACCATCAAGGTGCGTGCAAAAATTGTAGCGGATGGCATCGAAGACCCCACTTTTGACCCGTCTGACTGCGGCATTCACTTAGATGCCGCGGCCTTTAATGCCTTGACGGATGATCCTAACACCATCATTGTGGACATGAGAAACCACTATGAAAGTGAAGTGGGACATTTTCAGGGCGCTATACTCCCTCCGGCAGACACCTTTCGTGAAGAACTTCCCTTAGTAGCAGAGATGTTGGCCGATAAGAAAGAACACAACATCGTCATGTATTGCACCGGCGGAATTCGGTGTGAAAAAGCCAGTGCATATCTCAAACACCGCGGTTTTAAAAATGTATTTCAATTAGAAGGCGGTATTATCGAATATGCCCGGCAAGTAAGAGAAAAGCATCTCCCGAACAAGTTCATAGGGAAGAACTTTGTCTTTGACGAACGTTTAGGTGAGCGCATTAGTCCACACGTCATCGCCCGCTGTCATCAGTGCGGTAAGCCTTGCGACACCCACACTAATTGCGCTAATGTTTACTGCCACCTGCTTTTCATCCAGTGCGCAGAATGCCGGCAGAGGTACGAGGGGTGTTGTTCGTCAACATGCCGCGATTTCACTCGCCTTTCCGCCGAAGAGCAAAGAAAACGGGCGCGGTTGCAACGCTTCAATGGCCAAAAGTACCCCAATGCGCATTTCCGTTCAACACCAAACATGCCACTACTCGGCGAGCCTTCTCAGTCAGAAAAGTGACACATCTCAACAGACGCATTGACTCGTGTAATAGGATGAGCACGGAAAGGCAGCACTTTTTTGCTTCTGCTAGCCGGAAAGCCTAAAAGAGAAGAGTAGAGGCTAAACAAAGACTATTTTTGCACTGTTTGGATTTTGTCTAAATCATTGTCTTAGCTTGGCATGTTCAGAAGATATCGCACGGTAAGAAGCTTGAAGCCGAGGGAATGCGCACGTACTCTTCGCATTGAGGACCCTATGTTGGCCAGCCGCCTGACGGCTATGGGGCTTTTGCCCGGTTCGTTAGTAGAGATGATCCGCTCCGCACCATTTGGGCACACCTATTATATTAAGGTAGATGGCGTGCGATTGGCTCTGCGCAAAGAAGAGGCTTCAAGTATTCTGGTGGACGCATGAAAATAGCAGAACCCAAGCAGCTACCCAACATTGCCCTAGTGGGTAATCCAAACAGCGGGAAATCAACCCTCTTCAACTTGCTGACCGGGCTAAGACAGAAGACAGGAAATTTCCCAGGTATCACTGTTGATCTTAAAAAAGGGCGCCTGTTACTGCCCGGAGGAAAGGAAGTTGAGATAACCGACTTGCCAGGAACCTATAGTTTACACCCAACTTCCTCTGACGAGCGTATCGTCACTGCTGTATTAAGCAACCCCTCTGACCCATACTATCCGGATGCCATCGTTTATGTAGCAGATGTTACGCACCTCGAGAAACACCTGCTACTCCTCACCCAATTGCTTGATCTGCAGTTACCTACGCTGTTAGTGCTCAACATGGCTGATGCTGCGGCGCTTATTGGTCTGAAGGTGAACATTGCTAAACTTTCAGAACAGTTGGGTATCCCAGTGGTCATGATAAGCAGCCGTACAGGTGAAAACGTTCCCAAACTGCTAACAGAAATAGAAAAGCTGCTGGAGGGCGAAACCAAAACGATCAAAGACTTTTACCAACTAACCGACCAAGAAAAAGCGGTATCAGATGCCATTCGCCTTAACGCAGGGGCAAGAACGCCCTACCACGCCTTACTGTTGGCGCATCACCACACTTGGCTCCCTGATTTGCCAGAGCAGACGCGTCAAGAGATCAGTGTTATCGTAACGGATAAACAGTTTAACTCACTGAAAAATCAAGTGGACGAGACCCTCGAGCGGTACGACCGATTTACGCCTATTGTCAAAGAAACCGTTCAGAACCCACCCATATTCCCAAACACAACTACGGACCGTATTGATGCTGTATTGACCCACAAATGGCTTGGTCCTATCATCTTCGGCGCCATCATGCTCTTGGTCTTTCAAGCCATCTATGATTGGAGTGCTGTTCCGATGAACTTTATCGAGTCGTCATTTTCAGAATTAAGCAACTTTCTGAAAAACACCCTACCTTACCATTGGACCACAGCGCTGCTAACTGACGGCGTCTTAACGGGCTTAAGTGGTGTGTTGGTATTCGTTCCTCAGATAGCTATCTTGTTTTTCCTCATCACCCTGCTGGAAGAGGTCGGGTATATGGCTCGCGTGATTTTTTTATTCGACCGTCTTATGCAGCAGTTTGGCATGAATGGCCGCAGTGTCGTGGCTCTCATCAGTGGAGGGGCCTGTGCCGTTCCTGCTATCATGAGCACCCGGACAATTGGCAGCTGGAAAGAGCGCCTAATTACTATCATGGTAACGCCCTTCATTACCTGCAGTGCCCGCATTCCCGTCTATGTCATTTTGATTGGATTAGTTGTGCCAGCGCAGAAAGTGTTGGGCTTTATTTCTCTGCAAGGTCTTGTGTTTGCCTCAATGTATGCTTTGGGCGTGATAACAGCTCTGGTGGCAGGTCTTTTCCTGAAAAAACTACTTCGTACTCGAGATTTATCTTATCTGGCCATTGAACTACCCGTTTACCGCATGCCACATTGGCGAAACCTTTGGCTGACAGTGTGGGAAAAAGCCAGGGCATTCGTTGTAGAAGCAGGGCGCATCATCCTGATCATATCTATACTGTTATGGGCCTTAGCCAGTTTTGGCCCTAATCACAGTTTGCAACAAGCCGAAGCGCGCGCCCTAAAAGAAGCAGCTCAAAAAGCCCTCTCTGCAGCAGAAACAGAAAACCTGATAGCCGCTTATCAATTAGAAGCTTCTTATGCAGGCCACATGGGAAAGGCTTTTGAGCCTCTCATCCGTCCTTTGGGATACGACTGGAAAATTGGCATTGCTTTATTCACCTCATTTGCCGCTCGCGAGGTTTTCACTGGGACGTTAGCGGTGCTCTATCAGCTGGGAGATGCCGCTAATAACATTACGGACAGTGCAGAAAACAAGTCAAAGGCAACCCTCCGGCAACGGATGAAATCTGAAAGATTTACCGATACTGGCGAGCCGGTCTATACCACGGCAACCGCTATGTCTCTCTTGGTATTTTATGCCTTAGCGATGCAGTGTATGAGCACCCTCGCCGTGGTTCGACGCGAGACCAATTCCTGGAAATGGCCTCTTTTGCAGTTCACTTTTATGACCTTGCTGGCCTATTTGGGTGCATGGGTTGTCTATAACCTGTTTATTTAGTCACGATTGTGTGGAAAAAGGACCGCAAAATCTCAATGTTATTCACACTCATGCTCCAGAAAAACCTTCGTCCTTGCGTTTTCCATGAAAACCTCGCGGCTGTGCCCATGCAAGGATAGCATTTCCACATTGACACATCCCAAGGAAAGATAAACACCTATTCTGTCAGCACTTTGCACATATCTGTGGATAACACGCTAACCAGATGATTATTAAGCCTGTTTTAAGTGAGATTTCTGTGTACAAAGCCAACTATTGGATGGAGAACATCGCTGCACCTTGCAGTTATAGCGTAATCCACAAATGCACAGCTGTAATGATGGGCAATGAAGCGAGATAATTAAAAGAAAATTTAAACAACTCATAATTAATCGGCTTGTGGGAAAAAGAGGACATCCAAGTTCCTCTTTCGCGTGTTTCTTTGACGCTTAAGAATGGCGTTAAAAATTTGACGAAATTGTACTGAGAAATGGGCACTGCAACGTACACGACTCCAAAAGGCAATACCGAAGTTGCACCTATTGTGCGCATTTGGCTTTGGATTGGCATTGCCATGATCTTCCTGCAGGTAGTCATCGGTGGTGTTACTCGCCTGACAGGCAGTGGTTTGAGTATAACTCGCTGGGAGGTTATCACAGGAACTATTCCTCCCCTGAGTGAGCAGGCCTGGGAGGAGGCCTTCAACTTATACAAGGCTACACCACAATACGCCAAGATTAACCAGGGGATGAGCATGGCAGCGTTCAAGTTTATCTACTTCTGGGAGTATTTTCACCGACTTTGGGCGCGATTAATGTTTGTTGTGTTCATCATTCCCTTTGGTCTGTTCTGGTGGAAAAAAATGCTCCCTAAACGCTTGGTGAGGCAGTTAGGTGTTGTGGTTTTATTGGCAGGTTTAGAGGGCTTTTTTGGGTGGATAATGGTGGCTAGCGGACTCATTCACCGCCCCTGGGTAAATGCCTACAATCTCACCCTTCATCTGTGCATGGCACTCATCATTTTCTCATACCTTCTTTGGATAACCCTGTCCACGTATGCCATTCCGTCAGACAGCTCGTACAAGCATTCTTGGAAAAAGATGAGCTATCTGATGGTGGGTGTGGCTTTTTTTCAAATAGCTTTAGGCGCTATGATGTCAGGAACTCGTGCGGGTTTGTTTTATCCGACATGGCCAGATATGCACGGCGCTTACCTGCCCGCTATATTGTTTGACTCAACATACTGGCGCTGGGATAGTTTTACGCATTATGATACCAATCCCTTCATACCCGCTCTCATTCAGTTCTTACATCGGAACACAGCTTATCTATTGACAATGTTAGGCCTGTATACCGGAGTAATGCTGTGGAGGCAAGCTTGTACACCACATCTTCGTTGGGGCGCTTTAAGTATGGTGTCTGTTTTGGGTATCCAGGTAGTATTAGGTGTCATAACCTTGCTGAACTGCCAAGGAAGTATCCCGGTCTTGCTCGGCGTCTTGCATCAATTGACAGCGGTAGTGTTATTAGGAGCTCTTGTTTTTATGGCACGTGCGGTCAGTCGAAGTGCCCAGACTGTTTCTGCTGTTTCAGAGATAGCTGATTAGATTAGATTTTTTTGAAGATTGGAAGGGTTAAACTCCTGCGTTGCTTAGGATTTGGACCAACACCAGGAAGGAATGGCGTGAATGGAGATACTCCTTATTTTTGCCGTCAGCCTTTATTTTTGATGCGATGAACGCTCACATAAAAGAGGAAAGCGGTTTCAAGTACATTGAATCCGATGATGAGAATGGAGAAGTATTGCTTTTGCTTCACGGGCTTTTCGGGGCCTTGAGCAATTTTGAAGCACTATACGAGCGCTTCTTCAAGGAGTACAATGTTGTCATTCCGATGTTGCCGATTTACGAGATGCCTATTTTGGATGTATCGGTAACAGGATTGGTGGATTTCGTTACGCGTTTTGTCGAGTATAAGAAGTTTGATAAGGTACATCTTTTGGGTAATTCTTTGGGAGGCCACATTGCTTTATTGTATGCGCTAGCGCATCCTGAGCGCGTAGCGTCTATTACACTGACAGGCAGTTCAGGACTTTTCGAGAGCGCTTTTGGGAGTGCGTTTCCCAAGAGAGGCGACTACGAATACATCCGGAAGAAGACTGCAGATACTTTCTACGATCCCGCTGTAGCGACAAAAGAATTAGTAGATGAGGTTTTCGATATTGTCAATGATCGCTCTAAAGGGTTGCGCATAGTAATGACAGCCAAGTCTGCGGTGCGGCATAATTTGGCGGACAAATTGGATAAGATAAAAGCGCCTACTCTTCTTGTGTGGGGCATGCAGGATGCTGTAACGCCACCTTTTGTGGCAGAAAAATTCCACGAGCTAATCAAGAATTCCCAGCTTCACTTCTTGGATAAGTGTGGCCATGCTCCCATGATGGAGCGCCCAGAAGAGTTTAACGAAATTCTTGCTGCTTTTTTGCAAGAGGTAACGGCTGCATCTCACAAGGTTTCAGTGGGCTGAGTAGTTGCGAGGTCTTGTTTTCCGTATTGCAGTAGCCACTCTCGGAAAGCTTCATAGTAAGGGGGTAGGTACTCAGCCACTTTACTCCGCTTTAGTAAGTGGTTCAATGTCGGTGGTAATGGTACCTCAGCGTTGATGATATCGCTTACCTCTTGTTGAAATTTTGCTGGGTGGGCTGTACCCAATACTACGCCCATAGCACGGGGCTGCTTTTGTTCCTGATAGGTCTTCCAAGCAAGATACCCTACAGCGGTGTGTGGGTCGAGGATGTAGTTGTGCGCTTGGAAGACATTCTTCATAGCCTTACGTGTTTGCGTATCGTCAAAGGCAAAGCCAGATATGTGGGCGCGCATATTGTTCCACGTGGAACTGTAAAGGTGAAGCATTCTAGCGAAGTTAGAGGGATTGCCAACATCCATAGCGTTGGAGAGGGTACGCACAGAAACCTTAGGCTCGAAGCGGCCAGTGTGCAAGTACGTCGGCACAGTATCATTTACGTTTGTAGCTGCAATAAAATGCTGAACAGGCAGGCCCATTTGCTGGGCCATAAGGCCTGCTGTCAGATTGCCAAAATTGCCCGATGGCACGGAAAAGATAACGGGTAGTCCTTCTGCCTGCACTTGCTTGTACCCCTCCCAATAGTAGAAAATTTGAGGTAGCAGGCGGGCTATATTGATGCTATTAGCAGAACTCAGGCGTAACTCTTGACGCAAAGCTTCATCTAGAAAGGCCTTTTTCACCAAAGATTGACAATCGTCAAATGTGCCTCCGATTTCGACGGCCGTGATATTACCATCTAAAGTAGTCAACTGTTTTTCTTGCAATAGACTGACCTTCCCTGAAGGGTACAGTATGACTACGCGAATGCCGGGTGTCTGGTAAAAACCTGCCGCTACTGCACCTCCTGTATCGCCAGAAGTAGCTACCAAGATGATCAGATCCTCTGAAGCGTTCTGATTAAAGTAAGCCATTACCTGAGCCATGAAGCGGGCGCCAAAATCCTTAAAGGCCAGTGATGGGCCGTGAAAAAGCTCGAGGATGCCTGTTTGGTCGTCTAATCGGACTACTGGAGCAGGAAAGGTGATGGATTGGCGAATAATAGAATGTAGATTTTCTGGAGGAATTTCATCGCCAATCAGGGCCTCAGATAACTGAAGAGCGATTTCCTCAAAGGAGAAGTCTGGTAAATACTTGATGAATTCCATCGGCATTTTAGGAATTTGGACCGGCATAAATAGGCCTTTGTCTGCCGGCATTCCCTGAAAAAGGGCATTGCGGAAGGTTGTCCGTAGATCAGGTGCATTAGTGCTGTAAAGCTGCATATCGCTTATTCATGGAATGATGATGTTAATGTTCCACGTGAAACACGGATAGAGTTATATGCGAGTAACCCGAATTTCCACGCGTCGGTTTTTCGCCCTGAGTTCCTCAGTACTGTTGTCATTTACAGGGCGCTGGGCGCCATAGCCGATAGCTTCCAATCGGTCGGGCGAAATGCCTTTGCGGATAAGAAATTCGCGAATGGCCTGTGCTCGTTGTTCAGATAAGCGTTGCAAATCTTCTGGCCGACCAACATTGTCTGTATGGCCTTCAATACAAATGTGTAATCCAGGGTGTTGCTGAAGTAAGTCCGCAAGCCTGTCTAGCTCACTGTAAGAGGTCTCCAGAATGACGGGTAAAGATTGTTTGAAGTAAATAGGAGCCAAGTCTATTTTGCTACCGACCTCTAGATCGTCTAACCATAGCTCTATCCACTGGTAGTCTTGAAAATAGTAGTGTTCCCACGGGAAAAAAACTGTGGTAGGAGTTCCTACTAACCCCATCTTTTCCGGAACGAAGAGGAATGATACACCCTTAGGTATTTTCAAAGAGAAAAAACCATTTTCAGCACTTATGGCGTTGGCGGGATTGTCTTCGGCGCTGTACCGAACAATAGCCCCCGTAACGGGCTGCAAGGTCTTTCGATGTCGGATGCGTCCTCGCAGTGCGATTTCTGTTGGCTGCGGTGGAGCAATACGCACGCGAAAAATGTCACTATTGCCACTGCGCATGGAGGTGAAGTAAAGATATCCTGAGGTCATATTAAAGTAGGGCTGACTGTCATTTGCTTCTGAATTAATCGGCTCAGAAAGGCGCTGAGGTTCAGACCAATTTTCCCAAGAATCATCCAGTCGCTTGCTCATGAAGATGTCATTCCCGCCGATACTCTCCCATCGATTGGATGAAAAGAATAGGGTCCGATTATCTTCGGAAAGGAAAGGTGTCGTCTCTCGATATTGGGTATTGATGACGCGCCCTAAGTTCTTGGGAGTGCTCCACCGGTGATCTTCTTCTTTGAAGCAAACATAGAGGTCCATATCACGTGAGTCATGACGCACGGCAGATAGGATCAGTACCTTACCATCGAAGCTCATGGTTAGATTGACCTCAGATGTGATGGTGTAATACTCTGAAATCTCGACGGCTTTAGGAAATTGCCAAGTACTGTCTACGCGGCGGATGACGGAAAAGCCGCGCGTCATATCGCCCTTAGGTGAAAACTGATTGATGCAGTAAAATGCGTTTGGGTCTGGTGTGATGCAAGTAATGCTGTTGGGTAGGGCATTATTGAGCGGAGGCCCTGGGTGCTGAAGGAAGTAAAATGAAAAGGCAGAGTCAGCTTCTGCAATCCAGATGTCTTGATTAAAGGTAGATGCGATTGGGTTGGTCACGGATCTTCCTTCTATTTCGGAGTAAATGTTGTGCAGGATGCGCTCGTATCGCTCCGGCGGAAGTTTCTCATGTAGGTCAATGCTATCTAGAAAAAGATAGCGACAGAATTCGGGGTGTGCAACGCGAGTAAAGTATAGCGTCCTGCCATCTCGACTGATGACAGGCGTAATTTCATCGTACACCGAATTGATAAACTCTGGAAGTCTTTCCAGCTGATAGTAACTGATTGACTGGGTGTAAGTCTTGAGAGCAAGCGAAACAAACAATAAAATCTGTAAGAAGTATCTCATTTCTTTCTGAAAGAGGTAGTGGAAATTGCCTCTTACTCTGCACTATTTGGAGAAATAGCACAAGAGAACTGACTTTGTTCGGTTGTGCACTTTTCGCCTACAAAAATAGGTAGAGCCCTGTCGTCTGAATGAGAGGAGGCGTTAAACAGAGTTGCCCAAAAGAAAAAGGAGATTCCAAAGGATACTTCCGGCTGGACTTGCTCCGTGTAATGATTTCAAAATGAACTTTCAGACAATGTTCAAGCATCTTCAATAAAAAATGAAGTGCTCAGACTGACAGAAACCTTAACCTTTGAGCGTAGGGAGGGCATAGATATTTGCAGCGGTAAAGACACACAGATAAACATGAGCAACCTACATAACATCATCTTTGACTTTGGTAATGTGCTCTTCCATCTCGATTTGGATGCGACCGAACGGGTTCTCCGCCAACGCTTGAATAGCCATTTCGACACTATGCATGAAAAATTACTTGCGGCAGATGTCTTTCGTCAATACGAGACCGGAGCACTAACTACCGACGCTTTTATAGGCGCTATCCGGAGCGCTTCAGACTATTTGCTCTCTGAAAAGGAGATACTAGAAGCCTGGAATGCCATCTTTATTAGTATGCCTACGATATATTTCGACTTGTTGGAGCGTCTTCGGGAGCATTACCGATTATACCTTTTAAGTAACATAAACGACTTGCACGCGCGTTGGATAGATGACTACATGAGGAACATACACCAGCAAGGCAATTTCCGACAACGCTACTTTGATAAGGTATACTATTCCTATGAGGTGGGTATGCGCAAGCCAGAAAAAAGCATCTATACTTATGTTCTACAGGATGCCGGCATTAGGCCAGAAGAGACAGTCTTTATTGACGATCTGGAGATAAACGTGCGCGCTGCAGAGTCTGTGGGGATTCGAGGCATTGTGAAGACTCCTGAACTGGACACGGCACAGCTGATGTATTCTTTTTTGCCTTAGTCTTACGCAAGGCTGGGCGCTATTTTAGAACCTTGAGGGCACTTTTACCTTTGCACAACTCTTTTCAAGATCACTTATACACTATTTGCAGGGCATCAATGTGGGTTTCTACAACAATTATCCAGTCGTTCTCTCGCCAATGGCTATTTGTCATCCTTTGGAGCCTTTCCCATTGGGTTGTTGCCCAAACGCCAACGCCTGCAGAAGAGCGCTTACATAGCTTTGAGCGTCACCGATCTATGAAGGTTAATGCCCTAACGGGTAGTGTTCGGGCTGTTAGCATTGGTCCATCTGTATTTTCATGTCGGGTAACGGATGTAGAAGTTAACCCAAACGATCCCACAGAGATGTATGTGTCCTACGCTTCGGGCGGTTTATGGCATTCAACGAATAATGGAACGACCTTCAAACCTGTTTTTGAGCAGGAGGCCTCCATGACGATTGGCGATATAGCCATGGACTGGCAACGGCGGATACTTTGGGTGGGTACTGGCGAGAATAACAGCAGCCGTTCTTCATATGCTGGTACAGGTATCTACCGCAGTACTGATGGAGGTAAGACATGGGAATGGCGCGGTTTGCCAGAGAGTCATCACATTGGGCGTATTGTTCTGCATCCTACGGATCCGGAAGTCATTTGGGTGGCTGTTTTAGGGCATCTATACTCTCCAAATCCCGAGCGTGGCGTATACCGAAGTACAGATGGTGGGCTTACTTGGCAGCGCACGCTGTTTGTAGATGATAATACTGGAGCTATTGACCTATGCCTCGATCCACAAAACCCAAACACGCTCTACGCTGCTACTTGGCAACGAGAGCGCCGTGCTTGGCACTTTAGCGGTGCGGGCGAAGGTTCGGCCATCTGGAAAAGTGTGGATGGAGGTGCCACCTGGGGAAAACTTACTACTGCTAATAGTGGGTTTCCCAGTGGTCCCAATACTGGACGTATAGGGCTGGCTGCCGGAGTTAAAGACGGAAGAACAATACTCTACGCCTGCGTAGATAACCAGAACCCCAAACCTCCCAAAGAAAAGGCTGCTCCTGACGTACTCACAAAGGATGCTTTGCGCACCATGAGCAGTGCCACTTTTCTTAAACTTCCAGAGGAGCAAATAGATACTTTTCTAAAGAAAAATCAGTTCCCAATAAAGTACGATGCAAAGAAAATCAAAGAATTAGTTCAAAAGGGCAAAATAACTCCTCTGACACTGGTAGAGTATTTGGAAGACGCCAATGCGCGACTGTTTGAAGTAGATTACATAGGTGTATCGCAGCGACGACGGGGGGCGCACGTGGAAGCGCACACATAACGAGCCGTTAGAGCAGATGAATTTTACTTACGGCTACTATTTCTCCAACATTCGCTGCCAACCCAATAATGCTGACAAGGTGTATCTTCTTGGTTTTTACCTCATCCGCAGCGACGATGGCGGTCGTACTTGGCAAAATATTAATGGCGATAATGTTCATGTAGACCATCACGCTCTGTGGGTTAATCCTAACCGCCCAGGGCATTTGGTTAATGGAAACGATGGAGGCCTTAATATCTCGTGGGATGATGGTGCTTCCTGGATTAAGTGCAACCAGCCTCCGGTAGGGCAGTTCTACGCCGTGGCTGTGGATGAGGCTCAGCCTTACCGCGTATATGGCGGTACTCAGGACAATGGAGTTTGGGTTGGGCCTTCTACTTATCAGGCTTCCTCAAACTGGCACCAAACTGGACAGTACCCTTACCAAAACCTGCTTGGCGGCGATGGCATGCAGGTCGCTATTGATACGCGAACCAATGATATTATCTATGCGGGGTACCAATTCGGCAATTACTTTCGTATTGAGCAGAAAAGTGGTAAGAAAAAACCCATTACACCTAAGCACGACCTGGGCGAGCGTCCTCTACGCTTCAACTGGCAAACGCCTATCCATCTGAGCACTCATCAGCAAGATGTGCTTTATATAGGTGCTCATCGTCTCTATCGTTCTTTTAACCGAGGTGATGATTGGGAGGCTATTTCGGGCGACTTGACGCAGGGAGGGCGTGAGGGCAATGTACCATATGGAACCCTCACAACCATCAGCGAGAGTCCACTCAAGTTTGGGCTTATCTACACCGGTTCGGATGATGGACTTATACACATTACTCGCGATGGTGGAGATACGTGGATGCGTATTTCTGACTCATTACCTCCTAACCTTTGGGTTTCGAGAGTGGTTGCTTCTGCCCATCAAAAAAGCCGTGTGTACGCCAGTTTGAATGGCTATCGGTGGGACGACTTCACACCTTATTTATTTGTATCTGAGGACTACGGGGCAAGTTGGGTGCGTATTGGAAATGATTTGCCTCTCGAGCCTATAAACGTTATTCGTGAAGACCTCGAAAACCCTGATGTACTATACATCGGCACAGACGCTGGTGCGTATGTATCTGTAGACAGAGGGCAGTCCTTTCACGCCTTGTGCCCGGATCTACCCACGGTGCCAGTGCATGATATTGCCATCCAAAAGCAAGCCAGGGAACTTATCCTCGGCACACATGGGCGCTCCCTTTACCGCATAAATATTGCTCACATTCAAAAGCTAAACTCTGAAGTGTTGGCCTCTGCCATTCATTTATTCGAGCCAGATAAAGTCAAATACAGCGAGAACTGGGGAAAGAAACAGCCTTGGAAAGAACTGAAAGACCCCGAGTTAGCTATAGTTTTTTATGCACAAACTCCTGGCGCAGTTTCGTGGAGTGTTAAAACTAAAGATGGCATTTTGCTCAATAATGGGCAAATTAAGTGCAAAGCAGGATTAAATACTTTTGTGTATAACTTAGACGTTCAGGAGCCTGCTTTAAAGAATTAAAAAAAAGCACTTCAGGATGCGCAGAAAGACTCTAAAAAAACCTTTGAGTTGTGGAAGGCGGATACAGGGAAATTTTATCTACAAAAAGGCAATTATTTGCTAGAAGTACAAAAAGACGGAAAAAGTTCAGTCATTACCTTTGCGATAGAATAACAACAAGCG
>FWWL01000827.1_pt1 | contig 81555 bp, 83 predicted proteins | sample 2228331 | NCBI WGS metagenome assembly FWWL01 (sample SAMEA103939775, study PRJEB20133) | metagenome | reverse complement strand
GCCCTGGCTGTCGTTCATCTTCGCCGCACGCTCGAGCAGGCGGCTGTGGAGATAGAACACGTCGCCCGGATAGGCTTCGCGGCCCGGCGGGCGGCGCAGCAGCAGCGACATCTGGCGGTAGGCGACGGCCTGCTTCGAAAGGTCGTCGTACACGATCACGGCGTGCATGCCGTTGTCGCGGAAGAATTCGCCCATCGCGCAGCCGGTGTAGGGTGCGAGGTACTGCAGCGGAGCGGGCTCCGAAGCGGTCGCGGCGACGACGATGGAATATTCCATCGCGCCGTTTTCTTCGAGCTGCTTGACGATCTGCGCCACGGTCGAACGCTTCTGGCCGACGGCGACATAGATGCAATAGAGCTTCTTGCCTTCGTCGTCGCCCTGGTTGACTTCCTTCTGGTTGATGAAGGTGTCGATGGCGACGGCGGTCTTGCCGGTCTGGCGGTCGCCGATGATCAGTTCGCGCTGGCCGCGGCCGACGGGGACGAGGGCGTCGATGGCCTTGAGGCCCGACTGCACCGGCTCCGAAACCGACTGGCGCGGGATGATGCCCGGGGCCTTGACTTCGACGCGGCGACGTTCGGTCGAGGCGATCGGGCCCTTGCCGTCGATCGGGTTGCCGAGCGCGTCGACCACGCGGCCGAGCAGGCCCTTGCCGACGGGGACGTCCACGATGGTCTGGGTCCGCTTGACGCTGTCGCCTTCCTTGATCTCGGCGTCCGAGCCGAAGATCACGACACCGACGTTGTCGGCTTCGAGGTTCAGGGCCATGCCCTGCACGCCGTTGGCGAATTCGACCATTTCACCGGCCTGGACGTTGTCGAGGCCGTGGATGCGGGCGATACCGTCACCCACCGAAAGAACGGAACCGACTTCGCTGACCTGCGCTTCGGTGCCGAAACTGGCGATCTGGTCCTTGATGACCTTGGAGATTTCTGCGGCGCGGATATCCATTGACTTAGCCCTTCATGGCTTGAGCAAGAGTGTTGAGACGGGTGCGGATCGAACCGTCGATGCGCTTCGAACCGATGGTGACGACGAGGCCGCCCAAAAGGTCCGGATCGACGGTCGAGGAAACTTTCACGGTGCGGCCTTCACGCGCGGTCAGCTTGGTACGGAGCGCTTCGAGCTGGTCGTCCTTGAGCGGATGGGCGCTGACCACTTCGGCGGTCACTTCGCCGCGCTGCGCCGCCGCGATGGTGCGGAAGGCACGGATCATGTCGGGCAGCTGCGACAGGCGGCGGTTGTCCGCCAGCACGCCGAGAAAGTTGGCGGTAAGCGGGGCGAGTCCCAGCACCTTGGCCACGCCGGCAACGGCGGCGCCCTGGTCCTTGCGGCTGACCTGCGGGTTGGTGGTGACAGCGGCAAGGTCGCTCGATTCGCCGAGCGCGGCGCTCAGCTTCTCGAGATCGCCTTCGACGGCGCTGACGGTGCCTGCCTCTGCGGCAAGCTCGAACAGAGCCGAGGCGTAACGCCCTGCCAGGCTAGCCTGAATACCGGCGGAATTATCCACGCGCTTGAGGTCCTCTTCGGGTCCGGGAATAACGATGCATCGCTTCGGCCGAATGGGGCGCTCTGATTGGCACCCCGGCAAAGCTGGCGCGCGCCTAGCATCGGCCCTTGTTAAGTGCAACCCGAGTCGGGTGCAGATTTTGAAACGGCTGTTGTTCTTATCTCTCTCCCCTTGCGGGAGAGACACGGAGAGTTGGGCGCGGAGCGACCTAGTCGCAGTTGAGAGGAGGGGGCTGCGACGTCGCTGGCGGGAGCCATGCTCCCGACCCCTCTCCCAACCCTCTCCCGCAAAGGGAGAGGACTTTCTTGGGGTCCGGCTTATGGTATGCGTACGCACGAGAGGGAGAGGGCGGATGCAGACCATACCGATGGCGCCGAAATGCGGGGTCGAAATCAGCGGCGTCAGCCTGGCGGATGCCGACGGCGCGGCGCTGGAGGCGATCAAGCAGGCGATCTACGACCACGGCGTCGCGGTCTTCCGCGAGCAGCACGACTTTACGCCCGAGGCGCATATCCGCTTCGCCCAGCGCTGGGGCGGGATCGACATCAACAACTATTTCCCGCTGACCGAAGATCACCCGGAAATCGCCATCGTCCGCAAGCGGGCAGACCAGACCACCAATATCGGCGGCGGCTGGCACACCGACCATTCCTACGACCAGGTGCCGGCGATGGGATCGGTGCTGGTGGCGCGGCACCTGCCGCCGAGCGGCGGCGACACCATGTGGGCGCATATGGGCGAGGCCTACGACGCGCTACCCCATGATCTCAAGGCCGAGATCGACGGGCTGGCGGCCTTCCACACCGCCGACCATATCTACGAGGAGGGCGGTCTCTATGCCAAAACCGACATGGGCGGCGACCTGCGCGGTCAGGGGCTCAAGACCGGCGCGGTCCACCCGGTGGTGATCCGCCACCCGGTGACCGGGCGCAAGCTGCTCTACGTCAACAGTGCCTTCACCGTGAACATCGTCGGCCGCACGCGCGAGGAGAGCATGCCGCTGCTGCAGCGGCTCTATGCGGCGGCGACTTCGGCCGACAACACCTGCCGACTGCAATGGCAGCCGGGCACGGTGGCGATCTGGGACAACCGCACGACCTGGCACTACGCGCTCAACGACTATCACGGCTACGCGCGGGAAATGCACCGGATAACGCTCAGCGGCGAGGCGCTGGCGGCCTAGATACTTTCTAATCTCTCTCCCCTTGCGGTAGAGATACAAAGACTTGCGAGCTTGCTCGCTGGTCGAAGTTGAGAGGGGGCTGCGATGTTGCTGGTCGGACCTGCGCTCCAAGCCCCTCTCCCAACCCTCTCCCGCAAGGGGAGAGGGCTTTCATTTCACTGCTTCACCTGGCAGCTGTAGACCAGCCGCTCGTTCGGTTGTTCGGGCAGGGCGCTGGTCACGGCATCCTGCAGATCGCCGAGCTTCGCCGCCGCCCCTTCGGTCTTGCAGGAGGGGGTCGAATAGGCGCCGCGCGCCTTGCGCGCCTCGGCCATGGCCCCGGCGCCGAGCAGGTAGCGGTCGGTGCGGTAGGTGCGGGTTTCGGGATCGTAGCGCGCGACCGAGACGGCGGCCTCGTCGTTGGGCACGAAGACCCGGCTCCATTCGCCCGACTTGAAGCCATACTGCGTGCGCCCGTTGACGCAGCCGCTGGCGGTCCAGCCGAATTCGACCGAGTCCGCGGGCTCGCCGGTGATGCGGCTGCGTTCGGGGACGAGGGTGCAGGTCATCCGCGCGTCGCCCGCGACCGGCGCGTCCGATCCGCCTTCGTCCGGCGCGGCCGCTTCGCCCATGCCTTCCGCCACCTGCCGGTCGATGGCATCGAGGCCCGGGCGGGTGAACCACAGTGCCAGGGCGGCCACACCCGACACGGCGGCGACGATGGCGGCGACCTTGCGCTTTTGCTCGGCCCCTTCCTCCTCGCGCGCGAGGAAGACGGTGTAGCCCGCCGCCGCCGCCAGCAGCAGCGCGATCATCGCCAGCGCCATCTGGTTCTCGCGGCTTTCCTGCACCGCCATGGTCGCCTCGAGCCGCAGGCGGTCGCGCTTCTCGCGTTCGGCGACCGAGCGGGCGGCGAGTTCCTGCTGCGTCAGTTCCTGCGCCGCGCGGCTGCGGGCCTGTTCCGCCGCGTCGAGCTCGGCGAGCGAGCGGCACGGCTGGCTGCTGACCCGCGGGGTGACCCCGCTTTCGCGCAGGAAGGGGATCAGTTCGCGGTTGGAGACGGCGAAGGAGAACTCCGCGTCGGTCCCGTCGCTTTCCGCGCCGAAGCTGTTGACGCCGAGCACGCGGCCGCACTGGTCGAGCAGCGGGCCGCCCGAATTGCCGCGGGCGATGGCGGCGGTGTGGAGGATGGTGTCGAATTCGCGGCTGGGGCGCTGGCCCGAAATCGATCCGCGCGTGTTGACCGTGGGCTGCGGGCGGAAGATGTCGGCGATATCGAGGCCCTGCGCCCGGTCGACATTCATCGGGTAACCGACCGAGACGACATCGGTCCCGTCGCGCTCGCGCGTGCCGGCCAGCGTCAGCGGCGGCAGGCGCAGGTCGCCGGTCAGTTCCAGCAGCGCCAGGTCCTTGCGCGGGGCCATCTGGACGATCCGGGCATAGCTCGCCCCGTCGCCGTCGCTCGGCACGATGGCGATGCGCAGGTCCTCGTTGCCGGCGGCCTCGCTGATGACATGCGCATTGGTGGCGATCCGCGTCGCGCTGACGGCAAAGCCCGTGCCGTGGCTGACGGGCATGACCTGCTCGCCGTCGCTGGCGACGATCACCACCCGCACCACGCCGCGCGCGGCCGCCTGGATGTCGGCAGGGTCGGCCCCGGCGGGGCGCGGGAAGGCAAGCGACAGCCCCAGCAGGGCGGCGAGGAAGGCAAGCAGGCGAACCATCGCGCGGTGTTTGGCGGGGAACCGCTTTGACCGCAAGCTTCGGGACGCGGCGGCCGTCCCGGCGTGCCATGACTGGGCTGCAACCAGCAAGGAGCAGTCTCATGACTTATCGCATTCGCGGTCTCGAACCCGCCCAGTTCGCACGCTACTTCACCGCATCCGAAGCACAATCGATGCAGCTGCGCAGCCGCAAGGTCACCGCAGGGGCCGCGGGACGCTATCCTTGCCGGGTCAGCCTGGAGGATGCGGCACCCGGTGAGGAGCTGCTCCTGACCCACTTCACCAATCACGCGGTCGAGACTCCGTACCGCAACGCCTTCGCCATCTACGTCCGGCGCACAGCGGAGGCGGCGGCGGAGTATGTCGACGCGGTCCCGCCGATCCTGCGCGGCCGCCCGATCGCGCTGCGTGGCTACGACGGCGCAGGAAACCTCCATCGCGCCGCGCTGGCGCTGGCGGACGATGTCGATGCCGTGACGCGCGACCTGCTCGACGACCCGCAGGTCGCCTATATCGATGCCCACAATGCGATGCATGGCTGTTTCGCTGCGCGCATCGAACGCTATGGTGACGTATCATGATTGCCGACTCCGAAGCCTGGGACGCCGTGCTGCGCCGCGACCGCCGGTTCGACGGACGCTTCGTCACAGGCGTCCTGACCACCGGCATCTATTGCCGCCCCAGCTGCGCCGCGCGCCATCCGCACCGGGACAATGTCAAATTCTATACAGACGGTGCCGAGGCGCGCGCGGCGGGCCTGCGTGCCTGCAAGCGCTGCCTTCCCGACGAGGTCGGACGCGACGAGGCGGCGGTGCTGGCGGCAATCGACGAGATCAAGGCCAGCGGCGGCGCGCCCACGCTCGACGAACTTGCGCAGCTGACCGGCTATTCGCCGACGCATTTCCAGCGCGTCTTCACCCGTGCCACCGGCCTCTCGCCCGCCGCCTATGCCCGCGCCTTGCGGGAGGAACGGGCGAGGGACGCGCTGGCCGGTGCGGACAGGGTCACCGATGCGATCTACGATGCGGGCTACGAAGCGCCGAGCCGCTTCTACGAGGCAATGGAAGGGAAACTGGGCATGAGCGCCAGCGACTGGAAGAACGGCGGCGCGGGCCGCACCATCCACTACGCGATCGTCGAGACCACCATCGCCCCCATGCTCGTCGCTGCGACCGAAAAGGGCGTGTGCTGCCTCAGCTTCAACGAAGGCGAGGAGCAGCTGCGCGCCCGCTTCCCCAAGGCGGAACTGGTGCAGGGCGGCGAGGAATTCCGCGAGCTGTTCGAGCGCGTCGTCGCGGCGGTCGAGCAGCCCGGAACAGGTGCCGACATCCCGCTCGACGTCAAGGGCACCGCCTTCCAGCAACGCTGCTGGCAGGCCCTGCGCGAGATCCCGCCGGGCGAGACCCGCAGCTATGGCCAGCAGGCCGCCGCCATCGGCAACCCCAGGGCCAGCCGCGCGGTCGGCAGCGCCAACGGCGCGAACCACGTCGCCGTGCTGATCCCGTGCCACCGCGTCATCGCGCATGACGGCACGCTGGGCGGTTACGCCTACGGCCTCGAAATCAAGAGCGAACTTCTGAAGAGAGAATCGAAATGAGCAAGTACGATACCTTTGCCGCGCTGCACGTGCCGGGCGACCCGTTGGTGCTGTTCAACATCTGGGACGCGGGCAGCGCCAAGGCTGTCGCCGCTGCGGGCGCGAAGGCCATCGCCACCGGCAGCTACGGCGTGGCCGAAGCGCATGGCTACAAGGATGGCGAGACCTTTCCCTTCGACCTCGCGCTGGCCAATTGCCGCCAGGTCGTCGGCGTGACCGACCTGCCGGTGAGCGTGGACATGGAGGCGGGATACGGCGACACGCCCGAGGAAGTCGCCCGCTCCGCCGGCGCCGTGGCCGAGGCGGGCGCGGTCGGCGTCAACCTCGAAGACCGCGCCCCGGGCCAGAACGCGCTGCTGCCGATCGCCGAAGCCGCCGCGCGGGTCGCCGCCGTCGCCGGTGCCGGCCTGTGGGTCAACGCCCGCACCGACGTCTATCTCGGCAAGAAGCCGGAGGACTACACCCCCGCGCTGGTCGACGACGTCATCGTCCGCGCCCAGGCCTTTGCCGATGCCGGCGCGAACAGCCTGTTCGTACCCTTCCTCGGCGACCACCCGACCATCGCCGCGATCTGCGAACGCTCGCCCCTGCCGGTCAACGTCCTCTGGGCCCCGGGTCGCGGAACGCGGGACGAACTCGCCGCGCTGGGCGTGGCGCGCATCAGCTACGGCCACGGCCCATGGGCGGCGGCGATGGCGTGGCTGGGCGAACAGGCGAAGGCGGTGTTTGCGGGGGACGTGGTGCCGTACGGGCGGTAAGGGGGCGGCGGCTGGATTGCGCCCCAACGTCGGTCGTAGCGGGTCACCTCATGATCGCTTGAAACCGGACAAATCCGCCGATTGATCATGCAGTTCGGTCCTGTGACAGACCCGCCGTTCGCAGGTGGCGCAGCGAACGACAGATTTCAGCGGAAACACTCCTTGCTCATAGAGTTGGGAGGAGGCTCGCGTCGAACGGACGGATCAGCCGTACCGCATAGCAATGGCGCATGAGTCTTTTGTTGCAGCGCGATAGCGATCCGGTGACGAGCGACAGCGCCCCTACAGCGAGGGAAAAACGTCCTGCTTCCCACCAATGACCCATGCAGCTAAAGGGCGAATTCGGTTTTTCGCGTAGGCAATATGACGCTTCATCCCATCAGATATAACACTGCGCAGAACCCACCACCGGCCGCGCCCAGTGTCGTCCATTATCTCCACAAGACGGACCATCGCGACCAAACCCCTGGAAAGGCACAGTGGAAAATCGGGCTGCCGGAAGAGAGGAACATTTTCCAAGCTGCGATGGCTAACCAATGGATCGAGAGCAAATTTGCTTGGTCGCTTTACCAGTTGGCCGGATCGGTTGCACATCTTGGCGTCGATCGGGACCATAGAACGCAAGTCTTTGTTGCCCGCTTCGACGAGCATAGGCACGATCAGTGGCACGGCTACCCTTGCAATTACAAGAAGCCGCAGCAGCGACCACCAACTGAGGTTCTGAACGACTGGCTCCGGAGAGCGCTGTTGCCCCCGGCGAAAATCCGTAAGATAGCATCGGGGCAGCGATGCGCGATCTAACGCTTCATCTAGAGGGTCAATGGTGGGACTCGCTCCTCTACAAAGGGCAGTTACACCTGTTTGGCATGGACGGTTCACTGTCGGTTTACGCTTGGGAGGAGCTGATATCCGATCTCGCGGAATCACTCGGTGAGGCAGGTGCCGCGCTTCGATTTGCCTTTGCAGAAAGCAACGCGATTTACCGTGCGGCGCTCGATCGCGCGCGAGTGCGGCAATGCTTTGCAGAGCTGTCGAGTGGTGCGTTCGAAATTGGTGGCGATATCCTTGCCCGCTATCGCCTTAGCGAAACGGACAACGACTTTCCCTTTCCTCACGCCACCAGTGCATTCCATTACGATCGCATGATCGTGGCGAGCAGCCGCGGCGTTTACGGCGCGCATTACGACCCGGACTCGCAGGACCGGACCGACGCTGTTCGACTTTCGCCGTTGGGAGCAAACCAAGCGTGGCCCGCCTACGGAAATGTCGCAGTCGCAGGCGGGACAGAGGGGCTCTATCAGGTTGATCTTAAGATCAAGGATCGCGAGTGGCCTCCCGAACACGTCGGCGATCGGCTGTCCGATCGGGCCTGTGATGCATGCGACTGGATGTATAGTAACATCATCGGCATGTCCTTCGACGAGGGCAGCGTTCTTGCCCGGTTCAGCCAAGCGACCCGTTTGGGCATACCTATCACCGACCCTGACAAATTAGCGGCGAGCGACGAAGACGATGACGCTCCTGAAATAGTGCGCAAAGCTGGTCCAGTCGCACATTTGGAAGACCTGACCGGTAACAATTTTGACGCACCAGGGCATCGTCCGCTCACTTGGGGAAGCCGGGACAAGATCTACAAGGTAGAACGCGGTCATCTTGCCGTCTTCCGGTTACTAAGCGACGGCCGGACACCGTTCATTGGTAAGGTTCCGTTGCCAACGGGGCTTGAGAACCTCGTCTCGGTGAAAACATCGCTGTTCGGGCTCGTGTTTGAATTCGACGAGTCTCTCATGGTCTTGACCAGCGACGGGCAGTCTCGGACTATCGAGGGTGAGCCGGTGAATTGGCGTATATTCCCGCGGTCGCGGCGTTATGAAAACCATCTCCACGTGCTACGCGAAGATTGCCTCCAAATCTTTTCGTTCAATCAGGACGTGGAGCAGAATCAGTTTGATAAGCTAATTGGGACGAGAGTTCCGGTCAGCTGGACTGCTTGAAGCTGCCTATCCGCTGGCATCACAGGTCATCTTTTCGGACGGCATTACGTACTGCGGCGCACTATTTGGAGGCTTCAAACGCCTTGAGCCCGGCATTGCGCCCCTACGGCTCTACCACATTGGATTGGCGGATCTTGTCTTAAACTACCATTCGCGTCGGCACCCAGAACGACGTAGTTTGGTCGTCTGCTGTCGTTCGCGGATCCAGCTGAATGTCCCCTTCCGCCATCCCGCCGCGGTAACCTGCCGGCCAGCAAGCCGCCCAATCCCTGCCCTCATTCGCTTTCCTACACCGCCCAAATCCGCTCAAACCGCGCACATGAGCCGCGCCGCCAAAACCCCCGCCCACCGCGTCCGGCGCAAACCGCCGTTCTTCGTGCCTGTCCCGCTGCGGACGCGGCGCGACGGGTGGACGGTGGAGCGGCAGTGCCTCTTCCTCGCGCAGCTCTATGTCACCGGGTCGGTCGCGCTGGCGGCGCGGGCGGTGGGGATGTCGCGCAACTCTGCGTACCGCCTGCGGGCGCGGGAAGGGGCGGAGGGGTTCGCGCAGGCGTGGGACCATGTGCTGACCCCGCCCGGCAGCGGGCGCGTGGTGCGGCGGCGGACCGATTTCCGGAAGGTGACACAGGCGGCGTTACAGCACCGGGTCGAGGCGGGGCTGGTCCAGCCCGTGCTGTTTCGCGGGGAGATGCGGGCCGTGCGGAAAAAACACTGCCATTCCGACCTCTTGCGGTTGCTTTCGCGGCTGGATGCGGCGGCGCGCCGGGCCGAACGGGACCATGCTGAAGGCGGCGCGGCGGCCCCGGCGCAGTTTTGCAAAACGGGGGGTTGTGTGTGACACGCGGGGCATCCGCTCGCCGCGTTAACGCCCGTCACCGGGCCGCGCCCGAAAACGGGACAGGCCCCGGCCCCGGTGGCTGCGCGCGATTGACAGCGCGCGCGATATGCGGTCCCACCGCGCCAAAAAACCGCAACGGGCCGGAAAGAATCTCCGAATGACCACCACGACCACCGATCCCGGCAGCGAGCGCCCGACCTGGCGCAAGGTGCTCGAATTCCCGCTGATCACGCTGGCAATCGCGCTCGCCATCGTCGCCGGCACGACGGCGCTGCTCGGCTTCGTGCTCGTGCGCCTGCCCTTGCCGGTGAGCGAGGAGACGGGCGGGGCGATCCGAGTAGTGCTGGCGGTGATCGCCATGTTCGGGGTCTACAAGCTGGTGATCCCGCGCCTGGGCGCGCGCAAACACGACGACCTGCCGCTGGCGGGCGCCTTGCGCGATCTGGGGCTGGGGACCGTGGGCGCTTTCGCCCTCATGTCGATGATCGTCGGCATCGCCGCCGTGCTCGGCGTCTATCGCATCGCCGGCTGGGGCGGGATGGACAGCTGGATCTTCCTGCTGTTCGCCGCCGGGCTCAACGCCGCCTTCTTCGAGGAGCTGGTCTTTCGCGGCGTGCTGTTCCGCTGGATCGAGGAATTCGCCGGCAGCTGGGCGGCGCTGCTGCTGACCTCCGTCCTGTTCGGCGCGGCGCATATCATGAACGACAATGCGACCTGGTTCAGCAGCTTCGCCATCGCGATGGAGGCGGGCGTGCTGCTGGGCGGGGCCTACATGCTCACGCGTTCGCTGTGGGCGCCGATCGGGCTGCACTTCGGCTGGAACGTGACGCAGGGGCTGGTGTGGGATGTTCCGGTCTCGGGCTACGACGTCGACGGGCTGGTCGAGGCGCAGCTGGGCGGCAATCCGCTCTTGTCGGGCGGGGCCTTCGGGCTCGAGGCCTCGCTGATCGCGCTGATTGTGGCGACGACCTTCGGGCTGTGGCTGGTCAAGCTGGCGATGGACCGCGGGCAGGTGATGCGGCCGTGGTGGTCGCGGGCCTGAACATCTGGGCCTGAGCTAGCGCGCCCAGCCGTCGCGGGCAGGCTCGAGCGCGGCGAGGAAGGCCTCGGCGCTGTCGAGGGTCTCGCGCTGTTTCGCCTCGTCCATCCGGTCCCAGGTGGCATAGATCCGGCCGATGCGCGGGTTCTGCTCCAGCCGCTGCCGGTGGCGGGCCATGAAGTGCCAGTACAGCGGGTTGAAGGGGCAGGCCCCGTCGCCGGTCTTCTTCGCTGGCGAGTAGGCGCAACCGGAGCAATAGTTGCTCATCTTGTTAATGTAATTGCCCGAGGCGGCATAGGGTTTGGACGCCAGCACGCCGCCGTCGGCATAAAGCACCATCGCGCTGACATTGGGCAGTTCGACCCATTCGTAGGCGTCGGCGTAGACGGCGAGATACCAGTCCTGCACCGCCTTGGGCTCGATCCCGGCGATGAGGGCGAAATTGCCCAGCACCATCAGCCGCTGGATATGATGGGCATGGGCGTTTGATCGGGTCGAGCGGACGCAATCGGCGAGGCAGCGCATGTCGGTCTCGCCGGTCCAGTAGAACTCGGGCAGCGGGCGGGTGGCTCCCAGCTCATTGGCCTCGGCCAGCCCCGGCATCCGATGCCAGTAGAAACCGCGGACATATTCGCGCCAGCCGATGATCTGGCGGATGAAACCCTCGACCGCGTTGAGCGGGGCGTTGCCTTGGCGGTATTCCGCCTCGGCGCGGCGGCAGAGTTCGACGGGGTCAAGCAGCCCGAGATTGATGCTGGTCGAGAGCATGGAGTGGAACAGGTCGTCCTCGCCATGCACCATGGCGTCCTGGTAGTCGCCGAACTTCGCCAGCCGCTCGGCAAAGAAGGCCTCGGCAGCCTGCTCGGCTTGCTCGCGGGTGACGGGCCAGCGGAAGGGCTCGAGATCGCCGAAGTGCTCGCCGAACCGATCCGCCACCAGCTCCAGCACCTCGCGCGTGATCGCGTCCGGCTCGAACAGCGGGCGCTGCGGGGCGGAGAGACCTTCCTTGGGCGGCTTGCGGTTCTCGCTGTCGTAGTTCCACTGCCCGCCCTCCGGCTCCTCGCCGTCCATCAGCAAGCCGGTCTTCCTGCGCATTTCGCGGTAGAAGAACTCCATCCTGAGCGTCTTGCGACCCTCGGCACAGTCGGCGAAATCGGCCTTTGAGCACAGGAAGCGATTGTCGGGCAGGATGGTGACGGGACAAGGGAACTTGTCGGCCCATTCCTCCATGGCCTGCTGCACCCGCCATTCGCCCGCCTCGACCACGCGCACCTCGCGCGGGCCATGACGTTCGACGGCGCGGGCGACTTCACCGGTGAAGTTGCCCGAGTTCTCGTCGTCGGTCAGCCTGACGTAGTCGACCGTCCAGCCGGCCTCTTCGAGTTCGGCCGCGAAATGGCGCATGGCGGAGAAAATCAGCGCGATCTTCTGCTGATGGTGTTTGACGTACGTCGCCTCGTCCCACACCTCCATCATCAGCATGACGGTGTCGTCCTTCGCACGCCCGCGCAGAGTGGCGAGGGTGCGGGTCAGCTGGTCGCCGAGGACGGGGACGAGGATCGGGCCTTGGGAGCTCATACCCGACCCAATGCGCGAGCCTGCAAAGCGTTGCCAAGCTGCCCCTTGGGACGGGGATCAGTCGAGCTTCGGCGGCATCCCGGGTTCGGCCTTGGCCATCGCCGCCCGGTAGGCTGGACGCTCGCCGATGCGCTTGAGATAGGCCTGCAGGTTGGGCATGCCGTCGATGCCCATACCGCTCATCGCCCGGCTGGTGGTGAGCTGGAAGCCCATCATGATGTCCGCAGTGGTCAGCTGCGACCCGCCGAAATAGTCGGCCTCGCCCAGCCGCTTCTCGACGATCGCCCAGCCCTTGGCATTCCGGTCGGCGACGAAGGGCGGCATTTCGCCGCCCGGCACCATCCGACTGGCGACCAGCGCCATCATGCCATTGGTCATGAAGGTCGCATTGGCCCAGTGGTAGAAGAAGAGATGGTCGGCGAAATCGGGGTGGTCCTTGGCTGGAACCAGCCCGCGGTCCCCGTATTGCGCGATGATCCAGTCGATGATCGCGCCGCTTTCGCCCAGCACGAAGTCGCCGTCTGTAATGACCGGCGCAATGCCCATCGGATGCAGCGCCTTGTACTCGTCCGGCGCGAGGTTGTTGTCGGTCCGCCGGGTATAGAGCTTGACCTCATAATCAATCCCCAGCTCTTCACAGAGCCACACGATGCGTTCGGATTGCGACAGGCGCAGGTGATGGACGGTGAGCATCGGGCAGGTTCCTCTCAAACGAAGCTATACGGATCGATGTCGACCGATACGCGCACTCCGCGCGGCAAGTCCAGCGGGGCCAGCCAGTCGCGGATCGCGTCTTGCACTTTTGCGCTGCGACGGGCGTTGATCAGCAGGCGGTAGCGATAGCGGCCGCGGAGCAGCGCCATGGGGGCCGGGGCGGGGCCGAGGATGGCGATATCCTCGATCCGTGGGCGGGTGTCGCCGATGCGGCGGGCAGCATCGCGCGCTTCGGCCTCGTCCTCGCTCGACACGATGATCGCGGCCCAGCGCCCGAAGGGCGGGGCGCCGGCATGGCGGCGTGCGTCGGTTTCGGTGGCATAGAAAGCGTCGCGGTCACCGCTGGCGAGCGCGGCGATCACTGGCGCATCGGGATGCCGGGTCTGGATCAGCACCTCGCCCGGTTTCGAGCCGCGCCCCGCGCGCCCCGCCACCTGCGCGACCTGCTGATAGGTCCTTTCTGCCGCACGCAAATCCCCGCCTTCGAGGCCGAGGTCGGCATCGACCACACCGACCAGCGTCAATTCTGGAAAATGGAATCCCTTGGTCACCAGCTGAGTGCCGACGATCACATCGATTGCCCCTGCCTCGGCCATGGCGACGAACTCGGCCGCCTTGTCGGGCGTGCCGAGCGTGTCGGAAGTCGCCACGGCCACGCGTGCTTCCGGGATGATCTCGGCTACCTCGTCGGCGATCCGTTCGACGCCCGGGCCGCAGGCAACGAGGCAGTCGGGTTCGCCGCATTCGGGGCAGGTCTCGGGCTGGCGTTCCTCGTGCCCGCAGTGGTGGCAGGCGAGCTTGCGGCTGAAGCGGTGCTCAACCAGCCAGGCACTGCAATTGCTGCACTGAAAGCGGTGTCCGCAATTGCGGCACAGCGTGAGCGGAGCATAGCCGCGCCGATTGAGGAACAGCAGCGACTGCTCGCCGCGCTCCATCCGGGCGAAGAGCTCGCGAGCGAGGCGCGGGGCCAGCCAGCGACCGCGCTCGGGCTTTTCCTCGGTCAGGTCGATCAGCGAAATGGCCGGCAGCTGTGCCGAGCCGAAGCGGCTCGGCAGGTCGAGTTTGCGGTATACCCCGCTCTCGGCCATTTGCAGGCTTTCGAGCGCGGGGGTCGCGCTGGCGAGGACCACCGGCAGACGTTCGAAATGGCCGCGCATCACTGCGACGTCGCGGGCGTTGTAACGCACGCCGTCATCCTGCTTGAAGCTCACCTCGTGCGCCTCGTCGACCACGATCAGGCCGAGGTTGGCATAGGGCAGGAACAGCGCCGAACGTGCGCCCACTACCACCTGCGCCTCACCCGTCGAAATGGCGCGCCAGGCCCGCCGCCGCTCGGTCGATTTCTGGCTCGAATGCCACACGATGGGCGCAGCACCGAAGCGGTCTGCGAACCGGCGCAGGAAAGCCTCGGTCAGCGCGATTTCCGGCAGCAGCACCAGCACTTGCCGGTCCATGCGCAGGGCAGCGGCAATGGCTTCGCAATACGTCTCGGTCTTGCCCGACCCGGTGACCCCGTCGAGCAGGATCGGGGAGAATTCCCGCGCCTCCACCGCCGCCACCAATTCGTCGGCCACGCTGCGCTGCCGGGGCGATAGCTCCGGCGCTGCGAAGCCGGGCAGGGCACGCGGATAGGGCCGGTCAATGTCCACGACCACCGGCTCCAGCACCCCTTGGCTCACCAGACCGCGCAATACGCCTTCGGACACGTCGGCGAGGTCCGCCAGTTCGCGGATCGTCGCCTGCTCGCCCTCCAGCCGCTCCATCGCTTTCTCGCGCTGCGGGGTCATGCGTTCGGGCATCCCGCCGGTCAGCCGGTATTCGGTAACGGTCGACGGACCGCGCATGGCGCCGCCGCTGGCCAGAACCATGCGCGCCACCGCACCCATCGGGGCGCAGTAATACTCCGCCGTCCATTCGATCAGCCGGCGAAGTTCGGCCCTCAGCGGCGGCACCGGGACGATATCGCGGAAGGGACGCAGTTTCGCATCGGGCACCGATTGGCCCGGCAGGCGTTCCTCCTCCCAGACGATGCCGAGGATCTCGCGCGGGCCGAGCGGGGCAACCACCACGCTTCCCGGAACCACGCTCATCCCTTCCGGTACCCGATAGTCGAGCACCGGCAGGGCAGCGTTGAAAGTGAGGATGCGAACGCGGTTCATCTTGCCATCATATGGAGGCTGGCAGGTGAGCGCGACAAGCCAAGGAGGCGAAGAAATGTCCGAGATTGTTACCCCCGTTGCAACCCGCCGTGCGCTGCTGGCGGGCGCCGCCGCAAGCGGTCTTTTGCTGATGCCGGGCTGCACCACGCTGGGTGGCGGTTTCAGTTTCACCGAAGCGATCCGCCGCCTGCTCCTCGTCTCCAGCGAGCGGGCGTTCTCGCGCCTTACTGCCGACGGCGGCTACTGGGACGAGCAGGTGTCCCGCATCGGCCTGAGCCAACTGCTCGGCGCACGCGGCGACGTGCTCTCGCGCATCCTGACCTCCGCCCTGTTCAAGGACCGGTTGGAAGGTGCCTTCGCCGATTTCGCCATCGACGCCAGCTATCGCGCGGCGCCGATCGTGACCGATGCGGTGCGGGTCATCGGGCTGCAAAACGCCATCGACCTCGTCCGCGGCGGACCGAGTGCGGCAACCGATTACCTGCGCCAGGACATCGGCCTCGCGCTGCTCGACGCCATGGTGCCGGGCCTCACGGATGCGATCCGCGTTGCCGAGGACCCGCTGGTCGGCCAGGCTCTCGGGGCGCTGACCGGGGTCGATATTTCGGGCGTCGCAAACCGCCTCGGCAACCAGGTCAACGACGCGATCTGGGGCGAGATCGGACGAGAAGAAGCATACATCCGGTCGGACCCGCGCAGCACCCGCGATCCGGTGCTTATCGGCGTCTTTGGGGCCGCGTCGCGATTCTAGAAGTGCGCGAGCAGATAGAGCTGGGGTGCATGTATGATCCTGTCGCCGTTTGGGCGCGGCGCATAGATCAGCATGTAGCCAGCTCTGCCATCGAAACGGTCACTGAACTTGTGCGATATCAGCGCTGAGCCGCGCAGGGAATCGACATGCGGTTGCATTGCGCGATCGGACTGCTGGACGGTATAAAGAAATTCGCCCGAGACAATGAGCTTGTCGCGGGGATCCAGCCTCACGCTGCCTTGCAGCCGTTCGCGCAAACGTAGCTGTGGGCGGTCTGCGCCTGCGACAAAGCGCTCCTCCAGCTGGCTGCGCAGCGACAGCGCCTTGTGGCTCAGCACCAGCTGTTGATGAGCGCGCCATTCGCTGCCGGCATTGCTTTCGACCCAGGTGACCCCGCCGCCGATGGCAACGTCATCGTCGACTTCGTAGTCGAGCGAGACGCGGGCCAAGTGGTAGTCCCCTCCGTGCGCATCGTCGCGGAATCGCTGCGACAGCATGACCGTGGTGTTCGTATCCTCGGCGATCGAGAAGTCGGCTATCCCGGTGAGCCAGAATTGCGTTTCTTCGTCGGCGGCCTGCGCGTTGGCGGGTTGCAATGCCAGCGCGGCGGCGGCAAGGCACAGGCGAACGGCGGCGGACGGACTCATCGCTTCGCCCCTAGTCACGACGGCATTTGCCGCATAGCCGGATTCGGGAGCCACCCATGAAATTCTTCGCCGACACCGCTGAAATCGACGCCATCCGCGAACTGGCCGCCACCGGCCTGCTCGACGGCGTCACCACCAACCCCAGCCTGATCGCAAAGTCGGGGCGGGATTTCATGGAGGTGACGAAGGAAATCTGCGGCATCACCGGTGGCCCGGTCAGCGCCGAAGTGGTCGCGCTCGACCACGAGACGATGATGAAAGAGGCCGAGGTGCTGCGCAGAATCGCAGACAATGTCTGCATCAAGGTGCCGCTGACCATCGATGGTCTCAAGACCTGCAAGGCGTTGACCGGCGACGGCACCATGGTCAATGTCACCCTGTGTTTCAGCGGTAACCAGGCGCTGCTCGCGGCCAAGGCCGGGGCGACCTTCGTCAGCCCCTTCGTCGGCCGGCATGACGACAACGGCATGGACGGGATGGACCTCATCCGTGACATCCGCCTGATCTACGACAATTACGATTTCGGCACGGAGATCCTCGTCGCCAGCGTGCGCCACACCACCCATGTGCTGGAAAGCGCGCGCATCGGGGCCGACGTCATGACTGCGCCGCCCAAGGTGATCATGGACCTCGCGAAGCATGTGCTGACCGACAAGGGCATCGAAGGCTTTCTCAAGGACTGGGCCTCGACCGGGCAGAGCATCCTTTAAGGCAGCCCTGCGTTGAGCGACGAAAGCCCCCTCGACCAGTTCAAGCGCGCCCTGACCGGCACGGCGCGCGCGCTCGCGCATGAGCCCGAGGTCGAAGTGGCGTGGAGCGCCGACAGCCCCAGCGCGCAGGGCAAGAACTTCCGCGTGCCGCTGCCCGGCCGCAATGTCCCGCGCGAACAGGCCGCCGAAGCGCGCGGCTTTGCCGACAGCTTTGCGCTCAAGCTGCGCCACCACAACCAGGCGCTGCACGATCGCGGGGCGCCGTCCGAACCCGTCGCCCGCGCCTGTTACGACATGGTCGAGCAGGTCCGCTACGAGGCGATCGGCTCGAACAACTATTCAGGTATCTCGGGCAATCTCGATGCGGCAGTGGAACTGCGCACCGCGACCGATCCCATCGCCCGCGCCCAGAACGAGAGCGAAGTGCCGCTGCAGACCGCGCTCGGCCTGATGCTGCGCGAGGCGCTGACCGGCAAGCCGATCCCGCCCCGCGCCAGAGCGGGCGTCGAGATGGTCCGCGAATTCATCGAGGCCCGCACCGGGGGCGACTTTGAAGCGCTGGCGGATTCGCTCGACGACCAGAAGGCGTTCCAGTCGCTGGCGCTCGACATGCTCCAGCATCTCGAGCTGACCCAGCCGTCCGACGCACCTGACGATGCGGGCGAAAACGGCGAGGACGACCAGCAGGGCGAGGAAGAGCAGGACGAAGGCGACGAGGACGAAGCCGCCGGCGACCAGCAGCCGCAGCCCGCCGAAATGGCCGGCGAGCAGCAGGACGGCGAGGCCGACGGCGAGAGCGAGGTCGAAGCCTCCGACGAAATGGCCGATGGCGAGGCGGGCGACGAGGGCGAGGAAGGCATGATGCCGGTCCGCCCCAACCGCCCGTGGACCGACATCCCTGAAAGCTTCGATTACAAGCCTTTCACGGAAAGCTTCGACGAAATCGTCGAAGCGCCTGAGCTGTGCGATGCCGAGGAACTCGACCGGCTGCGCGCCTATCTCGACAGCCAGCTGACCGGCCTGCAGGGGGTAGTGACGCGGCTCGCCAACCGGCTCCAGCGCCGCCTGATGGCGCAGCAGAGCCGCAGCTGGGATTTCGATCAGGAAGAGGGCATGCTCGATGCCGCAAGGCTCGCCCGCGTGGTTATCAGCCCCGGCCATTCGCTCAGCTACAAGATCGAGCGCGATACCGAGTTCAAGGACACCATCGTCACCCTGCTGATCGACAATTCGGGCAGCATGCGCGGCCGCCCGATCAGCATCGCCGCGATCAGCGCCGATATTCTTGCCCGCACGCTCGAACGCTGCGGGGTCAAGACCGAGATCCTCGGCTTCACCACCCGCGCGTGGAAGGGCGGCCAGAGCCGCGAGAAATGGCTCGCCGACGGCAAGCCCGCGCAGCCCGGCCGCCTCAACGATCTGCGGCATATCCTCTACAAAAAGGCCGACGAACCCTGGCGCCGCGCGCGCCGCAACCTCGGCCTGATGATGCGCGAGGGGCTGCTCAAGGAAAACATCGACGGCGAGGCTCTGCTGTGGGCGCACAGCCGCCTGATCGCCCGGCCGGAAGATCGCCGCATCCTGATGGTCATCAGCGACGGCGCCCCGGTCGACGACAGCACGCTCAGCGTCAACAGCGCGGGTTACCTGGAGAGCCACCTGCGCAAGGTGATCGACTGGATCGAGAAGCAGAGCCCCGTGCAATTGGTCGCCATCGGCATCGGGCACGACGTGACCCGCTACTACAAGCGCGCAGTGACGATCATGGATGTGGAGCAGCTCGGCGGGACGATTATTGAGCAGCTGGCCGATTTGTTCGAGGTGGAGTGATGGGCGAAGAGGTGGTCGAGTACGTCCATCTGCCCGCAGGGAGCGACCTGTCCCACATCACTCGTCAACCTCGCCGCATGATGGTCCTTGTCGGGCAGGATTGCGAAGCCGATTGGCAGGAGAGAGTTAGCGACTGGATCGTCGAATCAGGCTGTCTCTACATGATGGCCTGGGGTCGCGACTGTACGTCGTGGGATGATAGCGTCGATTACGCGATGCACAGGAAGGCTGGATACGCTGACGTTTCAGACGACAATTTCGTGATGACAACCTGGCACGACGGTGAGCCCCTGCATGAGGTGTTCTTCTTCGCTCGCATGTGTGCTTTCCATCCCGAATTTGCCCTGCCCACTCTGACAATCGTCGATATCCGAGCGGAGGCGAGAGAGGCGGCGATTCTGGCTCTGCATGAAGCGGAAAGCGCTGGCCTACTCGAGGATGCATTCGAGAACCCACGCAACCGGTCGCTGGTCGACCGACTGAAGATTCTGGTGAGAACCAAATGAACGTCACCGAAGCCGTCCAGACCCGCCGCTCCGTGCGCGCTTTCCTTGACAAGCCGGTCGAGCGCGAGGTGCTCACGCGCATCCTCGAAACCGCCCAGCGCAGCCCCTCGGGCGGGAACACCCAGCCGTGGCATGGCATCGTCCTCACCGGCGAACCGATGCAGGCGTTGTTCGCGCGAATTGCGCAGGATCTGCCCAAGGGGCGCGAGGCCTTTGCGCCCGAGTACCACGTCTATCCGCCCGAGCTCGACGGCGCCTATGAGCAGCGCCGCCGCGGGGTGGGCGAGGACATGTATGGTGCACTCGCTATTCCCAAGGAGGACAAGGGCCAGCGTCTGATGTGGTTCGCCAACAACTTCCGCGCCTTTGGGGCGCCGGTTCTGATGCTGGTCCACACGCCCCGCTATATGGGCCCGCCGCAGTGGAGCGATATCGGCATGTGGCTCCAGACCATCGGCCTGCTGTGCCGCGAACAGGGCCTCGACACCTGCTTCCAGGAGGCATGGGCGGTCTACACCCCGCAGATCCGCGAGATGGTAAGCATCCCGGATGACCACATCTTCTTCTGCGGCGTCGCCATCGGCTATCGCGACCCCGATGCGGCGGTGAACAACTTCACCGTCGCCCGCGCGCCGTTGGGCGAAAGCGTGCGGTGGGAGGGGTGGAGCTAACCCTACCAATCGTCATTTCGAGGAGCGTAGCGACGCGGCAATCCAGTGCCGTTTCGCGATACGCGCTGGATTGCTTCGCTTCCCTCGCAATGACGGACCGGGGCATATTGCCCAACGCCACGCGCCAACCTATGCGGCCCGCATGACCGACACCCCCCTCAAGCTGTTCAACAGCCTGACCCGCCAGCTGGAGGAGTTCCAGCCCGTCCACCCCGGTGAGGCGCGGGTCTATTCGTGCGGGCCGACGGTCTACAACTACCAGCACATCGGCAATATGCGCGCCTATGTGTTCGCCGACACGCTCGGGCGGACGCTGCAGTGGAAGGGCTACAAGCTCACCCACGTCGTCAACATCACCGATGTCGGCCACCTCACCTCCGACGCCGACGAGGGCGAGGACAAGATGGAGAAGATGGCCGCGCGCGAGGGCAAGAGCGCGTGGGACATCGCCAAGTTCTACCAGCAGGATTTCGAGCGCGACCTCGCCCGGCTCAACATCCAGCCCAAGCAGCACCCGCGCGCGACCGAATATGTCGAGGCGATGATCGCGTGGGGCAAGCGGATCGCGCCCGAGCATTGCTACGAGCTGGACAGCGGGCTCTATTTCGATGTCTCGACCGTCGCCGACTATGGCCGGCTGGCGCGTGCCGTGACCGATGAAGGCGAAGGCCGCATCGAGAGCGTCGAGGGCAAGCGCAACGCCGCCGACTTCGCCATCTGGCGCAAGACCCCGCCGGGCGAGACGCGGCAGATGGAATGGGATTCGCCTTGGGGCAAGGGCGCACCCGGCTGGCATCTCGAATGCTCGGTGATGGGCGAGGCGCTGCTCGGCTTCCCGTTCGACATCCACACCGGCGGGATCGACCATCGCGAGATCCACCACCCCAACGAGATCGCCCAAAACCAGGCCTACTGCTGCACGGAAGGTCTCGATGACGCCCGCAATTCGGGCGCGAAGATTTGGATGCACAACAACTTCCTGGTCGAGCGATCGGGCAAGATGTCCAAGTCCTCGGGCGAGTTCCTGCGGCTGCAACTGCTGGTCGACAAGGGCTTCCACCCGCTCGCTTACCGCATGATGTGCCTGCAGGCGCATTACCGCAGCGAGCTGGAGTTTTCGTGGGAGGGGCTTGAGGCGGCGCTGACGAGGCTAAAGCGGATGGTAATGGCGGTGGAGCGGTTGGCCGATGCGCCGACCGGCGGCCCTGCCGATCATCCCAAGTTTGCGCCCGCGCTGGCCAAGTTCGATGCGGCGATGTCCGACGATCTCAATACCGCCGTTGCCGTCACCGCGCTGGAGGATGCGCTGGCGACCAGGAAGGTAGATGATGGCATCAAGCGGGCTGTGATGGAGCGGATGGACGCGGTGCTTGGGCTTAATCTCCTCGCCCTCACCCGTGCCGACCTCCGCATCCGTCCCAAGGACGCGGAGATCAGCGAGGCACACGTGGAGGCGGCGATAGCGTTCCGCAAAGAACTTCGAGCACAGCAGAACTATCCCGCACTCGATCGTCAACGCGACGAACTCGCCGCCAAGGGAGTCGAGGTGATGGATGGCGACCCGCTTGGTTGGGAGTGGAAGCTCGGTTGAGCTTGCCATCGGACATTACGGCGCTAGAATAGTTGCATGTTGCAACCGATCCTCTGGTTCATCCTGGCCGCCGTGCATGCGATGCCTGCACTGGCATTCTTCCGCTCTGCGCAGATGCAGGCCCTCTACCGGGTCGGGCCTGATAATCCGCTGTTCCTGCTGATGCATCACCGGGCGGCGCTGTTCCTGGCCGTATTCGCAGCATGCGTGATCGCGGCATTTCACCCACCCAGCCGTCCCCTCGCCTGCGTGGTGACCGCCATCAGCATGCTCGCTTTCCTGTTCCTATGGTGGCGGGCGGGCTTCCCGCCGCAGCTCAAGACAATTGCGATGGTCGATCTGGTTGGCCTTCCCGCATTGGTGCTTGCTGCTGCATCGGCTTTTGGCCTGACCGGACGGTGAAGCTGTGGCGCCTCACCCGCGCGCCGTTCCTGGCGCTCGACGGGTCGGGGCCGGAGAAGCATGGCGCGCGGTGGGTGTCGCCGGGACGGCCGGTGGTGAACTTCGCTTCCGAGTCCGGCCTCGCGGTGCTGGTGGTGCTGCGATATTTGCCGCGCGACCTGAGCGGCATCGATGACGATTACCTGCTCGGCTGGACCGAGATCGATGCCGTCCCCGAACGCCTGCCCTTCGCCCACGACCAGGCGGAGAAGCGCCGCATCGGCGACGACTGGCTCGCCTCGGGCCGCTCGCTGCTGGCGGCGGTGCAATCCGCCGTCCTGCCGGAAGCCGATGTGGTGATGATGAACCCGGCGCATCCCGATGCGGCGCGGGTTCCGCCGCTGGTGACGCGCCCGTTCGACTTCCGCGCCACGCTGAGCCTGCCGCTCGGCGCCTAGCGCGCCCGCAGCAGCCAGCAGTTGATCGAGAAGCGCGCGTCCTCCCACGCGTTGCCGGGCACGCCGATCGGCTCGACCTCGTGCCGCGCGAAAGAGGGGAAGGCGACCAGCCGGTTATGCCGCGGCGCAATCCGCACCTCGCCGTCTCGCCCGGCAAAGGGGCGCAGCACCAGTTCGCCTCCGGTGAAGCGCGAGTCCGGGCGGTGCAGGTAATAGACCAGGCTGATGATACGGTCGCCGGGCTGGGCTCCGCGGTTCTCGGCGGTCATGGTGTCGATGTGTTCGCGGAAAAAACCCCCGTCCCGATGCGCTGCCATCTCCACGTCCCAGGCCGCGATAGGGAAGGGAGCGAGGCCGACTGCAGCGCAGAGCGGTTCGAAATGCGCTTCGACAGCGGCGGTGAAGTAGCTGCCGCCGGGCCCGAGGTCGGGGGTCGAGCAGGCCTGGCGGTGGTCCGCCGACACCCGGCAGGAACCGCGGTCGGTCACTACGGCCGGCGCGAAAAGCCGCTGCCCGCCCAGTGCATGATCGAGCAGCTGCTGCGCCACTGCCGGGTCGAGGAAATCGTCGATCACCGAATGGCGCGGCATGGCGGCTGTGTTCATCGGCGGTTGCCCGCAAGCGCGTTCGCGCTAGGACAGGCTCGCCAATGATAAAGCCAGAGGTGCCGCATGCCCGTTGCCGTCCTGTCCGCTCTCGTCCGCCCGCTGGTCGAACCGCATTTGCCGGCGGGCATTGAAGCGAAGTTCTTCACCTCTGTCGAGGAATTGCTGGCGCTGGCCCCGCAGGCGGAGATCGGCTGGTTCGACCTCGACGACAAGGCGACGATGGTCGAGGCGGTCACGCGGGCGGAAAAGCTCAGGTGGTTCAGCTCGATCTACGCCGGGCTCGACTTCCTGCCGCAGCAATTGATGCTGGAACGGGGCGTGACGGTCACCAACGGCGTCGGCATCAACGCCATCACCATCGCCGAATATGTCGTGATGGGGATGCTGGTGCACGCCAAGGGCTATCGCGAGGTCGTCCGCGCGCAGGACCGGCACGAATGGCTGGCGGATTCGCCGGGGAAGATAGAGCTGGCCGGGTCGAAGGCGCTGCTGCTCGGCTATGGGGCAATCGGGCAGCTCATCAAGCCACGGCTGGAGGCCTTTGAGGTCGAGGTGACGGTGGTGCGCCGGTCCGGCGGTGAGGGCGTGCTGACGCCCGATCAGTGGCGCGGCAAGCTGGCCGAGTTCGACTGGATCATCCTCGCCGTGCCCGCCACGCCCGAGACCACCGGAATGATCGGTGCCGACGAGCTGGCAGCGATGAAGGGCAGTGCGGTGCTGGTCAACATCGCGCGCGGGGAGGTGGTCGACCAGCCCGCATTGGTTGCCGCGCTCGAAGCGAGGTCGATCGGCGGAGCTTTCCTCGACGTTACCACGCCCGAACCGCTGCCCGCCGACGACCCGCTGTGGTCACTCGACAATGCGCATATCTCGATGCACCTGTCCGGCCGGGCGCAGACCAAGATGTTCCTGCGCTCGGCCGAACGGTTCGTGGCCAATTGCCACCGCTATGTGGCCGGCGAGCCGGTCGAACCCCGGTTCGACCTGACGCTGGGGTATTGATGCCGCGGTCGCCCGTCCAAAGTTCACCCAAAGTTCACTCGAAAATCGCGCACGGGTCACTCCGGAATACCTGTCGCCACTCTTGTTGGCCCTGAGCATGTCGAAGGGCAGCCACAGCGCCGCCGCAAGTGTTGCGGACGGGCTTCGGCAGGCTCAGCCCGAACGGGTCTGGGTTCTTACGCATCCTCCAGCAGCAGCAACTCGCAATCCACCACCATGCGCGGAGATGGCAGCAGCGTGCTCTCGACCCCGCACACCGTCGCATCGGCCACCAGCTGGCGCGGGATCTCGAACTCATGCTCTGGCAGGGCCGCGACCAGTTCCTCCCCGCCCGCGACAGCCTCCGTTCCCTCAAATGCAATGCGCAGGCGATGCCGGGTGCCGGCGAAGGTGATGCTGGCCCAGGCGGTCTCGGAGTGCTGGAGCACCTCTCCCTGTCCGCCGGCGAGCGCCAGAACGGCCTCGCGCAGACGTTCGCCGCTGCTGCGGCGGAGCTTGCGAACGGGGGGCAGGACAGGATCAGCCCGCATGGCGCATCTCCCCGTAGCTGCGCATGAAGCCGTCGACGCGCCGCTCCATTTCGGTGCGCGGCATGCGGCCATTGCGCAGGTCGAGCACGAAACGCGGGTCGTGCGTAGCCAGCCGACCGAATTTGGTCGCCGGCATATCGTGTTCGCGCAGGAATTTTTCGATCCGTCTGATGAGCATTGCGTCCCTTGAACCTCCAAGCCGATTCGCCGTCCGTTGCCCGATTCGTGCTGGCCGAAATCCTACTTGTCTAGGAAAAATCTTTCATCTATCTAGGAAATGTGGAGGACAGCCATATGCCAGAAGATTTCCTACCGGACAGTGACCCACGCGCCCGACTGCTTGCCCTTGCCGATGGAATGGGCGTCAGCCTGTCGCGGCTTTCCGCCTTGATCGGCCGTAATGCGAGCTATCTGCAGCAGTTCATTCGCAAGGGCAGCCCCAGGAAGCTGGAGGAAAGCGACCGCCGGACGCTGGCGCAATTTTTCGGCGTGAGCGAGGCGGAACTGGGAGGGTCGGAGGAAAAATCCTACAGGCCGTCGAGCGCGATCGGCGACGAGGATTTCATCGCCGTTCCGCGGCTCGCCATCGCCGTTTCGGCCGGTCCCGGACAGTTCGCGCGGGGCGAGACGCCATTCGACAATTTCGGTTTCTCCGGCCGCTGGCTGCGCGACAACGGGCTCGATCCCAAGATGCTCAGCGCAGTGACGGTGGAGGGCGATTCGATGGAGCCGCTGCTGCGCCACGGCGACGAGGTGCTGGTGGACCGCACGCCGGGCCCCTGGCGCGACGGCATCCACGTGGTCCGCGTCGGCGAGACCCTCAGCGTCAAGCGCCTTGCCCGCTCCGGCCAGGACCGCGTCAGCCTGCTGAGCCAGAACCTCGCTTACCCGCCGGTCGATCTGCCGCTGGACGAGGTCGATGTGATCGGGCGGGTGGTGTGGAAGAGCGGGCGGGTCTGACCCTTGCGCTTCGGCCCCGGCCAAGCCACATCCCCGGCATGACCGAAACCGCCACCCAGCCGCCGATGAAAGCCGGGATCATTCCCGTCACGCCCCTGCAGCAAAACTGCTCGCTGATCTGGTGCACAAAGACCAACAAGGCGGCGCTGATCGATCCGGGCGGGGATCTCGACCGGCTCAAGGCCGGACTTGAGAAGACCGGGGGCGAGCTCGAAAAGATTCTCATCACCCATGGCCATATCGACCACTGCGGCGAGGCGGGCGTGCTGGCGAAGGAGCTGGGCGTGCCGATCGAAGGCCCGCACGAGGCCGACCGCTTCTGGATCAGCCGGCTCGACGAGGATGGCGCGAAATACGGCATTCGCGGGCAAGTGTTCGAACCCGATCGCTGGCTCGAGGATGGAGACAAGGTCACGGTCGGCGAGCTCGAGCTCGACGTCATCCACTGCCCCGGCCACACCCCAGGCCATGTGGTCTTCTACCACGCGCCGAGTCGCTTTGCCGTGGTCGGCGACGTGCTGTTCCAGGGCAGCATCGGGCGGACCGACTTCCCGATGGGCAATCACCAAGACCTGATCGACGCGATTACTCAGAAGCTATGGCCGCTCGGCAATGACGTGACCTTCATCCCCGGCCACGGCCCGACCAGCACCTTCGGCCAGGAACGCAAAACCAACCAGTTCGTCAGCGACTACATGCTGGGGTGAGCCCTCTCCCCTTGCGGGAGAGGGTTGGGAGAGGGGTTCGGAGCACAGCTCCGACCGGCGAGGTCGCGGCCCCCTCTCAACACCGACTAGGCGACAAGGCGCCAAGTCTTCGTCCCTCTCCCGCAAGGGGAGAGAGGGGCGATGTCCTTACATCACCCCCAGCACGATCAGCACCGCCACCACGGCGAGACCGAGCTGGGTCAGCATCGTGACCAGCACGCCCACCATGCGCCCCTTGCCGAACGCGCCGCCGTCCATGCCGAGGCCGTGAGCGACGCGGCCGAGCATGTAGATTGCGGCAACCCAAGCCAGCCACGGTGTGCCGCGCCCGGCCAGTTCGATGGCCGCGATCAGGATCAGCACGAAAGCGGTGTTTTCGACGAAATTGAGCTGTGCCCGCATCCGCGCGGTTAGGGGCCCGCCGGCATCGTCGCCGATCGACACCTTGAGGCTGGTACGCAGCTGGCCGATGCGCAGTCCGAGCCAGATATTGATGATGGCGGCGGCTGCGGCCGCGCACAGGGTGACTGGAAGCACGGTGGCAACGCTGGGCATGACGGAACTCTCCCTTTCCGGTTAGGTTTCGATCAGCTACCCGTTGCCGCGACCCTTCGCAATCGCGCGATGCGAAGAGTTCGGTGATGGCTTGCAAGTCGGCAAGATTCGGCTATAGGGCGCGTCTTCCCGTCAGGGTCGGCCCTCCGGTACCGGCGCACTTGTGCGCTGCGGTGGCTTCGCCTAGTGCGGCTTTGACTTAGACAATTTGAACGAATTCAAGGAACAGGTGCCGCCATGGCTGTCCCTAAGAGAAAAGTATCGCCGCATCGCCGTGGCAACCGCCGTTCGCACGATTCGCTGAAGGTCGAAGCCTTCCACGAATGCAGCAACTGCGGCGAACTCAAGCGTCCGCACAACCTGTGCGGTCACTGCGGCTTCTACAACGGCCGCGAAGTCCTCGCCCCGAGCCTTTAATCCACTTTAGCTGGAGAGCGCCATGAGCCTGCCGCGTATCGCCATCGATGCGATGGGCGGTGATGAAGGCGTGCGCGTGATGATCGACGGTGCGGCCGAGGCCCGCCGTCGGCACGACCGGTTCAAGTTCCTGCTGGTCGGCGACCAGGAGCGCATCGAGCGCGGGCTGGCGACGCATCCCAATTTGCGGGCGGCCTCCGAAATCCTCCATTGCGACGATGTCGTGGGCGGCGACGAAGTGCCGACCCAGGCGTTGCGCCGGGCCAAGACCACCAGCATGGGCCTTGCGGTCAATGCGGTGAAGGTCGGCGATGCCGGTGCTGCGGTCAGCGCCGGGAACACCGGCGCGCTGATGGCGATGAGCAAGCTGGCGCTGCGCACCATGCCCGGGATCGACCGGCCCGCGCTCGCCGGGATCATGCCGACGCTCGGCGACAACGACGTCATCATGCTCGACCTCGGCGCCAATACCGAGGCGGATGCGCGCAACCTCGTCCAGTTCGCGATCATGGGCGCGGCCTATTCGCGTATCCTGACCGGGCGCGAGAAGCCGCGCGTGCGGTTGCTCAATATCGGCACCGAAGAGATCAAGGGCTTCGACCGCCTGCGCGATGCTGCCGCGCAATTGCAGGAGGCCACCGGGCTCGACATGCAGTTCGACGGCTTCATCGAATCGGACAAGATCAACCGCGGCGATGTCGATGTCGTCATCACCGACGGCTTTTCCGGCAATATCGCGCTGAAGGCGATCGAGGGAACGGCGCGCTTCGTCACCGACCTGCTGCGCCGCGCCTTCACCAGCTCGGTCCGCTCGAAATTCGGCTTCCTCGTCTCGCGTCCGGCGACCGAGCTGCTGCGGCACCATCTCGATCCCAACAACCACAACGGCGCGGTCTTCCTCGGCCTCAACGGCGTGGTGGTGAAAAGCCACGGCAGCGCCAATGCCAGCGGCGTCGCCAATGCCGTAGCCGTCGCGGCGCGGCTGCTGGAGGACAATCTGACGCAGCGTATCGCGTCCGACCTCGCCGAACTGGGCGAGCGGATGTGGAACGCCACCGCCCCGGGTGGCGAGGCCGCCAAGTGATCCGTTCCGTCATACGCGGCAGCGGATCCGCCCTGCCGCAGCGCTGCGTCACCAATGCCGAACTCGCGGTCCAGGTCGATACCAGCGACGAATGGATCGTCGAGCGTACCGGCATCCGCCAGCGCTACATCGCCGGCGAGGGCGAAACGACGGCGACGCTGGCGATCGAGGCGGCGCGCAAGGCGCTCGGCGCGGCCGGCTTCGATGCGGCCGAGATCGGCCTGATCGTGCTGGCCACCGCCACGCCCGACAATACCTTCCCCGCCACCGCCACGAAGGTGCAGCACGCGCTCGGCGCGCACGGCTGCATCGCCTTCGACGTCCAGGCGGTCTGCTCGGGGTTTCTCTACGCGCTCACCACGGCCGATTCGCTGCTTCGCACCGGCGCGGCGAAGAAGGCGCTGGTGATCGGGGCGGAAACCTTCAGCCGCATCCTCGACTGGGAAGACCGCACCACCTGCGTGCTCTTCGGCGACGGGGCCGGGGCCGTGGTGCTGGAGGCGGTCGAGGGCGATGCGGGCGATGCCGATGCTCCCGGCATCATCGCCAGCAGGCTCCACGCCGACGGCGCGCAGCACGATTTGCTCTATGTCGATGGCGGGCCGTCGACCACCCAGACGGTCGGGCATCTGCGCATGAAGGGCCGCGAGGTGTTCCGCCATGCCGTCGTCAACCTTGCCGATGTGCTCAAGGAAGTGCTTGAGGATACAGGACTTTCGACTGGCGATATCGACTGGGTCGTGCCGCATCAGGCCAATGCCCGCATCCTTGACGCCACCGCCCGCAAGCTCGGGCTGACGATGGACAAGATCGTCGTGACCGTCGATCGGCACGCCAATACCTCGGCGGCATCGGTCCCGCTCGCCTTCGATGCGGCGGTGCAGGACGGTCGGATCAAGCCAGGCGATCTCGTCATGTTCGAAGCCATGGGCGGCGGCTTCACCTGGGGCGCCTGCCTCGCAAGGATCTGACGGCTCGCTGAGAGCCGGTGCGGGGTTCCGGGCCTAACTGCCAGCCGGTAAAGGATTATTTGCCCGCTGGCGTTGCGGACTTGCGGCAAACTCTGTAGGGTCGCGGTGCGAGGAACAGGGCGGGACGCAGAAGAACGGCAACAATTTTCAGGGAGAAGGGCACATGTCGCGATCGGTGGGGACGCTGACACGGGCTGACTTGGCAGAGGCGATCAATCGCAAGATGGGCTTCAGCCGCGCGGAATCGCTCGACATGGTCGAGGCGATCCTCGGCCACATGACGGACGCGCTCACGCGGGGCGAGAACGTCAAGATCTCCGGCTTCGGCAGCTTCGTGCTGCGCGACAAGAAGGAGCGCATCGGCCGCAATCCCAAGACCGGCGTCGAAGTGCCGATAACTCCGCGCCGGGTCATGACTTTCCGCGCCAGCCAGCTATTACGGGAACGTATCGCCAAGGGAGGGTGACGTGACCGGATTCGACGATGGCAAGGAAGACGGCGCACTGCGCACCATCGGCGAAGTCGGCCAGGCCTTCGGTCTCAAGGCCCATGTCCTGCGGTATTGGGAAGACCAGTTCCCCATGCTCCAGCCTTTGAAGCGCAGCGGCGGACGGCGGTACTACCGGCCCGAAGACGTCGCGCTGGTCGAGACGATCGACCGGCTGGTCAACCGCGAGGGTTATACGCTGAAAGGCGCGCGGCAGGCGATCGAAGAGGGGAAGGTGAGCGCTAGTGATGCTGCTGTGGCGCGAGCGCCGAGAGCCGAGGCAAGCGAACAACTTGAACCCGAAGCGACCACAGGAGCGGAAAGTGGGCTGGCAACGACACCTTCGCCCGTTCCACCTGATATCATCGTTGAATTGAAAGCCATCCGCGAGCGCCTCGCGGCTGCGGTAGGCGTCTAAGCGGGCCTATCAGAAGTCAAGCAGATCAAAGAACAGGTCGTTGGCTTCCATCTCGAACTGAGCGTTGCTGGGACGCTCCGGCACTGCGTCTGCCCGAGCCAGCTCGTCCGTGATAAGAGATTCAAGCTCGCCAGACCGAGCCGATGGGGCCGCTTCCTTGGCGCTCGCTTTCATATCCACCAAATCTTCGATCTGCATGACAATCGGATCGGGCAGATCAGTGACGCCGAGAAGATCCTGAAGACACATCGGTGGACGCTTTGATGGGTCCATTCTTAAGGCGCGGATGCACAATGCAGGCCGAAGCGCGTAAAAATAATGCTTCACGGAAGGTGTCTCAGACTGTTCGATCCAGCGTTTGGCGTTGTTCATCCCAAGGCTAGCATAATGCAGAGCGTAACCTCGCGGATTGAAGTGGCGGTCTGCGATCGCGCCAAGCCGCGCAATTGAAGGATCATCCTCTCGATAGCGGATCGGTGAATTGATCCACTCGGCTACGACGGCGTTGTGTTTGAGGAGCAGGACGAGCGCCTTGCCGATGTCCCAGCCATTGACGTCAAACAGGTCAACAATCGGTCGTTCCACCACATCGCGCATTGGCTGAAGCTTAAGGTAGTCTCGCGTCTGCCTGACATACAGGAATCGAGCGTCGTAATCGCTGTCGGGCGAAGGGAAGCCCCAGGCGCGCGAGCCGGATTCGACCGCCATCAATATGCGGATGTTCTCCTCCGCCTCTATCTTATTGAGCCGACTGACGATCTCGCTTCGGGCGTGAGGATCGATCATATGCACGCTGGGGCGACTAGGCTCGGAGCCTGCTTCCGTCAACCTACTCCGCCGCCAGCAGTTCGGCTTCCTGCAGGTCCACGCTGACGAGGCGGCTGATGCCGCGTTCGACCATGGTGACGCCGAACAGGCGGTGCATGCGGCTCATGGTCACGGCGTTGTGGGTGACGATAAGGTAGCGGGTGTCGGTTTCCTGCACCATCGAATCGAGCAGGTCGCAGAAGCGGTCGATATTGGCGTCATCGAGCGGCGCATCGACCTCGTCGAGCACGCAGATCGGGGCTGGATTGGTGAGGAACAGCGCGAAGATCAACGCCGTGGCGGTCAGCGCCTGCTCGCCGCCCGACAGCAGGGTGAGCGATTGCAGCTTCTTGCCCGGCGGCTGGGCATAGATTTCGAGGCCGGCCTCCAGCGGGTCTTCGCTGTCGATCAGCGCCAGATGGGCGTGGCCGCCCTGGAACAGCTTGGTGAACAGCTCCTGGAAGTGGGTGTTGACCTGCTCGAAAGCCGCCTGCAGCCGCTGCCGGCCTTCGCGATTGAGATTGCCGATGCTGCCGCGCAGCCGGTGGACGGCCTCGACAAGTTCGGCCTGTTCGGCGGCGCTGGCGCCGTGCTCCTGCTCGATCCGCGCCAGCTCGTCGGCAGCGACGAGATTGACGGGCCCGATGCGCTCCCGGCTGGCGACCAGCCGGTCCATTTCCTCGGCTTCGGCTTCCTTCGACTGCACCTTGTCGGCCTCGAAGGCGAATTTTTCCGCCAGCAGGGGCGGCGGGCACTGGAAGCGTTCGCCCGAGATGCGCGCCATTTCGGCGCGGCGGGATTCCTCGTTTTCTGCCCGCGCGACCAGCGTGGCGCGGGTTTCGCGGGTGGTGGCGAGGCGCTCTGTGCTGTCGGACAGTTCGCGGTCGGCGGTCGCGGCGGCAGCTTGCGCTTCCTCGACCGCGGCATTGGCGGCGGCCAGTTCCTCGCCCAGCCGCGCGCGGACGATATCGCCCTGCTCGATCTCGCGCATCAGCCCTTCCGGCTTGGCGGCGGTAACGGCGCGTTCGGCCTCGATTTCGTCGAAGCGGGCTTCCATCCCTGCAAGGCGCTGAGCCGCCTCGCCAGAGCGGGCCTGCCAGCTCGATCGCTCGGCCCGTTGCGCTGCCGTGCGTTCGCGCGCGACGGCAAGGCCCTGGTCGTGCGCGGCGAGTTCGGCAGTGGCGGCCTGCATGTTGGAACGGGCGGCATCGTTCTTCGCCTGTGCGGCCTCAAGCTGGGCACGACCGGCGGCGGGATCGGGGAGGGCGGCGCGCCTATCCTGCGCAAGGGCGAGCTCGGCCTCGGCCTGCTTGCGCTGCTCGGCAAGGTCGGCTTCGCTTTCCTTCAGTTCCTCCAGTCGCGCGGCGATGCGCTCGCGCGCCGCCTCGGCCTGGTCGAGCGCGCGGAGGGCCTGCCGCTCGCATTCGGCGGCTTCACCGACGCTGCGTTCGGCAGCAACCAGTCCGCGCTGGAGTTCGGACAATTCGTCCTGCGCCTTGGCCTGTGCCGCCTGCGCCTCTTCGCGTGCCGTCCGCTTCGCCGGGAGCGCAGCTTCGAGCTCCGCCAGCCTGTTCGCCGCTTCGAGCCGCGCCGCCTCCGCCGCGCCTTGGCCGCGCGCCACCAGACCGTCCCAGCGGCGCAGCGCCCCTGCCTTGGTCACCAGCCATTCGCCCGGATCGAGCACCCGGCCATCGTCGCTATCGACGACATGGACCAGCGCCAGCCGGGCGGCGAGCTGCGGCGGGCAGTCGAGCACATGCGCGGCAAGGCTATCGTCCACCTGCGTGGGTGCCTCGCGGCCGGTCCAGAAGCTGCCCTCGGGGTCGCCATCGGGCTTGCCCAGCGGAGCCTTGCCCTCGCGGCCCAGCACGGCAGCGACGGCGCGCTCGTATCCCGGCGCGGCGCGGATTTTGTCGAGCGCGGCGGGAAGGCCTTGCCTCCCCGCGGCCTGCTTCTCGCGTGCCTGCCGGTCACGGTCGAGCGCGGTGAACTCGCGTTCCAGACCCGCAAGGTCAGCCTGAGCGGCGGAGAGAGCATCGGCGGCTGCATCGCGCGACTGTTGCAGCGCTTCCTTGCGGCTGCGCTGCGCTTCCAGTTCGTCGCGAAGGCGCGCGAGTTCGCGCGTCGCAGCCTCAGCCGCAGCCTTGGCCTGCTCGACCGCAGCTTCCGGATTGCCGCCTTCGGCCAGCGCGGCGCGGGTCTGCGCCTGCCGCTCGGCATCGCGGTCGAGCCGGGCGAGCCGCGCTTCGGCCTGTTCGATCGCGGCACCCGCGACGCGCCATTCGGCCTCGACCCCGGCGTGGTCGGCGGTCGCCTTGGCCAGCGCCAGTTCGGCACCGCGGCTGGCGCGTTCGGAATCCTCCAGCCTGGCGGCAAGGGCGGGGCGGCGCGTCTCGTCCTCCGCCAGCAGGGCCTCGCCCGCTAGCAAATCCTGCTCCAGCCGCTTCAAGGCATCGGCGGCATCGCGGGTCATGCGATCGGCTTCGACCCGGTCTTCCTCCAGCCGGGCCTTCTGCCGGTCGAGATCGGCGAGCCGCTGCTCGGCGGCCTCCAGCTGGCTGGTCAGCGCCGCCATGCGGTGGCCGTGTGCGCTGGCATCGTCGCGCCGGTCGGCCTGTTCCTCGCGCGCCTCGGCGAGCTTTTCTGCGGCTTCGCGCTGCGCCTTCTGCGCCGCTTCCACAGCCGCCTGCGCGGCCGCCACGCGTTCGTCGGAGGCCTTGGCCTCGGCCCGCGCCGCTTCCGCCGCCGCAACCGCATCGCGCCAGCGGGCGAACACCAGCCGGGCCTCGGCCAGCGAGATCTCGTCGGTCAGCTTGGTGTAGCGCTCGGCCTGCTTGGCCTGTCGCCTGAGGGATGAAATCTGGCTGTCGAGCCCCGCCATCAGGTCTTCGAGCCGCTCGAGGTTCTTCTCGGTCGAACGCAGCTTGCTCTCCGCATCGCGCTTGCGCACGTGCAGTCCGGCGATGCCGGCGGCTTCCTCAAGCATCATGCGCCGTTCGATGGGTTTGGCGGAGATGACCTGCGCAATCTTGCCCTGGCTCACCAGTGCGGGGCTGTGCGCCCCGGTGGCGGCATCGGCGAAGGTGAGGGCCACGTCCTTGGCCCGCACGTCGCGGCCGTTGACGCGGTAGGCGCTGCCCGCGCCGCGTTCGATCCGGCGGGTGACTTCCAGTTCCTCGCCGTCGCTGTCGGTGCCCTGCAGCACGACTTCGGCGAAATCGCGCTGCGGACGGGTTTCGGTGCCGGCGAAGATGACATCGTCCATCCCGCCCGAGCGCCCCCCCGAACTCCGCAATGCCTTGGCCGAGGTTTCTCCCATGACCCAGCGGATCGCTTCGAGCAGGTTGGACTTGCCGCAGCCATTGGGGCCGACGACGCCCGTCAGCCCCGGCTCGATCCGCAGTTCGGCAGGCTCAACGAAGCTTTTGAAACCGCTTAGTTTGAGCCGCCGGATCTGCATCGATGCGCCTTACCGGGCCCCGGCGCGCTGAAGCACGGCTTCGAGGCCCTGCCAGCTGTTGGTGTCGACCCGCTTGCCGTTGACGAAGAAGGTCGGCGTGCCTTGCACCTGGTCGCGCTCGGCATTTTCCTGCGAGGCCTTGGCCAGTCGCTCGATTGCCGCGGTGTCGGCGAGGCAGGTGCGGGCCTGGTCGCGGCTGATCCCACGGGCGGCGAAGAAATCGTAGATGTTGGCGGCATCGGCGAAGGCGACGAAGCGCTGTTCGGGCGGCAGCGCCATGGCCTGTTCCCCGGCCTGGCCGGCAGCCTGGAACGCCGGGACGAGCGTGCCGATATTGGCCCAGATCTGGTCCGCCAGCGGAATGACCGCTTCGGGCGAACCGCATTCGGCAAGGCGCGTCAGCACCATATCGGGTGCGCCATGGATCATGAAGCTGCGGAATTCGAAGCTGACGCGGCCGGAATTGATGTATTCCGCCTGCAGTTCCTCGGACGCCTCGCCCGAAAACGCCGCGCAGCCCGGGCAGGTCAGCGAGCCGTATTCGACCAGCTTGATCGGCGCATCGGGGTTGCCCATCAGGTATCCGCTCTGCGGCGTGACGACGGTCCTTTCCGACCAGGTCGTGCCGGCAGGGGCGGGGATCGGCGCGATGGCGGCGGCTTCGGCGACGGTTCCGTCGTCGGCTTCCGTCCCGCCGCAAGCGGCGAGCGCGAGCGCAAGCGGCGCGGCGAGTGTGGCGAGGGCGGCACGGCGAATGAACGTCATGGCAGGGAATTTCCTTCGTGCGAGGGAGGGGAAGCTAGACCCGCAAGGCGGGCGGTGAAAAGGGTTCGGGCAGCGATCAACCTTAGTATCCACAGGCCCACCCACAGACTGTCGCCTTATTGCGGTCCGTAAGAGGAGCTCTTGGCGGCGAAACGCTCGCTCAGCCGCGGTGCCAGCGCGCCCCAGCTGTGCACTTCGGGTAGGATCTTGCCGTCCATCGCGAAGCTGGGGGTGCTGTTGAAACCGAAGCTGCGCATGTCGTTGCCGGACGCCGCCTCGAGCCGGTCGGCGAAGGCAACATCGCCGAGGCAGCGGTCGAGCTCGGCCCGGCTGATGCCGCGGCCTTCCATGATCGGATAGATATTCGCATCGCTGGCTATCGCGCGGTAGCGGGTCGGCTTGGGCCCCGATACCCAGCGGGCCTGCTGCGCTTGGCTCGCCCCCTGGATCTTCGGCAGCCACTGCGGCTGGCCCCACATCAGCGCGGCGTGGTTCTGCACGAACTTGTCCTTGCCGCCACACCAAGCCGCGAGGGTGAGCGCCGTATCGACGGCATTGCGCTGGATATGACGAATTTCGAACCGCGCCGTGCCGGTGGAGACATACCCCAACTTGACCACTTCCTCGCCTTGACGGGCGAACATGCCGCAGGCGGGGCAAGTATAGCTGACGAACTCGGTCAGCTTGCCCTCGGCCTTGGGGTTGCCGATGATATGCGAGACATCGGTCCGCTCGACCTGGGTCAGCCAGTTGCCCGACTGGCCGGTCGCGATAAAGGCCGCTGCCACGGCCACTGCGGCCTTGGCGATGCGCGATTTCATGACGTCCTGTCCTCCTGTTCGCTCAAGCTTCGCGCCAGCCCTTCGAGGACGGCGCGCATTTCCGGATCGCCGATATCGCGCAAGGAGTCGCCCAGTTCCATCGGAATTGGCTTCAGCGACGGCGGCGCCTTGGGGCGGCTCTCAGCATCCTGCGCCTTAACCGCGCCTTGCCGCAGCTTGACCCGGGCGACGGCCTGGTAGCCGAAGAAGCGGTTCACCCGCTCGATGATCTCGGGGATGACATGCTGGATGATCGGCGCATGGGCCGGCAGCACCACGAGCTGCAGGATGCCGTCGGCCTTGTCGCCCGGGGGGAAACGGATCGCCTCGGGCGCGCAGACCCTGGCGTGTCGCTCGCCCACGATCTCCGGCCAGCGCGTCACGACCGAGCTCTGCACGAAACCGAAGCGGCGAAAAGCCGTGCGCCCGATCTGCGGCATGAGGTCGCCCACGGCCTTGGCCCCGCCGCCGCGCGGACGCGTATATTCGCGGCCTATCGCCTTGCTGCCTGAGGCCTTCGGAGCATCGGTTTTCTTGCCACGTTCCATCGCGGATGCGCCCATGCCATAGGCGGCGCGTGACTGCCAGCGACAACGCCATCGAGCCGACCATCTCCGGTGCGCTTCTGCGCTGGTACGACCGCCATGCGCGCGACCTGCCGTGGCGCGCACGGCCGGGCGCACCGCCGCCTGACCCCTACCGCGTGTGGCTGAGCGAGATCATGCTGCAGCAGACGACGGTTGCGGCGGTGAAGCCCTATTTCGCCAGGTTTATCGGAACATGGCCCACGGTCGAAGCGCTGGCCGCGGCGCCCGAGGGCGACGTCATGGCCGCATGGGCGGGGCTGGGGTATTACTCCCGGGCGCGGAATCTTGTGAAGGCCGCGCGGGTCGTGGCGGAGCTTGGCGCGTTTCCCGACACCGAGGCCGGGCTGCGCAAACTGCCGGGAGTGGGCGGCTATACCGCGGCCGCCATCGCCGCGATCGCCTTCGGGCGCCGTGCGGTGGTAGTGGAAGCCAACGTGGAGCGGGTGGTTTCTCGCCTGTTTGCCATCGACGCGCCGCTGTCGCAGGCGCGCAAGGCGATCCGCGCGGCGACCGATGCAATCACGCCCGATGACCGCGCCGGCGATTTCGCGCAGGCGATGATGGACGTTGGCTCGCAGGTCTGCACTGTGCGCCAGCCGCAGTGCCTGCTGTGCCCGCTCGCTTCGCATTGCACGGCGCGCACGCTCGAACCCGAGCGCTTTCCCGTCAAGGCGGCGAAGATGGCCAAGCCGCTGCGGCACGGGCGCGCCTTCTGGATCGAGCGCGAGCGCCAGGTCTGGCTGGTCCGCCGCGCGGGCACCGGCATGCTGGGCGGGATGCGCGCGCTACCCGACGACGGGTGGAGCGCAAAAGGCGACGGCGACGGCGTGGCGCCGGTCGAGGGCGAGCGCAAATCGCACGGCATCGTACGGCACGGCTTCACGCATTTCGAGCTCGAACTCGAAGTCGTCGCAATCACAGCAGCATCGCCGCCCGGCGAGGGCGAATGGTGGCCGGTCGAGCGGATCGGCGAGGCCGGCCTGCCGACGCTCTTCGCCAAGGCGGCGAGGCGCGCGCTGGCGGGCTAGATGATCCCGCCGCCGAGGCTCAGGCGGACGACCGCGATCAGTCCGACGATCAGGCAGAAATTGCGCCCGCCGTTGCTCGACGACAGTGCACCCAGCACCACGCCGATAACGATCAGCGGCAGCGCCAACCAGTTGGCCCAGCCGAGCAGCGGGATGGTGGCTGGTATCACGATCACGAGCGAGACGAGGCCGACGATGAACGAGAGGATGTTGAGCATGTGTGTTATATGAGTAGCACGGCGTTCGCTTGCAAGCCCGGGTTCAGCCGCGAACCCCGATTGACGCGAATTCCCGCTTCCCCCAGAGAAGCGCAAACAGTTTTGAAAGAGGACCTGCCCCCGATGGCCTATCGTGAATTTTCCGCCGACCAGATGTCCCGCCGTTCGCTCCTGCGGGGAGGGGCGTACCTCTCGGGGGCCGGCTTGCTGGCGCAGGTGCCCTTCGGTCGCGCGCTTGCGGCATCCGCCGGCGGCTGGCCGAGCGTCACCGCCACGGTCGAGGACTATGTGACCAAGGGCAAGGTCGCCAACATGATCGCCACCTTCGGCTGGGGCGCGCAGGCGCCGACCGCGATCGCGCGCGGTACGCTGGAGCTGGGCGGCACCCGGGCAGCGGACATGGACAGTCTTTATCGTATCTATTCGATGACCAAGCCGATCACCGGCATCGCTGCGATGATGCTGGTCGACGATGGCAAGATGGGCCTCGACCAGCCGCTCGCCGAAATCCTGCCCGCCTTCGCCGAGATGAAGGTGCAGAAGAAATACGACGGCCCGATCACGCCCGACAACCTCGAGCCGGCGGCGCGCCCGATCACCATCCGCAACCTGCTGACGCACACCGCCGGTCTCGGCTACACCATCATCCAGAAGGGGCCGATCAAGACCGCGATGGAGGATGCCGGGATCATCGCCGGGCAGGTCAGCCGCATTCCGATCCCCGGCCTCAGCCGCGGCAAGCCGGTCGGCAGCCTCGAAGCCTTCGCCGACGGACTCGCCAAAATGCCGCTGGTCTACCAGCCCGGCAGCAAGTGGAGCTATTCGGTCGCGCTCGACCTCATGGGCCGGGTGATCGAAGTGGTCGAAGGCAAGCCCTTCGAAACGGTGCTGAAGGAACGCCTGTTCGATCCCTGCGGCATGGATAGCACCTGGTTTTCCGTGCCCAAGAGCGAGATCGGCCGCTTTACCACCAATTACGGCATCCTCGGCGGCATCCCGCTGCCGATGGACCCGGCCGACAGCTCGATCTATCTCGACAAGCCGCCCTTCGCCATGGGCGGGGCCGGCCTCGTGTCGAGCCCGCGCGACTACGACCGCTTCCTCGCCATGCTGCTCGGCTACGGCATGCTCGACGGCAAGCGCGTGATGAGCGAGGCGGCGGTCCGGGTGGCGACCGGCAACCTCCTGCCCGCCACCGCTTCGCTCGAAGGAACGTGGATGAAGGGCCAGGGCTTCGGCGCCGGCGGCCGCGTGAGCGACGACGCCTTCGGCTGGGGCGGGGCGGCGGGCACGGCTGCTTTCGTCAAGTTCGGAGGGGGCGGCCTGCGCGCGCAGCTCTTCACCCAGTACATGCCGAGCGAGGCCTACACGATCCAGAACAAGTTCCCCGAACTGGTTGCGGCCGACCTTGCCGCCATGGCGGGCAAATAGGCTTGGCCCCGCCGGTAGCGTTCGCCGGATCGCCGCTCGACCGGGCGGACCATGTCCGCGCAGATCCGGATCGGCTGGCCGGCTACATGAACTGGAAGGCGCGGCTGCTGGCGCTCGATGCGCTGATGCCCTCGCTCGACGACTACGGACGGCTCGCCTGGGGCAGCCTGGCCGACGCGGCGGAGGATGCCGAACTGGTGTTCCTCGGCCTCGACCGGTCCGATGGCGCCGAGCGCGCCTGCTTTGCCGCCGTGCCGCCGCAGGGTGATGCCAGTCCGCGCATGGCCAATCCGCAGCTCTGGGCGCTGATGGCGAACCTCGAGCCGGGTGACCTCGCGCTTTATGGCGGGGCGCGGAGCCTGGTCGACTGGCACGCGCGGCACCGCTTCTGCGCCCAGTGCGGCAGCGCCACCAAGCCCGCCAAGGGCGGCTGGCAGCGCAATTGCGGAACCTGCGGCGCGCAGCATTTCCCGCGCACCGATCCGGTGACGATCATGCTGGCCGAGCACGAGGCCGAAGGAGAACGACGCCTGATGCTCGGGCGCGGCAAAGGCTGGCCCGAAGGGCGCTTCTCCGCGCTGGCCGGGTTCGTCGAGCCGGGCGAGACGATCGAGGAAGCCGTCGCCCGCGAAGTGTTCGAGGAAGCGGGCGTCCGCGTCCGCGATGTCAGCTATATCGCCAGCCAGCCCTGGCCCTTCCCGAGCCAACTGATGATCGGCTGCCACAGCTACGCGCTGAGCGACGAACTCGAGATCGACACGACCGAAATGGCCGAGGTACGCTTCTTCACCCGCGAGGAAGTGGCGGCCTCGATGGCGGGCGACGGGCCCTTCGTCACCCCGCCGCGCCACGCGATCGCCCACACGCTGATAGAATGGTGGCTCAACCAATGACCCAGACCGCACCCCGTACGCTCACGATCGACATCTGGTCCGACGTGATGTGCCCGTGGTGCGCGATCGGCTACGGCCAGCTCCGGAAAGCGCTCGGCCAGCTCGAGGGCGAGATCGACGCGCAGATCCGCTGGCACGCCTTCGAACTCAATCCCGACATGCCCGAGGCGGGCGAGGATCAGGCGGCGCATATCCAGCGCAAATACGGCCGCACGCCCGAACAGGGCGCGGCGGTGCGCGGGCAGATGCGCAGCATAGCCGAAGGGGCGGGCGTCTCGCTCGACTATCAGGGAGAAGGCGAAGCACCCCCCGCGATGATGTGGAACACCTTTGCCGCGCATTGCCTGATGACCTGGGCGCTCGATACCGCCGGTCCGGAGAAACAGACCGAACTCAAGCTCGCGCTGCTCCGCGCGCATTTCAACGAACGCCGCAATATCGGCGCGCGGGACGTGCTGCTCGATGTCGCCGAAAGCGTCGGCCTCGACCGCGCCGGGGCGCTCGCCGCCCTGACCGACCCCGAAATCGCCGCCCGCGTTCGCGCCGAAGAGCGGCAGGCGTGGGACATGAACGTCACCGGCGTCCCCGCCATGGTGATCGAAGGCAAGTTCCTGATCCCCGGCGCGCAGGCGCCCGAGGCCTATGTCACCGCGCTCAGGCGGGTGGCGGAGAAGGTCGCCGCGGGGTGAGCGGGGATCCCGGCTGCGGGCCCATGGGCCCAAATAAGCGAACGTTGCTTATTCAATTCTAGTTGCGGTTGTCCCAAGTTGAATTAGTAATTTCCGCTGGCGCCGCAGCGGGAAAAGACGATGACGTGGGGAATGCTTTTGCCGAACTCTTTCGGCGATTTTTTCCCGGGCAGTTCTATCGAAGTGGATCGCCAGTCTGAAAGCGGATGGTACGACCGGTTGACGGCACATTATGAAGCGCAGCCGCCCGAAGAGCGCAAACGCCTGTTCGACTATCGTGGCGATCCCGAGGCCGCCGCCCATTTCTATGGAACGTTCCCATCCTACAAGCTGGTTAAGGAGCCGGGGACTGCGGACAAGTCGGGTCTCGAGCCGCCCTATGGTTCCCTCCAGCCGCATGAACTGCCACGCTCGCTCGACATCGCTGGATCTGCCAGAAATCTCGGTTCGTTGATAAAGCTGCCCGGCAAGATCCTGGCAGTCGATGAGCAGCTCAAAACCATCATCGAGCACTTCGAACCGGCCGTACACGAATTTTTCGCTCTGCCGGTGCGCTACCGCAGGGGAGACTTGTACCCGCGGCAATTCTTCATCTTGCGAATATGCCAGTATCGCAGCGCTTTCTCCTTGCCGGATACGAAGAGCAGCTCGGTAGAAGTGCTGCCGGCAAACGACGAGAGGCCGGAGCTGATCTTCGTCAATCGAAGCAAGGCTGCCGTCAACGGTTTGGCATTCCGTAGATCCGATATTGCCGGCGCGCATCTCTGGAGGGATCGGACATTCGGAGAAGACATGCTTTTCTTCTCGGACGAATTGATGGATGCAATCGAACAGCAGGATTTACGCATCCCGAAGCATTACGAGGTCCAGCATGTTTGAGGCCCTATCAGGCCTTCACGCTCGACGGCGAGTTCGTCATCCACGGCGCGCAGGTGCCCGAAGCCAATGTCACCGCGCTCAGGCCGGTGGCGGAGAAGGTGAGGCAATGAAAAAACTTATACATGGGGCGTGGCTAATCGGTCTCGCGTTCGGATGCTTGCTGTGCACCCCGCCTGCGATCGCAGCGAACGAGGCGGAGCACGCAAGCTTGGCCGATCCCGAAGGCAAACCGATCGTAATAGGCTCGATCCACACGATCCAGTCGACCGTCTATGGCAAGGAACAGACGATCACGGTCCGCCTGCCGCGCGGCTATGCCGATGATCCGCAGCGCACCTATCCGGTTCTGTTTTCCGTCGATGGCGGACCGGAGCAGGATTTCGAGCTGCTTTCGGGAATTGCAGCGGAGGCCGAGTTTTCTACCAGCTTCGAGCCATTCATTCTGATCGGGATCAAGACCGACGATCGGTATTCTCAGCTTACCCCGGCGTGGACACGGCTACCGCTCGAACGGCTGACCGAGAATTTCGGTGACCGCATCAAGCCTGACGGTGCCGGCCAGTTCCGCGAGTATCTGGCGCGCGACGTCATCCCGTGGGCCACAGCACGCTATCGCACGGATCGGAAAATCCTGACCGCAGTCTCGCTAGGCGGCCTGTTCGTTCTGGACACCTTCCTCGAGCGCACCGATCTGTTCGACGATTACATCGCCATCACGCCCAGCATCTGGTGGGATGGCGGGCGCATCGCTGACGAAGCTGCGGCCAAGCTGGCGACGCATCCTTCCTCCAATCGGCGCATCTACTTCACGATGGGCGACGAAGGCGTCGGCAATCTGACAGGTCGATGGCTCGACACGCTCGTGGCCGCGTTTCGCGACCAAGCGCCTGCCGGCGTGAAATGGGCGTTCGTCGACCGTTCGAGCAGCGAGGAGCATCGCACCATGGCGTTGATCAGTTGGCTCGATGCGATGCGGACCCTGTATCTCACGCCGGCAAGGACCGGTGCTCTGGGGACGATGATCTATCCCGATTTCAAGGTACCGCAATACACGCCCGAAGTTCGAGCCAACCTCGATGCGGGCCGATGCCGCCGCGAGATTGCAGCGCCCGTTACCTTCCCGCAAAAGAACGCAGCCCCTGCCGCTTTCTACGGCCAATGCGTGCTCATGAAGCCGGGCCCGGTCCCGACCGAGACAAACTTCACTTTGGCCGATTTCGGGAGGCCGGATTGATCGGTCAGATCAGTCCGAGCTTCTCCAGCTTGCCGGCCAGCCTTCCGGGGATCGCGTCGCCGATATCCTCGCCTTCGGCCAGGTCGCGGGGGACGTCGCCCTTGAGATAGCGCCAGCCCTGGTGGGCGCGCTTGGGGCGGGGGGCCACGCGGATCAGGCGGGGTTCGAGGTCGATCGACCAGCGGCCGTCCTTCGTTTCGCTGAAGCCGAGGATGGTGCTGCGCGCGACAATGCTGTGCTGGTGGATCCAGAACAGCGAGCCGCCGATGCATTCCTGCCAGCGCGTCGGGCGATAGCGCGTGGTCAAATGCGGGCTACGCCGCTGCGCGTACCAGCTCTCGATATCCGCGTAGCTTTGCGCCCCGAAGGCGATTTTGGTCAGGTGGAGCGGCATCGGGGGGATGTAGGGGTTCGCCGTTCGAGGCTCAAGCGCCCTGCCTCCGTTCGTGTCGAACCCGGTCGAGACACAATGGCGCGCCGCCCAGAAACATCTCGACTGCGCGCTGCGCGCTTCGCTCGATGCGAACGGGGGTGGGGGTCGGTGCCTATCCCACCCGTCACCCCGGGCTTGACCCGGGGTCCCGCTTCCTTGCGGCACTGTGCGTGCCTCGAAGAAAAGCGGGACCCCGGCTCGGGGGCCGGGGTGACGTTAGGAGTGGGGGAGGAAGTTTCGCTTTCCTACAGCCGGACTGCGGGAGCAGGGTCGGCGAATGCCTGTTTCCGCCTCGCAAACGCTTGAAACGCGGGACTTCCGGCAGGCTTCGCACCCGCCCGGAGTTTTCTCCCGGGACAGTGTGACATGTGTGACATGGGGGTGAAATCAGCCGACGATCCCGCTCAGAACGGCGAGGCCGAGGAAGGCGAAGAAGCCCATCGAATCGGTAATCATGGTCACGAACACGCTGCTCGCCACCGCCGGGTCCTGGTCGAGCCGGTCGAAGGCCACCGGCACCAGCACGCCCGCGAGGCCCGCGATGCAGATGTTGACGATCATGGCGAGCGCGATGACCGCGCCCAGCTGCGGGGTGAAGATCAGCGCCGTGCCGATCCCGATCAGCACGGCGACGGTTCCGCCGTTGAGCAGCGCCACCCGCGCCTCGCGCCACAGGATGCGGCCGGTGTTCGACCGCGTCAGCTGGTTGGTGGCGATGGCGCGGACGGTGACGGCCATGGTCTGCGTCCCGGCATTGCCGCCGATGCTGGCGACGATCGGCATGAGGACGGCAAGCGCCACCAGTTGCTCGATCGCGGCGCCGAAGAACCAGATGATCCCGCTGGCGACGAGCGCGGTGCCGAGATTGGCGACCAGCCAGCGCACACGGGCGGAATAGGCATCGCGGATCGGCTCGTTGATGTCGCCGTCGCCCGCACCCGACATCAGCAGCGCGTCCTCGCCCGCCTCTTCGGAGATGATGTGGACGATGTCGTCGACCGTCATCTGGCCGACCAGCCGCCCGTCCTCGTCCACCACAGCGGCGCTGATCAGGCCGTATTTCTGGAACATCAGCGCGACCTCTTCCTGGTCGAGCGTGACGGGGATCAGCGTCTGGTCGCGCTTCATCACGTCGCCCAGCGCGACCTGGCGCGGGGTGGTGAGGATCCAGCTCAAGGCGCAGGTGCCGACCGGGTGGTGGCGCATGTCGACGACGAAAATCTCGAAGAATTCGGTCGGCAGGTCCTCGTCGGTGCGCAGGTAATCGATCAGGTCGCCGACGGTCATGTGCTCGGGCACCGCGACGAGCTCGCGGCTCATCAGGCGGCCGGCTGTCTCTTCCGGATAGGCCAGCGCGCTCTCGATCGCGGCGCGGTCTTCCGCCTCGACCTCGGCCAGCACCGCCTGCTGGTCTTCCTCGTCGAGGTCCTCGATCAGCTGGACGGCGTCGTCAGTGTCGAGCTGTTCGATGATGGTGGCGACCGCCTCGGGGGCGAGGCCTTCCATCATGTCTTCGCGGACGTAATCGTTGAGCTCGGCGATCACGTCGCTGCTCATCAGGTCGCTGATGGCGGCGGCGAGCGGGCTGCGCTCGTCCTTGTCGAACAGTTCGAAAAGGTCGGCGATGTCGGCCGGGTGCAGCGGTTCGACCATGTCGTACACGGTCTCGGTCTCGCCCGCCGCCAGCGCCTCGCGCACGGCGCGGACGTATTCGGGCTTGAGGATGTTTTCCTCGTCCAGCCGCTCGTCGTCCATCCGGTCGTCCGGGCGCGCGCCTTCGTCCGCTTCGGGCGCGGTCAGGAGGTCGTCGTCGAGGCGGTCGTCGCTGGACATGGCGGCGGGTCTAGGCAGGTCGCGCGGGATTGCAAGACAGAGGGTGGAATAGCGGCGGGACAGTCCCTAAGTGGCGCTCGACCATTCACAGGAGAATTTCATGGCAGACACCCTCACTCTCACGCTCGACACCGGCAATGGTGAAGGGGGCGATGTCGTGATCAAGCTGCGTCCGGACCTCGCGCCGGGCCATGTCGAACGCATCACCGAACTGGCGCAGGAAGGTTTCTACGACGGCGTCGTGTTCCACCGCGTCATCCCCGGCTTCATGGCACAGGGCGGCGATCCGACCGGCACCGGCATGAGCGGCAGCGACAAGCCCGACCTCAAGGCTGAATTCAACGCCGAGCCGCATGTGCGCGGCACGTGCTCGATGGCCCGCACCCAGGTGCCCGACAGCGCCAACAGCCAGTTCTTCATCTGCTTCGACGACGCGCGCTTCCTCGACCGCCAGTACACCGTCTGGGGCCAGGTCGAGAGCGGCATGGAACACGTCGACGCACTGCCCAAGGGCGAGCCGCCGCGCGAACCGGGCAAGATCGTCAAGGCGACCGTTTCCTGACGATGATCCTCGGGCGCGAGCTCGAGGAAACGCTGGCCGCGCTGTCGGACGTCATGGCCTCCGCTCAGGAGGACTGGTGGCTGATCGGCAGCGCGGCGGTCGCGTTGCATGGCGCCGACCCGGGCGGGATCGCCGATGTCGACGTCTTGCTGGCGAAGGCCGATGCTGAAGCAATCCTGCCGCGGCTGGGGCTGCCGGCAGTGGCGGGACCGGCGCATCACCAGTTTGCGTCGGCCATTTTCGGCACGTGGAGAGGCACCGTCCTGCCGGTCGAGCTGATGCCTGGCCTGCGCCAGTGCATCGACGGCACTTGGCATCCCGTGCAGCCACTTACACGTATCGAAAAGTGCGGCGAGACCTGGCGGGTCTACGTGCCCGACCGCGAGGAGCTTGCGGCGATCCTGCGCAGCTTCGGCCGGCCAAAGGATCTGGCGCGGCTGGCGGCGCTTACAGCCCGGCCTTGACCAGCCAGTCGTGGAACAGCCGCACCGGCCGGCTTTCGAGCGCGGTGGGCTTGCACACGAACCAGTAGCTGTAGGGGCTGTCGACCTCGATCCCGAACAGTTCGGTCAGGCGCGGATCGTCGGCCCGGCGCAAATGGTCGTCGTGCATGATGGCGATACCGAGGCCTTGCGCAGCCGCTTCGAGGATGATCTGCCCCGAATCGAAATGGTCGATCGCCATCGGGTCGAGGTCGCGCATGCCCAGCGCGTCCTTCCACGCCATGAAACTTTCGGGCAGCTCGTTGTGGATCAGGAAGGTCTGCCGCGCGAGGATGGCCTCTTCCGGGTTCTTGCCGATCCTGGCGGCCAGTTCCTTGCTGCAGATCGCGTGGACCTTGTTCTCGTCGAGCCGCACCGCATGGAGCCCGCGCTCGGGCCCGCGGCTGAGGATGATGGCGGCGTCGAGCGTGTCGCCGACCCGCTGTTCGAGATGCGCTCCGGTGTCGATATCGATATGGAGCAGCGGATGCAGCTTGCGCAGCTCGGCGATGCGCGGGAACAGGCGCTGGGTCCCGAACAGCGGCAGTACGCCGAGGCGGAGGCGGAGCAGCGAGAGATTGTCCGACTGCCCCTCGACCGCACGGGCCAGGGCCTCGAAATGCGGATTGACGGCCTCGTAGAAGTGATGTCCCTCGTCCGTCAGCGCCATGGCCTGCCGGGCGCGGGTGAAGAGCTTCTTGCCGACGAATTCCTCGAGGTTGGCGATCCGGCGGCTCAGCGCGCTCGGGCTAAGGTTGAGTTCCTCGGCAGCGGCGCGCGCCGAGCCCAGGCGAACTGTGCGCATGAAGGCTTCGAGGGCGCGGAGCGGGGGAAGACGGCGGGTGACCATGGCGCCACCTTGGAGTGCAAAAACTGCAATGTCGAGGCGGCATTTGGCCCGTAGTTTGCAGTTTTCGCCTCGACCAGTCCGTTAAAGGTCGGCCTCGTGCACTTCCTTCGGCGGCGCATGGAGCCGCAGGCGGGTGACATGGGTCTCGTCGCCGGCGGTCACTTCGAGCTTCCACCCGCTCGGATGCTCGACGATCTCACCCACGTCTGGCACGCGTTCGGCGAGCACGAAGGTCAGCCCGCCGAGCGTATCGACCGATTCCTCGACCTCGGCGAGGCGCGGGTCGATCTGCTCGGCGACGTCGTCAAGCTCGGCGCGGGCGTCGCAGTCCCACATGCCTTCGCCGATGTCGGCGATCCAGACTTCGGGCGCATCGTCGTGCTCGTCCTCGATGTCGCCGACGATTTCCTCGACCAGGTCCTCGATGGTGATGAGGCCGTCGGTGCCCGAAAACTCGTCGAGCACGATGGCGAGATGGGTGCGGTTGGTGCGCATGTCGGCCAGCACGTCGAGCGCACTGCGGGTCTGCGGCACATAGAGCGGCTGGCGCATCAGCGTGGTCCAGTCCTCCGGCGGCTGCCGGTCGCCGACGAGGAAGGGGAAGACGTCCTTCAGGTGGATCATACCGATCACGTCGTCGAGCTGGTCGCGGTAGACCGGCAGGCGCGAATGGCCGTGCTCGGCCAGCGCATCGAGCAGTTCCTGCCAAGTCGACTTGGCGTCGACCGCCAGGATCTCGCCGCGCGGCACGGCGACGTCGTCGGCGTCATGCTCGCTGAAATGCAGGAGGTTGCGCAGCATCTGGCGCTCGACCTGCGACAGGTCGCCTTCGCTTGGCTTTTCCCTGCCCGAGGGATGATCTTCCTCGTGCTCGTCGATAGCCTCTTCGAGCTGCGCGCGCAGCGAGCGATCGCCGGAGTCGCCGTTCAGGAACTTGCGGATGACAGGCCAGAGCCTGCTTTTACTCTCCGCGTCTCCCGCGGACTGGTCACTGTCGGGCATGGCCCTCGTGGTGCTCCTCATCGCTCGAGGCCGTGGCCTCCCGGTCGCCATATGGGTCCGCGATACCCAGTTTTGCAAGCGCCGCGATTTCGAGCGCCTCCATTTCTTCCGCCTGTGCGTCGGAATCGACATGGTCGTGGCCCGCGAGGTGCAACAGGCCGTGGACGATAAGGTGGGCGGCGTGATGCTCCAGCGCGACGCCCTTGTCCGCCGCCTCGCGCGCGCATACCCCGTAGGCGAGGGCGAGGTCGCCGAGCATTTCGGGCGGTCCGTCGGCTCCGAGTGCCGCCAGCTCCTCGCGCCCAAGCATGGGGAACGAGAGCACGTTGGTCGGCTTGTCCTTGCCGCGCCACTGGCGGTTGAGGGCGTGCACTTCCACGTCGGTGGTGAACAGCAGCGAGGCCGACAGACGCGCGTTCGCGAGCACCGGCTCGACCGCCTGCGCAGCCTCGGCCACGCGTTCGGCAAGGTCTGCCCAGTCGGTGCCCTCGGGCCAGCCGTCGAGATCGATTTCGAGGTCCATCAGAGTGGCAATCCGGGCGTCATGTCACACTTGTCACACTGTCCTGAAGCAAAACTGCGGGGTTCGGATCGAGCCTTGTTCGAGGCCACCGAGAGCGCATGGGAATATGACGACATCCACGCGCCGTAGACCTTCCCGTACGAGTAGGAAAGGTCACGGGGCCGCAGGCGGGCGGGAGGTCGGCGAAAGGTCGTGCGCGTCGAAACGAGCAGCGCCGGTTGGGTCAGATCTGCAACTGGCTTCCCAACTCGACCACGCGGTTGGTCGGCAGCTTGAAGCTTTCCATCGCGCTTTCCGAACTTTTCGACATCCACGCAAACAGGCCTTCGCGCCAACGCGCCATTCCGGGGTGGTCGGCCGAAGGGATCAGCTTCTGCCGACCGAGGAAATAGCTGGTCGTCATTGGATCGAACGGACCGCAGGCCTTGTCCAGCGCAGCAAGATCGCGCGGGATGTCGATATCCTCCATGAAGCCGTAGCGCAGGATCACCCGGAAGAACCCTTCGCCTTGGTGCTGCACCTCGGCGCGGGCGGCGAGGTCGATTTGCGGCACTTCCTCGACCCTCACCGTGACGATCAGTACCCGCGCATGCAGCACCTGGTTGTGCTTCAGGTTGTGGAGCAACGCCGAAGGCACACCAGTTTCCGAAACCGACAGGTACACGGCGGTGTTCCTCACCCGGTGCACCGACTTCGCGACCGAGGCGATAAAGGCTTCCAGCGAAAGACTTCCCTCCGCCATGCGTTCGCGCATGATCCGCCGCCCGGTTGCCCAAGTCGTCAGCAGGGTGAACAGCATGCCGGCCACGACCAGCGGGAACCAGCCGCCGTCCGGTATCTTGGCGATGTTGGAGGCGAAATAGATGCCATCGACAGCCGCGAACAGCGTTATGGTCGCTGCCGCCACCAGTTTGTTCCAGCGCCACACCCTGAACACCAGAAAGGCCAACATCAAAGTGGTGATGAGCATCGTCCCGATCACCGAGATTCCGTAAGCAGACGCAAGCCGCGTGGATTCCCGGAAGCCGAGCACCAGCAACAGGACCATGACCAGGAGGCCCCAGTTGATTGCCGGGATGTAGATTTGGCCTGCCGCCTTGGCGCTGGTTTGCAGCGTGCGGAAGCGAGGCAGGAAGCCAAGCTGTACGGCCTGGTGCGTGACCGAGAAGGCACCGGAGATGACCGCCTGGCTGGCGATGATGGTCGCTGCCGTGGCGATGACGACCAGCGGCAGGCGCGCCCACTCGGGAGCCATAAGGTAAAAGGGATTTTCCGCAGCTTCAGGGTGCGAAAGGAGCAATGCGCCCTGTCCCATGTAGTTCAGCATGAGGCAGGGATAGGCGATCCCGAGCCAGCTGAAGGCGACGGCTCGCCGCCCGAAATGCCCCATGTCTGCATAGAGCGTTTCGGCGCCCGTGACTGCGAGAAACACCGAACCCATCGCCAGAAAGGCGAGATGCGGGTCGTTCGACCAGAAGGCGATGGCGTGGACGGGGTTGAGGATACCGAGGATTTCCGGATTCCTGGCAATATTGAAGACACCGAGTGTCGCCAGCGTGGCGAAGTAGATCAGCACGACGGGGCCGAACAATGCGCCGACCTTGGCGGTTCCGCGGCTCTGGATCAGGAACAGGCCGATGATGATCGCGACCGCGATCGGGAGCACCAGCGCATCGAGCGACGGGTTGACGATGGTCAGCCCCTCCACCGCCGACAGCACGGAGATCGCCGGTGTCAGCATCGCGTCGCCATAGAAGAGCGAGGCGGCGAGTACGCCGAGCGTCACCAGGACCGCGCTCAGCCGGCGCCCCTCGACATGGCGCGCGATCAGCGCAAGCAAGGCGAAGGAGCCGCCTTCGCCCTTGTTATCCGCGCGCATCGCTACGAAAACGTATTTCACCGTCACGATCATCATGAGCGACCAGAAGATCAGGCTCAGCACACCGAAGACGTGGAGCCGGTCGACGGCGAGCGGGTGTGGCCCGACGAAGCTTTCCTTGAGCGCATAGAGCGGCGAGGTGCCGATATCGCCGTAAACAACACCGATCGCCCCAAGCATCAGCACGGGCAGCGGGTCGCGTAGGCCATGGGAGGCCTCGCGGGCGGCAACGGGGGCGGAGTCGGCGCTCGGAGCGCTTGGAGATGCACTGTTCATGGTCCTTCATGTGCGCCCGATGGCCATAAAGTTTCCATGTGGAATGCAGGGCAAAAGGCAGGCTACGGCTTGGCGCGGGCGGCTTTGCGGAGCATCTTGCGGGTCATGACGATCACCGAACGCTTTTCTCCCGGCACCAGCCCCAGCACGGGCTCCCGCGCGCTAGCTCTTGCGTTCGGCATACTGCTGACGCTCATCGCAACTCTTGCCGGTATGCTGCTCGCACCCGGTTGGGGGAAAGCGGCGATCGTGCTGCTGTATCTTCCGCCCGTCCTCCTGACGGCACGTTATGCGGGTCTGGGTCCGGCGCTGGCGGTTTCGGTCCTGGCCACGCTAGCCTTCAATTTCTTCTTCACCGAACCCTATCATACCCTGCGCATCTCTACCCCGTCGGACGTCCTCACGGTGGCTGCCCTGTTTCTGGTCGCAGTCGTCACCAGCCAGCTCGCAAGTTCGATGCGCAAGCAGGCACAGCTGGCGGCGGCGAGCGCGGCGCGAAATGCGACGATCGCCGGCCTCGCGCGCCGGCTGATCCCTTGCACCGATCGCGACAGCATAGCCGAGGTGGTAAGCGAGGACCTCGCCCGACTGTTCGATTGCCACGTTGTCTTTGCCGCTGCCGAAGATCCGCCCGCGCTGCTTGCGGCCTTGCCGCCTATGCCTGCGCTCGCCCCCAACGATCACGCCGCTCTTGCAACGGCCATTGCGCAGGAGCGTGTGACGGGTCGCGGCATGCTCGATGCCAGTCCGACCGACTGGCAATTCCACCCGGTTGTGGGGCAGGGGAAGGTTCATGCCGCTGTCGGACTTGCGCGGCCCGATGGGCGCTCCCCGGTCACTGAGGCGAACCGCGAGCTGCTCGGCAATTTGCTCGACCAGACCGCTCTGGCGCTGGAGCGCGCGCGGCTGGAGGCGGAAGCGGCGGCCGGTATTGCTGCGAAAGAGCGCGACCGAATGCGTGCAGTCCTGCTGGCCTCGATCGGCGAAGACGTGAAACCGCGCCTGCACGTGATCCAGACCGCCGCAAAGACCCTGCGCCGCGATCCCGGAGACAGGGATGCGGCATCAACCATCGCGACCGAAACGGCGATGCTGCAGCGCTATATCGACACTCTCGTCGACCTTTCGCCCGGTGACGATCTGCAGCCGGTAATCTCCGGGCACCTGGTGATCGACCTGTTCCGCCACCGCGTGACCCGCGCGGGCGAGGTGGTGCACCTTACCCCGAAGGAATATTCCGTCCTTGCCGAACTCGCGCGCCATTCGGGCCGGGTGCTCTCGCACCGCCACCTGCTGCGCGCTGTCTGGGGGCCGGCGCATGAGGACCACATCGATTATCTGCGCGTCGCGATCCGCGCATTGCGGCAGAAACTCGAAGAGGATCCGGCCGCGCCCGCGCTTATCCAGAACGAGCCGGCGCTGGGATACAGGCTGAGCGTTCCCGATATGGCGGCCTGAGAAGCGAAGACGGCCGTTTGGTCTTCTTGCCCGGCCCGCCGACGCTTACTCTCCGTTGCCCTCATACGCCTCGACGATCCGCCCGACGATCGGATGGCGGACGACATCCGCCGCCGTAAAGCGGATCGTGCCGAAGCCTTCGACACCCTCCAGCTTAACGACCGCGTCGGCGAGGCCGCTCATGCGGTCGCCGCCGGGGATGTCGACTTGGCGCGGGTCGCCGCAGACGACCATGCGGCTGTTCTGGCCGAAGCGGGTGAGGAACATCTTCATCTGCTCGCGCGTGGTGTTCTGCGCCTCGTCGAGGATGATGAAGCTGTCGGCCAGCGTGCGTCCGCGCATGAAGGCGATGGGGGCGATCTCGATCTCGCCGCTGGCCAGCCGCCGCTCGACCTGTTCGGGCGGCATGCAGTCGTAGAGCGCGTCGTAGAGCGGGCGCAGGTAGGGATCGACCTTGTCCTTCATGTCGCCGGGCAGAAAACCGAGCTTCTCGCCCGCTTCCACCGCCGGACGGCTGAGGATGAGCCGCTGCACGCTGCCGCTGATCAGCTGCGCCACCGCCTGCGCCACGGCGAGATAGGTCTTGCCGGTACCCGCCGGCCCGAGCGCGAAGATGATATCGTCGCGCGCGAGGCTGCGCATGTAGACCGCCTGCGTCGCACTCCGCGGCACGATGGTCTTGCGCCGGGTGCGGATCATGATCGGCGGGCCGCCATTGTCGCCTTCCATGATGCCTTCCAGCGTCGGCTCGTTCGACATGGCGATCAGCGCCTCGATGGCGCCGGCGTCGAGTTCCTGCCCCTGCGCCAGCCGGTCGTACATCGACTGCAGCGTGTCGCGGGCGCGGGCGACGCTGTCCTCCGGCCCTTCGATCTGGACATGGTCTCCGCGCGCCGAGATGAACACGCCGAGCCGGTTTTCGACCTGCACGAGATTGGCATCGAACTGCCCGAACAGCGGGACCAGCAGCGATTGGTTGTCGAATTCCATATCCGCCCTGGCGCGGCGGATCTCACGAAGCGGGACCGGATCGGGGGCAAAGCCCCGTTCGCCGGTGCGGGAAGGTTTACGGCCCATGCGGCTCCTTTGCTTGCGACTCGAAGTCTAGGACAGAACGCACGAGACGCAAGAACGCCCGCTGAACGCGGCTGGGGAAAGTCACTTGCTTGTCACGCATGCGCCCCTCCGTTAGCTTTCGTGGCAGGACGGCGCGGCGCAGGGAGAATGGCGGTGGCAAGGATTGCAGCGATGGTTCTGGTGCTAGCGGCGGCCGGCTGTTCGGGAGGCGAGGCGACCGCGGACGGGCAGAGCGTCGAGGCGGCGCCAGACGCGATTGCCACATCGCCTGCGCCGAGCGCGGCGGAAGATGATATACGTCACTTCCTGCTGCAGGAATATCCCGACGCGGCACCGCTCCGCTATGCGCTGGCGCTGCACGACCTCGACGGCGACGGCGCCGATGAAGCCATCGTCCACCTCGCCTCGCCCTATTTTTGCGGGACGGGCGGGTGCAACACGCTGGTCCTGACCCCGGCGGGAGCGATGTGGCGCAAGGTCGCCGAAATCAGTGTTTCGCGGACGCCGATCACGGTCCTCGACAGTTCCAGCAACGGGTGGAGGGATCTCACCGTCGCGGTGGCTGGAGGCGGGGGGCCGTCAGGCAACGCACTGCTGAAATTCGACGGCACGGCCTATCCCGGAAATCCGACGGTCGCGCCCGCCGAATTGACGGAGCGGACCGGTAGCGAATTGATCGGACGGGAGCCTGACTTCGTGACGCTTGAAGCCGCAAAGCCTTCAGGCGGTTAGCGCGGCCGGCTGCAGCACCCTGCCTGCGAGCGAATTCGGCCCGGCCTCGACCAGCTCGACCTCGACCAGGTCGCCGATGGCAAAGTCGCCCTCGAACCAGACGCTTTGCAGCCAAGGCGACTTGCCGAGCCACTGGCCGGCATGCTTGCCCTTGCGTTCGACCAGCACCTCGCACCGCTTGCCGACGCTCGCCTGGTTAAACGCGAGCTGGTCGCGGCCCAATGCGGCCTGCAGGCGAGCGAGGCGGTCTTCCATCACTTCGCGCGCGATCTGGCCGTCCATGCTGGCAGCAGGCGTGCCGGGGCGGGGCGAGTACTTGAAGCTGAAGGCCTGCGCGTAGCGGACCTCGCCCACGATCCGCAGCGTGTCTTCGAACTCGGCCTCGGTCTCGCCGGGGAAGCCGACGATGAAATCGCCGCTCAGAGCAATGTCGGGCCGTGCCGCGCGGAAGCGTTCGAGCAGGCGGAGGTAGCTTTCCGCCGTATGGCTGCGGTTCATCGCCTTGAGCACGCGGTCGTTGCCCGACTGCACCGGCAGGTGGAGATAGGGCATCAGCTTGTCGACCTCGCCGTGGGCCGCGATCATCGCGTCGTCCATGTCGGCCGGATGGCTGGTGGTGTAGCGGATGCGGGCGAGGCCGTCGACGGCGGCGAGCGCCCTGATCAGGCCCGCGAGGCCCTGCGCCCGGCCCTTGTCATCCTCGCCATGCCAGGCATTGACGTTCTGGCCCAGCAGGGTGATTTCCTTTGCCCCGGCCTCGACCAGTTTCTGCGCTTCGGCGACGAGGTCCTTGAAGGGGCGCGAGATTTCCGCGCCGCGGGTATAGGGCACGACGCAATACGTGCAGAACTTGTCGCAGCCTTCCTGCACGGTGAGGAAGGAGGTCGGGCCGATCTTGCGGCGTGCCGGGAGCGCGTCGAACTTGGCGATCGGCGGCATATCTGTGTCGGTCGCGCGCTCGCCCGCCACCGCCTTGTCGAGCATGTCGGGCAGGCGGTGATAGGCCTGCGGGCCGACCACCATGCTGACCGCCGGGGCGCGGGCCATGATCTCCTCGCCCTCGGCCTGCGCGACGCAGCCGGCGACCGCAATCAGCGGCTCCTTGCCCGCTTTGCGGCCTGCCTTCACCAGTCGGCCGATGTCGGAATAGACCTTCTCCGCCGCCTTCTCGCGGATGTGGCAGGTGTTGAGCACCACAAGGTCCGCCTCCTCGCCATCGGGCGCAGGGGTGATGCCGCGCTCCGCCAGCAGCTCGGCCATGCGCTCGCCGTCATAGACGTTCATCTGGCAGCCGAAGCTCTTGACCCGGTAGGTCTTGGGGGAAGCGGTGGGTTTCATGAGGGCGCGCCTTTAGGGCATGGGCGCGGCAGTGCCAAGTGGGCGCTATTCTATCGGCACCGTCGGCGCGCTGTAGCGCACAGGTGGCACGTCGTGGACGAAGGGGCGGACGGGGTGGCCGAGGCATTCCTCCAGCTTGGTCTCGATCTCCTCGCGTGCCTTCGTGGCGATCGCCTTGCGCCCGCGATATTCCTCGGGGCTGAAGGGTTCGAGAAAATGGATGCCGAGCCGGAAGCTGCCCTTGCGGCTCAGCACGCGGCGGAAATTGTTGACCCCGCTCTCGTTGCCGACCCAGCCGATCCACTCGGCAACCGGACCGTAGTCGAGCACGATCGGCTGCACCAGCACGCCGGGCGGCGGCGGTTCGAGCACGCTCAGCATGCTGCTCTTGAACGGCAGCAGCGAATGGCCGTCGGTTGTTGTGCCTTCGGGGAAGACCGTGACCGACCAGTTGTCCATCAGCGCCTCGCGCAGCTGGTTGATCTGGTCCGCGACGCCCAAGCGGTTTTCGCGCTTGACGAAAACGGTGCGGTTGAGCCCGCACAGCCAGCCGACCACGGGCGCTTCAGCCAGCTCGGCCTTGGCGACGAAGGCCGTGCCGCTGGCCCCGGCGATGGTCAGGATATCGACCCAGCTGACGTGGTTCGAAATGAAGAAGACGTCGCGGCGCAGCGGGGTGCCGTAGCGCTGGACCCGTGCCCCGACGATCCAGCCGGTGACGCCGAGGAACCACATGGGGAAGGGCGAGCCGTAGGAGATGACGCGGTAGAGATAATGCAGCGGGACGAAAACCAGCAGCGCCAGCGCGATCAGCGCGGTGCGACCGATGAAGCGCAGGTTTCCGGCCAGGGTGAGCGGTGTGGTTTCGCCGAGCGCGGCGGCCTGGCGCAGCTTCCACTCGTGCGATTCAGGGTCCTGCCAGGGACGGTCAGTCGTCACGGCCGATGCGGACCCCGTACAGTTCCATCCGGTGGTCGACGAGGCGGTAGCCGAGCTTCTCGGCGATCTGCTTCTGCAGCGCCTCCAGTTCCGGGTCGACGAACTCGACCACCTTGCCGCTTTCGACGTCGATGAGGTGGTCGTGATGCGCCTCGGGCGCAGGTTCGTAGCGGGCGCGGCCGTCGCCGAAATCGTGCCGGTCGAGGATCCCGGCCTCTTCGAACAGGCGGACGGTGCGATAGACGGTGGCGATGGAAATCTTCGGATCGATTGCCGAGGCGCGCTGGTGCAGCAGTTCGACGTCGGGGTGGTCCTGGCTGTCCGAAAGCACGCGGGCGATGACCTTGCGCTGCTCGGTGATGCGCAAACCCTTGTCCGCGCACAGCTGTTCGAGATCGATCCGCTCGGGCAAACCCAAAGTCTCCGCAAAATGAAACGCCCCGCACCCTTAGAGGGGCGGGGCGCTGCACTCAAGCAAGGGTTATCCCCCGTCGTGACCGCTCGGCGCGGTCAGGCCACTTTCTTCTTGCGGCCGCGCTTCTGGCCGGGCTGGCGGCCGAGGCCGATCTTCACCGCGAGGTCGCGACGGGTTTCGGCGTAATCGGGCGCGACCATCGGATAGTCGGCCGGAAGGTCCCACCGTGCGCGATACTGGTCGATGGTCATGCCGTGTTCGGTGTTGAGGTGGCGCTTGAGCATCTTCATCTTCTTGCCGCAGTCCAGGCAGACGATGTGATCCTTCTTGACCGACGAGCGGACCGAGACGGCCGGGTCGGGGCGCACTTCAGGGGCGGCAGAGCCTTGGCCGAGGCCCGACAATGCGCCGTACACGTTGGTGATCAGGGCAGGCACGTCTTCTACGGCAACACTGTTGTTGCTGACATGCGCGGCGACGATGTCGGAGGTGAGCGTGATCAGCGTCTCCGACATATCGGTTCCTAGTTCTTCCATATTGTCCTCATCGTTGCGATCGATATTTATTCCGGCCAGGCCGGGCGTCCCTAAAACGGTGCATGCGCTCCTTTCAGAGAAGTTTCAATACGGAGATTGGTCCGTCCACCGCTATATGTTGTATAATCGCGCCAAAATCATACGCTCATAGTGTACGGGCGTAGGTAATCGCATCGAGCCGGGTGCCATCGGCAAGCGAATAATAGTTGGTTCGTCGGCCAATCGGGACGAAGCCATGCCTGCTGTAAAGCGATGCGGCAGGATTGTTCTCGCGCATTTCGAGAAAAAGCTTCTCTGCCCCGCGTGTCCTCGCATCCTCGGCCAGCAGCTCGATCAGGCAGCCGCCGACCCCACGCCCGCGCATTTCCGGAAGGGTCGCAATGAGCAGCAGTTCCTCCTCGCCGGGCGCGGCCTTGACCATGGCGAAGCCGCAGGCGGCGTCATTCTCGCCCGGAATGTCCCCGTCCTCGCCGGCAAGGCGGTAGTGCGTGCTCGACATCATCAGCGACGATTCGACCTGCCGCCGCGTCCAAGCCTCGCCCCAGTAAGGGTCGAAGGCATTTTCCATCACCACCATGATGCGGTCGATATCGTCCATCACCGCGCCGCCACCGCGATCGGCTTCGCATCCGGGGCGCGGCCGTACAGCGCCCTCAGGTCGGACGTCAGGGCGGCGGACGGCAGCTTCAGGCCGTAGCGCGCGTCGGGATGGAGCGACACGGCCCGGCCGGACGCACGCAGAGCGACCAGAGCTTCGGCCTCCGTACCGGCGACGAAATCGCTCCGGCAGGCGGCGGCGGCTTCGCGGGGCGGCAGGGATGCTACCGGGCCGAGCGGGTCCCCATCGGCGGCGAACCCCTGCACGAACCATTCGCCGTGACCGCCGGTCATCGCCACGTCCACCGGCTGCGGGCCGGCTGCATCGCGGGCCATCGCGGCAACGAGGGCCGGTGTCGCATAGCCGAGCACTTCGGCCCGCCACACCAGCGCAAGCGCGCGGGCGGTGGCGATGCCGATGCGAATGCCGGTGAAGCTGCCGGGACCCAGCGCGACCAGGATGCGTTCGGCCCGCCCGTTCTGCGGCAAGGCCTGGATCATGGGCACGAGACGCTCGGCATGCCCGCGTCCGAGGATGCGGTGATCGTGCCCGATGAGGCTCTCGTCTCCGAACAGCGCCACCGAACAGGCCTCGGTCGAACAATCGATGACCAGCGTGCGCATCGTCCCCCTTCGCCGCCCGCGTCAGGCGATCGTATTGAAACGGTCGAAGTCGGGGCGCGGGCTGCGGCCGAAGATGGTTTCCTTGTCGCCATAACCGATCGAGCAGATCCAGTCGGCGCGGTAAGCGGGCTGGTCGGCGAAGAAGGCCTTAGTGGCCGCATCCTGGTCGAAGCCCGACATCGGCCCGCAGTCGAGGCCCACGGCGCGGGCCGCCAGCATCAGATATGCGCCCTGCAAGGCGGAATTGCGGAAGGCGGCTTCCTTGCGGCCTTCTCGGTCGCCTTCGAACCAGCTCTTGGCGTCGGTATGCGGGAAGAGCCACGGCAGTTGTTCGTGGAAATCGATGTCGTAGCCAACGATCACGCACACCGGCGCGGTCAGGATCTTCTTCTTGTTCGCTTCCGATGCGGTATCTGCGAGCTTCTGCTTGGCCTCGTCGCTGCGGCACCATACGAAGCGCCCGGGCTGGCTGTTGGCCGAAGTCGGGGCCATCTTCATCAGGTCGTAGATCTGCCGGATCTGGTCTTCGCTCACCGGCTTGTCGAGCCATCCGTTGTAGCTGCGCGCCTCGGTATACAGCTGCGCCAGCGCGGCATCGGACAATACGTTGTCGTGGAATTGCTGGGTCATCGAAATCCTTCCTTTGTGCACCCGTCAGGCTGCACGCACCTCAACAACCTCGGGCACATAATGTTTCAGCAGGCCTTCGATGCCGTGCTTCAGCGTCGCCGTGGAGGAGGGGCAGCCCGAACAGGCACCCTGCAGGGTGAGGTAGACGACCCCGTCCTTGAACCCGCGATAGGAAATATCCCCGCCGTCGCCCGCCACCGCGGGGCGCACCCGCGTCTCGAGCAGTTCGTTGATCTGCGCGACGATGTCGGCGTCGGCCGGGTCCTCGTCGAACAGCAGTGCGTCTTCGGGCGGGACCGAGAACCCGCTGGCATCGCCGCCCATGAACAGCGGAGCCTGGCTGACGAAATGGTCGAGCAGGATCGACACGACCTGCGGCTTCAGCGCGGGCCAGTCGGCACCGGGCGCCTTGGAAACCGACACGAAGTCGGCGCCGAAGAAGACGTTGGTGACCTCTCCGGTGTCGAACAGCGCCTGCGCCAGCGGACTGGCCTCCGCCTCTTCGGGGCTGGCGAATTCGCGGGTGCCGGCCGGCATGACCTGCTGTCCGGGAAGGAACTTGAGCGTCGCCGGGTTCGGGGTGGGTTCGGTTTCTATGAACATGGGGCGCATGTAGGGTCGGGGCAGAAAGCGGGCAAGCTATTCACTGTCCCTTCACCGATAGCTTCTCTATACACAAAGCCATGAACACCGCTTCGCGCGCCGTGCGCTCTTTCGCCTCCCTGTTCGTTCTTGCCGTCGTGGCCGCGCCCATCGCGGCGCAGGACAGCCACAACCGGCCGGTCGCAACCACTACGCGGACGGCGCCCGCGCCTTCTCCGGCGGTTGCCGCGCCCGCCTCGATGCAGGGCGAGAACGAGGTGCCGTGGCTCTACGAAGGCAGCAACATCCCCGTCGACCGGGCATGGAAATTCGGCGAGCTCGACAACGGCCTGCGCTATGCCGTGCGCCGCAACGGCGTGCCGCCGCGGCAGGTTTCCATCCGCATCCGGGTGGATGCCGGATCGCTGCACGAGCGCGATGACGAGCTCGGCTATGCCCACCTGCTCGAACATCTGCTCTTCCGCGAAAGCAAGTATCTCGGCCCGGGCCAGGCGATTGCGACGTGGCAGCGGCTCGGCGCGGAATTCGGCAACGATACCAATGCGACCACCAGCCACACCAGCACGGTCTACCAGCTCGACCTGCCGGATGCGCCGGGCAAGCTCGACCAAGCCTTCAAGCTGCTCTCGGGCATGATCCGCGAGCCGAAACTGACGCAGGACAACGTCGATACCGAAAAGCCCATCGTCCTGGCGGAAAAGCGCGAACACGGCGGCGCGCAGGAGCGCGTGGCGGATGCGACGCGCGAAACCCTGTTCGCCGGCCAGCGGCTCGCGGTGCGATCGACCATCGGTACCGACGAGACGCTCAATTCGGCCACCGCCGCCGCGCTCAAGGATTTCCACCAGCGCTGGTACCGACCTGAAAAGGTCGTGATCTCCGTCGCCGGCGATGCGGAACCGAACGAGCTGGCCGCGCTGATCGAGAAATACTTCGCCGACTGGAAGCCGGCCGGGACGGGCGATACCGAGCCGAACTTCGGGGATCCCGTCGCGCCGGCCGGGGCGACCGGCACGCCGCCCGTGGGCGAGACGGCGGTGCAGATCGAACCCGACCTGCCGCGCAGCTACACCTATGCGGTCATGCGGCCCTGGCGCCCGGTGCAGGATACCATCGAATACAACGAGGGCCTCCTGCTCGATCAGCTCGCCGTGTCGCTGATCAACCGCCGGCTGGAATCGCGCGCGCGGGCGGGCGGCAGCTATCTCTATGCGCAGGTCGAACAGAAGGACATCAGCCGTTCGACCGACGCCACCCTGGTCAATTTCGCCCCGCTGACCGAGGACTGGCAGTCGGCGCTCGCCGATGTGCGCGGCGTTATCGCCGACGCGGTTGCGGTCCCGCCGACGGAAGAGGAAATCGCGCGCGAGGCGGCCGAATTCGACGTCGCCTTCAAGCAGTCGGTCGACGAGGCCGCCGTTGCGCCGGGGTCGCAGCTGGCCGACAACATCATAGACGCGGTCGACATTCGCGAGACCACGGCGGCGCCCGACACCATCCTCAAGGTCTTCCGCGACATGCAGCCGCGGATCACGCCGCAGGCGGTGCTGGCGCGGACCAAGGCGCTGTTCGAGGGCGATGTCGTGCGCTCGATCTACCTCACCCCGGCGACGGGCGAGGCCGATGCCGCCGCTATTCGCACGGCCCTGCTGGCGCCGGTCGCGGCCGACGGCAGCGCGCGGCTCGCCGCGGCCTCGGTCGATTTCGCCGACCAGCCGCCCGTCGGCAAACCGGGCACGGTGGTCGCGCAAGGCCCCATCGGCCTGTTCGAGATCGAAACGCTGGAGCTCAGCAACGGTGTCCGCGTCCAGCTCTGGCCGAACGATGCCGAACCCGGCCGCGTCGCGGTCAAGGTTCGCTTCGGCAGCGGCTATCGCGGCTTCGCGCCGCAGGACGCGCCCTATGCGCATCTCGCCGACATGGCGCTGATCGGATCGGGCCTGGGCGAACTGGGTCAGGAGGAACTCGACCGCATCTCGACCGGGCGCAAGCTGGGCTTCGAATTCTCGATCGACGATACCGCTTTCGTGTTCGACGCGCAGACCCGCGACGAGGATCTGGCCGACCAGCTCTATCTCTTCGCCGCCAAGCTCGGCATGCCGCGGTGGGACCCCAATCCCGTCATCCGCGCGCAGGCCGCGTCGCGGCTGGCCTATGAATCCTTTGCCACGGCACCGGGCGGCCTGCTCAACCGCGATCTGCAATATCTGCTGACCGGCAAGGATGCGCGCTTTGCCACGCCCGACCCGGCGACCATCGCCAAGACCACGCCCGAAGGTTTCCGCAAGGTGTGGGAACCGCTGCTGCAGCAGGGCCCGGTCGAGGTTGCGATCTACGGGGAATTCGACCGCGACAAGGCGGTCGAGGCGCTCGAGAAGACCTTCGGTGCGCTGCCCAAGCGCAAGCCGATCCCCGCCGCCGCGCTCGCCCGGACGACCGGCTTTCCGGCCGCCGGCGAAAGCACCGTGCTCAAACATCGCGGCGATGCCAATCAGGCGGCCGCGGTAATCGCCTGGCCGACCGCCGGCGGGCTCGACAACGTGCGCGAATCGCGCCAGCTCGAAATCCTCACCCGCTTGTTCAGCAATCGCCTGCTCGACCAGCTCCGCGAAAGCGCGGGGGCGAGCTATGCTCCGTTCGTTTCCAACGACTGGCCGCTCGACATGCCGCAGGGCGGGCGGATCACCGCCATGGCTCAGGTCAGCCCCGACGTGGTGCCGACATTCTTCGCCACCGCCGAAGCGATCGCCGCCGACCTGGCCGCCAACCCGCCCAGTCAGGACGAGCTGGAGCGGGTGACCGAACCGCTGCGCCAGCTGATCAGCCGCGCCTCGACCGGCAACGGCTTCTGGATGTACCAGCTCGAAAACGCCACCTCCGATCCGCGGCGCGTGGCGGCGATCCGGTCGCTGCTGAACGACTATTCGCGCACCACACCGGCCGAAATGCAGGCGCTGGCGGCCCGCTACCTGACCGCGCGTCCCGGCTACCGCGTCGCGATTATCCCGGAAGGGCAGGAATTGTCGCAGGACGGCGGCGTGGCCATCGGGCAGGGGCAGGCCTCGGGCCGCTAAGCGCACGCGCCGGACGCCAGCTTGGCCGCGGCCAAGCTTTATTGTGCTTGGCACGCATGCGGCGCACGCCGTAACGGTGCCGGCTGGCAAAGCGAAAGACTGACGGATCATGGCGCGCAACTGGACACCGGATAGCTGGAAGGGCTTCGAGGCACGGCACCTGCCGGCCTATGAAGACGCCGCCGCGCTGGCCGCAGCCGAGAAAACGCTGTCCAACTACCCGCCGCTGGTCTTTGCGGGCGAGGCCCGCGCGCTCAAGCGCGACCTGGCCGAAGTGGCCGAGGGCCGCGCCTTCCTGCTGCAGGGCGGCGACTGCGCGGAAAGCTTTGCCGAGTTCCACCCCAACAACATCCGCGACACCTTCCGCGTCATCCTGCAGATGGCGGTGGTGCTGACCTTCGCCGGCAAGCTGCCGGTGGTGAAGGTCGGGCGCATGGCGGGGCAGTTCGCCAAGCCGCGCAGTTCGGATACCGAGACGCAGGACGGCGTGACCCTGCCGAGCTATTTCGGCGACAACGTCAACGGCATCGAGTTCGACCCGGCCATCCGCCGCAACGATCCGGAACGGATGGTAAAGGCCTATTCGCAGGCCGCGGCGACGCTCAACCTGCTGCGCGCTTTCGCCGGGGGCGGCTACGCCAACCTGCGGCAGGTCCACCAGTGGACGCTCGACTTCATGGGCCGCAGCCCCTGGGCCGACAAGTTCGCGGCGCTCAGCGACCGGATCAGCGAAGCGCTCGACTTCATGGAAGCCTGCGGGGTCGATCCCGCCACCGTGCCGCAGTTGCAGGGCACCAGTTTCTACACCAGCCACGAAGGCCTGCTGCTGCCCTACGAACAGGCGCTGACGCGGCAGGATTCGCTCACTGGCGACTGGGTCGACACCAGCGGGCACATGATCTGGATCGGCGACCGCACCCGCTTCGAAGACAGCGCCCATGTCGAGTTCGCACGCGGCATCATCAACCCGCTCGGCGTCAAATGCGGGCCGAGCCTCGAGCCCGACGTGCTCCTCAAACTGCTCGATGACCTCAACCCGTCGCGCGAGGCGGGGCGGATCACTCTCATCGCCCGCTTCGGGCATGACAAGGTCGAGGCGGGCCTGCCGCGCCTGCTCCGCGCCGTAACCCGCGAAGGGCACCCGGTGGTGTGGAGCTGCGACCCGATGCACGGCAACGTCATCAAGGCGGACAGCGGCTACAAGACCCGCCCATACGACCGGATCAAGGCCGAGGTTCGCGCCTTTTTCGACGTGCACCGCGCGGAAGGGACGCATGCCGGCGGCATCCATCTCGAGATGACCGGGCAGGATGTGACCGAATGCGTCGGCGGCGCAGTGGCGATTGCCGACGAGGATCTGGGCGACCGCTACCACACGCACTGCGACCCGCGCCTCAACGCGGCGCAGTCGATCGAACTGGCCTTCGCGATTGCCGAAATGTTGCAATTGGCCGCCAAGGGCAAGCAGGCCGACGCCGCCTGACGGCCGGACCTAGGGAAGCAGCAAGGTCGATCCCGTGGTCTTGCGCGCTTCGAGGTCGCGGTGCGCCTTGGCCGCATCTTCCAGCGCATAGGTCTGGCCGATCTCGACGGTGAGCTTGCCGCTCTCCACCATCGCCCACAGCTTGTCCGCCGCCGCCGCGCGTTCGGCAGGGGCGCTGCAATAGTCGAACAGGGTCGGCCGGCTCACGAACAGCGATCCGTGCTGCGCCAGGATGCCGAGGTTGACCCCCGTCACCGGACCGCTGGCATTGCCGAAGCTGGCGACGATTCCGCGCCGCCCGCAAGCCTTGAGCGATGCCTCCCACGTCGCGGCGCCGACCCCGTCGTAGCTCGCCCTCACGCCCGCACCGCCGGTTGCCGCGCGCACCTGTGCGCCGAGATCGGGCGTGTCGGCGAGAAAGGTCACCTCGGCGCCCAGTTCGCGCGCGCGGGCGCACTTCGCGTCGGTGCTGGCGGTGCCGATCACCCGCACGCCGCGCGTCGCCAGCCATTGCACGAGCAATTGCCCGACCCCGCCGGCGGCCGCCGGAACGAAGGCCCAGTCGCCGGGCGCGAGTGGCGCAACCCGGTCGGCGAGCATTTCGACCGTCAGCCCCTTGAGCAGGATCGCGGCGGCGGTCCTCGCATCGATCGCGGGCGGCAGCACGAAGAGTTCGGCAGCGGAGACGATCTGCGCCGTGCCATAGGCGGCCCGGCTCGGCCCGAAGGTTGCGACCCGGTCGCCGATGTCGAGGCCTTCCACACCGTCGCCGATGGCCTCGACCACGCCGGCCGCCTCGTTGCCCAGCGTCGCCGGCAAGGCGGTGGGATAGAGCCCCGATCGGAAATAGGTGTCGAGATAATTCAACCCGACCGCCTCGTGGCGCAGCAGCACCTGCCCAGGTCCCGGCGGCGGCAGCTCGATATCGCGCCAGGCAATGACCTCCGGCCCGCCGGTGGAATCGAAAAAAGCCTGCCGAGCGAACATCTTGGGTCCCTTTCCATCATCTCGTGCGTTTGCATGGCAACCCTAGTCGGCCTGGGCCGCCGGGGTAAGCCTTTCCATTGTAACGAATGGCCGTCACAATGCGTAAAGGTTGGGGGAACGGGGAGGTGACCATGGCCAGTATGCGACCTCGAACCGTTGCGGGATCGGTCCATGGTGTGGAAGACGCTTTCCACGCTGTCCGCGCACTGACCGAAGCTCTCGCCGCGCCGCTCAGCGAAGCAGACGCAACCATCCAGTCGATGGACGACGCTTCGCCCGTCAAATGGCATCTCGCCCATGTCACCTGGTTCTGGGAAACCTTCCTGCTGCGCGATCATGCGCCGGCCTATCGCCTGTTCGACGAACGCTATCCGTTTCTGTTCAACAGCTATTACGAGGCCGAAGGGGAACGCCATGCCCGCGCGCGGCGGGGAATGATCACCCGGCCGTCGCTCGGCGAGGTGCTGGATTACCGAGCCCATGTGACCGAAGCGATGGCGCCGATGCTCGGGCGCGAGGATTTGCGGGCCCTCGTCGAACTGGGCATCGCGCATGAACAGCAGCATCAGGAACTGCTGCTGACCGATATCAAGCACGCACTGTTCCAGAACCCGCTCGGCCCGGCAATGTGGGACGGCAGTCCCGCGCCAGCTTCGGAGCGAACCCGCGAATGGCTGGCGCATCCCGGCGGCATCGCCATGATCGGCCACGACGGCGCGGATGACGGCGCCGGTTTCGCCTTCGACAACGAAGGCCCCCGCCACCGGGTTCTGCTCGAACCTTTTGCCTTGGCGAGTACGTTGGTGACCAATGCCGAATGGCAGGCCTTTATCGACGATGGCGGTTACCGCACCGCCTCGCTCTGGCTTGCCGACGGGTGGGCCTGGGTGCAGCAGCAGGCTCTTTGCGCGCCGGACTATTGGCGCGAGGGCGATCATTTTACGCTGCAGGGCTGGCAGCCGCGCGATCCCCATGCGCCGGTGACGCATATCTCGTTCTACGAAGCCGATGCCTTCGCCAGCTGGGCCGGGGCAAGGCTCCCGACCGAATTCGAATGGGAAGCGATCGCGAGGTCGCATGATGCTGCCAACGGCACCCAGCTCGACGCCGCGGGGCCGGTGGCACCGCGCGGATCGGATGGACTGTTCGGCGATTGCTGGCAATTCACCCGCAGCGCCTATCTGCCCTATCCCCGCTTCACCCCGCCGGCCGGGGCAGTCGGCGAATACAACGGCAAGTTCATGAGCGGGCAGGTGGTCCTGCGCGGGGCGAGCTGCGCCACGCCGCGCGGCCACTCGCGCGCCACCTACCGCAATTTCTTCTACCCCCACCAGCGTTGGCAATTCACCGGCCTGCGCCTTGCGAAGGACATGTGATGGCCACGAAAAGCGACCTGCGCCTCGTCGATCTCGACGACGATGGTATCGACCGCGCGTTTCGCGCCGATGTGGTGCAAGGGCTGTCGGAACCGCAGAAGGCGATCCCGGCGCGCTGGCTCTACGACGATGCCGGGTCCGAACTGTTCGAGGCTATCACCACGCTGGAGGAATATTATCCCACCCGCGCGGAAACGGAGATCCTGACCGATCGCGGGGCGGAGTTCGCCGGCGCCATTGGGCCGGGCCGGGCGGTGGTCGAATTCGGCAGCGGCTCGTCGGTCAAGACGCCGCTCCTGCTCGGCCAGATCGATCCGGCAGCCTACGTGCCGCTCGACATTGCCGGGGACTTCCTGCGTGCCTCGGCGCAGCAGCTCAGCGACAAGTTCCCCGACCTGCCGGTCTATCCGGTCGAAGCCGATTTCATGCGCCGGGTGGAATTGCCCGATGCGGTGGCCGACATGCCCAAGCTCGGCTTCTTTCCAGGCTCGACCATCGGCAACATGGTCGCCCCGACTGCGGTCGACCTGCTGCGCACCATGCGCGAAACGCTGGGCCAGAGCGCCATGCTGCTGATCGGCATGGACCTCGTCAAGGATCCGGGCGTGCTCGTCGCGGCCTATGACGACGCGCGCGGGGTGACGGCGGAATTCAACCGCAACCTCGCCCGGCGCATCAACCGCGAGCTCGGCGGCACGATCCCCGTCGATGACCTGCGCCACGAAGCCCGCTGGAACGACGATTTCGCCCGCATCGAGATGCATCTGGTGGCGGCGCGGCCGATGCGCTTCGAGGTCGCCGGCAGGCGCTTCGCGATGCAGGCGGGCGAGAGCATCCACACCGAAAACAGCCACAAATTCACGCGCCGCAGCAGCACCGCCCTCTTGCTCGCCGGGGGATGGACGCCCGTGACACGCTGGCTCGACCGCGAGGGCCGCTTCAGCCTGATCCTGGCCGAGGCATCGATCCCGCGCAGCGCCCCCTGATCCGCCCGCATCGGGCCCGCTCCGTTCATGGAAAAGCCAAGCGCGGCGCCCTATATCGGCGGGGTGGAACCCGATGCACTCCTGAAGAGCCTGTTCGATACCTCCCTCGCGCTGATCGCGGCCGTGCCCAAGAGCGGCCTGCTGATGCTGGCGCTCGGGGCGATGCTGCTCGGCTGGATCGGCGCCGTCATGATCCGCCGGCGTGTGCCGCTCGGCGGGCTGGTGCGCGGCGGCAGCACGCTGGTGCTGGTCGGGGTGCTGGTGGTGACGGTGCTGCAGGTGGCGCGGCAGGACCCCCGCTTCGACGTCGCCATGTCGCGGGTGGGTCTGCCCGAGCAGGTCGTCGAAGGCGGCGAGACCCGCGTTCCGCTAGCGCCGGACGGTCACTACTGGCTGCGGGCGCAGGTCAACGGGACCGAGGCCAATTTCATGGTCGATACCGGCGCCACTCTGACGGCGATTTCCAGCACGACCGCGCGCGAAGCCGGGGTCGATCCCGTCGCCGGCCATCCGCCCATCGTCCTCAGCACCGCCAACGGGAGCGTCAGCGCGCCGATCGCCCGGATCGAGGAATTGCGGTTCGGCAATGTCGCCGCGCGCGGGCTCGACACGGTGATCGCGCCGAACATCGGCGAAATGAACGTGATCGGCATGAACCTGCTCAGCCGCCTTGCCAGCTGGCGGGTCGAGAACGGCGAACTGGTGCTGGTGCCCAACAACCCGCAGCCTGAAGCGACTTTCGCGGAGTAGTCGGCGCTTAGAAAAACTGGCTGGGGTGGCAGGATTCGAACCTGCGCATGGCGGTACCAAAAACCGCTGCCTTACCGCTTGGCTACACCCCAGCAAGGTGGCGCGCTCTATAGCGCGCCGCCTGCCTCGGGCAAGGGCAAAGGTTCAAATATCCTTGCCCTCGAAGTCGCTGGCCGAATGGCGTTCGAGCAGTTTCTTGTTGTCGTCGCCCATCGCCCGGTTGACGATCTGGCCGCGGCGCACACCGGGCCGCTGGGCGATCTCGTTCACCCAGCGTGCGACGTGGGTATATTCGTCGATCGAGAGGAAACTCTTGGCGTCGTTGTAGGCCAGGCCCTTCACGAACAATGCGAACCACGGGTAGGTTGCGATATCGGCGATCGTGTACTCGTCTCCGCCGAGGTAGCGGCTTTCCGCCAGCCGCTTGTTGGCGACGTCGAACAGGCGCTTGGTTTCCATCGAGTAGCGGTCGATGGCGTATTCGATCTTGATCGGCGCGTAGGCATAGAAGTGGCCGAAGCCGCCGCCGATGAAGGGTGCGGCGCCGATCTGCCAGAACAGCCAGCTCAGCACCTCGGCGCGCGCCGCGGTTTCGGTCGGCAGGAAGGCGCCGAACTTTTCCGCCAGGTGCATCAGGATCGCACCCGATTCGAAAATGCGGAACGGCGCCGGGCCGCTGCGATCCTCGAGTGCCGGGATCTTCGAATTGGGGTTCAGGGCGACGAAGCCGCTGCCGAACTGGTCGCCTTCGCCGATATTGATCAGCCACGCATCGTATTCCGCATCGCTGTGGCCGAGTTCGAGCAGTTCCTCGAACATGATCGTCGCCTTCACCCCGTTGGGCGTGCCGAGCGAATAGAGCTGGAAGGGATGTTCGCCCACCGGCAGCGGCTTGTCCGACTGCGCGCCCGCGGTCGGCCGGTTGATGGCGGCGAAGCGCCCGCCCGATTCCTTGTTCCAGCTCCAGACGGCGGGCGGGGTGTATTCGGTATCGGACATGCGCAGCGGCTCCTCTGTTGTCAGGCGTCCAGTTGGGCAGCTTGTCGCCGCGCGGCAAGGCGCGTGGCAGGCAGCTTTGCTTTCAGGTCTAGTCAGCCAGCTTGACCGCCAATCGCATGCTGCGCAGGAACCTGCAGCCGAGATCGGTGGTTGGCGGATTATGGCAACGCAACCCTCGCATCTCATCTATGTCGACGACAGCCTTCCCGGCATCACCCGCAAGCGCGCGGGCAAGGGCTGGTCCTACTACGACCCCAAGGGCAAGCTGATCAGCAACGCGGCCGAGCGGCAGCGATTGAACAGCATCGCCTTCCCCCCGGCCTACCGCGACGCTTGGTTCTGCCCCGCCGCCAACGGGCACATCCTCGCCACCGGCTACGACGACAAGGGCCGCAAGCAGTACCGCTACCACCCCGATTTCCGCGCCATGAAGGAAGGCGAGAAGTTCGACGGCTGTCTCGCCTTCGGCAAGCTGCTGCCGCTCGTCCGCAAGCGCGTCGAGGAAGACCTCGCCGAACGCAAGCTGACGCGCGAACGCGCCGTTGCCAGCGTCGTCCGGCTGCTCGATCTGGGCGCGGTGCGCGTCGGCAACGAAGGCTATGCGCAGGCGAACGAGAGCTTCGGGGCGACCACGCTGCGCCAGCGCCATGCCGAAGTGACGGGCAAGACATTGCGCCTGCGCTACAAGGGCAAGGCCGGCAAGCTGCAGGAAGTCACCGTCACCGATGCCAGCCTTGCCCGGGTCGTGCGGCGAATGCAGGACCTGCCGGGCCAGCACGTGTTCCAGTATCTCGATGCCGACGGCGAATTGCAGGCGGTGGGATCGAGCGACGTCAACGAATACCTGCGCGAGACGATGGGCGGCGACTTCACCGCCAAGAACTTCCGCACCTGGCATGCCAGCGTCATGGGCCTGACCTGCCTCTACGAAGCAGACGAGAAGGTGCCACTCAAATACATGCTCGAATGCGTTTCGCAGAAGCTCGGCAACACGCCGGCGATCGCCCGCAAGAGCTACATCCACCCGGCTGTGCTCGCGCTGATCGACGAGCAGGAGGATTGGCGGCAGAACACCACGCTGCCGCGTGCCACGCGCTGGCTGACACGGGAAGAGCGCGCGCTGATGGATATGCTCGAGGAAGCCCCGGCAGCTCAGGAACTCCTTGCGGCCTGACGAAGTCCGATTCGACCTTCTGCGCAAACTACGGTATAAGGTCGGTAGCGGAAGAAACGGAAGCTTTCCTACCCTTACTCCGGAATGCACCGGCGGCGGGGCTTCGATTTCCGGCGTGAAAGCATCTCCTTGCAAAGATTGGCACAATTCGATGTCAGTCGCCAGTTTGTCTCGCGACCCGCGCAGATTGCCGCGCAGGTGACGTTCGGACTGGTCTGCGCATCGGCCATGGTGGGCTTGCGATCACTGGTCGATCTCTGGGCACCTGTTTCGGGACCATTCGCGCTGGTCTATCCGACAGTGCTACTGGCAACTTTATACGGACACTGGCGAGGAGGCTTGACCGCACTGGTACTGTCCTTCCTCTGGGCCTGGTATTTCATCCTACCGAACTACCAATCCTTCACTTTTGCAGTGCCGACCGACCCGGCGCGGGTTGCCATCAATGCGACCTGCGCCTTGATCGTAGTGGTTTTCGCCGAGGCGTTTCGACGCGCTGCCCGCAGGACGGTGGACGATGTCAGCGACGCGGCGGAGCGGCGGATGGTTCTGTTGGCCGATCTCGAACACCGGACCAAGAACAACTTCGCCCTGGTTGCAAGCTTGCTCGAGCTTCACAAACGCAGCTTGAACAATCCCGAACTGAACGGGCCCATCGACGACGCGGTAGGGCGTGTGCGTAGTTTTGCCGATGCCTACTCACATCTCCAGATCGATGACGATTCCGGCGCGGAAGTGGTGATGGGTCCGTATCTCGAGCAATTGCTGACGCGGGTGCGAAAGGCGGCTCTCCCGGCGAATGTGGAAATGTACCGCGAAATCGATGCCCTCGTGCTTCCGCGCCAGATCGCGCTGGCGGTCGGCCTTTATGCCAATGAAGCCGTTTGCAATTGCGCCAAATATGCATTTCCCGACGGACGTGCCGGCTCTATCGACGTCTCGCTGGTCGAGCATCGCGGCGGGTGGCGACTGACGATCGAAGACGACGGTGTCGGGCTCGATGCCGATCCCGTGCAGTCCACCGGGCTGGGCAGCAACCTTCTGCGGGCCTTTGCCCAGCAAGCGGCCGCCCGGCATACGGCAGGCCCCACACTTCGTGGCTATCGCTCTGAAATGGTGTTCGAGCCTATCACTGTTGCATAAGGTATCCTTTAAGGATACTGAAGGCCATGCACAAAGCTGGCCAAAAGATCCGCGCATGGCGCGAAGCGCATATCCCGCCCTTGTCGGCCGAGGAATTCGGCGAACGTTACGGCGCGCCCGAGCCTTGGGCGAGCAGGACGGTCTATGGCTGGGAGGCCAAGGGAAAGATCGCCCGGCCGCCGGTGCAGAAGCGGCTGGCCGAACTCGGGATTTGCGATCCCGCCGACTGGGTCGAACCCGTGAAGGAAGGCAATGTGGCCGCGCCGGACGATGAGGCCGCCGCGGATTTCTACGACATGCACCGTCACGGCTTCGTCAGGGTGGCGACGAGCACGCCGCAGCTGCGTACGGCCGACGTGTCCTTCAACCTTGCCGGCACGCTGGCCGAAGCGCGCAAGGCGCACGACAGCCACGTCGACCTGCTGCTCTATCCCGAGCTTGGCCTCAGCGCCTACGCCATCGACGATCTTCTGCTGCAACAGGCGCTGCTCGATGCGGTCGAGCGGGCGGTGGGCGATCTGGTCGAGGCCAGCCGCAGCCTCACTCCGGTGCTGGTGGTCGGCGCGCCGCTCAGGCGCCATGGCAAGCTCTACAATTCCGCGCTGGCGATTGCCGGCGGGCGGCTGCTGGGGGTGGTGCCCAAGAGCTTCCTGCCCAATTACCGCGAATATTACGAAAAGCGCTGGTTCGCCCATGGCCGCGGCTGCGTCGGGCTGGAGATCGAGGTTGCGGGCCACACCGTTCCCTTCGGCACCGACCTCGTCTTTGCCGCCGACAACCTGAAGGGCTTCACCTTCGGCATCGAGATCTGCGAGGATTACTGGTCGCCGCGCCCGCCCGGCATCATGGCCGCGCTCGCCGGGGCGACCATCGTGCTCAACCTCAGCGCCAGCAACATCACCGTCGGCAAGTCGGACGAACGGCATTTGCTCGCCCGCGCCTCGTCGGCGCGCGGCATGTGCGCCTATGCCTATTCCGCCAGCGGGCACGGCGAGAGCACGACCGACCTCAGCTGGGACGGGCAGGGAATGATCTACGAGCTGGGCGATCTGCTGGTCGAAAGCGCCCGCTTCGATCTGGAGCCGGAGCTCTGCATCGCCGATGTCGATACGCAGCGCATCCTGGCCGACCGTCAGCGGAACGGCACTTTCGCCGATGCCGCCGAACACGAGGGACGGCCGGAAAATAGCTACCGCACCGTCCGCTTCGCCCATGCGGCAGCAGGCGGCGATGTCGGACTGATGCGCCCGGTGCGCCGCTTCCCCTTCGTACCCGACCGCCAGCACAAGCTCGACGAGGATTGTTACGAGGCGTTCAACATCCAGGTCGATGCGCTGATGCGGCGGATCGAGGCGACCAGGCCGCAGAGCCTCGTCATCGGCATTTCGGGCGGGCTCGACAGCACGCATGCGCTGATCGTCGCCGCCAAGGCCTGCGACCGGCTGGCGATGCCGCGCACGGCCATTCGCGGCTACACCATGCCCGGCTTCGCCACCTCGGAAGGGACCAAGTCCAACGCGTGGAAGCTGATGCGGGCGATGGAGATCGAGGCAGCGGAAATCGACATCCGGCCGACCGCGCGGACCATGCTCGAAAACATCGGCCATGCCTTCGCCGACGGCGAACCGGTCTACGACACGACCTTCGAAAACGTGCAGGCGGGGCTGCGCACCGACTACCTGTTCCGCCTCGCCGGGCAGCACAAGGGCTGGGTCGTGGGCACGGGCGACCTCAGCGAGCTGGCGCTCGGCTGGTGCACATACGGCGTGGGCGACCACATGAGCCACTACGGCGTCAACAGCGGGGTCCCCAAGACGCTGATCCAGTACCTCATCCGCTGGACGGTCCGGACCGGGCAGTTCTCCGACGAGGCGGGCAAGGTGCTGAGCGCGATCCTCGACCAGGAGATCTCGCCCGAACTGGTCCCGCCCGGGGCCGACGGCGCGATGCAGAGCACCGAGAGCATCATCGGGCCTTACGAGCTCAATGACTTCTTCCTCCACCACATCATCCGCTACGGCCAATCGCCCAGCAAGGTCGCGTTCCTCGCATGGCATGCGTGGAAGGATGCCGATGCCGGGCTGTGGCCGGCCGGCTTCCCGGAAGAGGCGAAGGGGCACTACACGCTCGCCACCATCCGCCACTGGCTGGAAAAGTTCCTGTGGCGCTTCTTCCAGTTCAGCCAGTTCAAGCGCAGCGCGCTGCCCAACGGCCCCAAGGTCAGCGCGGGCGGCGCGCTGAGCCCGCGCGGCGACTGGCGCGCACCCAGCGACGCGGTCGCCGAACTGTGGCTGGCGGAACTGCGCGACAACGTGCCGGAGGCATAATGCTCGGCTACCATTCGCCAGAATATCGCGAGGCCAAGCTCTACAAGGAAGGCAAGCGCACAATGACGGGTCCATACGCCGAAATGGCCGACTGGATTGCAGCGCATTTTTCAGTGCCGCGGCCCCTTCAAATCCGGTTCGATCGTCCTGACGGAAAGCTTCTGCGGAGCCCGTGGATAGACGTGATCTTCGATGCAACGTCCACCGCCGAACTGTTTGACGATGACGTTTCGGGATATGACGAAGCGAAACAGGACGCGGTCGTATCGGCCTTTGCGACGATTTTTGGAGAAGCGAGGCTTCCCAGCGACCAGTCGCTGATCGGGAGGCTCCTCAATCATCACAAGCGACTGCCGACCCCCGAGGAATGCTGCGATGCGTTTGCCATCTTCAGCGCGTTCGAGCAGGCCGCGCGCGAGGAGGCCAATTATCGCATACCCGAGCACGATATTACCTGGATGGAAGGTGTTCTCGGCCCGGTCGGCATCTGGAAGATCCAGCGTATCTTCGACAATGTGATATTCTTCTTCTACAGGGAGGAGCAGGCACGCGCGGCCGAGAAAGGGGCCATCGGCGATCAATGCCGGTTGCTTTACCTATCTGCGCTGCTGCCCTACGATCCCTACGGCTATTTTGCCCAGCATCCCTTGCAGACGAGTTTTGCTAGCAAGGAGATCGTCGACCGCGAGTTTAGCGGCAACTGGATCGATTTCTGCCGATGAGGGTTTCGGTCACCAGTCCAGGCGCTCGGAAGTGTCGCTCTACGAAAGATGTCTTCGAGGACTGCGCTGGAAGGCGGCGTCGATGAACCCCGCCAGCTTCGCGATCATCATGGCCTGCAATGTCGTGTGGGCGCTGAATGTCGTCGTCAGCAAGTGGGCGGTGGACGATTACGGCGTCCCGCCGCTGTTCTATGCCGCGCTGCGGTCGGTCATGGTCGCGGCGGCGCTGGTGCCGTTCCTGCGGCGCGTGCCGGGCGATATCGTGCGCGTGCTGCTGGTGGGCCTCGCCATCAGCGGAGGATCGTTCGGGCTGATGTTCGTCGGCTTGCAGAGCGCCAGCCCGTCGGCGGCCGGGGTGGTCAACCTTACCGGCGCGCCGCTGACCGTGCTGTTCGCGATCCTGATCCTCAAGGAAGAGGTCCGCTGGCGGCGGATGCTCGGGATGGCGCTGGCCTTCGGCGGGGTGCTGTTCGCCATGGCCTCGCCCGCCGGGATGGAGAGCGGCAGCGGGCTGTTCTATCTCTTCGGCGGGGTGGTGGTCGGCGCGCTTGGGGCGGTGTTCTTCAAGCGGATCGAGATCGGCGCGGTCGAGATGCAGGCGTGGGCGGGGCTGGCTTCGATCGCCTTCCTGTTCCCGCTCTCGTTCGGACTGGAAAGCGGCCAATTTGCCGCCGTGGCCGCCGCGCCGTGGGAGGTGCTGGCCTGCGTCGCCTTTGCCGGGCTGGTCGTCTCGGTCGGGGCGCACTCGGCCTATTACCACCTGCTGCAACGGCACGATGCCAATCTGCTGGTGCCGCTGACGCTGATGACGCCCTTGCTCACCATCGGCTTCGGCGCGTGGCTGACGGGTGACACGATTGGCCCGCGCCTGCTGATCGGTGCCGCATTGGCCATCGCCGGGGTGGCGATCATCGTGCTGCGGCCGAGCAGGGCGCTCTTCAAGCCGCTGCTGGTGCGGGTGCGGTTCTAGGCCCGCACCCGCATCGCAGATCAAGCGGCGAGACGCTCGACCTGTTCGTGGGCAGCGGCGATCTTTTCCTCGCCGCCTTCGCCCATGATGCCGTCGGCATAGACCTTCTCGACATCATGGATGCCGAGGAAGCCGAGGAAGAAGGTCAGCCACGGGGTCATGAAGTCCACCGGGCTGCCGACCGGCGTGCCGCCACTGGCAATGGCGATATAGGCCTTCTTGCCTTCGAGCAGGCCCTTTGGCCCTTCGGCCGTATAGGCGAAAGTGGTGCCGGCGCGGGCGACGAGGTCGGCCCAGGCCTTGACCGTGGCGGGCACGGAGAAATTGTAGATCGGCACGCCGAACACGATCACGTCGGCCGCTTTCAGCTCCTCGATCAGCGTGTCGCCGATCTTCGCGAGACCGTGCTGATCGTCGGTGCGGTCGGCATAGGGCGCAAGGTTCGCCGCAAAGCGGTCGGCATCGATGAAGGGCAGGTCGTTCTGCGCTAGGTCGCGGACGGTTACGGTGGCGCCCTCGGCTGCCAGTTTTTCGACCAACTTGCCAGAGAGGCTGCGGGTTACTGAGTGGTCTTCGCTGCGGATGCTGGCGGTGATATGAAGGATATGGGTCATCGGAAGTCTCCTTGAAGGGATCGGGTGGCCCTGCCCCGCCGGGGGAGGGAGGGGGAGGAAAAGCGGGGCAGGGCCGGGTGCAGCGCCGGGCGGCAGATCATGCCGCGTCGACGAGCACCAGTTCGCTGTCCTCGAGCGCCGTGATGGTGACGCTCGCCTGCTGGGTGATGGCGACACCGTCGCGCGCCTTTGCCTCCACGTCTTCCACCTTCACGCGGCCGGTGGCCGGGACGAGGTAGAGATGCCGCGAGGGATCGGCGGGCGTGTAGGTCACGCTCTCGCCCGCCTTGACCGTCGCGCCGAGCACGCGGGCATCGGTGCGGATGCGGAGCGCGTCATCGTCATTGGCCGCGCCGCTGGCGAGGGCCACGAACTGCCCGCTGCGCTCGTCCTTGGGGAACTTGCGCGCGCCCCAGCTCGGTTCGCCGCCGCGCTCGGACGGGATGATCCACAGCTGGAACAGCGTCGTCGCTTCGTCCTCCGCATTCCATTCGGAGTGGCGCACGCCGTTGCCCGCGCTCATCACCTGCACGTCGCCAGCTTCGGTGCGGCCTTCGTTGCCCATGCTGTCGCGGTGCGTGATGGCCCCGGTGCGGACATAGGTGATGATCTCCATGTCGTTGTGCGGGTGCGTCGGGAAGCCGGTGTTGGGGGCGATGGTGTCGTCATTCCAGACGCGCAAGGCACCCCAGTTGACCCGTGCCGGATCGTGGTAGCCCGCAAACGAAAAGTGATGGTGCGCATCGAGCCAGCCGTGGTTGGCAGCGCCTAGGCTTTCGAAGGGCCTGAGTTCGATCATTTCGTGTCTCCTCTGTTGAGGGTTCAGTCCAATGACGCGGAGATAGGCCTTGGCGTTCCGACGGATAAGTGCGATAAAACGCGCCAAAATGTTCAGGAAATCCGAACGATGATCATTGGCGAACCCAGCCTCGACCAACTTCGCATCTTCCTCGCTGTGGCGGAGGACGGCAGTTTCGGCGGCGCGGCGCGGCGCATGGGGCGGGCCGTCTCCGCGATCAGCTATGGCGTGGCGCAGATGGAGGCGCAGCTGGGCGTGACGCTGTTCGCCCGCGAAGGTTCGCGCAAGCCCGAACTGACCGAGGCCGGGCGTGGGCTGCTGCCCGAGGCGCAGGCCATCGCCGACCGCAGCGACGCCCTGCTCGCCAAGACCCGCAGCCTCCACGCCGGACTGGAAAGCGACGTCGGCCTGGTGGTCGACATCATGGTGCCCGGAGACGCGACCGCGCGGGTGCTGCGCGAGTTCCGCCAGATGTTCCCGACCGTCGCTCTCGAACTGCAGGTCGAGGGGCTGGGAGCGGTTGCCGCCTGCCTGCTGGAGAACGAGGCACAGCTCGCCATCGGCGGGCCGGTGATCGGCGAGCACCCGCTGATCGAGCGGCAGGCCATCGGCGAGGTCGAACTGGTCCCTGTCGCTGCGCCCGACCACCCGCTGGCGCGGCCCGGCGTGAAGCCGGGCGAGAGCCGCGAGCATCTGCAGCTGATCCTGACCGACCGCTCCTCGCTGACCGAGGGGCGCGATTTCTCCGTCCTCAGCCCCTTGCGCTGGAAGACCGGCGATATCGGGGCCAAGCACGCGCTGCTGCGCGAAGGGATCGGCTGGGGCAACATGCCCCGCCACATGGTGCGCGCTGATCTTGCGAGCGGCGCACTGGTGGAGCTCGACCTGCCGGAAAAGCCCGGCGCGCAGTACACATTGAGCGCGATGTGGCGGCGCGATGCGCGGCCCGGCCCGGCGACCAGCTGGCTGATCGATGCGTTTCGGGACCGGCTTAAGGAGTGCCCGGTTTAACCCGGCCAGACGACCGGAGCATCCCCCGGCTTCCAGGGCGTGAACTTGTCAATAACGCCGAGGAACAGATCCGAGTCGAGGTGGCCGTCGAGCCAGAGTTGCAGGTCCGGGATGGGCTGCGCATCGAACCAGTCGCGGTCGGTATTGGCGAACTGGCGGACGAAGGGAAACAGCGCGATATCGGCAAGGGTGCGGCTCTCGCCCATCAACTGGTCGCGGCCCGCGAGGCGAAAGCTCAGGTCGCGGAGGATGGCGAGGCCTTCGCCGCGATGATCGGTCCGGCCATGGCCCGGTTCATCCGAATAGCGATCCGGGTATTTGTAGCGGTCGAGATGGTATTTGAAGGGTCCGTCGCACAGGCCGATCAGGGCGGGATCGTCGCCCGCGAGCCAGCCTTCCGGATCGTTTCGGTCCAGCGCCCAGCGCATGATGGCGAGGCTTTCGTCTATCACTTCTCCGCCGGGGAGGACCAGTACCGGCACGGTCCCCTTGGGCGAGGCGGCGAGCATCGCCTCTGGCTTCTTCGCGAGCTTCACTTCGCGGAGTTCGCATTCGGTACCGCTTATCCGCAGCGCCATCCGTGCGCGCATCGCATAGGGACAGCGGCGGAAGCTGTAGAAGACCGGCAAGCCGGTCACCCGTCCCCGTCCGCCGCGGGAAACTCCGCCCCCACATGGCTCTTGCCGCGCTGCCGTGCCAGTTCTTCCTGCCGCTGGCGTTCGGCGTAGCGGGCGCGCTGGGCCTCGTCGCGTTCGTCGATGCAGGCGGGGCAGCTGACGCCTTCCACATAGTCGGGCGATTGCTGCGCCTCGGGGCTGACGGGCCGGCGGCAGGCGCGGCACATGGCGTGGGTTCCGATCTCCAATCCGTGCTTCACCGTCACGCGCTCGTCGAAGACGAAGCATTCGCCGTCCCACAGCGTCTGCTCCTCGGGCACGTCCTCGAGATATTTCAGGATGCCGCCCTTGAGGTGGAAGACCTCCTCGATGCCTTGGGACCGCAGGAAGCTGGTCGATTTCTCGCAGCGAATCCCGCCGGTGCAGAACATGGCGACCTTCTTGCCTTCCAGCTCCTCGCGGTGGGCTCGGAACCATTCGGGAAATTCGCGGAAGCTCTTCGTCCCAGGATCGAGCGCGCCGCGGAAGGTGCCGGCGGCGACCTCGTAATCGTTGCGGGTGTCGATCACGACGGTGTCAGGATCGCTGATCAGGGCGTTCCAGTCATGCGGATCGACATAGTGGCCGACGCTGAGCGTGGGATCGATATCGGGCTCGCCCATGGTGACGATCTCGGCCTTCAGCCGCACTTTCATGCGGTGGAAGGGCGGGGCCTCGGCATGGCTGAACTTGACCTCGAGATCAGCACATCCCGGCAGCTTGCGGATATGGCCCAGTACCGCGTCAATGCCTTGCGCCGAACCAGCGATGGTCCCGTTGATCCCCTCGCGCGCGAGCAGCAACGTGCCCTTGATCCCGGCCTCCTCGCACGCGGTCAGCAGCGGCCCGCGCAGCGCCGCCGGGTCCTCGAACCGCGTGAAATGATAGAGCGCGGCGACGGTGATGGGGCTCTCGCCCGGCATGGCGATCAGACCTTCATCACCCAGCCATGGGTATCCTTGACCGCGCCCTTCTGGATGCCGACCAGCTTCTCGCGCAGCTTGGCGGTGGTCTGGCCGATACCGCCGGCGCCGATGGTGAACTCGCCATCGGGCCCTGCAACCTTGCCCACGGCAGTCACGACCGCAGCGGTCCCGCAGGCCATGACTTCGACCAGCCGGCCGCTCTCGGCATCGGCGCGCCACTGGTCGATCGAATAGGGTTCCTCGGAGACGCTCAGCCCTTCCTCGCGCAGCAAGGTGATCAGGCTGTTGCGGGTGATGCCGGGCAGGATCGTGCCGGTCAGCGGCGGGGTGATCACGCGCCCGTCGTCGAACACGAAGAACAGGTTCATGCCGCCCAGTTCCTCGATCCACTTGCGCTCGACCGCATCGAGGAACAGCACCTGGTCGTGCCCCTTGGCAAAGGCCTGGCCGGTGGGGACGAGGCTGGCGGCATAATTGCCGCCGCATTTGGCAGCCCCGGTGCCGCCGGGCGCGGCGCGGGTGTAGTCCGAAATCCAGATGCTCACCGCCTTTGCGCCCGACTTGAAATAGTTGCCTGCCGGCGAAGCGATGACGATGAACTTGTACTTCTTCGCCGGGCGCACGCCAAGGAAGGCCTCGGTCGCGATCATGAAGGGCCGGAGATACAGCGAGCCGCCCTCGACGGTCGGGAACCAGTCCTTGTCGACGCTGAGCAATTGCCGGATCGCCTCGATGAAGCTTTCCTCCGGCAGGTGGGGCATGGCCAGCCGGTCGGCACTGGCGTTGAAGCGTGCCGCATTGGCCTCGGGCCGGAACAGCGCGACACCGCCATCGGGCTGCTTGTAGGCCTTCAGCCCTTCGAAAATCTCCTGCGCATAGTGCAGCACCGCCGCTGCCGGATCGAGCGTGATCGGTTCGCGCGGGCCGACGACGCCATCCTGCCATCCGCCCTTGGCTTCATCATAGTCGATGGTGACCATGTGATCGGAAAACAGCGTGCCGAAGCCGGGGTCGGCTAGCCGCGCATCGCGCTCGGCTGCCGGCATCGGGGCGGGGTGGGATAGCGTCGTAAAGTGCATCCGGGGCGGATAGTATCCGGCACGATGGAGGGCAAGGAGTCGTTGCGTTTCGCTCCCACATCCGTGGGAGCGTCCTCGGCGCTGTTCCTCCCTGCGGTCGGGCACCTGCGGGCGGGCGGTCGCCCTTGCGGGGCCTCCGCCGGCCCCGTGTTGGCACCATGAGGACCGAATGCCCGCCGATTGTCCGGGCTGCGACTAGCAGCCCGCAAGCGCAACCGCGCGCCCGGAGGGATGGCCCCTAAGGGGTCGGGCCCCCGGAGGAAAGCCAAGTGAGCGGATGCGAGCGCCGGCGCTTGAGGCGAAAACAAAAATGAGAAGGGCAGCGACACCCTCGGGTGTGCTGCCCTTCGCATGGTCAGCGGCCGGAAGTGCCGCTCACGTAGCCTCACTCGGCAATAGAAAAGTTACCGAGTATGCTCCGTAGGGATCTTCACCGACCTCGCTACTGAACCATGAGACATCGGATCACCTCCTTTCGCGCTTGTGAGCCAGACCCGCCGTTTCACCGGGGGCCGAGTGCC
>FWWL01000826.1_pt1 | contig 81576 bp, 75 predicted proteins | sample 2228331 | NCBI WGS metagenome assembly FWWL01 (sample SAMEA103939775, study PRJEB20133) | metagenome | reverse complement strand
GTCTTGGTATAAAATACCAAATAAGCCAGGAGGGTTATTAAGATGATGGACCGGGTATCCAAGAAACCGAAAAGGGTTTTCATATCAGAGCAGAAGTATGAGATACTAAAGGACATAGAGAGATGCCGGACAATAAAGGAAGGCCTCAAAAAAACAACCTATCTTCATCGCTATACTTAAAATGGAAAAAAACAGCTCCAGGTGGGAATAAACGCCAGTTTAAGAAACACAAAGCCACCCTTGACATAAAAAGACTGGAACAGGAATTGTACTATACCACAAGATTTCTCCTCACTTCGTTCGTCGAAATGACAATTCTTCCTGGTAGCATAGCGCCGTCATACATCCTGGGATTTCCGCCTCTACCGCCTCGACTCCAGTCATTTCCACTGCCTCCATCTGTCATTTCCAGCGAAGCTAGAAGTCCTGTAGTTTTCCACTACAGTTAGGATACTTTTGGTTAACTTTAAACTTGAAACTTTTAACTTGAAACTTGCACTCTTATAAAATTTCTCCTCACTTCGTTCGTCGAAATGACAATACCTTTTCATGCAATAAGATCTATTACATTGCTGTCATTTCCAATGACTCTTTCTGTCATTTCGACCGTAAGGAGAAATCTTTATCATCCCGAGTCACCAGCCTCTCATTTCCGCTCAGCCCCCGTCATTCAGAGCCACCTCCTTGTCATTTCGACCCACTTCCATGTCATTTCGAGCCCCCTCCTATCATTTCGAGCGAAGCGAGAAATCCTGTAGTTTCCACCGCAGTGAAGATACTTTTGCTCAGCTTTAAACCTTAAAGTTTTAACTTGAAACTTGCACTGTTCTAAGATTTCTCCTCACTTCGTTCGTCGAAATGACAAGCTTTTTCATGGCGCAGTGCCGAGAACCTTCCTATCATTTGCAGCTGACCTTTCTGTCATTTCGACCGCAGGGAGAAATCTTGGCCATTTCCACCCGCCCTTTTTTTGAGCCACCCCCATGTCATTTGTAGCCTACCCCTTATTATCTCGAGCCACCCCTATGTCATTTCGACCCCCCGTCATTTAGAGCCCTCTCCTGTGATTTCCAGCGCCTCCTGTCATTTCGAGCCCCTCTGTCATTTCGAGCGCAGCGAGAAATCCGCCGTTACCAGCGAAGCGAGGAGTCTTATCATTTCACTCCACAGAAAGACCTTTTGGTGAGGATGTAAACATCTATATGGAATTATGCCTTACCTCCTACAGATACCCCTATGCCCACTGGAAGAGGATAAGAACAACCAACTGTGCTGAGAGGAGCTTTCTTGAGGTTAAAATAAGGACTAAGATGGCGATAAGATTCCAGAAAGAAAAAATAGCTCTCAATATGGTATGGTGGCAGTTAAATGAGCTAAAATGGTTTGGGGTTGTTATGCCAGAGGAGGCAAAAAGGATTATCAAGGATGCAAGGGCAGCAGGGAATAGGGTCGCAGCATAAAAAGATGAAGGAAAAAATCATTGAGGTTAGAGCCTTTAAGAGAATTTGCAGAAAAGTATTGACGGGGGTTTCACTAATCCATTGTTGACAATCCTAGCACTCTTTCTTAGTCTCCCCAAAGGGTCCCCAATACCACCAGGAGGCAGGCAATGAAGGTTAAGGTGGGTATTCTCACTGCAGGAGGGGATTGCGCAGGGATAAATAGTGCAATCCATTGGTTTGTTTATTCCGCCATGGACAAGGACCTGGTCCCATTGAGGGGTATGATGTTTGAGGTGATGGGTATTAAAGATGGCTGGTTAGGAATGGCCTCTGTAAAGCCTGAGGACCAGGCCAGCTTAGAGCAGTGGACTGTAAATCTTACCCCCGAGTATGTAAGGACCTGGGACAGATATGGAGGCACAAGGCTTGGCACAACAAGGATAAATCCCTTTAATCCACAGGCTGATATGTCTGATGCCATAATTGAGAACTACAAAAAATTAGGCCTCCATGCCTTGGTTGTGTTGGGAGGGTTTGATAATCTGGGTGTAGCACACAGGCTATACAAGAAAGGCCTAAATATTGTGGGGATCCCAAAGACCATAGATAGGGACCTTTGTGAGACAGACTACACCCTGGGTTTTGACTCTGCCCTCAATGCCATCACAAATGATATAGACAGACTCAGGACCACTGCTGGCTCCCATAGCAGGATCTTTGTAGTGGAATGCATGGGTAGAAAGGCAGGGTGGCTTGCCCTTGAAGGAGGAGAGGCCTCAGGGGCATCCATAATACTCATCCCTGAACATGATTTTTTGGTGGAAAGGGTTGTGGAGATCCTCATGAGGAGGAAGGAGCAAGGAAAAAGGTACAGCATTATCCTTGTATCAGAGGGGGCAAAGCCAAAGGGGATGCAGGAATTTAGAGAGAGAAAAGGGAAAGATGGCTTTGGCCATTATTACCTTGGAGGAGTGGGTAAGTTCCTTGCAGAAGAGATTGAAAAGTTGGGGAAATTGGAGGTTAGATACGTGGCACTAAAGCACCTGCAAAGGGGTGGGGCACCCACTGCCTACGATAGAAGGATGGGAAGAAAGTTTGGTATTGCAGCGGTGGATATGATCGTGGCAGAGGACTTTGGCAGGATGGTGAGCCTGAAACATGGAGAGATAACCAGTGTGCCTCTGAAGAAGGCCCTGGAGAGACTTAATTTGGTGGATGTGGAAAGATTTTACGACACAAAGGATTACAAGAGTAAAGATCAGATATTATAACTGAAGATCAAAGGATAGGCCTTGAAGGTACTTATAACAGGGGGAGCGGGTTTCATTGGGTCTCATTTGTCTGAAAGACTTCTGGAGCTTGGGCATGAGGTCTTTGTCATTGACAATCTTTGGACAGGGAAGCTATCAAACATAGCCCATGTTCAAAAAAATGAAAGATTTCACCTTGTGGTTGATACAATATTAAATGAATCAGTCATGAATGAATTAATATTCAAGGTGGATCATATATATCACTTGGCTGCAGCAGTGGGTGTTAAGATAATAATGGACCACCCTGTGGAGACCCTTGAGACAAATGTAAAAGGAACGGAAGTGGTTTTGAGGCTGGCAAATAGATTCAAAAAAAAGGTATTTATAGCATCCACTTCCGAGGTATATGGAAAGCATACTGATCACAAATTAAGGGAATCTGATAACAGTGTGATGGGTCCCACAAAGAAGAGACGATGGGCATATGCCTGTTCCAAGGCCCTGGATGAGTTCCTGGCCCTTGCCTATTTTGATGAAAAAAAGCTCCCTGTGGTAATCGGCAGATTATTTAACACAGTGGGCCCCAGGCAGACTGGACAGTATGGGATGGTATTGCCCAATTTTGTGCAAAGTGCCTTGTTGGGCAAGGCCATCTATGTTTATGGAGATGGCAATCAAACAAGGAGCTTTGCCCATGTAAGGGATGTTGTGGATGCTATGATCAAGCTCATGGAGATGCCTGAGGCAGAGGGAGAGGTGTTTAACATTGGAAATGACGATGAAATAACCATAAATGAGCTGGCTATGAAGGTGAAGTCCATTGTGGGAAGCAATTCTCCCATTGAACACATCCCTTATGAGGCAGCATATGGGCCAGGTTTTGAGGATATGGAAAGGAGGTGTCCTGATATAAGCAAATTAAGATCTTGGATAGGTTATGAGCCAAGATACAATATAGACATGATCATCCAAAGTGTAGTGGATTATTTCAAGGAATAACCCTCCCATGAGGTAATATGCCTGTCTATGAATATGTTGTCTTAGATCAGAGGGGGAAGTATCAGAAGGGTATTCTGGATGCAGATAGTCCTGCTGTGGCAAGGCAGAGACTCAGGAGTAAGGGGCTTTATTTAGTTGAGATCAAGGAGACAAAGGGGCAGAGGGCCAAAGACAAGGGCAAGTGGTCCTTCGGGCTAAAATCGGGGCTGTTTTTAAGGGTAAGGTCCCAGGAGGTTTACTCTACCACAAGGCTCTTAGCCACCCTCCTCTCTTCTGGGCTTCCCTTGGATGTAGCCTTAAATAACATCATCTTACAGCTGCCAAATCCTGCCTTTAAAAAGATACTGGCACAGGTAAAAGACTCAGTATCAGAGGGAAATAGCCTTGCATATGCCCTTTCCCAACACCCAAAGGTATTCAGCCCACTCTATATAAACATGGTGAGGTCAGGGGAGGCCTCGGGTTCCCTGGACCTGGTACTCACAAGATTGGCAGATTACGGGGAGCAGCAGCAGATACTCATAAACAAGATAAGGGCTGCCCTGGCTTACCCGATATTTATGAGTGTGGTAGGTTCCCTGGTCCTGGTCTTCTTGGTGAGCTTTGTTGTCCCAAACATCACCAAGATCTTTGATCAGATCCAAAAAAGCCTGCCCTTGCCCACGGTGATACTTATTTTTGTGAGCAATTTCATGGAGAGGGCATGGTGGATGGTGCTCTCAGGGCTGATCTTGCTGATATTGGCCTTTAGGTGGACCAAGGACCACCAAAAGGTAAGGGCCTTAATAGACCTGCTCAAGCTGAGATTACCCCTCATTGGAAATATTCATCAGAGGCTGATGTTGGCAAGGTTTGCAAGGACCTTGGGAAACCTCTTAAGCGCTGGGGTACCAATGATACAGGGACTTCAGATCTCCAGTAACATCATTCAGAATGTGCACATAAAGAAGGTGGTGGAAGAGGCCCAAGAAGAGGTGGAGGCTGGCAGGTCCCTTGCGAGGGCACTCTCAAAGAGCCCTTATTTTCAGCCCATGTTGCTGCAGATGATAGAGATAGGGGAGCAGAGCGGTACCCTGGAGAATATGCTTCAAAAGTGTGCCGATACCTATGAAAGGGAGATAGAGTCCTCCATAAGTGCCCTTACTTCTATGTTGGAGCCAGTACTTATTTTATTGATGGGGCTCATTGTAGGGTTTATTGTAATCGCAATACTTTTGCCCATATTTGAGATGAACCAACTTGTGAGGTGAGGATATGAGGTCAAAACCTGGGAGCAATCCTCTTAGGAGACAGTGTGGATTTACCCTTATAGAGCTTATGGTGGTGATTGTAATCTTGGGGATCCTGGCTGGTTTCATAGTGCCCAGGATCATGGGTAGGCCAGAGGAGGCCAGGAGACTAAAGGCAAAGATGCAGATACAGGCCATTGAGACTGCACTTAAGCTCTATAAGTTGGATAATGGGTTTTACCCCACCACAGAACAGGGCCTGCAGGCCTTGGTGGAGCCACCCACTGTGGGACAATTGCCCAAAAACTGGAGACAAGGAGGTTACCTGGAAAAGGGAAAGGTCCCCAAGGACCCGTGGGGGAATGATTATGTCTATGTGTGCCCTGGCCTCCACGGTGAATTTGACCTCAGCTCCTATGGGGCAGATGGCCAGCCGGGTGGGGAAGGTAATGATGCAGACATAAATAACTGGGAGATGGACTGATTTACCCTGTGGCCTTCACCCATTTAAGGGGTCCCTGATGGGGAAAAAGGCATATACCCTTATTGAACTGGTATTGGTCATTGCCATTATTACCTTGATCCTGGGTATTGCCATGCCCAAATTGATGACCTTTTTTTCTGAGGATGAGCTCAAAAGGGCAAATCTCAGGATTGCTGGCCTGATCCAGGAGATAAGATCCAGGGCCATGTTGGAGCAGAGGTATTACAAGATAGGCTTTTATCTTGGTACACAAAAACTCTGGTACGACAAGTCCTACAACATAACCCTTGCAGAGGCGGAAAGGCCAGATGTGAGTATCTCCAAAGAGGTGAAGGTAAAGGCCATAGATATACTGGGCAAGGGGCTTAAGGAAGAAGGGGAGGCAGAGATCACCATCTCTCCCATGGGATACACAGAGCTTACTGCCATCTATACAGTAGATTCCAAGGGAAGGGAGATGACCCTGATCCTACCCCCATTTCTCACCGAGATAAGGAGTGTGGAGGGCCATGTGGACCTTGTGGATCACTAAAGGGTCAAGATACCCCCATGGTTTTACCCTCTTAGAGGTATTCATTGCCATGGCCATCCTTGCCTTGGTCATGGTGACTGCCTTTTGGTCCCAATCAAGGGCCATTGAGCTGCAAAACGAGGCCAAGTGGAATACCATCTCAGGGATCCTGGCAAACAGGGTCCTAAGTGAATTTCTCTCAAGATCCATTGAGGAGATTAGTGCAACTTCAGGGGATTTTAAAGATAGCTACCCTGGGTTCAGGTGGGAGCTGAGCATAAACCCAAGCCCTTTTTCAGAACTGGGCCATCTAAAGGAAGCGGCCATTACAATATATGGCCCGGACCAAAGGTATAAATATACCACCAAGTTGCTCCTCCTTGAAAGACTTCCAAAATAAAAGGCCATATACTGGAGAACGCAAGGGCTTTACCCTGCTGGAGATCTTGATTGTTGTCTTAATATTGGCCACTGTGATGTCTGTGGTGTATCTGGGATTTGCAAGTGCCACGAAAGTGAGCTCTCAGATTAAGGTGGAGTCTCAAGTGTATAGATCTCTGAGGACCGCCATACATCGTATAGTAGAGGATCTGGAGGCCTTACATACAATACCTAACTCCAAGTACTTTTTAAAAACGGACAAGGCAATAAAGGTGTATCTAAAGGTAGCAGAATCAGGGGATCCTGAGGAACCCTTTTTATCCTTTGTGGCTGACCCATTGGTGGCCTTTGGAGACGAGGTGACAGATAAGGGCCCTTGTTTGATCCTTTATGCCCTTAGGCCCTGGGAAGGGGCATTATTGTTGACCAGGGGTGTTGTGCCACTCATCCCCATATTTTCCAAAAGGGAGGATATATTACTGACCAATGTAAAAGGAATTGATATAACCTTGGTTGACAAAGAAAATATGGAAAGGAAAGCCTGGGACACCACTACCGAGCTCCAAAAGGACCAGCTCCCCAAGTTGATAAATATAAAGGTCACCATTGATGGAAAAGTCTTCGGTTACGAGGACATCACACTGGAGGCATCTGTTGCACCAAAGGCCTGGTTCCCAGATTAATAATAACAAGGGCATAGCCCTCATCATTACAATACTGATAATTGCCCTGATAGTTGGGCTGATAATTGAAGTTGGTAGATTGGTGTTAGTGGATGTATCAGAGTCAGCTATCTTTAAAGAAAGGGCTTCTTCTAAGGCTATACTGATATCTGCCACCAATTATGCCATGGCAATACTATTAGATGACCTGAAAAAAAATAACTATGATTCCTTGTTGGATATATGGGCGGATAAGAAAAAGTTAAATGAAGATTTTAAAGAATGGGATAGATCCATAGATGTGGAGATAACCATCCATGATGAGACTGGAAAGCTCAACATAAATTACCTAGTGAAAAGTAATGATTCTTATGATGAAGTCATGAGGAATGTGATGCTCAGGCTTCTAACAGGAGAGATATTTTCCTTGGAAAAGGAGGAGGCAGAAAATATACTGGATTCTATTAAAGATTGGATTGACAAGGATGATGAGCCTACTAAATTCGGGGCTGAGTCGGGTTATTATAAAGACCTTCCCAACGGTTATGAGGCAAAAAACAACAATCTGGATTGCCTGGAGGAAATGTTGATGATCAAGGGGATTGGCCCTGGACTGTATTATGGCAAAGGCGAAAGGCCAGGGTTAAAGGACTTTCTAAGGGTGGTGGGAGATGGTCGCATAAATATCAATACTGCATCTGCCCCCATATTGGCCTCCCTTTCTTCAGGTATGGACCCTGACAGGGTGGCCCAGATCCTGGAATCAAGGGAGAGTACAAACTATGATCTCTCCAAGTCCACATGGTACAAACAGATACCAGGCATGGCCGGGGTAGAACTGCCCTCCCACCTGATTACCACAACCAGTACCCTCTTCAGGATCCAGAGCGAGATAAGGGCTGGCGCAAGGGTAATAAGTTCGTCTTGCCTTGTGCAGAGGAGGCAAGGCAAAATTATAGTCTTAGACTGGAAGGTCTATTGATTAAGGAAAGGTGATACATGGCAGAAACCACTCTGGGTATAGAGATACACAGGGATAAGCTGATCGCAGTAATGGTCTTACACCGTCTCAGGGCCCGTGAGCTCCTACTTTGCGAGGAGATACCCTTTGGGGATGGAGGGTTTTCCCAAGCCTTGGCAGAGCTCTCAAGCTCCTTGAAGGAGAGGCCAGATACAGTGGCTGTCTCCGTACCTCCTTCTGATTGTTCATTTAGGATCCTAAGCCTTCCTTTCAAAGACAAAAAGGCCCTTGCCAAGACCCTTGGTTTTGAGTTGGAGCCTCTGGTGCCCTTTTCCTTGGAGGACAAAATATATGACTTTGCCTACTTCCCCGTGGAGGCTGGTTCCCAGTTGCTGGTGTCAATTATACCCAAAGAGAGGCTATCTTTTTATATAGATACCCTTAAGTCCCATAGGCTAGATCCAGAGATAATAGATGTAAATCTGGTGCCACTGGCAAGGTTTATCAAGAACAGACTATCCCAAGATGGGCCTTTTGGTGTCCTTCAGATCTCGGAAGGGTATGTCACAATTCTCCTCATGGAAGGGGGAGGTATTGGCACAATAAGGGAGATAAACTTTGGCAGGAAGGTAAAGGAAGATAGTGGGGATAGACAAATAAGAGAGCTGATAAAAGAAATAGACCTCACCCTTCAATCCTATAGGCTAAGTACCTCCAGGCCTCTGGAATTAAACAGGGTCTTCATTGTGAATAACGCCCCCCAAGATGGCCTCCTGACCTATACACTGGAACAGCAGCTGGGGATGCCTGTGGAGGAATACCTTTGGTACAAGAATATGGAGTTTATAAACCCTGTTGGGGAACAGGTGCGGCATTACGCATCAGCCCTTGCCCTAGCACTGGGTGAATACCATGAGGGCCTTGGCTTTAATTTTAGAAAGGATGAGTTTGCAAAACAAAGGCACTTTGCCCCCATCATAAAGAACCTGAAAGGCACCATGTTTTTTGTAATTTTATTGGTGCTCCTCTTGGGGGTTATCCAGATCATGGAGATAAAGGCACTTGAGGAGAAAAAGGTCTTGCTTGAAAGGCAGATCCACAGCCTCTATACCCAAGAACTGAAGGTCCAGCAAAAGGTCAAAAACCCGTTGGCCGAGGCGAAGAAGACACTAAAAGAGCTCAACGCCACTTATAAGGATCTCCAGGCCAACCCGCTGGAATCTAAGGTGATGGAAGTTCTTACAGAGATCTTTAAAAGGGTTGGGGCAGATACAAGGGTGGAGCTTTCAAGGATTGTTATGGATACTGAATATATACAGCTAACAGGAGAGGCGGATAGTTTTAATTCAATAGATGTGATGAAATCCGAACTTCAAACTGTCAAAATATTTAAGGATGTAAGTATTCAATCGGCTAATGTGGACAAAAACACAAAAATAGTAAAATTCGAAATGAAAATAAAGAGATAAACTATGAGGTTGGCTAAAAGAGAACGTTATGCTATAATTATTATGGTTTGTATGGGCTTTTTAGTCCTTACTATGGAACTTTTTATATTTCCCATGCTTGAATTAAAGAAAGATTTGAGCCGCAGTGTATTGCTTAAAGAAAAAGAACTAATAGAACTGAGTGGAATCATTAAAGAATATAAAGCATTAATTTCAAATATTGATGTGTTAAAAAACGAAGTTAGCAAGAGAGGACAGGGTTTTAGTTTGTTTTCTTACCTTGATAATGTAAGCAAAGATGTGAATATAAAAGACAATGTAAAATATATGAAGCCATCTGACTTGAAATCAGCTGGAGCATTTAAAGAAAGGCTGGTGGAGATGGAAATTGATAACATAACTTTAGACCAATTTATCGAGTTTTTATATAAGATTGAGTATAAGGATTTGGGCATTAGTGTTAAGAGGTTGTCCATTAAAAGAAAAGAAAACAAAAAAGGTATCCTGAATGTGATATTACAGGTATCCACCTTTGAATAAGGAAGGGACATGAGGGTATTGAGGATAATTATTTATATAGTTTTTTTCCTGGTTTCTCTGATATATTTTTTGGTAGAGCTCTTTCCTTCCAGGGAAGTAGCAGCCTATATTTCATCCAAGGTATCGTCCTCCCTTCCAGGGAAGAAATTGAGCATAGGACGTATTGAACCCACCTTCTCACCGGGTATCAGGCTTAGCAATATTAGCGTGGTGGAAACTGAGAGGGAGGCCAAGGTCCTTAGCTTCAGGGAGGCGATAGTGGCCCCTTCAATTCTTGATCTTTTTGCCTTTAGATTAGGTTCAGAGGTCCTGATAAGGGATTCTGCAGGGGAGATTAAGGCAAGGGTTAGCCTTAGGGACAGTAAAAATCTTGAAGGGAGTCTAACAGCTACCTTGAAAAATATTGACATTTATGAGCTGAGCAATCTGGAGAGGTTTGAACTGGGCAGGATAAGGGGCATTGCCAACGGGACACTGGAGTTTAAAGGGACATTTAGGAATGTGTCCTCCTTAACCGGTGGCCTTGATCTTAACTTTAAAGACCTTGGGTTCCCCCTTAAAAATAGTCTTTTTGGCCTGTCTGAGGTGAGATTTGAGTCAGGTGAACTAAAGGGGGTTTTGGATGCGGGAATCCTCAGGCTCCAGAAGTTTGTGGGAAGGTCAAAGGAGATCGCCTGTGAGATCTCCGGTGAGATCCTTCTAAAAGACAACCTAAGTGATTCTGGATTGAACCTGAAGGCCAATTGGGATATATCCCCTAAGTTTGTTGAGCAGCTGGAGAAGAATCATCCTGGTAGGGGTATATTGGAGCAGAGGCTCAAGAGGTCTAAAAGGATCACCATGAATATTGTGGGGACCATATCCAAACCTGCCTGGCAATTGAGATGATAGCAAAGGCCAAGCTTATCCAAGGGGCATCTTTTTTCACAAATTTGCTACTCGTGGTTATCACTGCCTATTTGATTGTGAATTCTGCCTATGATCTCCTGAAAATCAAGGTTTCAGCGCAACCAGTGCCTGTAACAGCCAGTCCTGGACAGATGAAGGCACAGAAGACTGCCAAGCCCACTTTAGAAGAGCTGAGGTCCCTTGTCCAGAGGCACCCCTTTGGTGAAGCAAAGGTGGAGGCCAAGGAGGCTTCAAAGGAAAAGGTGCTGGAGCCTACCACCCTTAAGCTAAACCTGGTAGGGACAGTGGTAGGGGATGGTATCAACTCCTATGCGGTCATTGAAGATGTGGGGAAGAAGACACATATCCTGGTGAGGGTAGGGGATAAGATCCAAGGCGGGGAGATCCTCACCATTGAAAGGATGAGGGTTATATTAAAGGTGGGTGAAAAGGAACAGGTGCTTGCCTTCAAAGATACAAAGCCCAGCCCAGCTCCTGGCGGTATTCCAGCACCTCCCCCTGGGCCACAGCCTCCATTAGAGGCAAAAGAGGTAACACTTAATAGACAGGAAGTGATGGATCAATTAAACAAATTGCCCCAGCTTATGACCCAGGTTAGTGTGGCCCCTTATTTTAAGGATGGGCAACCTGCTGGGATAGGATTATCCAGGATCTCTCCCGGGAGCATTTTTCAAAAAATGGGGCTCCAAAATGGTGATGTAATAGTAGCAGTGGAGGATAATCCTATCAGGAGTTCAGAGGACCTGATAAATCTTTATGACAGTCTCAAGAATGCTGATAGGGTCAAGATTCAGTTGGAAAGGAGAGGGGCCCTAACTGAATATGAATACAAGATTCAATAGGCAGACTCTAATATTAGGAGGGAAAAGTTGAGGTTTAAAAATATCCAAATCATGCTAATTATAATGGTTTTTACTGCGGCTATTCCATCAACAGGGCTTTGTGAGACAAAGGTAGCTCCTGATCAAAACAAAGATAAATTTGTGACAATAGACTTCCAAAATGTTGATATATTAACCTTTATAAAATTCATAAGTGAGGTTACAGGTAAGAATTTTATCATAGATAAAAATGTAAGGGGAAATATAACCATAATATCTCCCACAAAGCTCAATATAGAAGAGGCATACAAAGTATTTGAGTCAGTCTTAGAGGTCCATGGTTTTGCAGCAGTGCCTGCAGGGAATGTGATTAAAATAGTCCCATCTGTGGAGGCCAGGGCAAAGGCCATTGATACCTTTGAGTATGAAAAAAAGATCAATCCAGATGATAAACTCGTAACCCAGATAATCAGGCTTAAATATGCAGATGCTGAGGAGATCAGGAAGGTCTTTACCCCTTTTGTTAGCAAGACAGGTCTCATGGCCTCTTACAAGGCCACAAACATGCTTATCATCATAGATGTCCTTTCCAATATCCATAGGATCATGGGAATCATCGAGAAACTGGATGTGGAGGGGATTGGGAGGCAGATCACCATACTCCCTTTGAGATATGCCAGTGCCGTGTATTTAAGTAAAATCTTGGGCAATATCTTCAAACCCCAGGTTACTGCACAAAAGGCTCCGCAACAGGCCCAGGCAGCCCCTGTGGTGGAGGCAGAGATAGTTATCATACCTGAAGAGAGATTGAATCTCTTGATTGTATTGGCAACGGAGTCCGATACCAGGAGGGTAAAGGAACTGGTAGCTGCCCTTGACAAAGAGGCCCCCAGGGATGAAGGAAACATAAGGGTCTATTATCTCCAGTATGCCTCAGCAGAAGAGCTATTGAGTGTGCTGGCAGCAATTCCTAGAAAGGAACATGCCCCCACCACCGCGGCCACTGCCCAGGCAGCCCCTGGTGCCCAACCCAAGGCCCCCACCACTGTAACAGGGCAGGCAGTGATATCCAAGGATGTCTCTATCTCTGCTGACAAGGCCACAAATTCACTGATTATTGCCTCCAGCAAAGAGGACTATCAGGTAATAGAGGATGTAATCAAGAAGTTGGACATCCCCAGGATGATGATCTACCTGGAGGCCCTTATTATGGAAGTGAGTGTAAACAAGGAGTTTAATCTAGGAGTGGAGTGGCAGGCAGCAGACCAGATCGGTAGCTACGAAGGAAGGGCCATTGGCGCCTTTGCAGGTGCCACCTATGGTGCAAAGACAGGTAATTTTCCCACCTTTAATACCACCACTGGTATGGCAAGCCTCCCTTCTGGCTTTTCCCTTGGGGTATTGGGGGAAGGTATATCCATTAATACAGGTGTGGGAAAGATCGTGTTTCCCAACATTGGAGCTGTGGTAAGGGCCTTTAGGGGGGACAGTGATATAAACATCCTATCCACGCCCCAGATCCTCACCCTGGACAACCAGGAGGCAGAGATAAAGGTGGGAAAAAATGTGCCATATCTTACACGACTGGAGAGGACAGCAACCAATCTGGACTACAGCAACTATGAATACAAGGACGTGGGTGTGACCTTAAAGATCACCCCACAGATAAATAGAGAGAGGATGGTGAGGCTAAAGCTTTTCCAAGAGGTTACCCAGATAGTGAAGGAAGAGAGCCAGACTGGTTTGCCCACAACCTTAAAGAGGGCAGCCAATACCACGGTGATGTTGAAGGACGGGCAGACTGTGGTCATAGGCGGGCTTATAGATAACTCTTTAAATGCTGCCGAATATTCTGTCCCATGCCTTGGGGGGATGCCTGGCCTTGGTTGGCTCTTTAAGTCTGTTTCCAAGAGCTCTAATAGGACAAATCTCTTTGTGTTTCTCACGCCTCACATCATCGAGAATCCCTTGGAGGCAGCCAAGGTCATGGAAGAAAAGAAGAAGCATATGGATGAGTTGCAGGAGAATGCCATTAAGATGTATCCTGGAGAAGGGGTCTTCCCCCCTAAGCCCAGGCCACCAAAGGGAGAAATGGAGAACACAGAGGTGAGTAAATAAAGGGATTATGGCACCAAGGCTCATAGGGCAGATACTAAAGGAAGTGGCAGGGATCTCCGAGGAGGTAATTCAAGAGGCCCTTTCTGTCCAGAGGGAAAAGGGTGGAAGGATTGGAGAGATCTTGATTCAGAAAAAGGCCATCACAGAGAGTGATCTGTTGAAGGCCCTGGCTATACAGGTGGGAATCCATTTTTGGGATAAGATACCTTTTGAGGAGATGGACCTTTCCTTTGCTGAAAAGGTCCCCATTCACTTTTTAAGGAGGTTCAAGATAGTCCCTGTGCTCCTCAAAGAGGGTTCCTTCCTGGTAATGAACGACCCTGCCATGCTTCAGCCGGCTGATGATCTGAAGAATCTACTGAACTTAGATGGTGTGGAATATGTGCTTTGCACCCAGGCTGCCATATTATCCACCATAAATTATGTGTATGACACCTTGGAGACATCTGCAGAGGAAGTGATACAAGGGATTGCAGAGGAAGAAGGTGAGACCCTATTAACAGCAATAGAAGAGACCGGGGACCTCCTGGATGATACCAGTGATGCCCCCATAATAAAATTTGTAAACCTGCTTCTAAGCCAGGCAACAAAGGCAAAGGCAAGTGACATCCACATAGAGCCTTATCAAAACAGATTAAAGGTGCGTTACAGGATAGATGGTGTCCTGTATGACATGCACACCCCTCCCAAGCATGTACAGGCAAGGCTGGTAAGTAGGATAAAGATAATGGCTAAGATGAATATAGCTGAAAAGAGGCTACCACAGGATGGCAGGATGGAGATAAAAATAGGAGACAGGCACATAGACGTGAGGGTCTCCACTGTTCCCACTGCCTTTGGAGAGAGGGTGGTGATGAGGCTCCTTGACAAGGCAGCGGTGCTGCTCAGGCTAACAGAGCTGGGAATGGACCCTGGACTTTTAGTGGTCTTTGACCGTCTCATCAGATCTGCCCACGGGATTATCCTTGTCACAGGTCCAACAGGGAGTGGGAAGACCACTACATTATATGCGGCCCTTAGCACCATAAACAGGCCAGATATAAATATAATTACCCTGGAGGACCCCATTGAGTATCAGATGGATGGTGTGAGCCAGATCCAGGTGAATCCAAAGATAAATTTGACCTTTGCCAACGGGCTCAGGTCCATAGTAAGACAGGATCCCGATGTTATCCTGGTGGGAGAGATAAGGGACTTGGAGACTGCAGAGATAGCCATACAGGCAGCACTCACCGGCCATCTTGTGTTTTCCACACTCCATACAAATGACTCTGCCTCCTCTGTCACAAGGCTTATTGACATGGGGATAGAGCCTTTCTTGGTAAGTTCTTCTGTCCTTGCAATCCTGGCCCAAAGGCTGGTAAGAACGGTATGTCAGGTGTGTAAAGAGCCATACATGCCAGATCCTAGCTATCTTGGCCAGCTGGGGATCACACCTGAAGAGGCCATGGGGGCCACTATCTATAGGGCAGTGGGTTGCAACGAATGCCTAAATACAGGATATAAGGGAAGGACCGGGATATTTGAACTCTTGGTCTTAAATGATGAGATCAGGGCAACTATTTTGAAGACTTCGGATAGCAATGCTATAAAGAAGGTTGCCATGAAACATGGGCTCATCACCTTAAGTGAGGATGGTGCAAAAAAGGTTTTGGCAGGGATAACCACAATAGAAGAGGTCCTGAGGGTAACCCAGGCACTTTAATACGGAGGAAGGATGAAGAAAAGGCTTTTTATAGGTATTTTTTCTGTTTTACTCCTTTATTACCCTTGTTTTGTTGTCTTTGGAGCAGATGTTAAAAAAATTGCTATTCTACCCTTTAAGGTAAGTGCTGATAAGGATTTGGGGTACCTATCAGAAGGGCTCCAAGACATGCTCTCCACAAGGCTTTCTCACCCGGGGCAGACACAGATAGTGCCAAAGGAACAGTTAAAAAAGGCCCTGGCCCAGGTACAAGACATCTATTCTTCAGAGGCAGCAGTAGAGATAGGAAAGGTTTTGGGATCAGATTATGTGATAGTGGGGAATGTGACGGTCCTGGGCAACAGCTTTAGCCTGGACTGCAAGGTAGTTCCCATGTCCGCGCCCTCTTTGGGTTTTTCCAGCTCAATCCAAGGAAAGAGCCTGGATAGCCTTATACCTGAATTGGACAGGTTTGCCCAGGATATTAACAGCAAGCTCTTTGGGAAGGTGGCGGCAAGGGAGGCCATGTCCGGCGCCGAGGAGGAAACGAGCAGAGAAGAGGGGCCAAGGACACCACATCCCAGTTTCAGAGGATACAGATATGGTCTTGACATAAGGAATTATTGGAGGAGCAAAGGATTTGGTGGAGAGATATGGGGTATGGATGTGGGGGATGTGGATGGTGACGGGGCCAATGAGCTTGTGGTGGCAGTAGAGGACAAGATAGAGGTCTACACCATCAAAAATAGACTCCTTCACAAAGTAGCATCCTTTGAAAGTGGTGATAGAGAACCCTATATTGCGGTGGATGTGGCAGACATAAACAAAAATGGAAGGGCAGAGATCTTTGTGAGTAAGGTAAAGGGTGAATTTGTATCCAGTGAGGTCTTGGAATACTCAGGGGGAAAACTTGTTACCATACTTCGAGACCAAAGATACCTATACAGGGTCATTGAATGGCCTGGGGAAGGGAAGGTGTTGTTGGGACAGGAAAAGGCCACCAGGCCAGAGGAGTTTAGGTCCGATCTAATAAATGCTTATCTGGGTTCAGGTGTATTTAAATTACAGTGGAACGGCAGGGAGTATGTGGCCTCAGATAGGGTAGGGCTTAGGGGTATTAAGCATTTTTATGTGTACAACTTTGCCGTTGCTGACCTGGATGGGGATGGTTCCTTGGAGTTCATCACCATTGATGGGGATAATAGGTTAAATGTATTTTCTGCCACTGGGGAAAGGGTTTATAAGAGTCCTGACCAATATGGGGGGACCTTGTCTTCCATTGTTACCAACCCAGATAAAGAAAGTTCCTATGGTAGACAGAGTCTGGATGCCTCAAGGATATGGCTGCCTGGCAGGATCCTCGTTGCAGATGTGGACGATGATGGGAAAAAAGAGGTGATAGTCACCAAAAATTCCACCAGCATTGGGTTCACTGAAAGGTTTAGGTCTTATTCAGATGGGAAGGTGGTGGCCTTGAAATATAGCGGCATGTCTTTGGATCCGTTATGGGAGACAAGGAGGCTCACTGGCTGTATAACCGACATCCAGATAAAGGACCTCCACAATGACGGTAATCCCCATTTGGTGTTGTCCATTGTGCAGGAGACAGGGGTCAGGCTGTTAAAAGATGCCAGGAGCATTGTGGTAAGTTATCCCCTCAAATCAAAAAACTAAACCTTTCATGACTAAAAGCGGCAGATCAAAGGCCCAAGGCAGGGAGGAGGCAAAAAGGAGCAAAGAAACAAGCCTTTTTTGGGTGGAAGAGGGGTTACTTTTTCTCATATTCTTTGTGGGCCCCCAGGTATTCTTGCCTAGGCACTATGATTTTGCCAACCTCCCTCAGATTGCCTTTATACATATTCTGGCAACAGCCCTTATGGGTGTGACTGTTTTTTTAAGGAGGCCACTGAGGCTCTGTTGGAGCTGGTACTATGTTCCTGTGTTGGGTTTTTTGATCTGGGCCACCCTTAGTCTCACCTGGGCCCACAATACATATGAGGGATGGAGTAGCCTAAGGATGTGGCAGGGGCCTGCTACATTGTTCCTGGCCTTGGTCCACATGGACATGGATGAAAAAAGGATCAAAAGGATACTTGGCTATATCTTTTTTTCAGGGGTCTTAAGTGCCATTATAGGCTCGTTACAATATCTGGTGAAGTTTCCCTTTATCCCCCAAGTGATCGGACCTGCTGCCACCTTTGCAAACAAGAACATGGCTGCCCACATAATGGTCCTGACCATTCCCTTGGGTATTGCCATGGGCCTCTTTTCCACAAGCCTTCTAACCACCGCTGCCTATTCCCTGGGGACAGCAGTATCATTGGTGTTTCTTTATTATACCAAGACCAAGGCAGCCTGGTTGGCCTTTTTAGTGGAAGCAATAATCTTGACAGTAGCCTTTTTAATTATGAACAGGAAGAAATTATTACAGATAGGGATCCACAGATACAAAGGCCTTGTGGTATCCAGCTCCCTTTTATTTTTCTTGATTGCAATAAACCTTGGGCCCCAGGGCTGGCAGTGGGCCTTTTTGGAGATAAAACAGAAGGCAGGCCTGGTGACAAAGGCAGTGGAGGGTGAGGATAAGGAGGCAGAAGAGGCGGCCTATGCCAGTGTGGGTCTAAGGATAGCCATATACCTTAATACCCTGGAGATGATAAAGGACAGACCCATATTGGGCTATGGTGTGGGGAACCACAAGGTATTTTACCCCATCTATCACAGGAAGGCTGTAGTGGAAAAGGTCTTCAGCGAAGAGGCCCAGCTTCAAAATGTCCACAATGACATACTCCAGATCCTTAGCGAGACAGGGATAATAGGCATTGGGTTGTTAGCTATATTATTTTTTATGTGGTTAAAGCATACCTACGAGATATCTATAAAAGGCAATGGATCTACCTTGAGCAGGATAATTTGCCTGGCAATGTTTGTGGCAATTATTGGCATAATGATCAACGGTTCATTCTGTTTCCCTGCCTATAGGGCAATCCCTCCCACTGTAGTTATGGCTTATACAGGTATTTTTGCAAAAGTTGTGGGGCCTAAAATACTACTTAGAGAAATTCCTAAGGTATTTCAGTTTGCTATCCTGGTGTTATTTGTTGTGTTTTTAGGCTTTTTGAGCTATAAGTACAGTGTGCTAATAAAGTCTGATAAGCTATACCTCATGACTTCAGTTAATGAAACTAAAGGGAGATGGAAAGAAGTCATAAAATATGCTAATGAAGCAATAAAACTTGAACCTAATAGGGCTAAAATAAGAAGCTATTTAGGTAGAGCTTATATTGAAACTGGTGAGTGTAAAAAGGGTGTTGAAGAACTTAAGAAGGTTGTTGAGGCTTATCCATACCACATGAATGCGCTATTAAACATGGGTGTAGGTTATAGCTGTGTTAGTGACTTTGACAATGCAATTAAAATTTATAACAAGGTGTTAGAAATAAAACCAGATTACGCTAAAGTTTATAATAATATTGGTCATGTGTATATAAAGATGAGGGATTATGAAAAGGCAGCAGAGATATTAAATCAGGGGAATAATATGGTTCCAAACGATCCTATTATACTGTCTAATTTAGGTTATGTGTATTTGCTAATGAGAAAACTTGATGAGGCGAAAGTTGTGCTGGAGAAGGCCGCTGCCATTAATCCAAAGGACGCCTTTGTAAGGAGAAACCTTGGGAGTGTGTATTGGGACCTTGGGATGCTGGAAAAGGCTGTTAGAGAGCTTGAGGCCGCCCTGAAACTCAACCCCAAGATCCCTGGGGCAGAACAGATAAAAAATGTCTTGAAAGAATACAGGGAGAAAAGAGGAGGAAACTGATGCACCTGGGAGAACTACTAGAAAAGGCAAGTAGGATGTATCCTCAAAAAAAGGGTATCAAGTGTTACAAGGGTGAATTTACCTATAAGGAGACCTACGAGAGGGTTCTCAAACTCTGCTCCATTCTCTCCAGCAATGGAATTGGTCAGGGCAGTAATGTGGCCATTGCCTCATATAATTGTCATATTTTCTTAGAGGCCTATTATGCCACTGCGATTTTAGGTGCAAGCCTTGTGCCTCTAAATTATCGACTGAGTCCAGGTGAGCTTGCCTTTATCATGGAAGATTCAGAGGCCAGCTTTCTCATAAGCCACTGGGACTTTAGGCCCAAGGTGGAGGAATGGTTAAAGGCAAGGTCCGGGGATTTTCCTGTGCTTTGGATAGACCCGAAGGAAGGCCATGAGGGTGAAGCTTATGAAAGGGCCATATCTTCTGTTTCACCTAACAGGGATATACCCTGGGGACCGGGGGAGGACTGGAATGCCCAGATATACTACACCAGTGGGACCACTGGCAGGCCAAAGGGTGTGATGTTAAGTCATAAGAATTGTTGGGTACATGCCATGGCAGCCATTGCAGAGCTAAAGCTGACAGATAAGGATGTCTGGATCCATGTAGCACCCATGTTCCACCTGGCGGATGCTTGGGCCACCTGGTCCATTACCTGGGTTGGGGGTACCCATGTGATGGTGAAACAATTTGACCCCGTGGTGGTAATGGAGACCATGGCCAATGAAGGGGTGACCATTACCAACATGATACCCACCATGCTCAACCTCATTGTAAAACATCCAAGATTTAAAGAATTTAGTTTCCCTAGTCTTAGGGTTATGTTGAGTGGAGGTGCCCCCATAGCGCCGGAGGTGGTGAAGATGATAATGGAGGGTTTTAAGTGTGACTACATACAGACATATGGCATGACTGAAACAAGCCCCTATCTTACTGTCTCTATCCTAAAGGATCATCTCGAAAGGCTCCCAAAGGAGGAGCAGTTTAGGTTCAAGGCCAAGACAGGAAGGGAGTTCTTATGCGTGAGTCTGAGGGTGGTTAGAGAGGATGGCACGGATGTGGAGATGAATGATCGAGAAGTGGGGGAGATCATTGTTAAGGGAGATAGCGTTACCAAGGGCTATTGGAAACTCCCGGAGGAGACTAATAAGGCCATTAAAAACGGTTGGCTTTACACTGGCGACCTAGCAGTAATAGACAGTGAAGGTTATGTTAACATAGTGGATAGAAAAAAGGACATGATAATTACCGGTGGTGAAAATGTGTATTCCACAGAGGTGGAAAATGTCCTTTATCAACACCCAAAGGTCTTAGAGGCTGCTGTGTTTGGTGTCCCCGATGAAAAATGGGGAGAGGCAGTTCATGCCGCTATTGTGCTGAAGCCTGGGGAGACTGCCACTGAGGAAGAGATAATCACGTTCTGTAAGGAAAGGATTGCTGGATACAAGGCGCCTAAGGGTATTACATTTTTGTCGGAGCTTCCTCGAACTGGCTCGGGAAAGATCTATAAAAAGGGCCTTAGGGAGGCCTTCCAAATAAACAAATAACAGCTAAGCCCCCGCTTTTATGCCCTCAGTGGGAGGGGATTCATCGGTTATTTATAGTCCTGTGGGCCTCCAAGAATCTGTCCAAGAGGAGGCCCAGGCTATCTTTTATGGTGCTCAAATTCCCAATATTGGCCGTGCCTGTCATGCCTATGGACCAGGTAGAGGCAAATGTCTTTATAGCAGGATTTGTCTCCAGCATAACCACCTGCTGAAGCTCCACCCGTATGTCGTAACTATACCAGTATCTTTCACTATTGTGCGTGTTTATAACCACATATAAAGCTGGCCTCCCAGGTGTCTTTAGCCAGTCATCCCAGGAAAGTGGTCTTATGCCCCTTGATTGAAGCCTTTTTTCCACAAAGGCCTGGAGTTGTTCTTTTGTAATCCCTGCCTTATGGGCATATTTTTTTATATTGGGTTGGATCTCTTCCACCAAGACACCAAGGGCATTGAGTCCCTTCATTGTCTGCCTGGTTAGTTCTGTGTCTGCACCCATAATAATGCCTGGTGTTGACATAATGGTCATGAGCAGGCCCAGGATTCTGGTTAACAAGCTTAAGGATGCCCTGGTAATTCTATAGCCCTTTGACATAAATTTACCCCTCTTTATGAAGTACAGTTTCAACATCTGGCAGATGCCCCTTTTTTGTTTGGATCCCGATCCCCCTATCCATGGCAAGGTGATACAAAGCCGATTACTGGCTTTTGGTCCCATATACTCCTTTGAGTCCAGGGTTAAGAAGTAATCTCTTTGCCATAGGGTATAAGGTTAGTAGCCTTAAGTCCTGATATTGTCAAGATGGGGTATTGGGATGGGTCCTTGTAGCCTGTGGATATTAAAAAACAACGGAATGGAGCTTGAAAACAAACATACCCCTGCTGCCTTGCCTTGGATAAACCCATGAGTATAAGGTTTATATGAGTGGGAAAATATGAGGTAAAAAGGAGGACGAAGGTGCCATAAGATTCCAGAAAGAAGAAAGAGGCCTTGCTATGGTATGGTGGCAGTTAAATGAACTCAAATGGTTTGGGGTTGCCATGACAAAGGAGGCAAAAGGGATCATCGAGGATATAAAGGCATCTAAATATAGGATAGCAGCATAAAAAGATGAAGGAGAAAATCATTGAGCTTAGAGGCATTAAAAGAATTTGCAGAAAAGTATTGACGGCATCGGGGGAAGTGGAAATGACTAGAGTGAAAGCGCTAGAGCCGGAAATCACAGGATGCGTGATGGCCCCTATGCTACCGGCAAGAATTGTCATTTCGACGAAGGAAGTGAGGAGAAATCTTAGAACAGAGCAAGTTTCAAGTTAAAAGTTTCAAGTTTAAAGCTAACCAAAAGTATCCTAACTGTGGTGGAAAACTACAGGATTTCTCGCTTCGCTGGAAATGAGAGGGTGGGGGGTCGAAATGACAGAGGGGGTATGTCGAGATTACAGGAGGGTGGGTCGCAATGACAGGAGGGTGGGTGGAGATGATAGTAGAGTGGCCTGAAATGACAGGTGGGCAGAAGTGATAGGGGTTTCCCCCCAAGGTCCAGATGCCTGGAATGGATGAGCACAACTAGAAACGACAAGATAGACGATGGCTCCAAGCACCAAAGATGGACTGTCATTTTGACGAACAAAGTGATGAGAAATCTTGGGGGGAGTGCAAGTTATATGAGTAGATCTTCATTAACTGGATAGGCAAAGTCATGCGTATTATGCCCTCTTAGTCTAAATTTTAAATAGTTGCTACTTTTGTGGGATAATCCACATAAACTAAAATAAAGAAGAGGGGAGAAAAGCAAAAGAAATCACAAAACACAGGATGAGGACAATATGGAGAACCATAGATGCTTCAATGAGAATAGCAGCATAATAAGAAATATCACTGGCGCTACTGAGATAAATTCAACTATAAACTTGCTAAACCTCAAGCAGGTAAGGGCAGTGCCATGGGTGGTAGAAAAGACACAGGATCCCCTTTACCTGAAATGACCCAAGGAAGGGATTGAAAAGAACTTGATTATTAAAGTCCTTAACCTGGTAATTTAGGCCCCTTAGAAGAGGTTTAAGCTAATAAAGAAAAATTGATAGATGACATCAATTCAATGGCGGTGTTAAGTATTCTTCTTGAAAGCTCACATTAGTTTTCAGAAATGTGAAAACAAACTGTCAGAGGTTACTTTGAGACTATTACAATGAAAGCCAGGAGTTAGGCCTTTAATCCTAAGTTTTTAAAATCTTATATAAACTTTCCATATGGCTAGACCATTAAGAATGAAATTATTATATTGTCTTATATCTTGTAACCTCAAAGAAGATTAGAAGCGGGGATGCAATATAAGTATAACCAGACTTAGATTGCAAAGTATGTTTGATTACTATTTAACTGTAATTGAGTTTCTGAAAGATAAAGAATAGGAAAACTCAAGATTTGACTCCAGTTAGCATGACCGTATATTATGAGTCTATTTCACAAGGAGGCCTCAGGATGAATGGTTGAGTCAGGAGATGGTAGGATTTGGGTATATTTTTGTTTTACAATGGCCAAATCTTAACTTAAATAATTGCAATAAAAATTCCTATGGAGGGGAACATGACAGATTCCAAAGTGGAGAGGAGGCAAAGGGTATTGGAGGTCTTGAACAAGGCCAGGTCCATGGAGTTGCACGCCATTCACCAGTATATGAACCAGCATTATAACCTGGACAACATGGACTACGGGGAACTAGCGGCCAATGTTAAGCTCATTGCCATTGATGAGATGAGGCATGCAGAGATGTTTGCTGAGAGGATTGAGGAGATAGGAGGAGAGCCCACCACTGAGCTGGCAGCAAAGGTGGAGAAAGGGCAAAAGGTGGATGTAATCTTTGGCTTTGACGCCAAACTGGAAGATGACACATTGGATGCGTACAACGAATTTCAAAGGATTTGTATAGAAAACGGGGATAGCATCAGTGCAAAGCTCTTTGAGACCATCATAGAGGAAGAGCAGATCCACTTTAACTATTTTGACAATGTTAAAAGGCATATAGATGACCTGGATGGGGCATATCTTGCAAGAATAGCTGGCACACCAGCCGAGACAGGGCTTCAGCCTCAGGGCTTTGTAATAAAACAAGGCGGTGCCCAATAAAAGCAAGATCTTTGATCAAAGGCCTTATAAAACCTAGGTGAATATCTATAACCTTGTCTCATTCCTTGGTGTGTTTGTTTTCATTGCCCTGCTCATTGTTTTATCAAGGGCAAAGAAAAGGATTAAGGCAAAGGTCCTGGCCTGGGGAGTGGCGCTACAGGCCGGCCTTGCCTTATTTATTTTTGTCCTGCCTGTGGGAAAGAAGGTTTTTAACCTTGTAAATCACTGGGCCCTTGCCCTGATCCAGAGCTCTCAGGAAGGTGTTAGATTCTTATTTGGGAGGCTTGCCATACCCCCTGGTGGCCATGAATCACTGGGTTTTATCCTGGCGTTCCAGGCCCTTCCCACCATAATTTTTTTTGCAGGGCTTATGGGGCTTCTCTATCACTTTGGCATTATGGAAAGGCTTATTGGCATCTTTGCCAAGGTGTTTTTAAGGATAATGGGACTAAGTGGAGCAGAATCCTTTTGTGCCTCGGCCCAGATATTCCTTGGGATAGAATCTAACCTAACCATTATGCCTTATCTCAAGGTGATGACACGTTCTGAGTTGATGGTGGTCCTCACCACTGGCATGGCAACCATTGCCTCCTCGGTGCTGGGCCTCTATGTGATAATATTAAAGGACCAGCTTCCAAATGTGGCAGGTCACCTGGTGGCTGCATCAGTGCTATTGGCACCCTCTGCATTGATTGCTAGCAAGGTCCTAATCCCTGAGACAGAGATACCATTAACCATGGGCAAGGTGGTTAGGGTGGAATATGAGAGGGCTGGCAATGCCATAGAGGCTGTTATCAACGGTGCAATGTCAGGTGTTAAAATGGTAGTCTCAATTGGTGCCCTCCTAATTGCCTTTATCGGCCTAATTCATCTTCTGGATACCATTGTTTACCATGGGGTAAAGGTTATGGGAGGATTCGTGGGTCTTGGCCTGGAAATTACAATCTCAAGGCTTCTTTCATTCATCTTTTACCCCTTTACCCTGGCCATGGGGGTTCCATTGGAGGATGCCATGGCAGTTGCTGGCATACTGGCAGAGAGAATCCTTGCCACAGAGGTAAAGTCCTATCAGGAGCTTGCCAGGCTTATTAAAGAAGGAGGTCTTGTCCATGAAAGGAGTGCGGTGATAGCCACTTATGCCCTATGTGGGTTTGCCCATGTTCCATCCCTGGCCATATTTGTTGGAGGTACGGCAAGCCTGGCACCGGAAAGGACCAAAGAGATTTCCACCTTAGGTCTTTGGGCCTTGTTGGCGGCCAATATATCCTGCTTTATAACAGGTGCCTTGGTTGGGGTATTTTACGTGGGGGGAAGGTTGCAGACCTTCTAAGACTTATTTCTTGCCCTTTTCAGCCTCCCCGGTCATGGGCACAAACCTTACGCCAGTTATCTCCTTTGAGACAAATTTCCCCTTGTCCTTTCTTATGAGAGTAAGGACCTGGCCCAGGTGTGGGTCTCCAAGGGGCATGATTAGCCTGCCTCCTTCCTTTAATTGCTCCAACAGGGGCCTTGGTACGTGGTCTGCAGCAGCAGTGACCACTATGGCATCAAAGGGTGCGGCCTCTGGCCAGCCCTTATAACCATCCCCACACCTCACAAAGATATTCTTGTAGCCAAGTTTCTCTAATCTTTGCCTGGCACTGGTACAGAGCCTCTCATTTATCTCAATGGTGTACACCTCCTTCACGATCTCCCCCAAGATGGCAGCCTGATACCCTGAACCTGTCCCCACCTCCAGGACCACTTCACCGCCTCTTAAGGCCACTGCCTCTGTCATTAAGGCTACTACATAGGGCTGGGAAATGGTCTGGCCTTCTCCAATGGGCAGGGGTCTGTCCTCATAGGCCCTGTCTCTTAAGGCATCGGGAACAAATAGGTGCCTTTCCACCTTTAGCATTGCCTCTATCACTCTCTGGTCACTGATGCCCCTTGCCTTTATGTGTTTTTCCACCAAGATTTGCCTCTTTTTAAGATAAGGGTCTTGAGCAAGGGAGATTGCAGGGTAAAGGAAAAGGATCAGTGCAAGTATGGCGTTGGTTAAAGTGGTGGACCTCATTTTTTTAATATATCACCAATGTGTATCCATGGAAATATTTAAGGAGGTTGTAGCCGTAGCCTTGGCTTTCATTGACATGATACTAAACGTTGGGCAAAATGTCCTTTATTTAGGTGAGGGTGGTACATGAGGGGCGTTATAACCTCCTTTGCACGGCCACTGTAACAAAAAATTATAGGAGCTGGACTTATGGCAATATTGGCCCCTTTTAAAGGCATAACTTACAACTTAAAGAGATTCCATGACCTTTCCCTCTTGGTGGCACCTCCTTATGATGTGATCTCTCCTGAGGAACAGGATTTTTTTTACCTTATCCATCCCAACAACGTGATAAGGCTCATACTGGGGAAGAAAAAGACAGGGGATAGCGACTGGGACAATCCCTATACACGGGCGGCCAGTTATTTCAGCAGGTGGATGGAGGAGAAGATCCTGGTCAGGGCCCAACTTCCATGTCTATACTTGACCAGTGTTACATACAGCCTCAGTGAGAAACCTTCCCCCGTAACCAGATGGGGTATAATAGGCTTGGTAAAGATAGAGGAGGCAGATTCTAAGGTGATCCTACCCCATGAGAGGACATTTTCAAGACACAAGGAGGACAGGCTAAGATTAAGAAGGGCCTGTAATGCACAGTTTAGCCAGATATTTGGACTTTATAGTGACAAAGAGGACAAAATAATGGGTCTATTGGAAGATTTAACCAAGAAAGCCCCTGATGTGGAATTTGTGTTTAAGGATAACACAGAACACAGACTTTGGACTATTTCAAATCCTGAGCTAATAGCCAGAATATGTGACTTGTTTTTGGAAAAACAAATACTCATTGCAGATGGACATCACAGGTATGAGACAGCTAGAACCTATAGAAACATAATGAGGACTAAATATTTTCCCAAGCCATCCAATCGGGCTTATGAATATGTGATGTTTTATCTCTGTAATATGGATAGTGGTGGTTTGACAATTTTGCCCACGCATAGACTTCTCACTTTCACTCCCATAGCTTTGGACCAAGAGTTTTTTAAAAGGCTTGAGTCTTTTTTCCATGTTACCAAATTGCCTTATCAAGAAATTGCCAAATCAATTCAGGAATTAGAAACCAGTGGTCTTTCCAGCCCCAGTTTTCTCATGTTGATAACGACTTATACTTATTGGCAATGAAAGAATCTTCCAAGGAATATATCGGTGAGGACCTTCATCCATCCCTTAGGGCATTGGATGTAATGATACTTTCAAGACTGATATTTCAGAAGGTTTTGGGATTTGAAAAAGAGGATATGGATAGGGATGACATTTTTCATTATAGCTCCGATGCCCTTTATACTTTTGAGGCCATGAGGCGTGGTGAATATAAGCTGGCCTTTATTCTTAATCCCACTAGCATACAACAGGTGCAAGATGTTGCCCAAAACAAACTGGTAATGCCAAGGAAATCCACATATTTTTATCCCAAGGTGTTAAGTGGGATTGTAATGAATAAGATAGATCCCTATGAGATTGTCTATGTGCCAACAGAGAAGTCCTGAGCCTTCTGTCCATGAGACCCTGGATGAGATACTCGATGGCAGATTAAAGATAATCCAGCCAAGGCATGGATATAGGTTTAGTGTTGATGCCCTGTTTCTGGCAGATTTTGTTCAAATAAGGCCTAATGATCTAGTGGTGGACCTGGGCACAGGCTGTGGGATAATCCCCCTGGCCTGCATAGCAAAAGGGAAGGGCGGGTTTTTCTTGGGCATTGAGATACAATGGGAGCTGGCCTTGGGATGCCATAAGAATATCTCCATAAATAGACATGAAGACAGGTTTTTTGTGGTACAAGGGGATATAAGGCAGGTGCCAATAAGGGCAAATGTGGCAGATGTGGTGGTGTGTAATCCCCCATATTTAAAGGCAGGCCAGGGACGATTAAGCCCAGAGCCACAAAGGGCTATTGCCAGGCAAGAGGTGCTTGTGGACCTGGAGGGTGTCATTTCATGTGCCAAATATATCTTGAGGAGCAAGGGAAGACTGGCTGTTATATACCCGGCCTCGGGCATAGTTCGCCTCATGCTCACCATGAGGAGGCATGGCCTTGAGCCCAAAAGGATCAGGTTTCAACACCCAAGGCAGGACAGGAAGGCAAAACTGGTTATGGTTGAGGCAATTGTGGGTGCAAGGCCTGGCTTGATAGTGGAACCCCCAATCTATCTCCAGGGGGAGTACCAGAGGTAAAATTAGGTGTCAGTATTTCCCGACCTTGAATTTTATTTCAACTACTTCCTTTTTTCCCAGTCTCTTGTTGATGTTTTCCAAGAGTTCCTGCTCCATGAGCCTGAATTCTTGGAGCCAAATTGGGTCTGTTACTTTTATAACCAAGGTCCCCCCATTGAGTTCCGAAGGCTTTGCAACCTGTGCCAACTCTTTTCCCAGGATACCTTCCCAGTCACGCCAGATCTCAAACAATTCTTTTCTTAGCCTGGGATTGGATGAGAAGTATCCGGCCAGGATCTCCTCAACGGATGAGAGCCCTGTGTCTGATGTGTTATTCTCCTTTTTCCTTTTCAAGATATGCTATCACCTTTTCTGCCACGATTGGAGGGTTAAGGCCAAAAACATTGTAAAGGGCATTATAAGGGCCAGAGAGGCCAAACCTGTCTATTCCTAATATAAGGCCATTCTTGCCGATGATCCTTTCCCACCCAAAGGTGGAGCCTGCCTCCACAGATACCTTGGGAATGGAGCCATCAAGGAGTACCTGTTCTCTGTAGGCCTCTTCTTGTTCCATAAACAATTCCCATGAGGGCATGCTCACGACCCTGGCATTTATCCCCTTATGGAGCAGGATCTCTGCTGCCTCTAAGGCAATGTGCACCTCTGAACCTGTGGCAACAATCACCACCTGGGGGGGATTGCCCTTTGGTTCCCATATTACATATGCCCCTCTACCAAGGAGGTGTGCGGGGGCAAGCCTCTTTCTGTCCAGGATTGGCACAGATTGCCTTGTGAGACACAGGGCAACAGGGCCCTTTCTTTGCAATGCCACTTTCCATGCCTCCACAGTCTCATTGGCGTCGCATGGCCTGATTGTGACAAGGTTGGGGATTGATCTTAGGTGTGCCAGCTGCTCTATGGGCTGGTGGGTTGGTCCATCCTCTCCCAGACCAATGGAGTCGTGGGTAAATATATAGATCACCTTTAATTTCATCATTGCAGCCAATCTGATAGCAGGTTTCATGTAATCAGAGAAGACTAGGAAGGTGCCGCCATAGGGTATGAGGCCCTTGTATAAGGCCATACCATTTAATATGGCACCCATTGCATGTTCCCTGACACCGAAGCGAAGGTTCCTGCCCTGGTAGTTGTGTGCCTGAAAATCCTTTTCTCCTTTGATAAGGGTCTTATTGGAGGGCCCAAGGTCTGCAGAGCCTCCTAAAATGTTTTTTAGCCTTTTGGCCAATATATTCAGCACCTCCCCTGATGCCACCCTGGTAGGGGTACCCTTAGGGTCAGGATCAAAAAAGGGTAAGTCCTCAAGGGCAGATGGTGGCACCTCAGATCCCATCCATTGCTCCCATTCCTTTGCCTCTTGGGGATATTCTTGTTTGTATCTCTGGAACATCTCGTGCCAGGATTCATAAGACTCTATACCCTTCACAGAGGCCTTTCCCATGTGTTCGTACACCTCTTGGGGCACAAAGAATTCCAGGTCCTCTGGCCAGCCAAGGTTCTTTTTTGTGAGTCTTGCCTCCTTTTCCCCCAAAGGTTCACCGTGGGAATCGGCAGACCCCTGTTTATTTGGGCTACCAAAACCTATTTTCGTGTGCACTATTATTAGGGATGGTTTAGAGAGTTCTGCCCTTGCAAGGGAGATGGCCTCTGTCAGGAGCTCAACCTCGTTTCCATCATGGACCTCCAATACCTGCCACCCATAGGCCTCAAACCTCTTTTTTACATCCTCTGTAAAGGTTATTGATGTGTCACCTTCTATGGATATCTTATTGCTGTCGTAGAGATACACTATCTTGCCCAGACCTAGGTGCCCTGCCAGGGATGCGGCTTCATGGGATATGCCCTCCATTAGGTCTCCGTCGCTTACTATCCCATATATATGATGGTCAACTATGGGAAAACCAGGCCTGTTGAAATATGAGGCCATGTATCTTTCGGCAATGGCCATACCAACGCCATTGGCAAAACCTTGGCCCAGGGGACCTGTGGTAGTCTCCACACCAGGGGTATTTCCGTATTCTGGGTGCCCTGGTGTCTTGCTCCCCAGCTGTCTAAAATCTTTCAAGTCTTCAAGGCTCAGGTCATAACCTGTTAAGTGAAGTAGGCTATAAAGGAGCATTGAACCATGCCCTGCAGATAGGATAAACCTGTCTCTGTTGGGCCATGTGGGGTCTTTGGGGTTATATCTCATAAATCGGGTGAAGAGCACATAGCCCATTGCAGCAGCTCCCATGGGCATACCAGGGTGCCCTGATCTGGCCTTTTCTATGGCATCTATGCTCAAAATCCTTATGGTATTGATACACAAGAGGTCTTTGTCTTGCGTCATATCTTTTAGTCCTTTTTGGAATTCAGTCTGTCAGGGCCCATGGGGTATGGGCCCTGTGTATTAGAAGTGGTATAACTCTGTTCCCAGGATCCTAATCCAATTGTCCTTCAATATCCTAAGGGCCTGCTCCAAAGGTTTTAGGCCCAATATGAGCACGGTCATTGAACCGGTTCCCAGGCAGGGGTATATGTAGTCCACATTTATGCCGGCATTTTTTAATGGCTTTAATATGGCATTTAAGCCCCCTGGATGATGAGGGGCCTCACAGGCTATTACCTGGCTGACCTCTAGTTCATAACCAGCAGCACTCAGCACATTTACTGCCTTGTCAGGGTCATTGGCTATGAACCTTAAGATACCTTCATTTCCCTGGGTGTACACATAGAAGGCAATTATGTTTATGGCATTTGACCCCAAAATCTCGCTGACCTGGGATAAGGTCCCTGGTTTGTTTTCCAGCTTCAGTGCTATCTCTTTTACAAAGGCCATGCTATTTGCTCCTTTTCACATATTCAGCGCCCATCTGAAGGCCCTTTTTGTTGACTTCAAGAAGCCGCTCCTTGCCCTTGACAGCCTCTTTCAAGGCCATTTCCACTGACTCCAATGTGGTGAGGCCTGTCTTTGTCACAAAGGCACCTAGCATGATCATATTTATCACCTTGTCGCTACCCAGTTCCTTGGCAAGATCATTTACTGGCACCTGCACTACTTCCACATCAGGTCTGTTAGGCAGGGCATCGATAAGGCTGCTGTTTATAAAAAATATGCCACCTGGGGCAATAGCTCCCTCGTACTTCCTCATGGATGGCTTGTTCATGGCAACCACATAATCAGGGGAAGAGGCCACAGGGGAGTATATCTCATCATCGGAGATCACCACAGTACAATTAGCAGTACCCCCTCTTACCTCTGCGCCGTAAGCAGGGAGATAGGTCACATTCTTTCCTTCAATCATACCTGATAGGGCAGTTAAATAGCCCATCATTAATACCCCTTGACCCCCAAAACCAGCAAATATCATCTTTTTAGTCATGGATAAAACCACTCCTCACATTAGATACCTGATTCATCCTTGATCACCTTTAGGGGGTAAAATTTGGTGACCGTATTTTCAATGTGTTTCAAGGCATCCTTGGGTACCATCCTCCAGTTGGTTGGGCACATGGACAGGATCTCCACAAGGGAAAATCCCAAATCTGCAAGCTGGACCTTGAATGCCTTTTCAATGGCCCGTTTTGTGTGCCTTATATTCTTTGGGCTGTGCACAGAGGTGCGCTCAATGTATACGCTCCCTTTGGCAAGGCCAAGCATCTCACTGAGATCAAGGGGGTGTCCTTCCCTCCTTGCCTCTCTGCCATATGGGCTGGTAGTGGCCACCTGCCCGGGGAGGGTGGTGGGGGCCATCTGACCACCTGTCATGCCGTAAACACCATTGTTTACAAAGATAGCAGTAATCCTTTCACCTCTGTTGGCCGCATGTATTATCTCTGCAGTGCCAATGGCAGCAATGTCTCCGTCCCCCTGATATGTAAAGACCACCCTATCAGGGAGGACCCTCTTTAGTCCTGTGGCCACTGCAGTGGCCCTACCATGAGGTGCCTCTCCCATATCTATGTCCAGGTAATTATAGGCTAGTACTGCACACCCAGCAGGGGGAACACAAATGGCCTTATCTCCTATGTCCAGCTCCTCAAGGACCTCAGCAATAAGTCTGTGGATGATACTGTGTCCACAACCAGGGCAATAATGCATGATGTTGGGTTTTAGAAATCTTGGTCTTTTATATACAACCTTTGCCATGTCATTCCCCGTTCAGTTCATATCTGTGATATATGGTATTTACATATTTGGCTACCTCCTCAGGGGTGGGGACTACGCCCCCAGGCCTTCCGTAAAAATGGACCCTTGCCCTTCCTTCCAATGCAAGCTTCACATCCTCTAACATCTGGCCTGTACTTAGCTCAAAGACCAAGAAATCCTTGACCCAGATGCTTGCTTCTTGAAGGGCCTTTGCCGGGAAAGGGAAAAGGGTAATTGGCCTAATAATACCCACCCTTATGTCCATTTCTCTAAGCCTTCTAATGGCTCCCTTGGCTATCCTTGCAGCAGTGCCATAGGCCACTATTATTAGCTTGGCATCCTTGGTCATAAAGGACTCTGCCTTGCTTATCTCCCTTGCAATCTGTTCGTACTTCCTAAAGAGCTTCCAGTTGTGTTCCTCCATGGTGGGTGGGTCAAGGTAAAGGGACTTAATCAACCTTGCTGGCCTGTTTTTGGCTCCATCCAGGATATACGGTTTGGGAGGAAGGGTCGAAGGGTCAATGGGGTCAGGAAAAACCACTGGCTCCATCATCTGACCCATCATCCCATCAGCCAGGATCATTACAGGGTTCCTGTATTTGTCTGCATAGTCAAAGGCAGTAATGGTAAGCTCCACCAGTTCCTGACCAGAGGCTGGCGCAAGGACAATGGTCCTGTAATCTCCATGGCCACCTCCCCTTGTGGACTGAAAGTAATCACCCTGGCTAGGTGCTATGTTGCCCAACCCTGGTCCACCCCTCACCATATTTACTATAACTGCTGGCAATTCCTGCCCTGCCAGATAAGAGATCCCTTCTTGTTTTAAACTTATCCCAGGGCTTGAGGAGGAGGTCATGGCCCTGGCACCGCCCATGGCAGCTCCAATTACCATGTTGATTGCTGCAAGTTCACTCTCTGCCTGGATAAATACCCTGTTATGCTTCACCATCTGGGCTGCCATGTATTCTGTGAGCTCGTTTTGTGGTGTTATAGGATAACCTGCATAAAAGGTACACCCTGCCCGTATGGCAGCCTCCCCAACAATGTGATTTCCTCTCATCAACACCTTTTCACTCACGGTAAACCTCTATAGCCACATCTGGACACATGGTAGCGCACGTGGCGCAGCCAGTGCACTTTTCTTTCTCATTCTCTGATTCCACAAAGATAGCAGGATAATAACCCCTCTGGTTCACCTCAGGGGATATGGAAATCCTATCCCTTGGGCAAAACTCAATGCATAGGTAACAACCTTTACATATCTCCCTGTCTATAACTATGTAACCCTTTTTCTCTTTCCCCGCCATAGTAGATCCTTTTCCAAATTGAAAAATGGCTAATAAAATATCCCTTCAAACTTGTAAAGGGTATATTTCCAAAAAAACCTTTCCCTTCATAAATGAGTTTTACCAACCCATACTGGTTTTGGTCTTTCCAAAGAAGTCTCCCTTTTTCTCCATCTGGCCTGGGTATGGCCAGGCCAGATTTCTTCATGGCTTTACAAATACATAACTTAGCTGGCCATTGGGCATTTGCACAGCCTTTGGCCTTAGCTCCATGCCTATCCTTACCTCTTCATCACTCAGCTCAGGGGAAAGGCGGCCAAATACCTTGAAGTCCCCAAAGTCCAGGAGTGCTATGGTATAAGGAAGGTCCTTTTCAAAGCCAGAGGGCGCGTACTGGAGTTTGCTAAAGGTTACAAGTTTGCCCGTGCCCGCTATTTCAAACCATTCCATGTTGCTTCCAAGGCACTTGTAACAGTCTGCCCTGGGAGGGAAAAACCTTATATCACATTCCTTACACCTCGTACCTGCTAACACTCCTTTTTCAAGGTAACCCACAAACTCGTTTACCTTTGTTATGGCTGTAAATCCCACTGTGCCAAATCTTTTGAATCGGTCGTCCACTTCCTTCTTTGCCTTGCTCATTATTACCTCCCAAGAATGGTCACATTTCCATAAAGTCCCACACCGCCTATGTTGTGCACAAGGCCTATTTCAGGGTCTTTCACCTGCATTGGGCCAGCCTCGCCCCTCAGTTGCAATACAATGGTGCGTATCTGGGATCCACCTGTTGCCCCAATGGGATGGCCCTTGGAAAGCAACCCACCATCAACATTAACAGGGATACTCCCTTCCTTATATGTCTCCTTGGATCTAATAAGGTCTTTGCCCTCCCCTGGCTTGGCAAAGCCCAGGTTTTCATAGGCCATGAGCTCTGCTATGGTAAAACAATCATGGACCTCTGCCACATCTATGTCCTTTGGACCTACTCCAGCCATTTTATATGCCTGTTCCGCTGCTGCCACAGCAACAGAAAGGCCGGTAAACAGATCTCGACCTGCTAAGTTGACAGGGGCAGATGCAGCACCCAGCCCAAGTATCCACACTGGTTTTTTACAAAATAGCTTGGCCTTCTCCTCGTTGGCAACTATAACACAGGAAGATCCATCTGCATTGGCACAGCAATCCCCTGTCCTCAAAGGACTGGCAACGGGCATGGCCATTGTGTTCATGGGATCGTTAAACATGTCCAAGGTTACTTCTTTTCTAAATACAGCCTTTTCATTGATCTGGCCATAAACTGAGGACTTTACACGGATTAGGGCAAGGTCTTCCAATGTGGTCCCGTACTTTTCCATGTGCGCCCTGGCATACATGGCATAGTAGGCCGGCATCATGGTTCCAAAGGGACTTTCCCACTGGATGTCTGCACCTCTGCCCATCCTTTCCTGGCTCTCCGCTGAACTTATCTCTGACATCTTCTGGAACCCTATTACTGCCACCACGCTGTGCAGCCCCGATTCCACCAAGGAATAGGCCAACCTTAGGCCGGTGCTACTACTGGAACACAGGGTCTCCACATAAAATGTAGGCTGAGGTGTTAAACCCAGGTACTCTGCTATTACCCCTGCTGGTGAACGCTGTTTGTCATATTCCGGGGCTGAGCAGATCACAGAGGCATCAATATCCTTTGTGGTTATTTGGGCATCCTGCAAGGCTTCTTTGAATCCTTCAAAGGCCAGTTCCCTTATGGAGCCGGGATAACCTCTCACAAAGGCACTTTGTCCCACTCCAATTATCGCAACCCTTCCCATCAAAGCCTCCTAAAATTTTCTTTGGACTCTTAGAATATAGCTTTATAGTAGCTGTGTTATTACAGATCTAATGGAAAAGGGTCAAGGAAAAAGGGGGAGGCAATGGAAGATAAGTTGAAAGTACTATTTTTGTGCACTGGAAACTCCTGCAGGAGTCAAATGGCAGAGGCATTTCTAAATACCCTCAGGGGGGATAGATACATAGGATACTCGGCAGGGCTTAAACCTGGTGAGCTGGACCGGAGGGCGGTAAAGGTCATGGCAGAACTGGGTATGGACATCAGGAAACAGAGGCCAAAAGACCTTGAGGCCGTACAGGAAATAGAGTTTGACTATGTTATTACCCTTTGTGATAATGCCAGGGAAAGTTGCCCTTATTTCCCGGCCAAAAAAAAGATGGTCCACGTGGGGTTTGAGGATCCTCCCAAGCTTGCCCTTTTGGCAAAGGATGAAGAAGAGGCATTGAAGCACTACAGAAGGGTAAGGGATGAGATAAGGGCTTTTATCTTGGATATGGAAAAATATATTTAGAAAGGGGCTACGATTAATGAAAAAACTATTCCTTGGTCTTGTGTGGGCACTTTTTTTTGTAAACCAGGTTTTTGCTGGTGAAATCGTTTCTAACATTTACCCCAACTTGGATTTAGTTGTTTTAAGATGGGCAAAGCCAGTGGAACTAAAGGATAAGCTTATCCTAAAGGCTGGTGATATACTTTATACAGAAGAGAAATTAATCAAAGAAATCAAGAATAGATATCCAGGCTTAGATGAAGATATAAAAGGAGGCCTTTTGTTTTTTCTTGAAGATATTATAGGGAAAGACCTACTTATACAAAGTGCAAGGAAAGAGGGTAAGGTAGCTGAAAATCAAGAAGAAGCAATAATGATATTTCTCTTTGACAAGGTAAAAGATATTCAAATAACAGACCAAGAAGTCAAAGATTTTTATGATAAAAACTTAGCTAGTATCAAGGAAATGCCTTATGAAAAAATAAAAGATCAACTGAAGTTATATCTTTTAAATGAAAAAAGGAAGGAAAAAGTCAGGCTCTTTCTCGCCAATTTTGGTAAAGATAAAGATATACAAATCGATACCCAATGGCTGAAGGAACATGCAGCTAAATTGCTAGATAATCCCTTGGACAAGGCCAGGTCAAACGGTAAGGTAACCTTTGTGCAATTTGCTACGCCCACATGTGAGATCTGTGTAAAGATGGAACCGTTTATTAAGGACTTGGCTGAGAAGAACAAGGGAAGGCGCAACATTGTCTTGGTGGATGTCTCTAAAAACAGGCTCTTGGCCACGCGGTATGCCATTGACATGGTCCCTATTCAGGTGTTCTATGATAATAAAGGTAAAGAGGTGTTTAGGCACATGGGTTTTTATTCCAAGGAGCAGATCGAAAAGAAACTGGCTGAGATAGACAAGGAGTAATAGATGCCACAGATCAAGATAAGGATTGGGGAACTGGAGCTCAAGGCAGTTCTTTATGAGACAGAGTGTGCCAAAGAGATCTATGAGAGGCTTCCCATCAGGGCCAGATTTAACACATGGGGTGATGAGATATACTTTGAGATACCCGTGAAGAGGCCTTTGGATCACACTGCCAAGGAGGTCGTTGAGGTGGGGGACCTCGGGTATTGGCCCCAGGGAAAGGCCTTCTGCATATTTTATGGCAAGACCCCCATAAGCACTGAAGATAAGATAATCCCTGCCAGTGCCGTTAATGTGGTGGGCAGGGTCTTGGACCCCACTGATAGGCTCAAGGGGATAACGCTAAAAGGGGAGGTTGTCTTGGAAAGGGTCTTGCCAGGGGAGGGCTAGAAATTAACAAGTTTTTTATTAATGGCTTTATCCTTATAAAATCACAAGAGATTTTGGCGTAATGGGTGATAATGTTGTAACCCTATTAGACTACGGTGCTGGTAATATCTTAAGCCTTATTAATGCAATCCAAAGGATTGGGTACAGGGTGGAGTTTGTAGCAGGCCCCAGGGACATAATGGATGCCAAGTATCTGATATTCCCTGGTGTGGGGGCCTTTGGGGAGATGATGAAGGTGCTAAAAAAGAGGGACCTGGTTTCTCCTTTAAAGGAGTATCTCTCTGCTAACAGGCCTTTTTTGGGGATATGCTTGGGGCTTCAGGCCCTTTTTGAAGGCAGTGAGGAGGCACCGGGAGAACCTGGTATAGGCTTCTTCAAGGGATGGGTAAGGAGGCTTAAGACAGGGCTTTCTGTTCCCCACATAGGGTGGAATTCCATAAAAGTGAGGCAGCCTAGTAGGATCTTTCATGGGCTCTCCGGGCAAGAAAAATTTTACTTTGTTCACTCCTTTGCTGTGGAGCCAGCTGATCCCAATCTGATCCTCTGTACCACAGACTATGGAGTAGAGTTTGTAAGTGGCATTCAAAAGGGCAACATAGTAGCTATACAATACCACCCTGAAAAGAGTGGTGATATAGGGCTGAGGCTTTTGCAGAATTTCCTCAGTGAGGCCTCCAGGCCTTCTTTGCCCACTTACCCCGGATCCACCACAAGACTGGCCAAAAGGATCGTGGCCTGCTTAGATGTAAGGGCTGATGATAGTGGTAGCCTGGTGGTCACAAAAGGGGATCAATACGATGTGAGGGATAAGGAGAAGAAGAATGTTAGGGATCTGGGTAGCCCCAAGGACCTGGCAGGGAGATATTATCTGGAAGGGGCAGATGAAATTGCATTCTTGAACATAACAGGCTTTAGGGCCTTTCCTCTCATGGACATGCCAATGCTCCAGATACTCAAGGAGACCTCCAAGAATGTCTTTGTCCCCCTTACCATAGGAGGAGGTATCACGGCCTTTGTGGACAAAGATGGAAGGCAATATTCTGCCATTGAGGTGGCCTCAGAGTACTTCCGTTCAGGGGCCGATAAGGTGTCCATTGGAACGGATGCTGTATTGATCGCCGAAGAGGTGTTACACAAGGGTGCAAAGGGGGATAGTTCCATTGAGGAGATATCCAGGGTATATGGGAGCCAGGCAGTGGTGATCTCCATAGACCCAAAGAGGGTATATGTGGAAGACCCCGGCAAGGTAAGGCATAGGGTTATAAAGACATCCATACCGGGTCCCAATGGTGAAAGATACTGCTGGTTTCAATGCACCATCAAAGGGGGTAGAGAGCCAAGGGAAATAGACGCCATTACCCTTGCCAAGGTCTGTGAGGAGCTTGGGGCAGGGGAAATACTTTTGAATTCCATAGACAGGGATGGGACAAACCAAGGCTTTGACCTGGAGCTCATAGAAGCTGTGTGTGAGGCAGTAAGAATACCTGTAATTGCCTCTAGTGGGGCAGGGCGCAAAGAGCATTTCTTAGAAGTGTTTCAAGGCACAAGGGCAGAGGCGGCCTTGGCCGCGGGGATACTCCACAGAAGGGAGTTAAAGATCGGCGAAATAAAGTCTTTTTTAAAAGGCAAATTAGAGATTAGGGAATTAACTTGAAATACTTTTGGATAAAATCCTTGACCTCTTCAAAGGAGTTTGCATGAAAACACCCATTTAGATTTGGATTTTTATAACCTACAAAACATACTCCAGCATTTTTTGCTGTTACTTCATCCACATATGAATCACCAACATATAGCATATTCCTTGGGTTTATGCGTAATGTGCTCATAATCTTAAATAGACACTCTGGATCAGGCTTTGGTTTTTTTACATCTAAAGCCGATACTACAAGATCAAAATAATCACTTAATCTGTGTAGTCTTAAAACTTCCCCAATAGTATTAGTCCTATTAGTTGCAATGGCAAGGTAAAAACTAGGTTTAAGATATGAAAGTAGTTCTGTTAGCCCTGGTTCAATCTTCATTTGATATATAAATTGCTCCATTGGTATTTCCCATCTCAGACGTTTTGCATCTTCAAAATATGGAGTATGAGAAAAGAGATGTTGAATGCATTCATCTGCTGTATGAGAATGAATATATTCGATGTCTTCTGGTTTTAATAATGGAAGATTGAAACTTTTCAAAAGTGTATTGTAAAAGTTTATATTTGACTCTTTGGAATCAAACAAAACCCCGTCACAGTCAAAAACAATAGCTCTCTTCACAGCCGTCTCCGTTTACCCTGGACTCAAAATTACAATAGAGGGAGAAGGCAGGATTGTCAATACAATAAAGATCCAAAGATAGTCCCTCTGAACTTGACATGGAAGTATACAAAGGGGTATCAAATAACTATTGGAGGCAGGTCCATGAAGCAGATAATCCTTGGAACAGCAGGACACATTGATCACGGGAAGACCTCCCTGGTGAAGGCCCTCACAGGAATTGATACAGACAGGCTCAAGGAGGAGAAGGAGCGGGGGATTACCATTGAGCTGGGCTTTGCTTATTTGAAGCTTTCCAATGACAAGCTGGTGGGAATAGTGGATGTCCCTGGTCATGAGAGGTTTGTGAAGAACATGGTGGCAGGGGCAACGGGTATTGACATGGTGGCCCTGATAATTGCTGCAGAGGAAGGGGTAATGCCCCAAACAAAGGAACACTTGGAGATCTGCCAGCTTTTGGGAGTGAGACATGGGATTGTGGTCATAACCAAGATTGACCTGGTGGAGAGGGAATGGCTTGAGCTGGTTAAAGATGAGATACGAGAAAGCCTAAAAGGCACTTTCCTTGAGTCCGCACCCATGGTGGAGGTCTCCTCTGTTACTGGCCAGGGATTAACGGAGTTGCTGCAGAGACTGGAGGAGGTCACCGAGGCGATCCCCCAAAGGGAGGAGGGAGTGATCTTCAGGTTGCCTGTGGATAGGGTCTTTACCATCAAGGGCTTTGGAACAGTGATCACAGGTACCACCATCTCAGGAACCATCTCTGTGGGAGAAGAGGTGACCATCTATCCCCAGGGTCTGGTATCAAAGGTAAGGGGTATCCAGGTCCATGGCCAAGGAGTTACACAGGCATTCCCAGGGGCTAGGACGGCCCTTAATCTACAGGGCCTGGAAAAGAGTGCCATAAAAAGAGGAAATGTGGTTGCCAAAAGAGATTCCCTAAAACCAACTCAGATCCTGGACTGTTACCTGGAATTGCTTCCAAGTTCACCTTACAAACTCAAAAACAGGGCAGAAGTAAGGTTCCATGTGGGCACCTCGGAAATAATGGCAAAGGTGATCCTTTTGGACCGACCTAATCTCAGCCCTGGAGATTCTTGTTTTGTAAGGTTCAAACTAGCAGAGCCAGTGGCAGTGCTCAGGGGTGATAGATATGTTATAAGAAGTTATAGCCCAATAAAGACAATTGGTGGAGGAAACATATTAAACCCTTGTCCCCCTGAAAATAAAAAATTGAAACATATTAATCTGGATGAACTAAGGATATTAAATGGAAACAATTTGAAAGATATTGTGGAAGTGGTTACCAAAAATGCAGACTTTAAAGGTTTAACAATTAATGAGCTTATATTTTTTGCCAATGCTCACGAAGATGACCTTTCGATTATTTTAAAAGAACTGATTGCAGAAAATAAAATACTAAACATCTCTGAAAATACTGGCCTATACATTCATATGGAATATTTTAAAAAGGCAGAAGAAAATCTTAATAGTCTGCTGAGTAATTTCCACTTACAATATCCATTAAAATTAGGTATGCATAAGCAAGAACTTAGGAGTAGAAGCGTTATTTCTGAAAACAATATTCTTTTTGACTATATAGTGGAACATATGAAGACACAGGGTTATATAGTCATTGAGAAGGATACAGTTAGGCTAAGTAGTCATATAATAACATTAGATGAAAACCAGAAAAAAATAAAGGAAAAGATTTTATCTAAGTATTTTAGAATGGGACTACAGGTTCCCACATTGAGAGAATTGAGAGAAGAGATCAATGACCCTAGATTAGATGAGGTACTGGACCTTTTGGTAGCAGAGGGCACACTTGTAAAGGTAAAAGAGGAGCTATTATTCCATACTGAACACATAAAGAAAGCAGAGGAGCAATTAAAGGAGTTCTTGTTAAAGAACGGTGAAATTAACCCAGCACAATTCAAGGATCTGACAAATCTAAGCAGAAAGTATGCGATACCCCTTTTGGAATATTTTGATAAGAGGCAGGTTACTGTCAGAGTAGGAGACAAAAGGGTTTTGAGAAAGTGATAAAGATATAAGGAGTATCCAATGGAAATTGCAGAAAAAACACTTATGGATGTCCTTAGGCAGGCAGCTGATAGAAACCCATCTCAGATGGCTGTAATAGATCAGGATGAGGGGGTGATGTATTCCTACAAGGATTTTTGTTCCCTGGTGGAGGACATCTCAAGGGCACTGATGGGTAGTGGTGTGAGGAAGGGGGCCACAGTTGCCTTGTGGGCAACTAACAGTTATAGGTGGCTTGCTTTAATGTTTGCCGTGTCCAGTGTAGGTGCCATATTTGTCCCCATTGACCCCATGATATCCAGGGAGGAGCTTCTCTATGTCCTAACTGATTCAGAGGCCTGTGCCATTTTCATATCCCGGGATTGTAAAGATTATTCTGCCTATGGCTACGTAGAAGAGATAAGAGAGGTTCTGGTAGGGCCAAGGCTCATTGTAACCCTGGATGAAGATCCCATGGGTGTGGGCATTGGGTGGAAGAGGTTTTTAGAAAGAGGCTCACAAAGGGATATCCATGAGATCTATGGGGATATGAGGAGTTTAAGCCCCTGGGAGACCACGGCAATAATGTACACCTCAGGTACTACAGGGAAACCAAAGGGAGTGATGTTGGATCATAGGGGTATTATAACTAAGTCTTATTACTCTGGAAGGCGCTGGGGGCCTAATAGTTTGGACAAGCTTGCCCTATTCTTTCCCCTATTTCACATGTTTGGGAATACATGTATAGCCCTGTGTGGAATTATCTTTGGAGCAACCTTGGTAATCCCCAGCAAAACATTTGACCCTGAGAGGATCAATACTGCCATAGAACGCTATGGATGTACTGGTATATTTGGTTCTCCCTCTATGATCCTAAGGTTAATGGAACACGAATCCTTTGATCCAAGAAAGTGGTCCACCTTGAAAAAAGGCATAGTGGGGGGAGCGCCTTGCCCTGTGGAGCTTATGAAAAGATTGGTGAATGATCTAAAGATCGAGGGTATTGTTGTGGGATATGGGATTACAGAGGCATGCTCATGGGTTACCATGACAAGGCCATGGGACCCCATAGACATGAGGGTGAAAAGTGCAGGCGTGGCGTTGGAATGTTGTGAGGTGATGATTGTAGACCCAAGCACAGGGGAGGCACTGGGACCTGGGCAGAGGGGGGAGGTTTGCACCAGGGGTTTTCTCATGAAAGGCTATCACAGGCTTCCTGCAGCTACTGCCTCTGCCATAGACAAGGAAGGTTGGTTCCACACAGGGGATATGGGGTGGATGGATGAACGGGGCTATCTTTTCATCACAGGAAGGATGAAAGACATCATCATAAGGGATAACATAGAAATCTCTCCTGTGGAGCTGGAGGAGTACCTTTACCAACTGGATTTTGTTCAAGAGGCACAGGTGGTTGGGGTGCCTCATCCTGAGAAGGGGCAAGAGATAGCCATATTCATAAAACCAGCGCCTGACAAACAGGTGGACTTTGAAAGGATAAAGAATTACTTACAGGAAAAAGCCGGGGTTATCACTAACCCAGCTTTTTATAGGTGCCTGAACTCCTTTCCCACCACCAGGAGTGGAAAGATTCAGAAATACAAGCTGGCTCAGCTGATCCAGGATCAATAAAGGTATCAAATGGCCTTTGACAGGGCAAGGAAGGCCCTGACTATGTACTTCATATCACTCTCCCTTATGGTCCTTACATCCAGGCATATAGTTTCCCTTTCCACCCTTACTATTATAGGTGGTTCCCATGATCTCAAAAACTCCAAGGCCCTTGTGATATCGCCCCTCTTGGGTACAACGCCAATCATGTAGGTTGGTAGGTCCAGGGCAGGGAGGGCACCTCCTCCTACCTTTGAATACCCTTGCAAGATATTTAGCTCAAATGTCCCATCATTAATCCTGTTTAATTCTCTAAATAGCTTTTTGGCCCTCCTGTGCAAGACTGGCTTCTCTTCCAGTATCATCCTCAAGGTGGGTATTTTAAGTATGGCATTGTCAATATCCATATAGATCCTGAGTATGGCCTCAAGGCAATATAGGGTCAACTTGTCGATCCTCAGGGCCCTGGTCAATGGGTTTTTCCTCACCCTTTGGATGATCCAATCTTTACCCAATATTATACCGGCCTGGGGGCCGCCTAATAATTTGTCACCGCTAAAGGTGACCACATCCACGCCCTGGGAGAGGACCTCTTGAACCGTGGGTTCTTTTTCTAACCCAAATCTTGAAAAATCAACGAAGCAGCCGCTGCCAAGGTCTTCCATAACAGGTATATTTTGTTTGTGGGCCAGGGTAACCAGGTCTTTTCCTTCCACTGACTGGGTGAATCCTATGATCTTGTAGTTACTGGTATGGACCTTTAGGATCAGACCTGTGTTGGGAGTTATGGCCTCTTGATAATCAGAGAGTTTGGTCTTGTTGGTGGTACCCACCTCCACAAGGAGAGCACCACTCTTTTTCATCACATCTGGTATCCTAAAGGAGCCTCCAATCTCAATGAGCTCTCCCCTGGAAACAATCACCTCCTTTCCCTTGGCAAGGGTGTCTAGGACCAGCAAGACTGCTGCAGCATTATTGTTTACCACCATTGCACCTTCTGCACCTGTGAGCTCCTTGAGTATGCCCTCCACATGGCTGTATCTACTCCCCCTCTTGCCTAGGTTTAGGTCGAATTCCAGGTTTGAATACCCACAGGCCACATGTGCCAATCCCTCCATGATCTCTTCTGGAAGTGGGGCCCTCCCTAAGTTGGTGTGTACCACCACCCCTGTGGCATTTATAACAGGCCTGAGACTCATTTGCCATTGCCTGGAGAGGACCTCCATTAAAGAGCTCTCAATGGAAGAAAGGGAGATAAGCTCCAGGTCCTCTATCTCGCCCTTGGATATGGCCTCTCTTATGTTCCCAAGGGTCTTGTGTATGGCACTTAATACAACCTTCCTTGGGTAAATACTTAGCGCGGCCTTTACCTTGGGCTGCTCCAATATCTTATCCACCTTTGGTATGTTTCTAAAAAGTGCCTCTTTATTCATGGGTATCTCCTTATGTATTTGCCCTGTGTAATCCAAGCATGGGTATTTTTCAACCTGAGTTTGTAAAGAACTGTGTAATGATGGCAAACAATCTCCTTTTAAAACCGTAGCCCTTGGCTTAGATTATAAAAAAATTTGTCTTTGAAGGAGAGGTGTATGGATAGGAGGGAGTTTTTGAAAAGTGTGTTGGGTGTAGGGGCCTATGGTGTGTTTGGAAACCCTTTATCATTGTTTTCAAGTATGGAGGTTCCGGATTTAGTGGTAATAAAAGGCAGGTCCCCCAAAAAGATTACTGAGACAGCCATAGATGCCTTTGGTGGGATGAAAAGGTTTGTATCCAGGGGAGATGTGGTGGTTATAAAGCCCAACATGGCATGGGATAGGGCGCCAGAATATGCTGCAAATACTAACCCAGAGGTTGTGGGGACCTTGGTAAGGCTCTGTGTGGAGGCTGGTGCCAAAAAGGTGAAGGTGTTTGACCATACCGTGAATGACCCAAGGAGGTGCTATGTACAAAGTGGGATTGCTGAGGCAGCAAGGTCAAATGGTGCTGAGGTGATCTTTGTGGATCAAAAGAGGTTTAAGGATGTGGGTATAAATGGGGAGGTCCTAAAATCATGGCCGTTGTACGTGGATATCCTTGAGGCAGACAAAGTAATAAATGTGCCAATACTCAAGCACCATGGCCTTGCTGGTTTGACCATGGCCTTTAAAAACTGGATGGGGGTTATGGGAGGTTCTCGTGGCAGGATCCACCAAAGATTAGGAGAGTCATTGGCAGACCTTGCATTGGTGATAAAGCCAACATTAACTATACTGGATGCCATAAGGGTCCTTAAACGGAATGGCCCACAAGGTGGCAACCTGGAGGACGTGGTAGTTATGGACACCATAGTTGCAGGAATGGACCAGGTTGCAGTGGATTCTTACGGGGCAAGGCTCTTTGGTAAAAACCCCGAGGACTTTACCCATATAAAGGTTGCAGCAAGGCGTAACCTTGGCATAATGGACCTTTCAAGAATAAAGATAAAGACAATAGAACTTTCGTAGAAATTGAAGACCAAAAGAACTAACCTTTGGGCCTGGCTAACCCCAAGAAATATGCGAAGGACCTCCCAGGCCCTCTCCTTGCTCTTTTTCTTGTTTTTATTTATTCAAACGCAATCCAAGGGAAAGGATGAGCTGGAGTATCCTGTAAAGATATTCTTAGATATTGACCCCCTTATATTCCTCTCCCTGCTCCTTTCATCCCACCATGTGGAAAAGGGGCTCCTTCTCTCAGGTATAACCATTGGGCTCACCATAATCTTCGGGAGGTTTTTTTGCGGCTGGGTCTGCCCCTTGGGGACATTGAATCATCTGGTGGGGAGGCTAAAAAAACGGCCTGAGACCACAAAGGAAGATCTTAATCTTTACAGGCTCAAGTACTATATCCTGTTTTTATTGCTGGTGAGTAGCCTATTTACCTTACAGATAACTGGGATAATGGACCCCATCTCCCTTCTCTTCAGGTCCTTCACCTTTTCTGTCTATCCCCTATTGAGTCTTTCCATGGATTCATTCTTTGATCTGATTTTTTCCTTAGAGATCAAAGGAGTAAACCATGCCCTGGAAAAGGCCCAATCCTGGCTAAAACCAGGAATATTTCCCCTATACAGGCCCTATTATTATCAAGGCCTCCTATTTGCACTGATCTTTTTTCTGATCCTGTCCCTTAACCTTGTGAGGAGGAGGTTCTGGTGTAGGTACCTATGCCCCCTTGGTGCCTTACTTGGTCTTCTATCAAGATACTCCATCTGGAATAGGGTCCAGGGGGAAGGATGTAACCAATGTGCAAGATGCTTAAAGGGTTGTGAAGGAGGTGCGATTAAGGGGCTTGAAGAGGGGGACACTAAATGGGAGAGATCCGAATGTTTATTGTGCCTGAACTGCTCTGAAGATTGCCCAAAAGGTCTTGTGAGTTTTAGAGGGCCCTATGCACCTTCTAGCCCTGATCTAAAGAAAAGGAAGATCCTCACATGGGCTCTATCAGGCGCACTATTAGTTCCTTTAATGAGAATAACACCTTTGAGCAGGCCTAATTACCAGAGCCCCTTCCTGATTAGGCCGCCAGGGGCCTTAGAGGAGAGGGAATTTTTAAAACGCTGTATTAGGTGTGGAGAGTGTATGAAGGTGTGTATCACCAATGGGCTTCAGCCATCCCTCTTGGAAGGCGGGGCAGAGGCGATATGGACTCCTATCCTAGTTCCAAAGGTAGGCTACTGCGAATATAATTGCACATTGTGTGGGCAAGTGTGTCCAACAGGTGCTATAAAAAGCCTTAGCCGAGAAGAAAAGGCAAAAATAAAGATTGGGATGGCCAAAATAGATAAGGCCAGGTGCATACCCTATGCCTACGGCATACCCTGCATTGTGTGTGAAGAGGTGTGTCCACTTCCCAAAAAAGCAGTTTGGTTTGAAGAGGCAATTATGCTAACAAGGGATAATATAGAGGTGAAGGTAAAACAGCCAAGGGTTGACCATGAATTATGCATAGGATGTGGCATCTGCGAGACAAAATGCCCGGTGAGGGACCTGCCTGCTATTTATGTAACAAGTATAGGGGAGTCAAGATCAAAGGAAGGCTTCATACTTTAGAAGACAATTAGTTGGAGGCCTATTTGCACTTTATTATTGCCATATTTAATGCAGTTAAACAGGTAGTCAATAAATTAAAGTTTGGACGAAAAAGGAAAAAACAAGATGACACTCTACTTATCCAGGTGGTTAAAAGACTCTTTTATCCTTTTACTCTCTTGATAATTATTCTTTTTGGTGGCTCACTTGGATATTACTTCATAGGGCTTAATCTTGGCAAGAAATGGGAGTTTTTAGATTGCCTTTTAATGACAAGCATTACCTTAACGACAGTCGGATATGGTGACATATTTAATGCAATGGATTCGCCTTTGTATAAAATATATACAATTATAATAATGTGGACAGGTATGGGAATAGCTCTCTATGCTGTATCAACAATAACAGCATTCGTTGTGGAAGAACAGCTAGGCCATTATTTTAGGGAGAGGAAAATGAAGAAAAGAATTGATGAGTTGAAAAATCATTATATCATATGTGGTGGCGGCAATATGGGAATTCATGTTATCGATGAAATGGTAAAGACATCAAGCGAGTTTATAGTGATTGAGCAATCTGAAGAAAGGTTGAAGAGACTAAAAGAAGAGTTTGGTGATATCTTATATTTAAAAGCAGATGCAACGAATGAACATACCTTAAAAACAGCAAGAATAGATCAGGCAAAGGGGTTAATTGCAACTCTTGGAAGTGATAGTTTGAACATGCTCCTTGTGGTCACGGCAAAATACCTGAACAGGAACCTGAGGGTGGTTACCAGGTGCATTGATCATCACCTGGCAGATAAGTTTAGACTATCTGGGGCAGATAGCGTGGTTTCTGCCAATTTGATAGGTGGGCTGAGACTTGCCTCTGAGATGTTGAGGCCTACAGTGGTAAGTTTTCTGGATAAGATGCTTAGGGCCCCTGATCCAACCACTAGATTTGAGGAGGTGACTTTGGGAGATGACAGTGACCTGGTGGGCAAGACCCTTGCCAGTGCCAGGATAGGGGAGAGGACAGGTCTTACGGTGGTTGCCATAAGGAGAAGGGAGGAAGAGCATTTTCATTACAATCCAAAGGGCGACACAGAACTGAGGCCAGGGGATGTGTTGGTGGTGATAGGTGGTGTAAAGCAGATACAGAACCTGAAAAGGATTGCTGAAGGTTATTGAGATTATGATTTTTTTACTTAGGGTGTTATCTCTTCTAAAACGCTAGATCCCAAAGCGTGAAGTATAGTGGGAGGTGATGATGGCTGATAGTGAATAGCAGATGGCTAAGAAATTAAGTAAAAGGGTTTAATGATTATTAATCCTTTAAGCACTAAAGTAACTTTCATGTCGTGGAACTCACAATTATGTCCTTGAGAGAAAGTGCATAAAGGTTTTTATATTTACATCCTCACACACTAGATAGGCAAATTCATTTATATTGACATGATGGATAACCTTAGCAGAAAGTGGCGAGTAGCACAATGGCACGGTGGTCCAATGATCGGCTATCATTTCGACGAACGGAGTGAGGAGAAATCTTATGACAGTGCAGGTTTCAAATTTTAAGTTCAAAGACTCTCCAAAAGTATCCTAACTGGGCTGGAGACTGCAGGATTTCTCGCTACGCTCGAAATGACAGATGGAGGCAGTGGAAATGACTGGAGTCGAGGAGGTAGAGGCGGGAATCCCAGGATGTATGACGGCGCTATGCTACCAGGAAGAATTGTCATTTCGACGAACGAAGTGAGGAGAAATCTTAGAACAGTGCAAGTTTCAAGTTAACAGACTCACTAAAAGTATCTTAACTCCAGCGGACACTACAGGATTTCTCGCTTCGCTCGAAATGACAAAGGGGGGTGAAATGACAGAGAGGGTCAATGACAGGGAGATGTTTAACTTACAAGGGCTTTCCTTGAAAGAAGATTAAAGCTACTGTATCTGCCCCACGAGAAAGTATTGTCATTTTGACGAACGAAGTGAGGATAAATCTTATGAGATGCTAGCATTTACATATTTACTCCCCTACTGAAATAACAAATCATAAGTGCCATCTCACCTTTAATTACAGGTCAAAAGTGCGCCTCATGTTATGTAACTATCCACATAAGCCAAATAGTTAAAAAGCAGGAGCGATTGACAAGATGCATAAAACACATGAAAAAGTCATTCGGGCAATCAATTATGAATCCATTATAATGCCGGATTAGAAAGTAATATTGATAACATTAACTAAAGACTTGACAAGCCCTAAGGGGAATATCGACATGACATGATAACCCAAAGAAAAATTGACATATAAAAAGACGAACGAGAAGCATAGAAAGAACCACCTGCCTATACCAAGCCAGGGGCTTTAGGTGAAAAGATCGGGCAGTTAACTGGCAAAAGTTATAATAGAATAAGCTCTATGTCTGCAGTCTATTACGATATATAAGTCTAGCAAAGATGACATGACTTGATATGCATTACTAGTGTAAAATTTGCCTTGACAAATGGAAGTGGTAAGGTAGTAACTGATTAGACAAGCCTTAAAAAGGGGGACAAAAAATGTACACCTTGATACCCCAAATGGAAAACCTACCCGCACCACCTGCATTACTTATAATTCTTGAACAGGCCTTTTTCCTCATACATATTCTATTGGTGAATATTGTTTTAGGGCTAAGCTTGTTAATGTTACACAAGTGGTTAAAGGTACCTAAAGGTGAGTATGATATAAATTTATTTAAACCAATTTCGAAAAAAATTCCTATCCTCTTTGCTTTTGCAATAAATATGGCTATACCTGCGCTACTATTTTTGCAAGTAGTCTTTGGCCACTTATTTTATACTAGTTCAATTTTGATTGCAACATTTTGGATTATGATAATTCCATTGCTGATAATAGCATACTATAGCTCATACTATTATTACAAGAAAATTGACATATCAAGTGTTAGAATTTCTATTATTGCCTTGATAATAGCTATATTTCTATACACTGGATTTATCCTTGTAAACAACCTATCATTGATGGAATTGCCTCAAAAGTGGCAAAGATATTTTGAAAACAAGGAAGGCACCATCTTATTATTTGATGAATTAAGTATGTACTTTAGGTTCCTACATTTTTTGGTTGCTTCTGTTGCCATTGGTGGGTTGTTTTATTCTGTTTATTTTCAATATAGTAAAGATCTTTCTCCCTTGGAAAAGAGTGAGAGAGTCGGATATGGCCTAAGGATATTTGGCTATGGGTCCATTATACAGGCCTTGGTGGGAGTAGCTTTCCTTTTGAGTTTACCTAAAAGTGTCATGTTGATGTTCCTGGGCACGAACTTGGTTGCCACAGGGGCCATGGCAATTGCTGTTATATTTGCGGTTTTATCGATAATTTATTCATTTAAGAAAAGGGTTGAGCTTACAGGTTTTTTTCTCATTCTTACCATGATTTTTATGACTATAAATAGATATCATTTAAGGCTATTTCAACTAGGAGATAATTTTAAGTTTTCAGAACTTAAAATTATTCCACAATGGGATGTGTTTTTTGTATTCTTGAGTATTTTAATAGTAGGTCTTTTCACAGTGGGCTATATGCTTAAACTTGGATTTGGTAGGGCAAAAGGAGGGTAGGGTGAACTATCCTGTATGGGAATTATATTTCATTGGTACTAATACATTAATAGCTGTTATAGCTATCGTTCATGTATTTATAGCCCATTTTGCCGTTGGTGGCGGGATTTTTCTTTGGCTTACTGATTTAAAAAGTGTAAGAGAAAGGAATACTCTCTTAAAAGAATATGTAAAAAGACATGTGTGGTTTTTTTTACTTTTGACAATGGTTTTAGGAGGTGTAACAGGTGTTGGAATATGGTTCATAATTGCCTTATCCAGTCCTTGGGCAACTTCTGTGCTAATCCATAGTTTTGTGTTTGGCTGGGCTATTGAATGGGTATTCTTTCTGGTTGAGATTGCAGCCCTTTTGATCTATTATTACAAATTTGATAGTCTATCTGACTCCAATCGCCTTAGAGTTGCATTTATATATGCTGCATCTGCATGGTTGAGCCTTTTTATCATAAACGGGATTATCACCTTTATGTTAACACCCGGCAAATGGCTTGAGACTCGGAATTTCTGGGATGGATTCTTTAACCCCACCCATGTGCCCAGTTTGATCTTTAGAACATCCATTGCCTGTATGTTCGCTGGCCTTTTTGGCCTGGTTACTGCTGTGTTTTTTAAGAATGGGGATATGAAGATGTACTTACTTCGATACTGTTCAAAGTGGCTGTTTTTCCCCTTGCCCATATTGGCCCTCTCAGGGGCTTGGTATTTTTATTCAGTGCCAGAAGGAGTAAAGATAACCACCTTTGTTTTTAACAGACAGGCAGGAGATACTGTGAAGATCTTTTTTGTTACATCTGTACTAATTTATATATTAGGGCTGTTGTTTATTGTAAGATTCCCATCATATATTCAAAAGGTATTGGTGTTTGTAATCCTCCTGATTGGCGGGACTTGGATTGGAGCATTTGAATTTATTAGGGAGTATTCTAGGCGACCTTATGTGATATATGGCCTTATGTATTCGCCAGGTATATTAGTTGAAAAAGAAAGTGAAATAAGCAAGAAAGGATTTCTAAAGCTAGTAAAATGGGCTAAGACAAAGGACATTACTGAAGAAAATAAAATAGATTCGGGCCAGGAGATATTCAATCTACAATGCTTAAGTTGTCATACAGTTGGTGGAATAAACAATAATATAATTGATAAGACAAAAGGACTTACATACTTTGGTTTGATAAGTCAACTCTTTGGTCAGTCCAAGGTTTTGAGCTATATGCCTAAATTTATGGGCTCAGAAAAGGAAATGGAGGCCCTGGCTGCATTTATAGCAAAAAAATTGCACAAAAAGGATGCTGTAATTCCATTCTTTGAATATGATGTTAAGAAAAAGAATGTGGAACCCTACAACTTTGATTCCGAAGGTGATGAATATGTACTCCTTGCCTGGAACACAATTGGTATGAAATGTGTTACAGATGGGGATAAGTGGTTTTCTTTTCTCTATCCTGGAAATAATTTTGAGGGGATTTTGATCAAAAGGGGAGAGGTGCCTGAGCTAATATCGGAGGATGTGGAGTTACGCTACAGGGTGGAGAAGGGCCATGAAAACCCATCAAATCATGTGGGGTTTTGGGATTTTGCCCTGGCACTGGTGGGTAAGAAGCTGGATAAAAACAAAGGATTGAAGGGCAAAGGATTGGAGGGGGTGTTTGAGTTCAATAAAGAAAAAGAGCTATTTGTGGCAGAGGCTATCCCAGTCCTCCCCTACAGAGATGATGGAGTTTACAACCCTTACCCTGTAGTGGAGGTGGAGGCCCTTAAAAAATCCACGGGTAAGGTGTTACAAAGGACCAAATTTATAGCACCCTCTTCCACTGAGATGAAGTGCTGGTACTGCCATGGAGGTACTTGGAGGTGGAAAGGTGTATCTGGTTTGGGTGATGAGACTGCCAGGAATATACTGGCGGTCCACGACAAAAACAGTGGAACCAGACTCTTAGATTATGCCTTGCAGGGGAAACCAATCCTTTGCCAAAGCTGCCATGAAGACCCTATAGTGGGTTCCAAGGGTATCAAAGGCCACAATAGCCTTTCTGCCTCAATGCATGGTTGGCATGCCAATTACATCCCCTTTAAAGACGAAAGGGCCTGTGCCCTTTGTCACCCTGATGATCCCAAGGGCAACACAAGGTGCAACAGGGACATACATGGAAGGGTTGGGATGAAATGCATAGACTGCCACGGTGGCCTGGATGACCATGCAACATCCCTTCTTTTGGGGGAAAAGGAGTCCAGGACCGCCAAGTTTTTGCTGAAGCACCTTACACCCAATACCATGATGGAAAAGATAAATCCCAGGAGGCCCTGGGTAAATGAACCAGACTGCCTGATCTGTCACAGAGATTATGAAAGGCCCAAAAAAGAGGCTTCAGCCTTTAATCAATGGACTAAGGAGGCATCGGCCCTATTTAGGAACAGGAAGGATGAGACAGGCAAGTTACCCTGCGTCTCCTGCCATGGCCCTCCCCATTCGGTCTATCCCAATTTCAATGACTATGGTTTGAGCCTTGATAACTTACAGCCTTTACAATATCAGGGCTCCCTCTTACCCCTGGGGAGCCAATCCAGGTGTGTTGTATGCCACAAGGTGGAGATGGATGGTGATGCCCACCACCCAAACATGGTGAGGGAGTTTAGAAATAAAGGGTTGCTAGACTCAGGGCACTAAAATTGCTCAGGTGACATGGCAGGATTGGCCATAGCCCGCTTTTGATCTAATGTGTTGCCCTTATTCCGTTTAGGATGTAATCACAGATGGCCTTGGCTGCCTTTGGTGGTGACTCTGGTTTCCCCAAGAGGAGCCACCTCACTGTGACATGCTCTATGCTGCCTAGAATTATGGATCTTACCACAAAAGGATCTATATCCTTTCTTAGTTCCCCTGAGTCTATACCTTCCTTGATTACTTCCAGGATCAGCCTTGTGAGCTGCCTTACATCCTCGTATGCCTGGGTCTCCAAAAACCTCTTGTTTGGTTTTAGTATGAGCATGGCAATAGCGGCATAGTCGGGGTTTCTCTCATAGAAATTGAGAAAGGCATAGATAATGGCATATATCTTGTTTTTGGTATCCTGGATATGCTCCAGGATATTTTTCATGTGGCTCAAGGCATCCTTTGCTGTCTCCCCAGGGATGGAGAATAGGATGTCCTCCTTTGACGAAAAATACTCGTATATTGTGGCTTCAGATATGCCTGCTTCCTTGGCTACATCAGCTATGGTGGAATCATGGAATCCCTTTTGGGCAAATACTTTTTCAGCTGCCTTGATGATCTGAGACCTCCTGGCACCTGCCCTTGTCAATGCACTCATATCTCACCCCTTTTTAACTCCTGGATTTTAGAGCCTCTCTAAACTTTTCCAACATTTTTCTGGGTGTCACTGTATGTCTTGTAAAAAATGGGGCCTCTTTTTCTATACCAAAAAGGTACTTGGATATATTTTTAAGCCCCTCCAAGTCGTATCTGGACATCATGGTAATTGTCTCCATTTGTGGGGAGCCTCCACCATGGAGCCCTGCCACCTGTACCACGCAGGCAAGGTCTGATACTATGAGGTTCTCTATACCCCTGAAACACCTATGCACAGTTTCAGGGGAAACCTTGGGATTCCTCTTCATATATTTCATGGCAAGGCTACCCACTTCAGAGGAGTAGAAGGACTCTTCAAAGGGGAGGGTGGCAATTAGGCCCCCTGATAGATCCGCCAAGATTCTGAACTCGTTATAGATCTCTTCCCCTGCCAGCCTTCTTCCTGCATTTGTGAGGATCTCATCGGGAACAAAGGTGCCTGATGGAGACCTTTCTCCTCTATAGGCACTGGCCTGCCCTGCTGCAAAGACCAGCTCTGCTGTTCCTATTAGGTGAGATATCTTCTCTTTCACATGGGGCTCATTTTCAATTCCGTTACACTCAGCAACTAATGCCGCTGCACTGGCAAAGATCTCACTTATGGCTGGTTTGCACCCTGTGTATGTATGCCTGTGAAAGTGGGCAAACAAAAGGGCCAGGAATCCTGCGTAAGGCGTTTGTCTTGGGTCCTCAAGACCATTTAGAAATACCCTCTCATAAGGGACGAAGACATCATCAAAGATGATGAAGGCCTCGCCATCGCCAATCTCTGCAATAGGGGCAAGGAGCCTTGTCCTTTTATGATGATATGCTGGACGGACAAGGATCTTTACACCGTGGGCATCCGCAGGTAAGGCAAAGGACACAGCATAGGCATTGTCTTTAGGACTCATAAACCTTGTGGGGACAACTATTATTTCATCGGCATAGGGGGTATTTGTTATATTTATCTTTGCACCCCTAACTACTATGCCCCCTGGTTTTATCTCCACGATCCTCAAATAGAGATCGGGATCCTCTTGTTCATGGGGCCTTTTCAGCCTATGTCCCTTGGCATCAGTCTGGGCACAACTGGCAACCAGATCATTTTCCTGAAAATACTTGAGGTATTGGATGAACCTTTTGTAATAATCTGTGCCTAAGGCCTCATCCATTTCATAAGTGATGACCGAGAGGGCGTTTAAGGCATCTATGCCCATGCAGCGCTGAATACAGCCCCCTGTCCGATGGCACAGCAGCCTTGTCATCTGCTGTTTATTAAGGAGGTCCTCTATGCTCTGATTGATGTGGCAAAACCTGTTGATTACCTTGCCTGTTATGTGAGAGGTGGCTGTACAAAGGTCCTTGTATTCGGGCAACCTTGCACACTCAAAGGTGTCCTTGATCACCCTGATGCCACCTTCTAAACATGGATGGTCCCTTTTGATAAGCTCTGCCCCCATATACAAATTTGGCCTCATTTCTTTTAATTTTCCCACATATTCATCAAAACTCCTCATTTTCCCTCCCTCCAAAGGAGATTTTTGGAAAGCCCTTTGGCAAAGAATTTATATACAAGTATTAATGTCAAAATAAGCCGCAATAGCAAAACTGTATTCATATATGGGCTCATTGTACAAAAGTTAACAAGCAAATGGCAAGGAAATTTTAGTGTAAGTTGGAAATAGGATAAAAAGTTCTTGACTTGATAAAATGTAGCATATAGAAGAGACAGAAAATCAAGGGTCTTTTAGTGGATATGGCCTCGGGTACTTTCCAGTTCATGCCATGGAGTTCTTGGGTTTTGGGTCCAGAAATATATTCATGGGAGCTTTTTGGGCCAGGTCCATGGATATTTCCACGAATCCTTTTGTCCAGGTGTGATAGCGTTTTAGCATGGGTTCCTGTTGGAGGAACACTTAGCCATAAACCAACCAAAAAGGGAAAGGAGGTTTAGGCATGGTTAGGAAAGGGGTCTTTTGGGTGTTTGTCTGTGTGTCCTTTGTGGTTTTTTGCCTTGGGATGGATGCCTTGGCCAAGGACACCATAAAGGTGGGGATCATTGGACCAATGCAGTTTGTCCAGGGCAAGGGCCACTGGAACGGGGCTACCATGGCTCAGGAACAGCTCAATTCAAAGGGTGGCATAAAGGTGGGGGACAAGATGCTAAAGATAGAGTTGGTTAAGGCCGACTCCAATGAATTTATAAGTGTCCCTGACGCCACCAATGCCATGGAACTTCTCCTCACCAGGGACAAAGTGGATTTTGTGATAGGTGGCTTTAGGACAGAGGCAGTTCTTGCCATGCAGGACATTGTGGCAGAACGTAAAAAACTCTTTTTCGGGTGTGGGGCTGCCCATCCAGAGCTATGTACCAGGGTTGCACAGAATTACGACAAGTACAAATACTTCTTCAGAGTCACCCCTTTTAATTCCACCTTCTTGGCCAGGACCTCCTTTATCCAGGCAGGGATGGTAGGTGCCATGTTAAAACAGGCCCTGGGGCTTGAAAAGGTAAAGGTGGCTGTAGTGGCGGAAAAGGCCATGTGGGCTGATCCAATGGTGGAGGCAGCCAGTAAGGTATTTGGAGACATGGGTATGGAGGTGGTAGGTGCATGGAGGCCATCTCCAGTGGCCGTTGATGTAACTGCAGAACTTTCAGCTATACAGAGGGCTGGTGCCCATATGATCTTTACGGTATTTTCCTCTTCAGTGGGGATCCCCTTTGCCAGGCAGGCAGGCGAACTAAAGATACCTGCTGCAGTGGTGGGAATAAATGTGGAGGCCCAGAAACAGGAGTTTTGGCAGGCAACCCAGGGCAAGGGGAACTTTGTCATGACCCTTACCACCTATGTGCAGGGCGTAGAGGTGAATGACCTCACTGCACCCTTTGTGGAGACCTATGCCAAGAAATTCGGAGAGGCCCCCACATACACGGCGGATACTTATACAACCTTAGTTCACATCCTTAAGCCTGCCATTGAGGCAGTGGGTAGCCTGGATCCTGAGAAACTGATCCCTTATATTGAGAAGACCGAATTCCCCACCCCTTCGGGAAAGATAGCCTATACAGTGGATGACAAGGGCAGGCAGACCCACGATGTGAGGTGGGGTCCAGGGTATGTTACCAGCCTGGGTGCCCAGTGGCAGGATGGGAAATTAGTGGGGGAATGGCCTTACAAGTGGAAGCCAACACCCGAGTCCCCTGAAATAACCTACAAAGGGATTGTGCCATACAAGATTCCGCCTTGGGTGGTGGAGCATTACAAGAAATAGTTTGTGCCCCCACCCTTGGGGTGGGGGATAAAGGGGCAGACCTAAATGTTCCAAGATATAATCATAACAGCCATTATCAACGGGAGTGTATATGCACTCCTGGCAATAGGCTTCTCGTTGATATTTGGTGTAGCCAGGATTGTAAATATATCCCACACGGCATTCTTCATGGTGGCAGCCTATGGTATCTTCTTGGGCACTGAGAAGATGGGTATGGGGGCCATAAGCAGCATGGTTATTACAGTGGCTCTTGTGACCCTAGTTGGGATTCTGGCCTACAGGTTTATCATAGCACCTATAAGGGAGCACGAGGCAGCTGTTCTCATTGGAACAATAGCCCTTGCCATAGGCCTCCAGGAAATAATGCTACTTGCCTTTGGTGGATCCTTTGTATCAGTACCTCCCATTATAGAGGGCTTTTTTTTGCTCTTGGGAGCCAAGGTCTTTTATCAGCAGTTACTAACACTGATGGTTGTCTTTGCCATTTTGCTGGGGCTTTGGGTACTCCTTAAAAGGACAAGGCTTGGGATTGCAATAAGGAGCATAGCCCAGGATAGGGAGGTGGCCAATCTGATGGGTATAAACGAAGCCAGAGTTGCCATGATCACTATGGGTATATCTGTGGCCCTGGCAGCCATTGGTGGTGCCATAATTGTACCTCTAACAACCCTTCATCCCTTCATGTGGGTACACCCCCTTATCATGATGATGGCAGTGGTGGTCTTGGGAGGCCTGGGTAGCCTTAAGGGCAGTTTTATAGGTGCCTTTATCCTGGGGTTTGCAGAGTCTCTGGTGGTATTCTTGATCCCAAAAGGTGCCTACTTAAAGAATGCCGTGGCACTCTCTGTTATGATTTTGATCTTGCTCATTAGGCCAGAAGGACTATTTGGTGTATCCTTTGAGGAGGAAAGGTGATGGGACTCCTCCGTTACTATGTCAGGAAGGCCCTTGTGGTATTGAGGCATGAGGTGCTGGTGCTCCCAAGCAGGATACTGGTGGGGCTTTTTTTTATAGGCCTTTTGGTCCTGCCCCTCATTGGCAAGGACCTATATGTGATGAGGATAATAATTTTAACCAGCCTCTTTGCCATTCTGGCAGCAAGTTGGGATCTACTTTCAGGCTACACCGGCCAGATAAACTTCGGCCACGCACTCTTCTTTGGAGTAGGTGCTTATACAGCGGCTCTTTTGAACCTGCATCTGCATTTGCCACCAATAATAACGGTACCAATTTCTGCAATAGCCTCAGTGCTGGTAGGGCTTATTGTGGGAATACCATGCCTGAGGCTGAAAGGTACATATCTTGCCCTTGCAACCCTTGCATTTCCTGTAATCCTTATGGGGATTGTGTTTGCAGTTCCCAGCATAACTGGAGGAGAACTAGGGCTGTCCGGCCTGAGCCCTTTGACCAGGTCAAGGATGCTGGACTACTACCTGGTGGTGTGCCTTATGCTCTGTTTTGTGACCATCATGTGGAAGATCAGTGATTCCAAGATCGGGGTGATCCTTCATGCCATCAGGGAGGATGAACTGGCAGCAAAGGCCTCAGGTATAAATGTGACCAAATACAAACTCTTTGCCTTTTCCATAAGTGGGCTTTTTGCAGGGCTTTCAGGGGGGCTCTATGCCCATTTCATGAGGATTGCAGGCCCATCCACCTTAGAGGTCTCCCTGTCTTTTTCAGTGGTTATATGGTCTATATTTGGGGGAATTGTGAGTATATATGGGCCTGTGGGTGGTGTCTTTGTCCTTTTTCCCTTGATGGAATTTTTTAGGTTTTGGCCAGAATATAGAACACTCCTCTTTGCCATGGTTGTTCTCATTATATTGCTTTATATGCCTGAGGGACTTTTTCCCTGGCTAAGGGACAAGTTTGAGGTGGAGTGCCCCAGGTGCAAGAAGAGGAATTTCCTGACAAGGGCAGAGTGTAGGGTTTGCATGGCCCCCCTGAGATTGGAAGCTATTAAAAGATCAGAGGTGAGGTAATGGGAGAAAGAGAGTTTTACCTTTCTAAGCCGTGGTTGAAGTTTTATCCACCCAATGTACCTGAAGAGGTAAAGATACCTGATATAACCGTGCCCAGGCTCTTCCAAGGTATCGTGGATAAGTATGGAAGGAAAAATGCCATTGTGTTTTACGGCACCAAGATTACCTTTTCCGAACTTGGGGATGCAGTAAACAGGCTTGCCAATGCCTTTAAAGAATTGGGTGTGGGGCCTGGGGATACGGTGGCATTGTATCTCCTCAATTCACCCCAGTATGTGATGGCCTATTTTGCAACCCTTGCCATTGGTGCAAAGGTGACCCCCATAAGCCCTGTTTATACTAGCAAAGAGGTAAAGCACCAGTTGGAGGATAGCGAGGCCAAGATCGCCCTGTGTGAAGGGATCCTTTATGAGAATATAAAGAAATCAGGCGTTCCCCTAAAGCATATTATTTTAACTGACCTGGGAGATTATCTGCCTCCCCTAAAAAGGATCTTCGGGCAAAAGGCCCTGGCAAAGGCCTACCAGGGCATGGAGGTGCCTTCGGCTGATGAGATAAAGAGGGAAGGTCTTATCCCCTTTAAGGACCTGTTAAAGAAGTATCCCGCCACACCGTTGAAGATGGATATAGACCCAGAGTCTTTGGCTGCACTCCCTTATACAGGAGGTACCACCGGGCTCCCAAAGGCTGCCATGCTAACCCACAAAAACCTGGTGGCCCTTCAGGCGATGGTGAATGGCTTTTTCCCCATATTTGAAGAGGGAAAAGAGGTTACCATTGCCTTTTTACCTTTTTATCACATATATGGCCAGGCAGTTGTGATGCTCTGCAACATGGTGTTGGGTAACTGCCTTGTCCTTTTCACTACCCCTGATCCTGATGAGATCCTGCCTGCGATAGAAAAATACCAGGCTTCCACCTTCTATGGTGTCCCCACCTTGTATGAGTATCTAAAGGAGCATGAAAAGACACCCAGGGTGAACTGGAAGAGGCTCAAGCTGATAATCTGTGGGGCAGATACACTCCATGAGTCCACAATAAACGACTGGGAGAAGAAGACAGGTTCGAAGATAATAGAAGGCTACGGCATGACTGAGACCACTGCCACCAGCCATGTGAATCCATATACAAGGCCAAAGAAAGGGGCATTTGGGGTACCCATCTGTAATGTGTGTGCCGCTATAATAGACCCCGATGGCACAGATTTCCTCCCAGTAAACGAGGTGGGAGAGCTTGTGATAACAGGGCCAAATGTAATGAAGGGCTATTGGAAGAGGGAAAAGGAGACGCAAGAAACCCTCATTGAACTGGAGGGCAGGACCTGGATCAGGACAGGGGACCTAGTAAGGATGGATGAAGAGGGTTATTTCCACTTTTTTGATAGAAAGAGAGACCTGATAAAATATAAGGGATATTCAGTATTCGCAAGGCATGTGGAAGAAGTGCTATACATGCACCCCATGGTAAAGGCAGCAGGGGTGGTGGGAGTACCTGATCCAACAGTGGGTCAGATAATAAAGGCCTATGTAGTCCTTCAAAGCGAGGCCAGGGGGAAGATCTCTGAGGAGGAGATCATAGAGTTCTGCAAGCAACACCTTGCCCATTATAAGGTGCCCAAGATCGTGGAATTCCGAGGTGAATTACCCAAGACTGATGTGGGAAAGGTTTCCAGGAGGGAGTTGAGGGAAGAGGCTGAAGGGGTTTGATATGGCAGAGGCCTTTCTGGATATAAAGGGTTTGAGCAAGTCCTTTGGGGGCCTACGGGCAATAAATGATGTGACCTTCAGTATCCATCGCCATGAGATGGTAGGACTGATTGGTCCCAATGGGGCAGGGAAGAGCACACTTATCAGGCTCATCATGGGCATCTTAAGGCCAGATGAAGGGGAGATCAAGTTCAGGGGCATTGATCTCATAGGCAAAAAGACATGGGATATTGTGAACATGGGTATTGCTTGCACCTTTCAAAACATGAGGCCCTTTAGAAGGCTCCCCATAATAGCCAATGTCATGGTATCTTGCCTATCTCCCAGGGGGATGAAAAAGGGAGAGTGGGTAAAGAAGGTGGAAGCCAGGGCAATGGATGCATTGGAGTTTGCAGGTATATCAGATATGGCCCTGGAAAAGGCCGCCACCCTTTCACAAGGGGACCTAAAGAGGCTTGAAGTGGCCAGGGCAATAGCCACCGAGCCTGAGTTATTACTTCTGGACGAACCCTTTGGGGGCCTGAGCCCAGCTGAAACAGAGCTCATGGCCAAATCCATCAAGAGACTCCATCAAGGTGGCAGGTTTGGAAGGCTACACAGTGAAGGCCCTGCCATGATCATTGTGGAGCACAAGTTACATCACCTGATGAAGATCGTGGACCGAATAATTGTGCTAAACTATGGCACCATAATAGCCGATGGGAGGCCAGAAGAGGTGGTAAAGGATGAGCAGGTAATAAAGGCCTATCTGGGTGAGGGAGGTCTCTAAGTGCTGCTCCAGGTGAATCATCTCACTGTCTGCTATGATAAGGCCATGCTGTTGAATGATGTGAGCATAACGGTGGATGTGGGAGAACTAGTTAGTCTAGTTGGTCCCAATGGTGCAGGCAAGTCCACCTTACTTAGGGCCATCAGCGGGCTGGTGGCATGGGAAAGGGAGATTCAGAAGAGGTCTGCAAGGGGAGAGATCTTAATTGAAGGGGAGATTATATTTGATGGAGAAAGGATTGATAGGATCCCTGCCCATGAAATCGTAAAGAGGGGTCTTGTACACTGCCCAGAGAGAAGGAGGCCCTTTAAGGAATTGACCGTTCTTGAAAACTTACTGGCCGGGGCCTATCTCATAAAAGACAAAAGGCAGATAGACCAGGGTCTAAAGAGGGTATATGAGCTATTTCCAAGACTCAAGGAGAGGGATAACCAGATATCAGGTACCCTTTCTGGTGGGGAGCAACAGATGCTTGCCCTTGCCAGGGCCCTTATGTCCAGCCCAAAACTCCTTTGTATTGATGAGCCTTCCACTGGCCTTGCCCCCATTGTAAGGACATTGGTCTTTGAGACCATAAAACAGATACATGCCTCAGGTATTACGGTGTTGCTGGTGGAGCAGGAGGTGAGGTCTGTGTTTATGATCTCCACAAGAAATTATGTGCTGTCTTCAGGAAGGATAATAGCTCAGGGGAGCTCAGAAGAGATCTTACAGGACGAGTTATTGAGAAAGACCTATTTAGGCCTTTGATCACAGATGATACACTTCGTAAGTGGAACAAGGTCACCCACCAGAATTATCTGAACTGCGGTGTAAACTACAAGATTTCTCGCTGCGCTGGAAACGGCGGATTTCTCGCTGCGCTGGAAATGACAAGAGAACGCTGGAAATGACAGGAGGAGCTGGAAATGACAGGAGCTGGCTCTGAATGACGGGGGGTCGAAATGACAGGCCGGTGACTCTGGATGACAAAGATTTCTCCCTATACTATTCTTTCACTTCGTAAGTGTAACACTTCGTAAGTGTAAAATCATAGGCAGGCATTGCCTGGATTTGGCCGAGCCATCTCTGGCAGTGATAGTAAAAACCATGGACTAAGCTCCAGCACAGATTGTTATTTCGACGAACGAAGTGTGGAGAAATCTTAGAGTAGTGGAGGTTTCAAGTTTAAAGGCCCAGGGAGGAGATTCTTCCTTAACTAAAAACTACAAGATTTCTCGCTGCGCTGGAAATGACAGGCGTGCTACATGAAATGTTAGAGCCGTTGCCAAAAAACAGAAAAGTCATCACTACAAGTGACAGCAAAGGCAATGAAGCCTGGCTCCAATAACGGGCTGTCATTTCGACGAACGAAGTGAGGAGAAATCTTGTCTATACTATTCTCTTGTGGAATTGGTTGTCTGATAATACTGGGCTTGGGTGCACCTTTGGGGTTTTTTTAAGATTCTGGTCTTCAATCACAGATTTTACACAGTCTTTAAATCTTTATCAGGCCAGAAGGGGTGATGGTGCACAGACAAAAGTAAAGGTGCTTTTTATCAAAGAATCTTGATTTTTTAAAGAGAATATTTTAGAAGGTTTTTAGCAATTAATACACGAAATCTAAATCTAAATTTAAAGGAGGTTATCATGGTTTCTGAAAAATTTGCTTTAGAGCCAAATAATTTATTATTTGTAATTATAGATATGCAAGAGAAACTAGCAAATAGCATGAAAAAAGATGTGCTACATAATGTTATTAGAAATATTATCAAGTTAACAAATCTTTGCAAAATATATTCAATTCCCATTATAATTACTGAACAAAACCCCCTTGGCCTTGGCAAAACTTTGGATGAGATAAAGATATTACTTGATGAAGAACCTGTTGAAAAGATGGCCTTTAGTTGTGTGCAAGAAGAAAAATTTTTAACAAAGCTTAACTCCTATAATAGAAAAAAGGTAATACTTGCAGGAATGGAGGCACATGTTTGTGTTTGGCAGACAGCCCTTGATCTATTGAGTAAGGACTATTTTGTCTATGTATTACAAGATGCTGTATGTAGCCGAAGAAAAGAAGATTGGAAGGCAGGCCTTGATCTTATTAAAGATGCAGGAGGTATTGTTAGCTCCAGTGAAATTGTTATTTTCCAGGTACTCAAGATGGCAGGTACGCCAGAGTTTAAAAAGATGCTCCCGTATTTGAAGTAGTGTTGTGGAACTCTAAAATTGTAAGAGGTCATATGCTACCAAGGTGATAAATGGTGGCTTTCAGGAAAGCCCTGGTTCTGGCAGTGGGTTTGTGGCCTTTATTTGATTTTTTTGGTACTCCATTGCCTTAAGAAGAAACCTTTTTGCCCCAACTGCCCCAGGGCAGGGGTTGGTGGCTCGTCTGGTTTTTTGTCTTTTCATGCATCTTAGAATTTATCTCTATTTTTGAAGGGGGCTATACCTTTATAGCTTAATCCCTGATGGTGTATCCCATCATTATCCTCTGCCATGAGGTCATGAGTTATATCCTTGACTTACAGTATAACTTACAGTATTCTATGGGCAAGGAGGAAGTCATGAAACTCACTGAAAAGCAGCAGAGGTTCTTGGAGTTTTTGGTGGAGTATATCCAGCAATGGGGTGTATCCCCTACCTTTGATGAGATCTGCAGGAGGTTTGGGTTTAGGTCCTATAACACTGTTACCGCATATTTGTCTGCCCTGGAGAAAAAGGGCTACATCATGAGGCCTGGAAAAAAGAATCAAAAAAGGTCCATAGAGGTCATTCTCAGGCCAAGGCATGGGGGGCAGGTTGTGCCTCTTTTGGGAAAGGTAGCTGCAGGCAGGCCTATAGAGGCCATAGAGGTAAAGGAGTCCATAGAGGTGCCTTCATCTATGTTAGGTAGTGGAGAATACTTTGTATTAAGGGTGGAGGGCTCCTCCATGATAGAGGACGGGATCATGGATGGTGATTATATCGTGGTGAGAAGGCAGCCTTTGGCTGAAAATGGTGAGACAGTGGTTGCCTTGATTGACAATCAGGCCACGTTAAAGAGGTATTACAGGTTTGAAGATAGGGTGGAACTCAGGCCTGCAAACAGGGATATGCCACCCATAGTAATCTCCCAGGGTGATATAAGGATAGAGGGCAAGGTGGTGGGGGTCATAAGGTATTACAGGTAGGGGGAAGTTATGGAAAGAAAGGTGCTCCACATCCATATCCCTTGTTTCCAAATATCCCTTGAAAGGCTAAAAGACAATTCCCTCAGGTATAGACCAGTGGCAGTGGTAAGTAGTCCTTCTGATAGGGGGATCGTGATCTCTCCCTCTCCTGAGGCAAGGGCAGAGGGGGTTTTTAAAGGCATGAGGTGTGGAGAGGCAAAGAGGCTCTGTCCCGGGCTCATTTACAGGTTACCTGATCCTTCCCTTGTGGAAGGTGGTATGATGGCCATAGGCCTCATAGCCAAGAGGTACACCCCCTTGTGGGAGCTTGAGAGGCCTGGCCATCTTTATCTGGACCTGGGAGGCACTGAGAGGCTTTGGGGAAAGGCCCAGGATACAGGGGTTAGGATAATAAAGGAGATCAAGGGAGAAATAGGGCCTTGTGCTTGTTCTGGACTTGGGTCCAACAAGCTTGTGGGTCAGGTGGCCTCCTTTAAGTGTCCCCCTATGGAGGTAAGGGAGGTGAAGTGTGGGGAAGAGTCATCCTTTATGGCTCCCATGGAGATAGATGTGATCCCTGCCCTGTCCCATAAAGAAAGGGCATTTATAAAGAAGGACCTGGGTATAGAAAGGGTCTTTGAATTGGTGGAACTGGGGCCATCATATCTCTCCATGATATTGGGTAAAAAGGCACACCTTGTATATGAGCAGGCCAGAGGCATTGATCATACCCCTGTATATCCCTTTGACAGAGGTCCCTTGGTAGAAGAGGCCATTGTATTGCCTGAGGAGACAAATGAAGACAGGGTATTGTTAGCTCATCTGTTTTCTCTATTGGAGAGGTGCATGGAATCTGCCCAAGAAAAAGAGCTTGGCCCTAAATCAGGGGGTTTTTTTATAAGGTTTAGGGACCATTCCACCATTGTAAGGAATTTCAAAGTAAATCACCCAGTCCCACTTCTCCTCTTCCGTTTCATAGAGCCCCTATTTTTACAATCTTTAAATAGAAGGATAGGGGTAAAAGAGCTCAGGTTATGGCTACGATGTGTCTGTTCTTATTATAAAAGTAAACCAGTATTTGAGCTCCTCTCAGGCCAATCCCTTCGCCTAACCCGATTAAGCTCAGCTATTAGGGAGATTAGAGGCCGATACGGAAGAGGGATAATCCACTATGGCCTTGCCATTTCCAGGGCATAGCATGGGGTAGTTTTATGGGATTTGTTCACCTCCATGTCCATTCCCATTATTCCAAAGGCTTTGGAATCCCCACTGTGGAGGAGATTGTAAAAAGGGCAAAGGAATTAAACATGGAAAAGGTGGCCCTTACAGACATCAATGGTATATACGGACTATTTGATCTCTTGCACTGGGCAGAGGAGTATTCTGTAGAGCCCATCCTGGGCAGTGAATTGATACAGGGCTCAATCAGGGCCCTTTGCCTTGTGATGGATGAGAGGGGCTATCAGAACCTCTGCCACATCATCTCAGACCTCCACTGCCACAAAGACCTTGACCTGATATCTTCCCTCAAGGAAAGGGGAGAGGGGCTAATCATAATATCCCATATACCTGAGCTACTCTTGCCCCTTAAGGAGCTCTATCCCTCCCAGATATTCTATGAGCTCTCCTTAGGGCACAATCCCCTTAGCCACTACGGCCAGGCGAAGGAACTAGGCATAAGGCCTCTGGCCACTGCCAGAGTATGCATGTTATGGCCTGAGTCCATGGAACTCCACAGGGTCTTAAGGGCAGTGGCCTTAAATAAGAAGCTCTCCAGATTGTTACCCCATGAAGTGGCAGGGCCAAGGGATTATATGGCCACAGAAGAGGAGATGAAAGGGGCCTTTGCCTTTGCCCCAGAGGCCTTGGAAACCACCTTAGAGGTGGCTGACATGTGCAAAAAATCTTGGAAATTTCAGACCATATTCCCTTTATTTAAAGAACTCTCAAGAGATGAGGCCTTTGAGCTCCTCTACAAAAAGACCATCGAAGGTTGCCGCAAGAGATACGGCCAATTGACCCCAAAGATTATGGAAAGGATCCAATATGAGATGGAGATTATAAGGGAGAAAGGATATGCCCACTACTTCTTGTTAGTGGAGGAGATTGCCAAGGTCTCTTTTAGGACCTGTGGAAGGGGTAGTGCAGCGGCCTCCATTGTGTCCTATGCCCTGGGCCTAACCCATGTGGATCCCATAAGACACGGACTCATGTTTGAAAGGTTTTTAAATCCAGGCAGGATAGATCCCCCAGACATAGATCTGGACTTTGCATGGGATGAAAGGGATCTTGTGTTGGACTATGTATTTTCAAGGTATGGTAAGGATAAAGTAGGCCTGGTGGCAAACCACAACACCTTTGGCCCAAGGGCAGCCATTCGATCTGTAGCAAGGGTAATGGGGATACCTGAGGCTGAGATCTCGGATTTTACAAAAAGGGTAGGGCACTCCTGGGAGTTAGATGACCACCTTTTTTCCCATCCAAGGCTAAGGGATATAAAAAATAGGGAACTATGGGAAGAGGTGGTTAGGCTTGCGGCAAGGCTCCAGAACCATTTCTATCACCTCTCCACCCACTGTGGAGGGGTAGTGGTGGTGCCTGATGATATCCGTAATTATTGCCCTGTGGAGATATCCCAGAAGGGGTATCAGGTCCTTCAGTGGGAAAAGGACGGGGTGGAAGACTCAGGCCTTGTAAAGATAGACCTATTGGGAAATCGCACCATAGCCGTTATCAGAGACACTATAAAGATGTTGATAGCCCAAGGCCTTGTCCCAATAGGGCTTGATGAATATTACATGGCCCTGGACCCTATAAAGGACATTGATACAATCAAGATCTTCTACAATGCCAACACCATAGGGGTCTTTTATTTTGAAAGCCCGGCCACCCGTAGGGTCTTGACCCAGGTAAGATATGGGATCCCCTTTGAGGAATACCTGAATATGGATCATTTTCACATAAATGTGGTGGTAACCTCAATTATAAGGCCTGCCTCCAACAAAAGTATAAAAACATGGATTGAGAGGCTCCACGGAAAGGCCTGGGGCCCTCCCCATCCCCTCCTATATCCTGTGCTGGAAGAGACATTGGGGGTGATGGTCTTTCAGGAACAACTAAGCCAAGCAGCAATACATATGGCAGGGTTTAGCCACCACGAGGCAGATACCTTAAGAAAGGTGGTCACCAAAAAACACAAAGGAAAGTCCTTGAAGGATTTTTTCCAGAGGTTCAAAAGTGGTGCAATGGAAAGGGGAATAGATGAAGGGGTAATAGAAGAGGTCTGGGATATGATCATGGGTTTTGACGGATATAGCTTTTGTAAGGCCCACTCTGCCAGTTACACAATGCTGGCCTACAAATCAGCCTATCTAAAGGCCCACTACCCTGCCCAGTTTATGGCAGCAGTGATATCAAACCAGGGCGGGTATTATTCCACCTATGCATACCTCTCAGAGGCCAGGAGGATGGGAATAAGGATACTCTGCCCTGACATAAACAAAAGCCAGGTCCATTACACAGGGGGAAAGAACTGGATCAGGATGGGTCTCATGGCCATAAAAGGCCTGCCCACCAAGCTCCAGAAGAGGATTGTGACGGAGAGACAGGAAAGAGGACCTTATAAAACAATTGAAGAATTTATTATAAGGCTTGGAAAAAACATGATATTTGAAGATGTAAAGCTCCTTATTAAGGCAGGTTGTTTTGACTCAGTTGCCACCTCCAGAAAGGAGGCCATGTGGGAGGCGCTCAAGGTATGGAATGACAGAGGAAGGGCCTCTTCATTTTATACCCTCTCAGAGAATAGGGTATTTTATGGGAAGCAAGCCCCAGGCCCTTTGGAATTGGCAAAGGAGGAAGTGGAGGTATTTGGCTTTCCCATAAGTGCACACCCATTGGAGCTATATGGGATTGGGTCAGATCAAAAGAGGTTTGTAAAGGCCAGGGACTTAAAGGCCCATGTGGGTATGGAGGTTTCCATGGTGGGATGGTGGATTACCCATAAGTCGGTATATACAAGGAATGGGGAGCCAATGAAGTTTGTGACATTTGAGGACCAGACAGGCCTGTTTGAGGTGGTAGTGTTTCCAGATGTATACAAGAGATATTCCCACCTCCTCTTAGGTGCACCTTATCCTTATTTAATAAGGGGAAAGGTGGAGGAAGAAAAGGGAGCTATTGCCATTACCGCCTCCCACATACACATCATGAATAGGCAAAGGCCTATGGGATATGAGTCCAGGGAAACAGAGGCCTTCAATGTGAGGCATTTCCTCTGGGGATAATGGGCCTTGAAACACCACATTTCTATCCAGGTATAATTCCTTACAGTGGGCAGCTACACCCGTATCCATGAGGGGCAAACCAGTGGGGAGGTGCTTTCATTGTGTAATGCTAAAAAAGCAAGTACTTAAAGTGCTTTTCCAGACACCTATACTTGTCCCTTTGCTCTTTTAGCCAACTTATTATATTGAAATCTTAGCACCACTCCTAGTAAGATGAATTTTATTAAAGACACTTTACCCTCACACCAGTAGGAGTAAGGATTGAACCAGGAATTAAGGTCTCTATTAGAAGACCCAATCTTGACAGGGCATATCAAAGAAATACATCCAGGGGAGATAATCTTTTATGAGGGGGATGAAAGCCAGGACCTATTTGTGATGATTGAGGGAGAATTACAGGTATTCAGGGCAGGCAGACATGTACAAGATATAAATGCCCCTGGTGAGATATTTGGCGAGATGGCATATCTTTTGGGCCAAAAGCGCAGTGCCACTGTAAAGGCAAAGGCCCTGTCAAAGGTGCTAAAGATCCCTTCTGAAAAGATACCCCATGTGTTAAAGAACTATTCCTGGATTCCCTCCACCATTGCCTTGACCCTTGCAAAAAGGGTGGGGGCGACAACAGATGTAATGCTTGGCCTTGCAGAATTCTGTGACACCTTGCCCGAGGCAGTGGTCCTCACTGATCCACAGGCCAAGATACTCACCTTTAACAGGACAGCAGCCGAGCTGATAGGTCTCAATCCCATAAAGGACACAGGCAGAAGGTTCTTTGACCTCTGCAAAGAGGACAATGAATGCCTTATTTATCTAAATACTGCTTGCTATAATGGAAAGATAAGGGATGTGCCCCTTACGCTGGAAAATGAGGAAACTCCCAGGAACCTTGTGGCCAGTATTACCTGTATCAAAAATGCATTGGGAGAGGTAAAAAACTACCTATTTATCCTCAGGGATGTAACCAAGGAGGTCCAGAAGCAAAAGAGGATAAAGGCCCTTTTAAAGATCTTATTGGGAGTGGCAATTGTATCCTTGGCCTTGCTTCTGGGCCTTAGCTATTTTACTGGCTATCTTGGCAATGATGCCAGAGTTTCATCATTTGAGACGATGGATGTCATAGGTAGTTTAAAAGATGATGTAAAATTTTTGACAAGCCATTTCTTCGATAAGAAAGGTGTAGTCCTTGGCACTGAAAAAACTATAAATTTTAAATATGTTTGCAACAGGCTATCTAGCCAAAAGTATTCATATGATCAAGTATTTATAATAGACACAAACAGCACTATAATTTACGAAATAAGTCCTGATAAGTGTTCAATAGTCAAAGTAAATAGGATCTATAAAGGATTTGACCTCAACAAGAGAGGTGCAAAATTTCGTGTTTTTGAACTACTAGATACGAAGGAGGTTTCTGCAAAGGAAAATACTAACAAATACATTGTTTATAGAGTTGACAATAAAGATTCAGTCAAAGGCTGGATTGTGCTCAAACCAAAGATTTATGCGCTGCCAAAGGAACTTGTAGAGTTCAACTAAGGCTATAAATGTACGAAGGGACATATCTTAAAATCCTTGCATCCAATGATTCAGTTCTTATAAAGTTTTCCCAGGACCTACCCAGAGAAGCAAGCCAGGAGGTATCACAAAGACTATCAGATTTGATCTCCAAGAGGGAACATCCAATAGCCTTAGACCTAAGTGAAGTTAGGTCTATTCATGAACTGGTTGTCCTTACGATCCTACATTATATCAAGATCCTCAAAGATAGCGGCAGAGATATAAGGGTTGAGCTTGGGGAAGGGCCTGCTAAGGAGGCCTTTCAGATATTTTGGGATGTTGTACTTTATGAAACTTCCATGGCAAAGAGACCCAGGTCCTTGAACTTCTTTGAGAGGTTAGGGGAGAGTGTAATAACGCATCTAAGGGGCTTTAGTGAGGCCATGGTATTTGTGGGGGCCATGGTTTTTTCCACCCTGGCCTGGTTAACAAAGCCAAGCAGGGCTGCAAAGGGCCAGATGGTGCGGCTTTTAGAGGCTGTTGGGGTAGATGCAATACCCATTGTGGCACTTATAAGCTTTCTTTTGGGTCTTATCTTGACATTTATGTCCGCTGTGCAACTGGAACAGTTCGGAGCGCAGATCTATGTGGCATCCCTGCTTACCATTTCCATGACCAGGGAACTGGGACCTATTATTACTGCCATATTAGTTGCAGGGCGCTCAGGTTCTTCCTTTGCATCGGAGTTAGGGGCAATGAAGATCTCCGAAGAGATAGATGCCCTTAGGTCCATGGGCTTTGAAGTGATCAGGTTCCTTGTAGTTCCCAGGGTAATAGCCACTGCCATATCCTTGCCCATTTTAAATTTTTTTTCCATCTGGTTTGCCATCTTTGGAGGGCTATTGGTTGGGACCCTTATGCTGGGACTTACCCCTTTTGCATATATGGAGGAGACTATAAGGAGTATAGAACTATTTGAGATCTGGTGGGGGAATATGAAGTGTGTTGTCTTTGGTGTCTTAAGTGCAGGTATTGGCTGTTTTAAAGGCCTTCAAGTGGAAAAGGGAGCCACCTCAGTGGGGGCTGCAGCTACTTCTGCAGTTGTCACAAGCATATTTTATGTTATTCTTTTTGACAGTATTTTTGCAATTATACGTGTTTATTGGTAGGTATAAGGTGACCGCCATTGTTAAGGTAAGAGAAGTTGATTTTTCCTACGGAGATAAAGAGGTCTTAAAGGATATAAACTTTGATATCTACGAAGGGGAAATATTTGGAATAATAGGTGGAAGTGGCTCAGGGAAAAGCACAATTCTTAAACTTGTTGTGGGATTAATCAGGCCTACAAAGGGTTCCATCATTGTGGATGGAATTGACATAACAAAGGCAGATGAAAAAGGCTATTTCAGCTTGATTAGAAAGTTTGGGATCCTATTTCAAAACAGTGGACTTATCGGGTCCATGACAGTGGAGGAAAATATTCTACTGCCCCTTTTACAACATACGAAACTGCCCATTGAGCTTTTAAGTACCATTGTAAAGGCAAGGTTAAGTATTGTGGGGCTTCCTGATGTGATGCACCTCTATCCTTCTGAACTAAGTGGTGGCATGAGAAAAAGGGTGGGGTTAGCAAGGGCCATGGCCCTTAGTCCAAAGCTACTCTTTTTGGATGAGCCTTCATCTGGACTTGATCCCATTACCTCCGCTGCATTGGATGATCTCATATTAAACATAAACAAGAAATTTAAGACCACCATAGTCATTGTTACCCACGACTTAGAGAGCATATTTCATACATTAAATAGGGCAATTGTACTGGATACGAGGAAAAAGGGCATAATAGCTGAAGGAGCTCCCAAGGAGCTCATGGCAAAGCCTGCCAATGCCTTTGTGGAGAGTTTCTTCCACCGAAGACCAATGGAGTTGTGATTTGAATCCCGTTAGTTCCAAATTTGCAGTGGGTGTCTTTGTAACAATTGGTATCGCCGTTGTAATAGTGCTGACCATTTGGCTGGGTGCCTCAAAGGTCACAAAACAGGGCCAAAGATATCTCACTTATTTTGATGAGTCTGTTCAAGGCCTTTCCAAAGACTCTCAAGTGAAATATAGAGGGGTATTGGTGGGTAGGGTTGTTGACATAAATGTAGCCCCTGATGGTAAGCTTGTGGAGGTAGAACTGGAAATCATAAAAAAAATTGAAATCGGACCAGATGTAATAACAAAGTTAAAGCCAGTGGGAATAACGGGCGCCATGTTTATTGAACTTGATAAGCTGGGTCCGGGTATATCACTTCCTCAACTAAAACTGGATTTTCAGCCCAAATATCCAGTGATACCATCCGTACCATCGGAGATCTCAAAGATATTTAGGGGGATTGACGAGTTTTTATCTGATATGAGAAAACTACCATTAACAGAAATATCAAAATCCCTAAATGATACCATCTCTTTAGTTAGGGAAAGGCTCCAGGACATTGATATTGGCCAAATTGGCAAAGAGACACAGAACGCAATCGTCAAAATAAACAAAGAACTTGATAAAAAGCCTATAACCACCCTGATAAAAAGTATTGAAGAGGCAAATACCGCCTTCAAGGCAACAATGGAGAAGTTGCAGAGTACCACCCAAAACCTAGGTGAACTAACTAATTCAATAAACAGGTGGGTAAATGACCAAGATGGTGAGCTAAAAATATTTATCTCAGACCTGAGGCGAACAACAGCAGAATTAAACAACCTTGTTATAACATTACACGAAACAGTGCAACTAACAAACTCCTCGCTTTATTCCTTTACCTATGATATGAATGAATTAGTGCAAGAATTTGAAATATTACTAAGCAAGATAAAGGCCACCATAGAGCTGATAGAGGAGCAGCCAGCACAGTTCTTTTTTGGCAAGGGAGAGGGTGGGTGAAAGGCGTTGCTGTGATCAAAATAATCCTTGTGATGGTTCTAATTATAATCCCTGGGTGCCTTGGGCTGGACCTAAAAAGGCATCCTATCTCTTATTACGCCATCTGGTACCCTGAATCCACCAGGCCCAAGGTGGAAGCCAGTCATGGCACACTGTTTATAAGGAGATTGAGCTCAAATCCGATGGTGGATTCCAGTAATATCCTTAGGCTTGAGCCGGGCAACAGGATTACCCATATTCCCTTTAGCAGGTGGAAAGCCAGCCCACCACAGATGATACGTGAACTTGTGGCACGGGATCTCAAAGGGATGGGTTATTTTCGCCAAGTAATCACAACCACCACAAGACTTCCTGACCTTGTCTTGGATATGCACCTCCACAGCCTTTGGGCTGAGCTCTTAGATAGGCCCTATGCCCACCTATCCATAAGTTTTTCCCTTTCCAGACTAATTAAAGGTGAGGAGAAGCTCCTCTTTTCTAAAAGCTATGAAAAGAGGATGGCACTCAAAGATGACAATGCAGAAACCCTGGCATCCAGCATCAGCCTGGGGCTCATGGAGACAATAGAGGAGCTTGAGAAGGACCTGAGAGGAACCCTGGAATCAGAGAGATCCCAATGAAAAAGGCCGTGGTACTCTTAAGTGGCGGTATAGATTCTTCCACCACCCTTGGCGTGTGCAAAGAAATGGGCTTTTTGCCGTACTGCCTTACCATTGACTATGGCCAGAGGCACAGGGTGGAGCTCGATTCAGCCAGAGCCGTGGCAAGGCAAGTGGGTGTGGTGGAACACTTGATCTTGAAAATTGACCTCTCCAAGATCGGGGGTTCTGCCCTTACCTCAGATATAGCAGTGCCAAAACAAAGGGACCTTGGTAAGGAGGGGATCCCTATCACCTATGTACCTGCCAGAAATACAATATTTTTGAGCCTAGCCCTGGCCTGGGCAGAGGTCCTAGGTGCCTTTGACCTCTTTATCGGGGCCAATGCCGTGGATTTTAGCGGATATCCTGATTGTAGGCCCCAATATCTATTGGCCTTTGAACACATGGCAAACCTGGCCTTAAAAGCCACTGTTGAAGGCAAGGGAAGGATCAAGTTACACTATCCGTTGATCCACCTGACCAAGGCAGAGATCATAAAAAAGGCAATCTCTTTGGGAATTGACCTGAGTCTTACACATTCGTGCTATGACCCTAGCCCAGATGGTCTTTCTTGTGGGAGTTGCGATAGTTGCCTCATAAGAAAAAAAGGTTTTTTAGAGGCAAATATAACTGATCCAACACTTTACGATAACACAAGGAGACAAGGATAATCTCCCAATTGCCTATATTAGGTCAGTGCTTTAAAAAGGATAGACTATGAGAAAGTCAAAGATATTGATTGCCACTTTTGATAAGCAACTTGTCTTTGAGCTTTGCTCAAATCTTAAAGATATGGGTATTGATGTTTTTCATACCTATGATGCGGTTGAGACTTTTGAAAATTTACAAGAGCAAGATATAGATCTCCTTATAATAGATTATTCCACCCCATTTGTTGATAGCTACTCTATTTTAAAAAAAATAAGGCATAATTATCCAGACATTCCCATGATTTTACTAGTTACAAAAGATGAAATGGATAGTTTAAAAGATTATTTACCCATGTATAGACCTATTGAAGCTATGCTAAAACCTATTTCAGTTATAACAATAATAGAGGCTACTCAAAGGCACATAGGTAGAGATAGAAGGCTAAAAAAAATAACAAAGAGCAGAGAATTTGATAAAAACATTACTACACTTAACCTTGAACCCAAAGAGCATAAGGAACATCTCAAGGAGTGGGACGAGAGGGCCATTGAAGTATTCAATGAAATTCCTGACAATATCATGGTGATCCAGAGGGGCAGGATAGTATTTGCCAATGTAGCTGCAATGGGTTGGCTCGGATACGACAAAGACACCCTTTTTAATTCCCACATTACCTCTCTTTTGTTGCCAGAGGATAGAAGAAGGGCCAGATCCATGCTAAGGGCATGGATGGAGAGAAGGGCCCCTTCCCTCTTTACATTTTCCATCAGGTCTTCAGAAAATGAGGTGCTAAAGGCAGAGGCAAGGGTTTCAAAGATACTATGGAAGAACGAGATTGCATTCCTTGTGGTTGCAAGGGACATATCCCTTAGGAGAAAAAAGCAGGAGTTTTTTCAAACCCTCTGTCACCTCTCCCACTTTGGAATTTATGTCATCAAGGGACGTAAATTTTTGATGGTAAACCCACAGCTACTGGATTATACAGGCTACAGTTGGGATGAATTAAAAGAGATTGATCCACTATCACTGGTGTATGAGGCAGACAGACAGCAAACAAGGGATAATGCTGTACAGATGCTCAAAAACAATAGGATTGAACCATATGAATATAGAATGGTAACAAAGTCAGGTGATATAAAATATGTACTAGAAAAAGTTGCATCAACATTAGATGATGATGGTGAAAGGCTTACAATTGGTTACATGCTGGATATAACAAGCCAAAAGAAGACAGAGGAAATTCTAAGCCATGTCAACTGGCAATTAAATACAATATTTAACACAATCACATCCATAATCATTTTGTTAGATGAAGATAAAATTATTAAAAGAGTCTCCCCAGCAATGCTTCAAAACTTTAATCTTATGGAGCACGATGTAATTAACAAAAAATTAACTGACCTTAAAATTAAATGGGATATTCAGAAGATACTTGATAGTTTTGAATTGTGTAAACAAGGTAAAGATAAAGTCAGTATAGATGATGTTACTTACCAGAGGGAGGACAAAACAATTGGCTTCCTCGGCTTTACTCTTTACAAGGTAAAAGAAACTCTTGAAAAAAGCATTTATGTGCTGGTGGGAACTGATATTACCAACAAAATAATTTTGGAAAACCAGCTTTTACAAGCTCAAAAGTTAGAGGCACTTGGCCAACTGGCAGCAGGGATAGCTCATGAGATAAATACTCCTATACAGTATATTGGTGATAATTTGAGGTTTTTAAATAGTGCATTTGATACAATACTAAGACTAATTGAGCATTATGAGACGGTATTTAAAAAAGATGATAATTTGAACAGATATTATTTAGAGATTCAGCAGCTAAAAGATGAGCTTGATATCGATTATTATTTAAAGGAGTTTACAGGTGCAATTCAACAATCTTTGGAAGGTATTGACAGAATAACAAAAATCATTTTATCTATTAAACAGTTTTCTTATCCAGGAACTGGTGAAGCAGTAAAATTTGATGTTAACAAATCAATTGAAAGTACTATAAATGTGTCGCGTAACACCTGGAAATATGTAGCAGATGTCTTTACACAACTTGATCCCAATCTGCCATTGGTGGAGGGTTATCCTGGTGAATTTAATCAGGTTATTCTAAATTTGTTGATCAATGCAGCCCATGCCATTGAGGATGTGAAAAAGGTCTCAGGCAAGAAGGGTAGTATAACAATCAAGACTTATCAAGAACAAGATTATGTGGTAGTATCCATATCAGACACAGGGCCTGGGATCCCTGAGGAAATAAGGGGGAGGGTCTTTGATCCCTTTTTTACCACCAAACAGGTGGGTAGGGGCACAGGGCAGGGGCTTGCCATTTCCCACAGATATATTGTGGAAAAGCATAAAGGACAGATATACTTTGAGACAGAGCTGGGCAAGGGTACCACCTTTTATGTAAAGATCCCCATTTCCTTGAGTTCTGGAGGAATATGACGGTTCAAAATGTGAGAATATTGGTGGTTCACAGTGATTCCATGGTCTTGGACTCCACAAAAAGGCTAATGGGGAGGTGGCAACCCAAATGGACCTTCTTTGGGGTTCAAACTGGGGGCCAAGCCCTGGACATCTTAAATAAGAGCCCCGTGGATGTGATAGTTACTGACATATTGTTAGAGGACACAGATGGCCCCAGTTTGTTGAAAAAGGTGAGGGCTGGTTTCCCTGAGGTGATAAGGATAGTTGTAACTGGTTCACCCGATGAGGGAGCTGCCCTGGCCTCTGTGGGCCTGGCACACCAGTATATTCAGCAGCCCTATAACCCAGAGGATTTAAGGAATATTTTGGAAAGGGCCTTGGAGCTATCCTCAAACCTTCAGAGCAAAAGGCTTAAAGAGCTTATGGGAAGGGTGGATAAGATACCCAGCCTTCCATCCCTGTACATGGAGGTGGTTGACAAGTTAAATAGTCCCAATGTCTCATTAAAAGAAGTGGGGCAGTTGATCTCCAGGGACCCGGGCATGTCTGCAAAGGTCTTACAGTTGGTGAATTCTGCCTTCTTTGGACTATACGGTAAGATTGGGGATCCCACCAGGGCCACCACATACCTTGGGACAGACAATCTCAAGGCCTTGGTCTTTACCCATGGTATCTTTAGCCAGACTGACATAAGAAAGATTAAGAAATGTAATCTTTATTCCTTTTGGCAACATTCCTTTGCCGTGGCCTCCATTTCCAAGGCCTTAGGATTAGATGAGTGTCTGTTGGATACCCATTGCCAGAGTGATGTATTTACTGCAGGTATACTCCATGATGTGGGTAAACTGATATTAGCCCAGAATTTTACCATGGAATACAGCAAGATAATGACTCAGCTAGATACAAAAGAGCTGTGGGAGCTGGAAGAGGAAGTTTTTGGCTGTAATCATGGTGAGGTGGGTGCCTACCTCTTGGGGATCTGGGGCCTTCCCAATGATATTGTGGAGGCAGTGCTCTTTCACCATAATGTGATGGATAGGTTAAAACTGGTATCTAAGGTGGCTCAGGTTGTTTCATTGGCTGATATTCTTGTGAATATTGCAATGGAGGAGAGGAACAGAGAAGAGCGCCTGGAGTCTTGCCATAAGATGGCTGAGATGGTGGGTTTGACAACGGATCTCCAGGTCTACATGGACAAGTGCAAGGACTTGATAGAAGGGGGGTTCCTTGAAGGGGTATAAAATACTTATTGTGGACGATGAGATAAATGTGCTACAGGCCTTTCAAAGGCATCTTCACAAGGAATTTAATCTTTATACTGCCACAAGCGGAGATGAAGGGCTTAAAATAATTGGGGAACATGGTCCCTTTGCCGTGGTGGTCTCAGATCTGAGGATGCCCATAATGGATGGGATAACCTTTCTTACCAAGGTGAAAGAGTCATGGCCTGACACTGTGAGGATGATGCTAACCGGCCACGCTGACCTACAGGCAGCCATTGAGGCAATCAACCAGGGCCAGGTCTTTAGATTTATGCTCAAGCCTTGCAGCACCGAGCATTTCATAAATAATCTGAAGGATGGTATCGAAATATACAGGCTCAGGAATGCAGAGAAAGAACTCTTGGAAGGCACCCTGGCTGGTGCCATATCAGTACTCATGGATGTGCTCCAACTGGCAATACCCGAGGCCTTTGGGAGATCTTCGCGAATAACAGACATAGCCACAAGGATTGCAAGGCGGCTCAATATCAAAGATATATGGCAGATAGAGACATCTGCCCTCCTAAGCCACATAGGCTGGGTAATTCTTCCCCCTGAGATCATACAAAAGCTCTATGAAGGCCTGAGCCTCAACGACGAAGAAAGGCATACCTTTGAAATGGTCCCCTTAATTGGTGCTGAACTCATATCCAAGATACCAAGGCTGGAGGCAATTGCCAGCAACATAGCATACCAGGAAAAGGGTTACGATGGTTCTGGGGTGCCAAGGGACAAAATAAAGGGGGAAGAGATACCATTGGGGGCCCGAATCCTTCGAGTGGCCCAGGACTTTGACACCTACAAGGCCAGGACCAGGAGTGACAAAAAGACCATGGAAATAATGGAGGCAAAGGCCCATCAGTACGATCCCAAGGTCCTGAAAGTACTCAAAGAAATGGTCCTGGGCTTTGAGGAGGAGAAGGAACAGGAGATAGAGCTTTCAGTGGAAGAGCTGGAAGAGGGCATGGTCTTTGTGGAAGATGTAAAAAACCTGAGAGGGCAGCTTTTGATTGCCAAAGGGAATAGGGTCACTTCTCCCATAATAGAGAGACTGAAAAACTTTAACCGTTCTGTGGGTGTCAAGGAGCCCATTAAGGTTGTCTTGCCAAGGACAAAGAAATCTTAGATCTGTGGGAGGTTATGATGAAAGTATTGATTCTTTATTATTCAAAGGGCGGTAATACCAAGAAGCTTGCAGAGGCCGTTGCTGAGGGAGTGAGGCTGGTGGATGGTGTTGAGCCAGTGCTTAGAAATACCAGTGAGGTAACAAAGGAGGATTTTATTAACTGCCATGGCCTCATAGCGGGCTCTCCCGTTTATTTTGGAACCATGGCAGCAGACTTGAAGCGGGTGATTGATGAATTTGTCTCTGTTAGAAAAAAGATGGAGGGCAAGGTGGCAGCAGCCTTTGCAACCTCTGGAGACCCCAGTGGAGGAAAAGAGACCACAATCATGTCCATTCTTCAGGCCCTTTTGATTTATGGAATGATTGTGGTGGGTGACCCCATGAGTGCCACTGGCCACTATGGCGTTGCCTGTGTGGGAGCCCCAGGTGAAAGTGACAGAGAAAATGCGAGGAAATTGGGACAGAGGGTGGCCAACTTAGTAAAAAAGCTTTTTGGCTAATGTATAAGGATGATATCCAAAGGCTGTTGGAGCAGGTGGCAAAGGGAGAGGTCTCTGTGGAGGAGGCCTGCAAATCCCTGGGCCACCTTCCTTTTGAAGGCCTTGGGTTTGCTAACATAGACCTCCACAGGCCTTTAAGGAAGGGCCTGGGAGAGGCCGTGTATGGAGAAGGCAAGGAATATGAAGAGTTGGTTGCCATAGTTGAGGCCTTCTCCAGAAATGGACAAAACGTCTTTATAACGAGGTTGGAAAGAGAGAAGGCCCTGTTGTTAAAAGAGAGGTTCCCCAATGGAGAGTATTATCCCAGATCCAGGGTTATGATTATCAAGAACAAGCCCTTTGAAACAAAGGGCAAGGGAACTGTCTTGGTATTGAGCGCAGGGACCTCGGATATGAAGGTGGCAGAGGAGGCATTCCTTGCATCGGTGTTCTTCGGGAATGAAACAAAGGCCATATATGATGTGGGCGTGGCAGGTATACATAGGCTCTTTGCCCACCTAAAAGAACTTCTGATGGCAAGGGTCATCATAGTGGTGGCAGGCATGGAAGGCGCGCTGCCCAGTGTGGTGGCGGGGCTTGTGAGCTCCCCTGTGATTGCAGTGCCCAGCAGCGTTGGTTATGGTGCCAGCTTTGGGGGCATAGCTGCACTTCTTTCCATGCTGAATAGTTGCGCCCAGGGAGTAGCAGTAGTGAACATTGACAATGGCTTTGGCGCCGCATGCCTGGCCTCATTAATTAATCAACTGTAAATACTGGAAGTAGTAGTGAATGCAATAACATAAGCTGTAGCACACACTGTCATTTCGACGAACGAAGTGATGAGAAGTCTTTAACAGGGAACGTCTCAAGTTAAAAGTTTAAGGTTTAAAGCTGACCAAAAATATCCTCACTGCAGCGGAAACTACAAGATTTCTCGCTTCGCTGGAAACGGCGGATTTCTCGCTGCGCTCGAAATGACTGAGTTGTGCTCGAAATGGCAGGGGGGGTGGTCCAGGTCAGAAAGGGTGGGCTTGAAACGGGATAGCCGCGTTGGGTGCTGCCTGAAAACGGGGAGCCATTGGCGGGAATGACAGGGCAGTCACCGGAAGAGATTATAAAAGCAATGGCCTAAACTCTGGCACGCACTGTCATTTCGACGAACGGAGTGAGGAGAAATCTTATGAGAGTGCAAGTTTCAGGTTTCAAGTCTAAAGACCCACAAGAATTATCTGAACTGCGGTGAAAACTACAAGATTTCTCACTTCGCTGGAAACGGCG
>FWWL01000825.1_pt1 | contig 81647 bp, 94 predicted proteins | sample 2228331 | NCBI WGS metagenome assembly FWWL01 (sample SAMEA103939775, study PRJEB20133) | metagenome | reverse complement strand
ATGCTTAACTTTGGAAGGAATAAAGAATTTAGAAACATATTAATTCAGGGAAGTGTATTAAATTTGATGCTTTCATTTATTTTAGCTCCAGTTCTTAAACATATAGGTTCAGGATTATCAGTATTGATAACAGAAACTTTTATAACGATAGCAATGTTTATGTATTTACAAAGAAATGATTTAAAAATTATAGAGGTAAAATATGTCTAACTATGTTATCATCGGTAGTGGTTTTTCTGGTTCAGTTATAGCTGAAAGGATAGCTAATGTTTTAAAGGAAAAAGTTTTAGTTATAGAAAGAAGAAATCATATAGGTGGTAACTGTTATGATTACAGGGACGAGAATGGGATAATAATTCACAAGTATGGACCTCATCTATTTCACACTGATTATAAAGAAGTGTTTGATTACCTTTCAAACTTTACAAAATGGCGAGAATATCATCATAAAGTTTTAGCATATGTAGATGGCAAAAAGATACCAATTCCATTTAATCTTAACTCAGTGAGTATGGTTTTTGAAAAAGATTTAGCCCAGCGAATAAGAACAAAACTTATAGATAAATATGGATATAATACTAAAATCCCGGTGTTGAATTTAATCAAAGAGGAAGATGAAGATTTAAAAATACTTGCAAACTATGTATATGAAAAGATATTTAAGAATTACACGGCAAAGCAATGGGGGAAGAAACCGGAAGAGATATCTTTTGAAGTTACCTCCAGGGTTCCTGTTATAGTAACAGAGAGAGATGGGTATTTCACAGACAAATACCAATTTGTTCCGGAAGAAGGATACACAAAGATATTTGAAAGGATGCTTGAGAACAAGAATATTGAGATAATATTAAACAAAAGCTTTAAAGAATTTATAAAGATAGATTTTGAGACTAAAAAGATATATTTTGAAGGCAAAGAATTCAAAGGTAAGCTAATATTTACTGGTATGATAGATGAACTATTTGAGTATAGATATGGAGTTTTAGCGTATAGAAGTCTTGAACTTGAATTTGAAACGCTTGATAAGGAATATTTTCAAGAGGTTGGTGTGGTAAACTATCCAAATGATTACAAGTTTACAAGAATAACGGAGTTTAAACATATCCATCCTATGAAAACACCAAAAACGACCATATTAAAAGAATATCCAAAATCATATGAAAAAGATAAAGATATTCCCTATTATCCGGTATTTGACAAAAGAAGTATAGAACAATATCAGAGATACCAGAAGGAAGCTGAGAAATTTGATAATATAATACTTTTAGGAAGACTTGCGGAGTATAGATATTATGATATGGACGATGTTGTTAAAAGGGCATATGAAGTATTTGAAAAGGAGATAAAAAATGAGTGAAAGTATTTGTGCGGTGGTTGTTACATATAACAGGAAAGAGCTTTTAATTGAGTGTCTTGAAGCATTATTAAAGCAGACAAGACCGATTCAGGGGATATATCTTATAGATAATGCATCGACAGATGGAACGGAAAGGTTGCTTTTTGAGAAGGGTTATATTAATGAGTTGCCACCAGAAAACCTTAAAGAGCCGTGGGAAAGGGAATTTGAGGTAAGTAATTTAGTTGATGGGAATGTAGTAAAAATTCATTATGTAAGGATGAATGAGAACACTGGTGGAGCTGGTGGGTTTCATGAGGGGGTGAAAAGAGGGTATGAGAGAGGGTATGATTGGTTATGGTTGATGGATGATGATGCAGAGCCAAAAGTGAATGCTCTTAACAATTTACTTTTATATTCAGGGTATCAATATTATGTTTTGACCTGCTTTAAAGTTGATCCTGGTGGTTTTTTTCAATCTCAACATAGAGGATATTTATCATTATGTGGATTTAAAGAAAATCTTATTAGTCCTGTTAATTTAAATAAATTATCACACTGTGATTATGTTGAGATAACTCATTCCTCTTTTGTAGGGTTACTTATTAACAGGGTAATTGTTGAGAAAATAGGGTATCCTTTAAAAGAGTTTTTTATCTATTATGATGATGTTGAATACTGTATTAGAATTAAAAGTTATGGCTATAAAATAATCATGCCTAAAAATAGTATAATTGTCCATAAAGAAAAAAGTGTAAAGAAAAACTACTTTAAGACAAAAAAATTTCTTATTTTTAACTCAGTCAGAATGGAACCCTACTTTTTTTTAAGATTTTGCTATTCTATCAGAAATTTTACATATTTGAAGAGAAAAAACTGCAGTTTTTTACAAGCTTTGCTGTGTGGAGTACTTTTTTTCTTTGCGAGAAAAATTTTTGGGATAGTTTTATTTGATGATAATAAGTTGAAAAGAATCCGGATTTTGTTTAGAGCAATATTTGATGGTTTAAATGAAAGACTTACAGTATTGAATGAAGTATGGTGATGCTAAAATAGATCTTTTGAGAAACCTACAAGCAATTTAAATTACTTTTTGATATTAAAGAAGTGAACTTGATATTTTAAGCTGAGTAATAAACTGATGAATGCGGTTTATTTAATAATTAGTAAAAAATGTAAGGTTTAAGTAAGAGGAGAGATTTTGAATGCAAAATGATGTTTCTGTAATAATTGTTAGTTGGAATTCTGAAAGATATATTTTGGATTGTGTAAGATCTATTTATGCCAACAATTTTAAAGATTTTGAGATAATAGTTGTGGATAATGAGTCTTCTGATTCAACTTGTGATCTAATTAAAAAAAATTTTTCAAATATCAAGTTAATAAAATCTAAAAACAGAGGTTTTGGAGCAGGATGTAATTTAGGTGCAAAATATTCAAAAGGAAAGTATTTATTTTTTTTAAATCCTGATACCGAGATAAAAGAAAACTGTCTTGAAAATCTCTATGAATTTTTTGAAGAAAATAATGATTGTGATGTGTGTGGATGTAAACTTTTATGGGAAGATGGGAGTTTTCAGGACTCATATAAAAGATTTTTTGGTATTTTTACATCTATTTTTGAGCTTTTTGAAATTCATTATTATTTTAAAAATAATTTTCTAAATAGAAGGGTTAATTATAACTTTGAAGTTTTTCAAAAACCAGTTGAAGTTGACTGGGTTATTGGAGCTGCTTTTGTGGTAAAAAAAGAGGTTTTTGAGAAAATTAATGGATTTGATGAAAGGTTTTTTATGTATTTTGAAGAAATAGATCTTTGTAAAAGAATTAGAAATCTTGGAGGAAAAATTTTTTTTAATCCATATGCTCAGGTTATTCATAAAAAAGGAAAAAGTAGTCAATTAAGTAATGTTAGAAGTATAGATTATTATAAAAGTATGTATCTTTATCATGTGAAACATAATGGTAAAATAGCCGGTTTTATTATTCGTTTATCTATTTTTTTTATGTGTTTGATTTACATCTTTGTGCTTTTGTTTAAGTTTGTTTTTTTAAAAAATAAATATATTATTAGGGAAAAACTTAAAAACAGATTTTCATTATTAAAATGGGCTTGTTATCTATGAATATATTAATTGCTCCAGGAGACAAAAATCATTATCTTGATTCATTAACTTTATTTCTTAAAAGAGCAGATATAAATGTTTATCTAAGTAGAAAGTTAGTATTTTTGCCTTTTTTTAGAGATTGTGTGACTTACAAAATTGATATACTTCACCTTCACTGGATCTCACCGTATACTATTGGAAGGAATAGTTTGATAAGTGTAATTAAATTTGTTTTTTTTCTTTTTGATATTATTTTATGTAAACTAAAAGGTGTAAAATTTATATGGAGTGTTCATAATCTCTATAATCATGAAAAACATCTTTATAAACTTGAGATGTTTTTTAATAAGATTATTTTTCTTTTAATAAAAGATATTGTTGTTCATTCAAACTCACAGAAAGATTTATTAATAAAGTTTTACAATTTAAATTCGGATAAAACAAGAGTTCATGTTTTATATGAAGGAAATTATTCTCATTTGTATCCTCCACCACTTCCAAAAGATGAGGCAAGGAAAATTCTTAAAATTACTATCTATAAAAAGGTTTTTTTATTTTTTGGAAATATACGGATATATAAAGGTATTGATTTTTTAATTGATGCTTTTAAAAAACTTCCCTCTGATTATCTTTTAATAATTGCAGGAAATCCATATAATTATTCTATAGAAAAGCATATTAAAAATAAAATTTCTACTAACTCTAATATAATAGCTTTTTTAAAATTTATTCCTGAAAAGGAAGTGTCTTTGTTTTTTTCTGCTACTGATGCTGTTATTTTACCGTATGATGATGTATTTAATTCAGGATTACCGTCTTTAATTATTAGTTATGGAAAATGTGCGATATATTCTGATATTGATTTTTTTGATGAAATTTTAAAAGGTGGTGGATATGTTTTTAAAAGAAATGATATGAACTCACTGGTAGAGATTTTATTAAAAAGTGATGTTAAAGAAATGGAGAAATTTGGAGAAAGAAATTATAGTAAGATGTTGCTTTATACATGGGAGCATCATACTATAAGACTTAAAAAAATATATGAAGGTTTGCTGGCTAATTGATAAAAATATGAAAAAAGTAGTTTTTATTTTTTTATTTGGTTTTATTTTAAGATTTATTTTTGCTTATTTATATCCTGTTACGCTTGATGAAGCCTGGAGTTTTTATTCAACAAAACTTGAGATTAATGATTTAATAAAAATCTTAAAAGAGGATGCTACTTCTCCCGGATTAATATATTTTATTCATAGACTTTTTGATTTTTCTAAAACAGAATTTGGTATAAGATGGTTTTTCTTTTTACTAAATGTTTTTTCAGTTTCTTTCATTTATAGATTAACTCAAACCTCCTTATTTTCACTTTTAATATCTTCCTTTTCCTTTTTCCTTATTAAAGAAGGTACCCTGGCAAGAATGCATTCTGTAAGTCTTTTCTTTTCTTCTTTAATAGTATACTCGTGGATTAAGTATTTTGATGTCAAAGAGAAAAAATATCTTATTATATTTCTTGCTTCAAGTTTTCTTTTATCTTTTAATTTTTATCAGTCTCTGGTGGTGCCAGTTTCACTTTTTTTAGTATGGTTTTGTTTTGAAAGAAAAAACTGGAATTATTTTTTTTATTCTATTCTTGTTGTTGCTTTCTTTTTTATCTCAGTTTTTATATTTATTGATTTTAATTCGTTAAAATCTATGCATATTCATTCGTCAATTAAGTTTCCAACAGGTGGTTTTATTGGATATTTTATTTATTCTTTTGTTTTTTCTGAGGAATTAATAAGCTATGGGGAAATTAAAAGTTTCAAACTTTTGATTTTTTTACTACTTTTTGCTTTTCTGTTTTTCATATTTATTCAAGGTGTAAAAGAGTCTTTAAAAGAAAAAAAAGGAAAAACTATTTTTTGGGCATTTGTTATTTCAATATTTACAATTTTTATTTTCTCGATTAAGATACCAAAACTTACATATTCTTCAAAGTATATGATTTCACTTTTCCCTTTGTTCATTTATATTTTTGACATAGGAGTTAGGAATGTAAATTTACAATTAAAAAGATTGTTTATTAGTATTTTTGTTATTATGAATTTTTTATCTTTCGTCAATGCTTTCTACAATAATAAAGAGGACTGGAGAAAAGTTGCAGAATTTGTTAAAGAAAGAGTTGTAGATGAAGATGTAATTCTCGTTTATAGAGAACAAATGGGTATGCCATTTTCTTTTTATTATAGTGGTGATTTTATTTCACTTCCTAATAATAAAACTGATGTTTCTAATTTAATTAAAGTAATTAAAGATAGGAAAATACTATGGTATATAAATTCTCATGATTTTATCAACGACGGTTTATATTATGAGGAAGCAATAAAAAAATATTTTACTTTGAAAGAGTTTTATGATTATAAAGATATAAAAATTTTTAAATATGAAAGGAAACTAATAAAATAGTATTATGAACAGAATTAAAGTTCTATATTTGATTACTAGGTTAGAATTAAGTGGAAGAATAGAGAAGAATGTTTATAATTTATTGAAAAAATTAATAAAAGATAATTATAAAATATTTATAACTTATTGGAAGAAGAAATGTGATTTTTATGTTTCAAAATTACAGGAATTGGGAATAAAAGTGATTTTGATTGATTACTATGTTTTGAGTTTTAGGTATTTTTCAGAATTAAATAATATGATTAAAACAAATAATTTTCATATTATTCGTTCCTGGTTTTATGATGAAGATTTAATGTTGTTTTTAAGTAGGTTGTTTTTAAATCATAACTACAGATTTCTGGCGAGTTTAGAAGCTCCTTTTTTTGAAAAAAAACTTCATTTTCTAAGATATAAAATTATTGATAGATATTTTGATAAAATTATATGTTTTTCAGAATGCTATAGAAATTTGGTATTCGTAGATGTGGGTTGGATTGTTATAAAGTTATTACCATTTATAACTGGGTTGAAAATAATAAATTTGATGAGATTGAAATGGATAAATTAATAAATCTCAAAAAAGTATAATTTGGATGACAAAAAAGTATTATTGACAATAGCACGGTTATCTCCTGAAAAAAGAGTTAATGTTTTAATTGAAAGTATGGAAATGTTTATAAAAAAGTTTAAGGATTTAAGATTACTAATAATTGGAAATGGCCCTTTAAAAGATGCTCTTTATAATATGGTTGAGATGAATAATTTGTCAAATTACATTCAGTCTGTTGAGTTAAAGAATGAAAATGAAATAAAATATTTTTATCATCTTTGTGATGTATTTGTTTTGCCTTCTTTAATTGAAACTTTTGGAATAGTTCTGGTTGAAGCTATGTCTTGTTCTAAAGCAGTTTGTGTAACTATGGTTGGTGGAATTCCTGAAGTAGTGATAAATGGAGAAAATGGAATTTTGGTCCCTCCGAATGATAAAGAGAGTTTGGCAGATGGTATAATAAAGCTATTAAGTTTTTCAGAAGAAAAAAGGAAGAAAATGGGTCTTAAAGGAAAAGAGAGAACAAAAAAATTGTTTTCTTTACATAATATGGTAAATTCTTATAAAAATTTATATGAATCATTAATGAATAAGCCTGGCTAATTATGAAAAATATCCAAGAATTATTAACATTTAATGTACATAAAGTTGTCATAGAACTTATCAAAAACAAAAAGAAAAATAAAGTTTTAGATGCTCCTTATGGAGGAAAAACAATCTTAATAAGATTAAAGAAATTAGAGTTTGAACCTTTTGCAACTAATATTGATAATGATGCATCTATTTCTAAAAATAAAGTTAAGTTTTATCAATTTGATCTAAACGAAATATTTTTATTTAAGGATAAAACTTTTGAAGATATTATTTGTATTGAAAGAATAGAATATTTGGAGAATCATTTTGAGCTATAGGTTTGATAGTGAAATTGAAAGAAATATGGTAAGTGTTGTAATTGTTACAAAGAACGAAGAAAGTAATATAGAAAAATGTCTTGAAGCTGTTAAATGGGCAGATGAAATAATAATAGTTGATGACCTTAGCACAGACAGAACGCTTGAGATATGTAGAAAGTATACTGAAAAGATATTTATAAACGATTCAAAGGGGAGCTTCCATATAAACAAGAACCTTGGGATCGAAAAAGCTTCAAATGATTGGATTTTAAGCCTTGATGCTGACGAAATTGTTGATGATGAACTTAAAGAGGAGATACAGAAAGCAATTTTAAGAGATGATATGCTTGGTTATTATATCAATAGAAAAAACTATTTTCTTGGTAAATGGATAAAAGGTTGTGGTTGGTATCCTGATTATATAGTAAGGTTGTTTAAAAAAGGTGTTACTAAATGGCCACTTGAAATACATGATGTACCTCAAATAAAACAGAAAGATAAGGTTGGATATTTGAAAGGTCATTTGATTCATTATAGTTACTACTCTTTAAATCAGTATTTTGAAAAGTTTAATAGATATACTTCAAAGCTTGCGCTGGAAGAGTATGAAAAGGGAAGAAGAGTTAACTTTAAAACGTTTGCTGTTTATTTTTTTATAAAACCTATATACTGGTTTTTTAAGAAGTATTTTTTATGGAAAGGATTTAAAGATGGTTTTAGAGGTTTTTTCATTTCCTTTTCCTCTGCTTTAACTATTTTCGTTATGTATGCAAAACTCTGGGAAATTCAGATAAACAAGAAAGATATAAATTGATATGAAAAAAATACTTTATTTAGATCAACCACTTGAGCCACCTGGTGGTGGACAGATAAGCCTTTTAACAATTTTAAGAAACCTTGATAGAAATAAATATGATTTTTGTGTTTTTTTAGATAAAGACTCAAGTTTTAAAAACACTCTTGAAAAAAACAATATCAATGTTAAAGTGGTGAAAATAAAAAATTTATTTAAGGAAATAAAAAATTTTAATCCTGACATAGTTCATATAAACTCAGCCTGCACAAAATATACTTTTTTTGGAGCTTTTTTTTCAAAAATACTTGGCCAAAAAGTAATCTGGCATAATAGAGTTTTAGAAACCTCACCTTTAAAAGAGAAAATTATAAGTTTTTTTGTTGATATAGTTATTGCTATTTCAAATGAGGTTGCAAAAAAATTTAGTTATGCAAATAAAAAAGTTGTTGTTTTATATAATCCAGTTGATTTAAAGAACATAAAGGTCAGTATGAAGCCTGATGAGCTAAAAATGAAACTTAATATTCCAGAGGATTCAAAAGTAATTGGTATTTTCTCAAGGCTTGAAAAATGGAAGGGACATAAAATTTTATTTGAGGCATTTTCTGAGTTAAAAGAAACTCTTTTTTTAATTGTTTGTGGAGAAGGGAAAGAAAAAGAAAATTTAGTTAAGCTTGCTAAATCGCTTAATATTTTTGAAAAAGTTAGATTTACAGGTTTTGTTGAAAATGTTTATGATTATATAAGTATATGTGATATAGTTATTAATCCATCAATTGAACCTGAACCATTTGGAAGAGTGATAATTGAAGCAATGTCAATGAGAAAGGTTGTCATAGCTACAGATATGGGAGGACCAAGAGAAATTATAACAGATTGCGTTGATGGTATTCTTGTAAGTCCTGATGAACAATCTATAAAACTTGCTATTGAAAAAGTTTTAAATGATGAAAATTTTTATAAAAAAGTATCAAATAATGCTTCATTGAAATCTAAAAATTTTGATGTTGATGTTTATATTAAAAGTCTTTATGAAATATATGAAAATATTTAAAAACCACAATTGTTTATTTGTCTTATCTATAGTTCTTTTTGTTTTTATTAGAATTATTTTTCTTTTTAGAAATGGTTTTATTTTAAACGGTGATGAGGCAGTATTTGGATTAATGGCAAAAAATATAATGGAGTGTAAAGAATTTCCGTTATTTGTATTGCTTGCTCACTATGGTGGAACATCTTCCTGTTATATTTTAGCTTTACTTTATAAGTTTTTTGGAGTTAATCATTATTTAATAAAATTTCTCATGGTTTTTTATGAAACTCTTGCTGTTTTTCTTTTTTCTTTAGTTTTTGGAAAAAACAAAAGATTTTTTGTCTTTCTTTTCTTTTCATTTATTCCAGGTTATTTTGTAGATATTTCACTTTCGTTTATTGGTTATGTTGAAACAATTATATTTGGTTTTTGTGTTTTGTTTGTTCATAAAAATATAATTAGCAGTAAAAAGTGGTTGATTATTGGTTTTTTAAATGGTCTTGGAATATATTTGCAACCTATCTTTTTACCATTTTTTATTTTAACAATTATAATTTTGATATTAGATAAGACATATGAAGATTTTAAAAGAAGAATTTTTTTAGAAATTGGATTTCTTTTAGGTTTATTTCCATTAATATATTACAATATTCTAAATCCTTTTGCTACATTTCTTAGGTTAGGTTCAAGGTTTATAAGTCATTCATTATTTGATTTTAAAAGTTATTTTTATTCATTATTTCATTGTTTGTTATCAAACTTAAACTGGTTTTTATTACCTTTATTTTTAACACTTGCTTTTTCTTTTTTTTATCATAAAAAATTAAAAGATGATGGAAATTATAAAGTTTTGTTGATTATGAGTTTAATTTCATTAGTTTTATTTTTTCCTGTGTTTAAAGGATGGGGTGCCAATTTCCGATATTTATATCCGTTTATTTATTCTTTGGTAGCTTTTGAGTGTTTTTTGTTTATCAAAATGCTTGAATTTGATAGGAAAATTGCTTTCTTATATTTCTTTATATCCATATTTTCAGGTTTTATTTCATTTGTAAAATATAAAAAGGTGATATTTGATTATCCTGCATTGACCAGGTTTTTAATAGAGAAAAATATTGAATATTGTTATTCAAATTACTGGACATCATATCCCCTGATGTTTTATTCAAATAATAAAATAATCTCTTCCCCAAGACTGGGAGATCCTTCTGGTTTTTATGACAGAACCCCTCTTTATTTTAATATAGTAAGCTCAGTAGATGATAAATGCATCATTATTCCACAGGATTTGAAAGATAAATATGGGAAAAGAGTTATAGAAAAAATTTCAAGATTAAATTTGAAAGTTAAATTTTATAAAATAAAAGAGTTTGAAATAATAAAATTCAACTATAACGGTTCTGATTATAATTTTTTATGAAGAAAATTCTTTTTGATGTAAGAGAGATTGAAAAAGGAAAGAAAACAGGCATAGGAAGATTTATACTTGCTATTTTAAGAAATAAAGACTATTTTAAAGATTTTAAGTTTATTCTTATTGGAAACAAAAAAACAGATTTTGAAAATTCTTTATTAAATTTTGAAAGATATATAATCAATGATGAAATTCCACTACTATCAGAACAATTTGAAATTAATACTTTGATAAAAAAGATAAAACCTGATATATATTTCTCGCCGTATTATAAATATCCTGTTTTGACTGAGGTTCCTGTTATAACCTCAATTTTTGATATTATGTATTTGAAAATAGATCCTTATAAGAAAAATCCTGTTAATTGTATTTATATTAAAAGCTTTATAAAATATTTTACGTCTAAATCAACTGTTATTATTACATCATCAAATTATACAAAGAGGGATATAATTTCATATTTTAATATTGATGAACAAAAGATAAAAGTGGTATATCTTCCACTTGATGAGTCTTTTAAACCACAAAGTAGTGATAAGATAAATCTTGTGAGAAAAAAATACCAGTTGAATGAAAAATATATTCTTTATGTGGGGAATAATCAATCACATAAAAATATAAAGCAACTTTATAAAGCTTATGAACTTTTACCGGAGAATATGAAAAAAGAATATTTTCTTGTTTTTGCTGGTTTTAGTGATATAAAAAATGAATATCCTTATGCGAGGGTTCTTGGATATGTTGATGATGAAGATTTGAAAGCATTATATTCAGGTTGTTCATTATTTGTTTTCCCATCATTATATGAAGGATTTGGTTATCCACCACTTGAAGCAGTTGCGTGTGGAGCAAATGTTCTTTCATCAAATAGTTCATCGTTACCAGAGATTTTAGATAATATGGTAGATTATTTTAATCCAGAAGATTTATTTGAGCTTAAAGAAAAAATGATTAAGTTATTAAGTAAGAAAAGTGAAAAGAAAGATATAGAATTATCTAAGTTCAATATTGATAATTTTCTTTATAAAGTTAAAGAAATTTTAAATAGTTTGCTAAATTAGTATTATTAGTATTATGTGTGGAATATGTGGATTTGTAAATATTGATGATTTTAGCCTTCTTAAAAAAATGTGTGATTTGATAATTTCAAGAGGTCCTGATTCATATGGATATTATTTTGATAAAAATATCGGACTTGGAAATAGAAGACTTAAAATAATAGATTTAAATACAGGGGATCAACCAATATATAATGAGGATAAGAGTATTATTATTGTTTATAATGGGGAGATATATAATTATATGTCTCTAAAAGAAGAGCTTGAAAAAAAAGGACATAAATTTTATACCACTACAGACACCGAGGTTATAGTTCATTTATATGAAGAGTATAAAGAAAAAAGTTTGACTTACTTAATAGGAATGTTTGCGTTTGCTATATGGGATAAAAATGAAAGAAAGCTTTTTATTGCAAGAGATAGTCTTGGAATAAAACCATTATATTATTATTTTAAAAATGATAAACTTATTTTTGCTTCTGAATTAAAATCAATATTGGCTTGCAATTTCGTTTTAAAAGATATAGATTTTAAAGCGCTTGACCTATATTTCACGTATTTATATATTCCAGATCCTCTTACTATATTTAAAAATGTCAAAAAACTTGAGCCTGGAAGTTATATTATCTTCAAAGATGATAAACTTGAAATTAAGAAATATTTTGATTTAACTTTAAAAGAAGATGAAATGGAAGTTTCAAATGAAAAAGAAATTTTAGAAATACTTGAAGATAATATAAAAAAGGTAATATATGAACATTTAATTGCTGATGTTCCTGTTGGGCTTTTTTTATCAGGTGGACTTGATTCTTCAACAATTTTACATTTTTCTGCTCAAAACTCTAAATATCCTTTGAAAACTTTCAGTATTGGTTATTCAAATATTAAGGACTCAAGCTATAATGAACTTGATAAAGCAAAATTTCTTTCTCAGATTTATCATACTGAACACAATGAGTTTATTCTTGATGCAAAAGAAATAAAAGATCTTTTTTATAAAAGTGTTGTTCAGTTTGATGAACCATTTGCTGATTCATCCTCCATATTAACCTATTTTATATCAGAACAGGCTTCAAAACATGTTAAGGTTGCTTTGAGTGGAATTGGAGGTGATGAGATTTTTGGAGGATATCCGAGATATCTTGGAGTTAAATATTCTAAATTATATGAAGTTCTTCCTTATTCATTAAGGAAATTAATTTTAAATATTTCAAATATTTTACCGGATAAATTCGATTCATTTAACTGGAATGGTAGAATAAAAAGGTTTTTAAATGGTGGGATTTTAGGTTTTAGAGAGAGATATAAAGACTGGATAACTTTTTTAAAACAGGATTTTAAGAAAGATTTTTATTCAAATGAATTCTATTTTAAAGTTTTAAAAGAAAATGATTTTATGGATGATTATTTTTCTTTAATACAAAAAAATGATTTGAATACCTTACTTCTTTTTGATTTAAAGACATATCTTCCATTTGATTTGCTATATATGGCAGATAGAATGAGTATGTCAAATTCCCTTGAGTTGAGAGTTCCTTTTTGTGATATAAGAATTGTAAATTTTATGCAAAAAGTGCCATTTTCTTTGAAAATAAAAGGCAATAAATTAAAGTATCTTCTAAAAAAATTAATGAAAGATAAGCTTCCAGATGAGATAATAAATCAAAAGAAAAAAGGATTTATGCTTCCTCTTTCAAGATGGATACAGGAAGAATTAAACGATGTGGTTGAATATTATATTTCTGAAGAAAGACTTCAAAAATCAGGTTATTTTAATTATATTCATGTGAAAAAAATTCTTAATGAACATAAATATAAAGTAAGAAATTGGTCTGATTTAATATATGCCATTATAGTTTTTGAAATCTGGAAGGAAAAGTTTAAGATTTAATTATGAATTATCTTATCTTAAATGTTGCTGGAATTGGAGATTTTTTTGAGCTTATAAGATGGATTTATTTATTAAAAAAACAAAATCCAGGTGTAAATATAGATCTTGTTGTTTCTGATAGGGTTTATAATTATGCTAAGAGGTGTCCTTATATAAGAAATGTTTTTTGCCTGAAAACTAAAAAAAATTATGTGAGTTTATTGAATTTAGGTTTATTTAAAGTTTTAAAAGAAATTAGAAAAAATGAGTATGATCTTATATTGAATACTTATGGAGCATATAGTTTGTGGGGGAATGTAAAGATGATGTTTTTCTTGAAATTTTTAAAATGTAAAAAAAGCGTTGGGATTAAAACTAATTTTTTAAATTACTATGATGAAACAGTTGAAGATGATTTTAAAAGCAGTCATTATTTTTATTATTCTTTAGTTTTTAAGAAAATTGGTGTATCAGATGAAGAGGTTGATTATAATAAAGTAATATGGTATGATAAGTATGCAGAAAGCAAGGTAAAAGATTATTTTAAAAATTATCAGAATAAAAAAATAGTTTTAGTTAATCCTTTCAGTAATATGCTAACTAATAGACTTGATAATAAAAAATGGAAGGATTTAATTGATAAATTAGCCAGCAAAAATTTTTTATTTGTTATTATCGGAACTTTAAAATTTAAAAAGGATATTAATGAAATAATAGGAAATAAAAAGCATCAAAATATCATGTTTTTTGATAATTTGTCATTTGACGAGTGGATATTATGCATAAAAAATTCAGATATTATTATATCAGTGGACTCCTCAACCTGGCATCTTGGGGCTTTACTTTGTAAAAAAATTATACTCTTATCTGGCCCTGTTCTGCCGGATAGAGTTATGTCTTATGAGAATAAAAATGTAAATGTGATATATAAAAAAGTATTTTGTTCTCCTTGCGAATATTATACCTGCCCAAATAAAGGTGAGAATTATATGCTTTGTATGAGAACAATAAATGTTGATGAAATAGTAGATGTTTTTAATAGGATTGAGTATGAAAATAATTTATATAATAACCAGACTTGATTTTGGTGGGTCAAGTGAAAATGTAATTGAACTTTTAGGAGAATTTTATAAAGAAGGATATGATGTGGTTTTGATATATGGAGGAAATTCTGTTAAAGACTTTAGTTTTAAAACATATCACCTTAGAAATTTAAAGCGAAATATAACTTTAATTGATGATATAAAAGCTTTTTTTGAAATACTTAAAATAATAAAAAAAGAAAAGCCTGATATAGTTCATACTCATACTTCAAAAGCAGGTTTTATTGGAAGATGGGCTTGCTTTCTTTATAATTTGATTTACTTTAAAAAGACAAAGATTATACACTCCCCAAGAGGACATGTTTTTTATGGATATTTTGATAAAATTAAATCTTATCTTTTTGTCTTAATTGAAAAACTAACTGCTTTGATTAAAAATAAACTTATTGCTTTAACAGAGAATGAAAAAAAAGAAAGTATAGAATTTGGAATTGGAGATGAAAAAAAATGGATTGTAATTCCAAGCGGTGTAAATTATAATATCAAAGTTAGTAATAATTTAATAAACGAATTTTCGATTACGCAAGATACAATTATAGTTGGAAGTGTGGGAAGGCTTGATAAAGTAAAAGGAATGGAGTATTTTGTTAGTAGTTTAATATACCTTAAAGATATTATGAAGAATAAAAAATTAGATAAGAAGGTTATTTATATTATTGTCGGTGATGGAAGTGAGTTTAATTATTTGAAAAATATAGTAAAAAATAATGGTTTTGAAAATGAAATTAAATTTACAGGTTATAGAAAAGATGTTATTGATATTATTAATATTATGGATATATATGTTCAGCCTTCTTTGAATGAAGGAATGGGAAGAACTGTTGTTATGGCTGAGCTTTTATCAAAGCCTGTTATTGCTTCAAATGTATGTGGTCTTAAAGAGCTTGTTGTGGATGGTTATAATGGATTTCTTGTGGAACCTAAAAATCCTTTTAGAATAGCTGAGAAAATCTATAAACTTATAGAAAATGAAGAAATTAGAATTAAAATGGGAAAAAACTCATTTGATTTTATAAATAAAGAAAAGGATGGTTTTAAAAAATACTCTTTTGAAAGATGTTTTTATTTACATAAAAAACTTTACTCATCTTAACAATACTTTTCCAGTATAAACTCTATTTAAGCGATCACATAGAAAAAGTGTATATTGATTTTGTGGGCAAAATAAATAATTTGAGATAAAAGTAATCTTCGTTTTTGCACAGTTAGTTTTATTATAATGTTTTTTTAAGATTTTATGATTTGATAAACTATTTTTATGATACTTTCTGCTCATCAGATTCATTTTATGCCAGGTTTAAGATATTTTTCTAAGATGAAAAATTCTGATATCTTTGTTTTTCTTGATGATGTTCAGTATGAAAAAAGGGAATTTCAAAATAGAAATAAAATAAAAACTTTGCATGGTTTTCAGTATTTAACAGTGCCGGTTATTACAAAAGGGAGATTTAATCAGCTTATTAAAGATGTTGAAATAAATAATACTTATGACTGGAAAAAAGAGCATATAAAAGCAATTGAAACAAATTATTCAAAAGCAAAATATTTTAAAGATTATTTCTCTGAAATCCTTGAGATTTACAATAATAATTATCAGAAACTTATTGAAATCTCACTTAAAACTATAGATTTTTTTAAAAAACACTTTCAAATAAAAACACCATTTGTCTTTTCATCTACACTTAATATAGACAAAAAATCTACTGAAAGGCTTGTAGAAATATGTAAAAAGTTAAACTGTGATGTTTATCTTTCAGGTGTTGGAGCTAAGAGTTATCTTGATGAAGGAAAATTTAAAGAAGCTGGAATAAAGATTGTGTGGCAGAACTTTGAAATAAAAGAGTATCCACAGCTTTATGGGCAATTTATTCCAGATCTTTCTTCTGTTGATCTTATTTTAAACTGTGGTAAAGAATCAATAAATTATTTATGAAAAAGTTTTTGATTGTTTTTTTCTTAATAACTGTATTTTATGTTTATCTTCATTATTTTATATCATCTTTTGTTTCAAGGTTTATATATAAAAGAAGTTTCTGGGATAAGTTTTTCGTTTTTCTATGTTTGTTGAGTGTGTCAACACTTTTTTTGAGAAGATTTTTGACAGGAGGTTTATGGGAGTATCTTTATATAGCTAGTTTTATCTGGATGGGGTATGTGATTATATTTTCTTCTTTAATTTTAGTTTCAAAAATTATTCTTTTAGTCTATCCATTTGATTTTAAAAAAATTTTTATTGCAACTTTTGCACTTTCAGTTTTAATTTTATTTAAATCGGTTTATAACACATTTAAACTTCCATTAATAAAAGAAGTTGAGATACACTCTCCATATATTTCTAGAAATTATAAATTTGTATTTTTATCAGACATTCACCTTGACTTTAAATTTAAAAATAAAGTTTTTTCAAAGATTGTCGATAAAATAAAATCTCAAAATCCTGATTTCATTTTAATAGGGGGAGATCTTTTAGATCCCGGGTTTAATATAGATAAAGATGTATTAAAATTAAAAAGCCTGGGATTTGCAGTTTTTGGTGTTCTGGGAAATCATGAGTATTATTACGGCATTGAAAGATCAATTAGAATTTTTGAAGAACTAAATATAAAACTTATTAGAAATTCATCTATTAACTTTGATGGGTTGAATATCATTGGATTTGGAGATATAAAAGCAGAGCAGCTCGAAGAAAAAGATATTTTAAATATTGTGTCAAAAAACTATATGAAAAATCATCTCAATGTTATTGTTTCCCATCAACCGCTTTATTTTGAAGAAATTTCAAATGAATATGATATTATTATGATTTCAGGACATACACATAAAGGACAGATATTCCCGTTTCATATTTTTACAAAGATAGCTTATAAATATTTTTATGGAGAGTATAAAAATAAAAACTCACTTTTATATATTTCAAGTGGTGCAGGCACCTGGGGACCACCTATGAGGTTTTTAGCTGAAAGTGAAATAGTTATCTTTAATATTAAGAAAATGTAAGATTGGAAGTATAAAAGTGTGAAGTGTAGCAGTCTGGTTCCAGGTTCTTGGGGACTGGAGGCTGGAAAAATCTCATTCAGTCCCACTCTATAAAAACAAGAAATGGTTGTTTAGTAAAATAAAGATTAAGATAAAAATAAAGATGAAGGATAATTGGATAAATTTAAAATGATAAAAAAATCAATTAAAGTTGCAGGAATTAATGTAAGTTTTAAATTTAAAGACATATCTGATTATTTTTTAAGAGATTTTGAAAATAGATATTATCCATTTTTTTGTAAAAGATATAAAGTTATTATAGAGGTTAATTTTATTAATAAATATTTTAATTTTCCAGATAAAGCAAGCATTTCAGATAAAAAAAATTTTAAAATAAAAAGAAAGGATTTTTATTTTTATAATGGTAAACTTTTTATAAAACCGAATATCTATTCATTTGATAGTTTTTTGAGATGCTATTTCTCATATATTTTAAACAAAACAGATGGATTATTAGTCCACTCATCCTGTATTAATGTAAATAAAAAAACATTTTTATTTGTGGCAAAAAGCGGTGGAGGAAAATCTACAATAGCGAAAATTTTTTCAGGCTTTAATGTTTTAAGTGATGAGCTTGTTGCTTTAAGAATTATTAAAAATAACATCTTTGTATATTCAACACCTTTTTGGGGTGAAATTGAAAGTAATTCTAAGGAAAGTTTTAAATTTAAGCTTAATAAAATATTTTTTATAAAAAAATCAGATAAGAATTTTGAACAACAAATAAATAAAAAAACTGCTTTTATTAAATTTTTAAAGTGTATTATGAATTTTTCAAATGACGGAAATATAATTATAAATGTAATTAAAAAAGCTTCTTTAATTCTATCTCAAACTCCATTTTGTACTCTTCATTTTAAAAAAGATAAAAGCCTTATAAATTATCTTTCAAAACCAGATTAACCTAAATCAACTTCCGTAGATTGATGAAGGTTAGGAGGATGAGAAAAAGAATTGAGTTTTTTATTCCAAGAAAGCCTATGAGTATGAACGGTGAAAGTATTGAGGAAAGCCCTGCCAGAATCATATCATATAAGTATGCTTTTTCAGTTCTGATTTTAAGGTTTTTGACTGTGTTTGAAAAAGTATTTCCATTTATAAAACCAGCAGTGAAGTTTATAAGATATATAAGGTATTTATTTTCAGTAGATAGTAAAAGAGTAAGAATTAAAGGATATATTAAGATAAGATTTCTGGTTGTCCCGTAATAGGCTCCAAAGGAAAGTCCGATCATTATAAGGGTTATTATAAACTGAATGTTTGAGTAAAGCTCGCCATAATTTGTCTGGATTATAAATATGGATGTTATTTCTATGAAAAGAAGAGTAAATGATGAAAAGGCAAGGTTTGAAAGATAATTATCAGTTTTTTTGATGGAAAGAAAGATAAATAATATTAAAATTAAAAAGGTTATTGAGATTTTATTAAAATTTTTAAAAATAAACTCTGATAATTTTGGATAAAACTTTGATATTTCATAGATGTTTCCATAGATGAAAATAATTGGTTTATCTTTTGAGTTTGGTTTTTTAATTTCTTTAAGCTCTTCTTTTGTCTGGAATATGTATTCAAGATAAGAGTATTTATTATTTAACTGTGATTTGTTTTTGGTGGCAACTATTATTGTTTCATCGGTTTTAAATATGTGAATATTTTTAAATTTTAGTTTGAGTGTTGAGCCTAAAATATCAGTTATGTTTTTTGTTAACAAGGTTGTTGTGTATGATGGAAATGGTAGATATAAAACAAATACTCCATTTTCTGAAAGTGAGTTTTGAATAATATTAGTAAAATTCTCTGTAATAATTGCTGAAGAATTAAGCGTATCTGGATAGATTTGCCCTGTTATTATTAGGTCAAAATCTTTATTATTTGAAAAAAATATTTGTGGTGAGTCGGTTATTATTTTTATTTTATTTTTCTCCTTTAAATCGTAATGATTTAATATTGATTTTATAAGTTCTTTGTCTTTTTCAATAAGATAAACCTCATCAAAACCTTCATCGATAAGTTTTTCTGCTATTTTTGGGTCAAAAGATAAAACAGCTGCTTTTTTAGTTTGTTTTAGATATGAAAGTGGGATTAGGATGTTTATTTCTGATGAAAGGTCTTTTATTGTTGAAAAGTAAAGCTGAGAATTTGTTTTTATAAGTATTTCATTTTCATAGCTAAATACTTCAACTTTTGAGTATTTTGTGTCAAAGGATTTAAATAATGTGTATGTTTTGAGATTGGATATATGGTATATGTTTTTTGAAAGGATAAGTGCAGAAAGATTCAGGATAAGATAAAAAATTATTTTTTTTGTTTTGTAAAAATAAGAGGCATTTAAAATAGTTAAAAAAAGAATAATTGTAAATCTGTCTGTTTTGAAAATTGAAATTAAAATAGAAATTATAATTCCACCAAGGGTATAACCGAAGGCTTCAAGATAATATGTTTTTATGTATCCGTTTTCAGTTATTTTTGAGTTTGATATGTAATATGCACCATTTATCAGGGAATAAGGAAGTATTATTAAAAATGATATTAAAAAGGCGTAAAGATAATCTATGTTTTCACCAAGTGGTAAGAGTTTAAATGTGAGAAATTTTATTATTGTTATTGAAAAAGTAGCAAGTAGAGGGGTTAGAAAATGATAGCTTTTAATTATTTTTTTATCAATATTGATTTTAAGTCTTGATGTTAAAATGGCACCTGTGCTTGATATGAAAATCCATATCCCAACCGATGCTGATACAAATATTTCATTTGAGTAGAAATTTGAGATGATTTCCCTGAATAAAAGGGTCTGAATTATTATTGAGTTTATTCCATAAATGATTACATTGAGCATCAAATAAAATTATATTTAATTTTCAATGTTCAAAATATGGTAAAATATAATAAAACTATATTTGAAGAGGTGTTTATGAAAGAAAATATTCATCCAAAATATGAAATATGCGAGGTTGTTTGTGCGTGTGGTAATACATTTAAGACAAGATCTACAAAACCAAATATAAAGGTTGAAATTTGCTCTAACTGCCATCCATTTTATACAGGGAAACATAAGATAATTGACACTGAAGGAAGGGTTGAGAAGTTCAGGAAGAAATATTCAACTATTGCAACTCAGGAAAAGAAATCGAAAGATGTTAAGATGGCTAAGGTAACTCCGGCACACAGAAAAGCAACTCCAACAGGTGTTGCTAAGAAACTTCCAAAGAAGATAGAAAAACCAGCAAAGACTGGTAAGAAAGAAACAAAAAAATAGAATTCTAAGTTCATAGGGTCCGAATTTGTAGAAAGATTCGGACCTTTTTTATTTTATGATAAATATAGAAGAGAAATATAAAGAGATTGAAAAAGAATTTAAAGAAATTGAGGCTAAATTGTCATCACAACTATCTTCTTCTGAATATGAGTCTCTTTCTAAAAAGTATCATCAACTCAAAGAGATAATTAATAATTATGAACTTTATTTTAAAATAAAGGAAAATATAAAGCATGCAAAGGAAATGCAGAATTGTGGAGATAAAGAGTTAAGTGAGCTTGCTTCAAAAGAACTTGAAGAACTACTTTTAAAAGAAAAAGAAGTTTATAATAATATTAAACTAAGTCTTGTTAAAACTGATCCTGATGATTTTAAGAATATATATCTTGAAGTAAGAGCAGGGGTTGGAGGTGAAGAATCATCACTTTTTGCTCAACAGCTTTTAAGAGCTTATACCAAGTTTGCTCAGAGTCTTGGAATGACAGTTGAGATTGAAGATATATCAACGAGTGATCTTAAAGGTATAAAGACGGCTGTAGTTTATATAAAAGGTAATAAACCATACTGGTGGTTTAAGTATGAAGCAGGAGTACACAGGGTTCAGAGGGTTCCTCAAACCGAGGCAAGTGGAAGGATACACACATCAACAGTAACTGTTGCTGTTCTTGCAGAAGCTGAAGAGAAGGATGTTAAGATAAATCCAGCAGATTTGAAGATAGATACATATAGAGCTGGTGGTGCAGGTGGTCAGAATGTTAATAAAGTTGAAACTGCAGTTAGAATAACACATATTCCAACAGGTATTGTTGTTCAATGTCAGCAGGAACGTTCTCAGGCACAGAATAAAGAAAGAGCATTAAAACTTCTTTATGCCAAGATCAGGGAAATATATGAAGAAACTCAAGAATCGAAAATTACTTCACAAAGAAGAAAACAGGTTGGAAGTGGAGAAAGAGCGGAGAAAATAAGAACATATAATTTTCCACAAAATAGGGTTACAGATCACAGATTTAATCTTTCGTGGTTTAATATAGATGAGATAATGGAAGGTAAGATGAAACAGATGATAGAAGAGATACATCTAAAAGCAGGGGAGATGGAAGAATGAAAATAAAGGATGTTATAAAAAATATATCTATTGAACTTTTAAAAAATGGTGTGGATGAGTATATATTGAATGCTGAGTATATAGTTTCCTATTCTGTTGGTTTGAAAAGGCTTGAGTTAAAGCTTTTTGAAGATAGGGAAGTAAGCAGGGAAGAAAGAAAACGGATAGAAAAATTACTAAGATTAAAGCTTCAAAGGAAACCTTTAAGCTGGGTTGTTGGAAGACATAATTTTTGTGGACTTGAGATTAAAATAAATAATGGGGTTTTTGTGCCAAGGGTTGAAACTGAGTTTCTGGCTGATATGGTGTATAAAAAAAGTTTAGAAATGGAAAGACCAGCTATCTTAGATTTTTGTGCTGGTAGCGGAGCAATAGGTTTATATGTTGCATATAAAAATCCAGATTCAAGAGTTTTTGCTATTGAAAAACTTAAAAGATCGTATAAGACAATACTTGAGAATAAAAAAATATTAGAATTAAAAAATTATTTCTGCAAAAATAATTGTAAGATAGATGCTTTTAACAGAAAATTTGATATAGTAGTTTCAAATCCACCTTATATTCCATTATATCAGTATGAGTTGCTTGATGATGAGATTAAAAAAGAGCCAAAGACTGCTTTAATTGGTGGAATGGATGGGCTTTCAGTTATAAGATATATTCTTAAAAATATAAAAAAAGTTTTAAAAGAAAATGGTTATCTTTTTCTTGAAGTAGGTGAGTATTATACAGCTGAGTTAATAAAGATATTTTCTTTTTATACATTTAAAGAATTTGAGATAATTAAAGATCTCAACAATAAAGATAGATATATAAAAGCAAAGCTTTAAGAGGAAGTTATGGATTGTTTTATAATAGATGGTCCTTCAAAGATTGATGGAGAGATAACTGTAAGTGGTTCAAAAAACTCAGCGCTTCCAATACTTTTTGCTTCACTTCTAACAGATGAAAAATGTGTTTTAAATAGTGTGCCTGAGTTAAGTGATATAAAAACCACATATGATCTTCTTACATATGTTGGTAAAAACTGTTTTTTTGGTTTTAATAGATTTGAAGTATCAGAAATAAATAAGATAATCACCATTGCGCCGTATGAGCTTGTAAGAAAAATGAGAGCGTCAATTCTTGTAGCAGGACCACTTCTTGCAAGGTTTAAACATGTTCAGTTTTCAATGCCTGGTGGGTGTGCTATTGGAGTAAGACCAATAGATATTCATCTTGAAGGGTTTAAAAAGTTTGGAGCAGAGGTTGTTTTAAAAGAAGGTTATATTATTTTGAAGGCAAAAAAATTAAAGCCTGCCATCATAAATCTTCGTTTTCCAAGCGTTGGTGCTACTGAAAATCTTCTTATGACAGCATCCTTAATTGATGGGGAAAGTGTTATAAATAATGCAGCAAGAGAACCGGAGATAGAAGAACTTGCCTGTGTTTTGAATAAGATGGGAGCAGTAGTAAATGGCGCTGGAAGTAAAACTATAAGGATAAAAGGAGCAAAAAAATTGAAGGGTTTTGAACATAAGATTATAGGTGATAGAATTGAGGCTGGAACTTTTTTGATACTTGGAGCTTTGTGTGCAAAGAAACTTGTTGTTAAAAATGTATGTATAAATCATCTTGAAACTTTATTGAGATGTTTAAAAAAAAGTGGAGCAGAATTTGAGACTTTAACAGATAGTTTGGTTATCTATAAGAATAAAAAAATTAAACCTGTTGATATAAAGACTGAGCCATATCCTGGTTTTCCAACTGATTTGCAGGCTCAGTGGATGGCTTATATGTGTTTTTCTGAAGGAAAATCTAAGATTGAAGAAAATATATTTGAAAATAGATTTATGCATGCTGCTGAACTTGTGAGAATGGGAGCTGATATTAAGATTGAACATAATGTTGCTTATGTGAAAGGTGTTAAAAAACTTACAGGAGCGACTGTTATGGTTAGTGATTTAAGAGCAGGAGCGGGGCTTGTTATTGCTGCTTTAAATGCATATGGGCAAAGTAAAATAAGGCGTGTTTATCATATTGATAGAGGATATGAAAAAATTGAGGAGAAACTTTCATCTATTGGTGCTAAAATAAGAAGGGTAGAGGAATGATTGGAATTAAAGAAAAGTTTAAAGAGATAGAAAAAAAATTGTATACCAGACATTCTCAGGTTAAGAAGAATGGGCTTGAACATGTTAAAAAGATACTTGATAAGCTTCAAAATCCACAGCAAAGAATGGGAAGAATAATTCATATAACAGGGACAAATGGAAAGGGTTCTGTGGCATATATTACAGAGGCAATATTAAGAGCCTGCGGTTATAAAACAGCTCTTTATACATCACCTCATATAAGCGGGCTTCAAGAAAGAATAAGGATTAATTCGATTCCTATACCAGAAAAAGAGTTTATTGAACTTTATGAGAAGGTCATATCAGTTGATGAGAGTTTAAGTTTTTTTGAAATAATGACGCTTATAGCATTTCTTTATTTTAGAGATAGGGTTGATTACTCTGTTATTGAGGTTGGTATTGGTGGGCTTTATGATACAACAAATGTTTTTGAAAAAAAGGATTTGTGTTTCATAACATCTGTTGGGTTTGATCATATGGATATGCTCGGATCTACACTTTCAGATATTGCATTTCAAAAGGCTGGAATAATAAAAGAAAATTGCATATGTATTATTCCAGAACTAGGATATGAAGCAAAGAAGGTTATTGAAGAAGAGTGCAGGAAAAAAAATGCAAAACTTATTGAAGTTAAAGATTTTTTCGAAATAGTTGAGTTTGATAAGTCTCAAAATCTTATGATTGTAAAGAATCTTGAGAGTATGGATTTGTATCCTTTAAAACTTGTTGGGGTGAGACAAACCTTAAATCTTTCCATGGTTTTGAAAGGACTTGAAGAGATTGGAATAAAGCCTGAGAATAAAGTATTAACCAGTGCTTTAAGTTCAATTGAAATAAATTGTAGATTTGAGATAATTAAGAAAAGAGTTTTAGATAATGATATATATTTTATTTTAGATGGTGCTCATAATCCTCAGGCTTTTGATGTTTTTATTGAGAATATAAAATATTTTAGGATAGATGAACCTTCTTTGATATTTTCTATTCTTTCAACGAAGGATTATAATGCTATTATAAAGAGGATTGTGGAAATCAAGATTTTTAAAAAGATAATAATAACTGAAATAGATAACCAAAAGAAGCTTAATCCTTATTTTATTGCAGATATGTTTTATTCATACTCAAAAGATATTGATCTTACAGTAGTTTCTGATCTTGATGTTGCTATAAAAACAGCAATAAGTTATTCCCGTAATATTTGTGTAGCAGGCTCTTTTTATCTTGTATCTGAAGCTAAAAAGATTATTAAAACTTTGTGAGCTTATTTATATAATTTAGTTATGGATACCATACTTATAGAATGTCCTGATTGTGGACTTAGAATTGAAATTGATAGAAAAACAGGAAAGATTGTAAATAAATTTAAGAAACCTGATGTTTCATCTGATGACTCCCTTTTAGATATGATAAAAAAAACAAAAGAAAATAAAGCAAAGCTTGATGATTATTTTAAAAATGCTCATAAAGAAATGGAAAAAAGAAAAGAAGAACTTGAAAAACAATTTGAAGAGAATAAAAAGAAAGCCAAAGATGATCCTTCAAAGCCAATAAATCCGATGGATTTAGACTAGTTATTCGAAAACTCCTTTGATTTTTGTCCCATCCTTACAGATACCTTTCTGAGTGTTGTTTTTAACAAGTAGAAAACCTCTTCTTTCAAAAGCTATACTGCCATCATTACAGTAGGTTGCCTCACCTTCGGGAAAGTATATATTTCCTGTATAGACATATTTTAATCCCATATCAAGAGCTATCTTTCTTGCGTTTATAATAGTGGTCTGTGGTGTTGGAGGTGTGTTTTGCATTTGATAATTGGGATAAAATCTTGTGAAATGAAGTGGAACATCATCTCCAATATTTTCTTTAATCCACTTACATAAAGCCTTTATATCTTTTTCATCGTCATTTGCCTGAGGAATTATTAGATTTACAATTTCAAGCCATCTTCCAGATTTTTTTATTGTTTTAATTGTTTCAAGAACAGGTTGAATTTTACCGGATGTGTATTTAAGATAGAAATTTTCATTGCTGAAACCTTTAAGATCAACCTTGACCCCGTCAATATATTTAAGCATGTATTCAAGTGGTTCTTTATTTATATAACCAGCAGTTACAACCACGTTTTTTAATCCCTTTTCTTTTGCAAGTTTAGCTGTGTCTATTAAGTATTCATAGAAAACTATTGGTTCTGAGTATGTATATGCTATGGATTTAGAGCCGGATTTTAAAGCAAGTTCCACTACCTTTTCAGGTTCAATATAGGGATCAGTTTCAGCTACTCCCCTCTGTGATATCTCCCAGTTTTGGCAGTATTTACATCTCAAATTACATCCAGCACATGCTATGGAAAAGCTTTTTGTGCCTGGAAGAAAATGAAAAAATGGTTTTTTTTCTATGGGATCTACATTCATTGCAGCTATTCTTCCATAATTAAGTGAGTAAAGAGTTCCTTCAATATTCTGTCTTACCCTGCAAAATCCAACCTGTCCATCTTCAATTACACATCTTCTTGGGCATAGATTACACTGAACCCTTTTTTTATCAAGTTTTTTGTAAAACATTGCTTCTTTTAGAAGCTTATTATTACTTTTATCTTTTTTATCAGACTCATTTTTTTGAGTTTGAGAATATGAATTTTTAATTTTAATAAAAAAACCAGATGTTAGGTTAAACAGTAAAATAATAAAAATCAAAAAGATGAGTTTCTTTTTTATCATAATTTAATTATACTTTTTTCGGGAATGAATTTTAATTGATGGTGTATTCAAACGTTTTTGGTGAGGTTTCTGTAAAACCTATCTTTTTAAGGTATTTTATGTGCTGGGAGTTTTCAGTTTTTATGAAAAATGTTTTACCATTAAAGTTTTCATTTTGAGATATGGTTTTAAAAAAGTTTATTGCGTTTTTAAGGTCTCTCCACTCTTTTTTTATGTAATCAATTATTATTTGATATTTTCCGTTTTGGTATTTATAACCAAAAACTCCAACTATTATAAAATTTCTTACAATGATATAATATAAAAGTTCATTTTTTTTCTCGCCTTTAAATTCAGGGAAGAATTTAATAATATCATCATAATGATATTTGATAAAATCGTCTATAAGTTCATTGTAACTGGAATTTATGAATTTAAAAAGGTTTTTTGCAGATTTAAGTTGAATTATATAATAAAGATCTACAATTGCTACAAAAAGATTTACAAGCCACACTGAATGAGCTTTTATTAAAATACCATATATAACAAAAAAAATAGCTCCTAAAAGATTTATCACTCTAAGCTTAAAAACATTGCTCATTAAAAGAGAAATAGCTACAAATATTGAACCAAGATAACCAATTAATTCAATCATTGCAAGCCTTTTTTAGTTCATCTATTATTTTTTCTTTATCAATATTGTTTTTTTCTGCTATGCCTTTTATTGTGTCCCATACAACTTCACCACAAATTATAACCTGAATATTATATTTTGAAAAAATTGATATGGTATCAGGGCAGTTGTTAATTATATCCTCAATATATGTATTTTCGGTTATCTCCATATGTAATTATTTATTAATAACAGTTTCAAACTCTGGAGGATCAAATATGGTTCTTTTTACCGTGCAGAGTTCAACAGTCTGTTTTAATGCTGGAATATACTTTTCAGGAAAATCTTCTGGTAATTTCAAACTGTAAATTATTTTTGATAATCTATGTTTTTCTTTATCCCATATTGCCTCCATTTCAAGTTTAAAACCATCAAAGTTTAGGTTTCTTGTCTGAAAAAAGCTTATAGCAAATACTCCAGCGCAGGTTGCAACAGATGCTAAGAATAATTCAAATGGTGATGGAGCTGTACCATTTCCACCGGCATTAACAGGTTGATCTGTTTTTACTTCAAAACCATTAAATACAGCATCTACTTTTTTATTTCCGCTAAATTTTACCTCTATCTTCATATTTCCTCCTTCAATAATTAGATGATTTTAAGAAGAAAAAGGTTTCTACTCTTCTCTATAGAGTTCTTTTTTAATTCCAGGAATTATGGTTGAACGTGGATCTGTTCTTTTTTGAATTTCAAGTATTAGATCAAAATTTTCATTAAAAACATCAACAACCTCAGGATCAAATGCTTTTCCTTTTTCAGACAATATATATTCCCTTGCTTTTGAAGGTTCCCAGCTTGGTTTATAAACCCTGGACATACAAAGAGCATCGAAAACATCAACAACAGAAACTATTCTTGCCTCTAATGGGATCTGGTCTCCTTTTAATCTGTAAGGATATCCATTACCGTCATATCTTTCATGATGACTCTGTGCTATTATACAGGCGACTTGAAGAAGATGACTTTTAGCATTTGAAAGTATTTTTGCTCCATAAAGTGTATGTTTTTTCATTTCCTCAAACTCTTCAGGAGTTAATTTACCTGGTTTTAGAAGAATTGAATCGCTTATTGCTACTTTACCTATATCATGGAGTGGACTTGCATATTTAATGTCTTCAACTTTTTTTTCGTCTATGCCCATTTTTTTTGCTATAAGCTCTGAATATTCACTTATGTGTCTTAAGTGTATAGCAGTGTCATGCTGATCACGATACTCAGCTGTTATAGCGAGCCTGTATATAGTTTCGAGCTGTGCTTGATAAAGATTGTCATAAAGCTGTGCATTTTCTATCGCACCTGCAGCAAGTGTTCCTATGAGGTTTAAAAGTCCTTCGTCTTCAGAATTGAAATTCCCATTTACTTTATTTATTACTTCAAAAACCCCTATTATTTTTCCAGATACATTTTTTAATGGGACCGCCAAAATATTTCTGGTTCTGAACTTTGTTATCTTGTCTATCTCAGGATTAAATTTATCGCTTTTGTATGCATCTTCAATATTAAGAGGCTCTCCATTTAATGCTACCCAGCCGCTTATTCCTTTCCCAAGAGGAACTCTTATTTCAGTATTATTCAGTCCTGTTGAGATTTTAGACCATAGTTCTTTTGTTTTTGGATCATATATAAAAATTGAACATCTTTGAGCGGAAAGAAGTTTCTCAACATAAGATGCTATAGTATTGAGAAGTTTGGTTAAATTAGTTTCTTTGCTTATTAAAGCTCCAAATTGTACCAGTAGGTTTAAACGATATTCAAGTTCTTCTGCTCTTGTCATCTTATATATTTTAGCATTTATTTTCTTGATTTCAGTCAACTTTGATTTTATAGAGATATTTAGCTGCTTGAAGATAAATTAAGAAAATAATAAAGTAGATAATTATACCTACATATAAGTTTACAATAGTAACAAGATAAGCAAGAAAAGATGTAATAACAGAAAATATGAATGTGCTTAAAACTATCTTTTTTCTACTAAATCCGATAATTTCAAGTCTTAAGGCAAAATGATCTTTGGTACCTTTAAACGGTGATATACCTTTTTTTATTCTTATGTATGATACATAGAAAGTATCGAATATTGGAACTGAAAGTATTATCAAAGGGGCATAAACCCCAAGAGGATTGGTATTAGAGTATGATGCTCCAAGAGATATTATAGCAAGTATAAATCCACAGAATAAACTTCCACTATCTCCAAGAAATATTTTGTATTTTGTGCTCATATTATATGGAATAAAACCGAGTATTGCTCCCGCAAGAGCAGTTGAAAGAAAATTTACATATACTGCTTCTGATGGCATTGTTATTAGAAAAAAAGCAATAGCAGCTATAAGTATCTGGGAGGAAGAAAGCCCATCCATTATATCAATTATATTAAGTGCATTTGTAATTCCAACTATCCATAAGATTGTTAATGAAAAGGCAATATAATCAGGTTTGATAAAATTTATACTGAAACCTCTTGTAATCATAAATATAGCAAGTAATACCTCAATAAGGAATTTAATTTCAGCTTTTATTCCTTTTGGTTTGGTTATATCATCTATAAGTCCTATTAAGAGAATAAAAAAAGAACCTATTAAAATATATCTTAATTCTCTTAGTGTTCCTGTTGGAAAGTTTGTTAAAAACCTAAAAACAATAAGAGTTAATGAAAATGATATAAAAACAGCAACTCCGCCTGAAAGTGGGATATTTCCTTTATGAGTTTTTATTTCTGATGGTTTATCATAATTACCAAGTTTAATTGATATAAATCTTATTAAAGGAACAAATAAAAAAGATAATAAAAATGAGAACATGAAACTTTCAATATAAAAAACCATACAATATAGATTTTACAATAATTATAGTAAGAAAATTAGCTAAACTTAACTGGAAAAATTACGCTCCATATGCGAGATAAGGAGTTGAAATCCGCATATACAAAATTTTTCTATTTCGTAAAATAAAAGGATACTTCAAGGAAATTTTATGAGGAATATGGCGAGAAAGCGACAAAACAAGTCTTTGAAGTAGATAGAGAAGTAATAAGCAGATGGGGTTAAAAGGAAGCAAGAAAAGGCATAGAAGAACAAATCCTATATTTTCGAAGACCATATGTAAACTAAGAAAGATGACCATAGATAAATGACAAATAGATAACGAGATAATAGAGTGTATTTGCTCGGGTAGGTAAAGGTATCCGAGAGTTGGGAAAGGAAAGATAAAAATTATGTTAGATAAATACTGTGAGTTAAAGGGTAAAAAGAAGATATCAGCATCTGTAATAGGTAAAATAATAAAGCGAAATAATTAGTTTTTGAGGTTAGTTGGAAAGTATATCATAATCCAGATAACAAATAAATAAAGGCCAGATAAATCATTGAATATGATAGCGCCATTGGAGTTAGTTTTAAAAAAATAAAATATCGCAAATGAAGGTAAATCATACAAAAACTTTAAACTCCTGTTAAAATATTATAAGATTTAATTTAGGAGGATATTATGAAGATACCAATGGTTGATTTAACAAGAGAATATAACGAACTAAAATCAGAGATAAATGTAGCAATATTAAATGTTTTAAATAAATGTAATTTTATTTTAGGGGATGAGGTAAGTAAATTCGAAGAGGAATTTTCTAGATTTAATGGTTCAAAGTATGCTGTTTCTGTGGCAAGTGGAACAGATGCTTTGAGAATAGCAATTTTAGCAAGTGGAATAGGAAAGGATGATGAGGTTATAACAACACCATTTACATTCATAGCAACAACCGAAACAATATCTCAAGCAGGGGCAAGAGTTGTTTTTGCTGATATAGAAGAGGATACTTATAATATAGATCCCCAATCCATTGAGAAAAAACTTACATCTAAAACAAAAGCAATAATACCGGTGCATTTGTACGGTCATCCTGCAAGAATGAAGGAAATAATGGATATAGCAGAAAAGTATAATTTGATTGTTATAGAGGATTGTGCTCAGGCATTTACAGCAAAATATAATATAAATGATGAATGGAAGTTTGTTGGTTCAATTGGTAAATGTGGAACCTTCAGTTTTTTCCCGGCAAAAAATCTCGGAGCTTATGGTGATGGAGGGCTTATTACAACGGATGATGAAAAAGTATATCAGCTTGCAAAAATGCTGAGAAATCATGGGTCAAAAGAAAGATATATATATGAAATGGAAGGTTTTAATTCAAGGCTTGATACTGTGCAGGCAGCTGTTTTGAGGGTTAAGCTTAAATATATATCAAAATTTACTGAGATGAGAAATGAAGTAGCAAGAAAATATAATGAATTACTTAAAGATATATGTGTTGTACCAGTTGTGAGGGAAAACTGTTATCATTCGTTTAATTATTACACTGTAAGGTTTGAATCAAAAGAAATAAGAGATAGAGTTTCAAAGTATCTAACAGAAAATGGAGTGGCAAACCAGATATATTATCCGATTGCACTTCATTTACAAAAAGCATATCAGCATCTTGGTTATAAAAGAGGAGATTTACCAGTTACAGAAAAACTTCAGGATGAGGTACTTTCACTTCCAATGTTTCCACAGTTAAAGGATAATGAAATAGAGTATATAGCTGAAAAAATAAAAGAAGCTTTGAAAGTAAAGTGTTAATGTGAAAAAGATTCTTATAATTGGGTCAGGACCAACCGGTCTTGGTTGTGGGTGTTATCTTAAAGGAAAAAAGGATTTTTTTATATTTGAAAAGGAAAAACAGGCTGGTGGCCTTGCAACAAGTGTTGAAAAGGACGGTTTTGTTTTTGATTATTCTGGCCATCTTTTACATTTAAGATGGAATAATACAAAAGATTTTGTTTTTAAACTTCTTGGTGAAAATATTCTGCAAATAAGAAGAAATGCTCAAATATATATTGATGGTGTTTATGTAAATTATCCTTTCCAGATAAATCTTTATAATCTTCCGGATTATATAAAATCAAGATGTGTAAGGGATTTTTTAAAAACATATCTTAAACCACGAAAAAATACTTCAAACTTTAAAGAGTGGGCTCTACAAACATTTGGAAGTTCAATATGTAAATATTTTATGTTTCCGTATAATGAAAAGCTTTTTTCATATCCTGTTGAAAAACTTACAACAAATTGGCTTGGAAATTTTGTCCCAAGACCTGATATAAATATGGTTTTAAAAGGAGCATATATAGGAAATATAAAAAATATTGGATATAATCCAGTTTTCTATTACCCCCGATATGGAGGTATTGGAAGTCTTACAGAAAAGATGTATGAAATGGTAAAGGATAATGTTTTACTGGATAGTGAGGTTATTGAGGTTTCATTTAAAAATAGATATATCAGACTTAAAAATGGAGAGAAGTTTTTTTATTCTTCACTTGTAAATACAATTCCGCTAAAAAAGTTTATAATGATTTCAGATGCTCCTTATGGGATAAAAAAAGTTGCTGAAAAACTTAAACACAATAATGTTTATGTTTTGAATCTCGGTATTAAAAAAACAGATTTTAAACAACACTGGATATACTTCCCTCACAAGAGTTTTCCTTTTTACAGGCTTGGTTTTTACACAAACTTTTCAAAAAAACTTGCACCCTCTGGTTTTGATTCTGTTTATATTGAGTTATCTGTGATGGAAGGTAAAGGTATAGATATAGAAATGACCGAAAGAGATATAATAAACAAACTCAAAAAACTTGCTATAATAAAGAGCAAATATGATATTGTTACAAAGATGTGGTTAGAGATAGATTGTGCTTATGTTATATATGATGAGGAAAGAGAGAAAAATCTTAGTATTATTTTTGATTTTCTTTTAAAAAATTCAGTTTACTCCACAGGAAGATATGGTGGATGGAAGTATTCATTTATTGAAGAAAATATAAAAGATGGATTTGAAACAGCGAAAATCTTAGTTGAAAAGGAGGGATTATGAAATTCAAAGGATGCTATACTGCAATAGTAACGCCTTTTAAAAACGGTAAGGTGGATTTTGATTCACTTGAAAAGATTATGGACATACAGATAAGATCTAAAGTAAGTGGTGTGGTTCCGTGTGGTTCTACAGGTGAGGGAAGTACACTTGAAGAGGATGAGTATATTGAGGTTTTGAATTTTGTTGTTGAGAAGTGTAAAAATAAAAAACAGGTAGTTGCAGGCTTTGGAACTAACTCTACATATAAAACTCTTAAGCTTCTTGATAAGGTTAATAAGATAAAACTTGATGGTCTTCTTGTAATAGTTCCATATTACAACAAACCAACACAGAATGGTATGATTGAGCATTTTAAAACAATAGCAGATAAAACTCCACATAGTATAATTCTTTATAATATCCCTGGAAGAACTGGAGTTAATATGCTTGGGAAAACTGTTTTTGAGCTTTCAAAGATAAGGAATATAGTTGGAATAAAAGAGGCAAGTGGTAATATAGATCAGGTTAGTGAAATAATAAACCTGTGTGGTAAAGATTTTTCACTTTTAAGTGGGGATGATTCACTTACGCTTCCAATGATGAGTGTTGGAGGTAAAGGTGTAATATCTGTGGTTTCAAATATAATACCTGATGAAGTTTCAATTATGTGTGAAGAGTTTGAAAAAGGTAATGTGGAAAAAGCAGTTGAAATTCACCATAAGTATTTCAATCTTATAAAACATCTTTTTATTGAAACAAACCCAATTCCTGTGAAATATGCGCTTAAAAAAATGGGGATTATTAAGGATGATGAACTCAGACTTCCTCTTACACGAATAACAAAAGAAAATGCCTTGAAACTTGATGAAATATTAAGGGAAAACGGACTTGTTTGATAACTGGTATGGTAACAGAATAGTGTCACAATAATGTACTAAAATATAATTCAAGGAGGAATGATGAACCTTTTAACAATTATTCTAATAATAGTAACAATTATTCTTGTTATTTATCTTATAACTATGACAAAGAATCTTAATCACCAAGAAAGGATAAAACAACTTGAAGATGAGATGAAAAATATAAAAATAACATTACAAAATTCGTTTACAGATATAAAGACGGATATTTCAATGGGAAAGATTGAAACCTCAAAATATATTACTCAAACAATGTACGGATTGAATGATATAATAACTTCAAATATGAAACAGGTGACAGAAGTATTTAAAAATTCTATACAATCTCAGGAGAATCAACTTAAGATATTTTCCAGTAATCTCAATGGCCTTATAAAAACAATAGATGATAAATTAAGGGATATAATGAGTGTAAATGAAAAAAAGCTTGAAGAAATGAGACAGACTGTTGATGAAAAGTTACAACAAACACTTGAAAAAAGATTAACAGAATCATTTAAAAGGGTAAGTGATCAGCTTGAAAGTGTTTATAAAGGTATAGGAGAAATGAAAAGTATTGCTTCTGATGTGGGAGATTTAAAAAGAGTGCTTTCGAATGTAAAGCAGAGAGGTGTTTTTGGAGAACTTCAGCTTGAAAAGATAGTTGAAGATATACTCCCAAATCAATATCTAAAAAATGTAAACATAAAAAATGGGAATTATGTGGAGTTTGCAATAAAAATACCATCAAAAGCAGAAGATGGAAAATATGTTTTACTTCCAGTAGATTCTAAATATCCCCGTGAAGATTATGAAAGAATTCTTCAAGCACAAGAAAAAGCAGATCCTGAGATGCTCAAAGAGGCTCAAAAATCTCTTGCTGCTACTATAGCTAGGGAAGCTAAGGATATACAGGATAAATATATTGATCCACCTAATACAACTGACTTCGCAATTCTTTTTTTACCTGTTGAAGGATTATTTGCTGAGGTTCTAAGAATTCCCGGGCTTTTTGAAAATATAAGAGAGAAAAATAAAGTTATAATAACAGGTCCAACCACAATAACTGCAATTTTAAATAGTCTTCATATGGGATTTAGAACACTTGCCATAGAAAAGAAATCAAATGAAGTGTGGAAGCTACTTTCTGTTATAAAAACTGAATTTAGCAAATTTTCAGAATACCTTGCGAAGACAAAAGAAAAACTTGAAGAGGCTGCAAGGATTGTTGAAAATACTCAAAAGAAAACTGAAACCCTAGGAAAAAAACTAAAAAATGTTGAAAGCCTTGATAATGAAGAAGCAAAAAATCTTTTAACAGAAGATTAGCTTGAATTTTTTTAAATACCAGGCATTTATAAGAATTGAAATTCAGGATAAAGGTTAGCTGTTTTATGGAAATTTTAAAAAAACTTGAGATACTTGCAAATTCTGCAAAGTATGATGCAAGTTGTGCTTCTTCAAAATCAAGCCTTTTAGGAAAAACGAGAGGTTTTAGTGGTATATGTCATTCATTTTCGGCAGATGGAAGATGCATATCACTTTTAAAGATTCTTTTAACAAATATATGCGAGTTTGATTGTAGATACTGTATTAACAGAAAATCAAATAATATAAAAAGAACATCCTTTACTCCTGATGAAATATGTTATCTTACCGCAGAGTTTTACAAACGGAATTATATAGAGGGGCTTTTTTTAAGCTCCGCTATAATGAGAAGTGTTAATTATACCATGGATTTAATGATACAGACAGTAAAAAAATTAAGAAAAGAGTATGATTTTAGAGGCTATATACATTTAAAAATTCTTCCAGGATGTGATAAAAGATTTATTGATGAAGCGGTAATTTATGCTGACAGGATCAGTGTTAATATTGAGCTTCCTGACTCATCAAAATTTAATGAAATATGCCCTGATAAAACAAAAGAAATGATACTTGGGCCAATGTTATATGCAAGAGATAAAATATATGAAAGATATGAAAAAAAGATATATGGAGGACAATCAACTCAACTTATAATTGGCGCAACAACTGATAGTGATTATAAAATCTTGAATTTAGCATCGTCTCTTTATTCAAAAGTGAAGCTTAAAAGGGTTTATTATTCTGCATTTATAAATGTTAATAATGATGAAAAACTTCCCGCAATTTCAAATCCTCCTCTTTTAAGAGAGCATAGACTTTACCAGGCAGACTGGCTTATAAGAGTTTATAAATTTAAAATAGATGAGATTGTTGATAAAGATACAAATCTTAACATCTTACTTGATCCTAAAACAGAGTGGGCATTAAAAAATCTTGATTTTTTCCCTGTTGAAATAAATAAGGCTTCTTATGAAGAACTTATAAGGGTTCCAGGTATCGGGATAAGAGGAGCAAGGAAAATAATTAAAGCAAGAAGATACTCAAGAATTTGTCTTGAGGATATGAAAAAACTTGGGCTTTCAACAAAAAAATCAATTTATTTTTTAACGTTTAATGGAAAATATTATGGAGCGAGAACCGAAAACACTGATAAACTTAAAGAACTTTTAGTCGATTTTAAACAGGAGAGCCTTTTTGATGATGAAAGACTTTTTATTGAAACAAAAAAACTTGCTGATAAGGGGGAGATTTGAGAATAATATATGATGGAAGTTTTGAAAGTTTTATTAAAGCACTGAAAATAGCTTTAGAGTATAATGATGCAATTATTTCAAAGGAAGAAAATCTTTTTGATGAAAATATTTATATAAACAAAACTTCAAATGATATAGAAATTGATAAAGAGTTATATTTTGATATTTTGATTATTTATCTTTCTGAGGTTCAAGGTTTTGAAAATATTGCCTTAAGATATCTTAGAGAGAAAATTAATGGGAATAAAAATATTTTGAATGATAATATCAAAAAGGTAATTGATATAAAAAGAAAGTTTTTCAGAGAACTTCATAAGTATAAAGGATTTACAAGATTTTATGAAGTTGATAAAAATCTTATGTTTTCAAAAATTATGCCTGAAAATAATATAGTTTATTTCCTTGCAAATTTTTTTAAAAAGAGAATACAACAGGATTTTGTAATATATGATGAAAAAAGAAAGATTGGAGCATTTAAAAAAGGAAATGAAATATATATTGAAAAGATTGATGAAATAAAATTTAAAGTTTCTGAAAAAGAAAAAGAAATAATTACTCTATGGAAAGGTTTTTTAAAAGATATAACTATAAAAGAAAGAGTAAATCTTAAACTTCAAAAAAATTTTGTTCCTTTAAAATATCGTAGAAATATGATTGAATTTTTAGCATAATACTGTTATATTTGTTATAATAGTCTTAATGGATAATCTAATGTTAAATTTAAAGTTAGAAAAGTATAATTGTGTTTTTCATAATGAAAAATATGATGTATATTTGTATCAAGAAGACTGCATTAAAATAATGGATTTTTTGATAAAAATATATCCAGATGGTATTTTTGATATGATATTTGCTGATCCACCATATTTTTTATCAAATGGGGGGATAACCTGTTATGCTGGTAAAAGAGCAAAAGTGGATAAAGGAGATTGGGATAAATTGCATGGATTTAATGAAGTTCATAATTTCAATTTAAATTGGCTTTCTAAATGTCAGAAACTTTTAAATAAGGATGGAACAATATGGGTTTCTGGAACTAATCATAATATATATTCAATCGGTTTTGCTATGCAACAACTTGGTTTTAAGATTCTTAATGATATAACATGGGAAAAACCAAATCCTCCCCCAAATCTTTCATGTAGATATTTTACACACTCAACAGAAACAATATTATGGGCAGCAAAAGATAAAAATTCAAGACACAAATTTAATTATGAATTAATGAGGAATATAAATGGTGGTAAACAGATGAAAACTGTTTGGAGAATTTATCCTCCAAATAAGGATGAGAAGAAATTTGGTAAACATCCTACACAAAAACCTTTAAATCTTCTTGAAAGAATAATCCTTGCTTCGACTGATGAGGAAGATTTAGTATTTGATCCTTTTTGTGGGAGTGCAACTACAGGTGTTGCTGCTATAAAACTTGCTAGAAAATTCATTGGATGTGAAACAGATAAAGAGTATATTGAAATTTCAATAAAAAGGCTTAAAGAAGAAATAAAAGTTAAGGAAAATTCTCTTTTTGAATAGTATATATGAAAAAAGGTGGAAAAGGTGGAGAGAAAACAAGAACTGGTTTAGATTTTGAAAAAAAGATGGATCTTTATACACTTATTTCAAAGATCCAGGGTTATAAAGTTGAAAAGGATAAAACAAAAGCTGGAGTAAATGTTTATTTTAAAGGAAAATTAGTAGCGAGATGTTTTAGAAAATATGAGTTTTATAAATTTCTTGAGGAAAACAATATTCCATGGAATAACATAATATCTAAACGAATTTTGCCTGATGATTCGATACTTGTAATTGTAAGAGATACTCTTTTTATAATAGAAGTTAAATATCAACAAGTAAGTGGTTCAGTAGATGAAAAACTGCAAACTTGTGATTTTAAAAGAAAACAGTTTTTAAAACTTGTAACTCCTTTAGGTTTAAGGGTTGAGTATGTCTACGTTTTAAGCGATTGGTTTAAACAACCACAATATAAAGATGTTCTGGATTATATACATAGTGTAAACTGTCATTATAAATTCAATGAAATACCATTGTCATGGTTAGGACTACCTGTTCCGAAAAGAAGAAAGTTAAAGAATGGAAAATACCTATAAAAAATCAAATTTTGCAACTGCATTTTTTTTTCTAAAAAAGAAACAGAAAGAAGCACTTTCAATAATATACCAGTTTTCAAGAATTGCTGATGATATAGCTGATAGTAAAAAAGAAAAAGAAGAAAAAATTAAAGAGTTGAAACTTCTTAGGGAAGAAATTGAAAAAATTTATGGTGGGTTTGAAATTGAAGATGAATTTTTTAAAGTACTTAAAGAAGTGATAAATAATTATAAGATAGAAAAATATTGTTTTGATGAACTTTTAAATGGAATGGAAAAGGATATAAATGGGATTGATTTTAAAAACCTTAATGAACTTGAAAAGTATATGTATCAGGTTGCGGGAGTGGTTGGCATAATGGTTCTTGATATATCAGGTTATGATGGGAAGGAAAAAAATGAAATTGCAAAATATACTGGTTATGCCCTTCAGCTTACAAATATCTTGAGAGATATTATTGAGGATACTCAAAATAATCGATTTTATATACCTGAGGAACATAGAATTAGGTTTTTAGGTTCGTCTGAGATAAATTTTTTATCTCCTGGTTTTAAAAATCTTTTTGAATTTGAAAAAAAACTTGCTTTAAATTATTATACTTTAGCCAGTGATCTTTTTAAAAAGAACAAAGATAAAAGATTATTCGTTGCTGCAATTATGAAAAATATTTATTTTGAAATTTTCAAAATGCTTGATTTTGTTAATCTTTCAAAAATTCATAAAATATCTAAATATAAAAAGATTAAAGTTTTGATTAGAAGTTTTTTTGAGACTTACTAAAGGAGGAATTATGTTGAAATCAGATAAATGGATAAGAGAGATGTGTCTTAAACATAAAATGATAACTCCTTTTGTAGAAAATCTAATAACAAAAAATAAAGTCTCATATGGTCTTTCGTCGTATGGGTATGATATAAGGGTTGCTGATGAATATAAGGTTTTTACAGATGTTTATAATACTGTTATTGATCCAAAGGAATTTTCACCTAAAGCATTTGTCGACATAAAAGCTCCTTACTGTATAGTTCCACCAAACTCATTTGCACTTGCAAGAAGCGTTGAATACTTTAGAATACCGAGAAATGTCATTGGACTTTGTATAGGTAAAAGTACATATGCCAGATGTGGTATTGTTGTAAATATAACTCCGCTTGAACCGGAGTGGGAGGGACATCTTACAATTGAAATATCTAACACAACTCCCATTCCTGCAAAAATATATTCAAATGAAGGAATAGCACAATTAATATTCCTTGAATCAGATGATGTTTGTGAAATATCATATAAAGATAGGAAGGGTAAATATCAGGCACAACGAGGGGTAACTCTTCCAAAGGTTATAAAAGCAAAAAAATAAAATTTTTTATGAATAAAAGGGGAGTTCAAGAGGTATGAATATTATATATGTATCATTATTGTTGTTTGTTTTCTTTTCGGATATTTCAGGCTGTATTAAAAAAGAATATTCTGATGAAAATAATATTGAGTGTATAAAACTTATTGAAAAGACATCTGATATAAAACCTGAGGTTATAGCAGAGTGTTCAAGCTTAACTCAGGAAGAAAACTGGATCGGATATCTCTGTCTTTGCAGGATAAATACAATTAGAAAGAATATCTCTGTTGCTCAAAAGGCATGCTTCAAAGCAAAAGAAAAAAAGCCTTTTTCACCTGATGTTTATACAGAGCTTGCAAATCTTTATTCATCAATGGGAAAGGTTGATGAGGCAATAATAGAGGCTGATTTTGCATTTAAAATTTCAACAACAAACTTTTATGCAAATATGATCCTTGCTATGCTTTATGAAAAAACTAATCCCCAAAAAGCATACATTCATTATAAAAATGCATATGAACTAACTTTAAAATCAAGTTCTCCTTATCTTATAGGGAAAAAAACATTTTTTGAAAACAAGTTAAAACGGCTTAATGAAGAAGCTAAAAAAAGAGCTATTGAAAAAAAAGAAAGAGAATTTTCAAAATGTATTGAAAGATACAGAAGAGAAAAAAATAATTCTGAAAAAGCTCTTGAGATTATTGAGGAATGCCTTGCAATAAAAGAGACAAATGACCCTTCAATTCTTATAGATTATATGGAGAGTTTATATCAGAATTATATTTACCAAAAAGTGGTTGACACTTCATTAAAAGTTAATGAAAAAAATCTTAATCCATCAATGAAAGAAAAATATTATTTTCTTCTTGCCAGTTCTTATAAAAAACTTAATAATTCAAAAAAAGCTCTTAATTATTATTCCAGGCTGTATAAAATGAAGAATAATGATATTGGTATGTTGAAGGATTATGCTGAGCTTTGTGAAAAAGAAAATGATAAACTTACTGCCTTAGAGGTTTACAAAAAAATATATAATATAAAACCTGATGGTTTAATTCTAAAAAAAATAGAAGATTTAAAATTTGAAACAATGAGTTGGGAAGAAATACTTAACGAGTTAAAATTAAGAGGATTTATTGAAAAAGAAAAAGTTGTTCTTTCGCCTGAAGACAGAAAGCTTTACAGAACTATAAAACTTGTTGAATCTAAAGGAGCAATTGAATGGTTAAAACAAACATATTACGGATATGCCAATCTTTATATTGAAGATGAAAAAACAAAAGAATTAAAGCTTATGCCAGATGGGTACAATCTTTATTTAAGGTATATTTCTCAAAAAGCAGTTAAAAGATTTATGAATGAAAAGGTTAATCCATATAAACTTTTCAGTGTTGTGGATGAAAACGGAGATCCGATATTTGATAAAAAAGGAAGACTTACCTACGAAGGACTTGTATCATTTTATGATGCAGAAAATACGGATAAAAAAATATGGTATTATCCAGATGAAAAACCTAAGAAATATGAATTAAATACCTCGTATAATTCTTCTTCTGAATCACATAAAGATAAAAAAAAATTAGATAAAGAAATAGAAGAACTTAAAGAAGATGGTTATGACGAGATAAGTGAAACAGAGTATAACTGGTTAAAAGCAAAGACAAAATGTCCTGATAATGTTCTTCTTTCTTATCCTTGCAATATAAAAAAGATAAAATATGGTGAATATTTTAGATATTTTGCCTGTTCAAAAATTATCTGTTGTGGGGGGGATCCTTATGCTACTGCAATTAAACTTTATTCGTATATCATAGATTATAGGCAAGGCAAAAAGGAGATTGATGATACGCTTACAAATTTTTTTGGAAGCGGTCCTAAAAAATATAGCTTTTGTGAAAATGGAAAAATATGGAAGGGACCTGAGTTAATTGGTGATGGTGATGTCGATAAAAGAATAAAAGAGGATATTGAAAAAATAGAGGAATACAGAAAAAAAATGAAACAGGCAATTAAACAAATTCCACAAAGAAGCAAATAACATATTTTTACTTATATTAGTCTCCATATACCCGTATATACTTCTTTTAAGAGATCGCTTGAGTAGAGTGTATATAAAGAAAAGGAAAATTTTGAAAAAATTAAATAGAAAATATACTATTTTGAAATTTTTTCTACACAGCATTGGAAACATATTAATAGTTTTTTCTCTGAAGAAAGCTTTTTGAGCATTCCTATGTTTTTAGAATTTTTTTTAAATATTTCGCAAAGATTTTCATTGTAAATATTTCCAATGTAAAACTCATTAAGCATAGGACATATCATTATATTGCCATCAGGGGTTATTACAAACTCTTTTCCAACAAAGTGACATTCTTCATTTTTCTTATCTATTATTTTTTCTTTTTCAATTATTCTGCAGTTGATTTTTGTAAGTTCATTTTTTATATATTCAATTTCGTTTTCTTTAAGTGAAACTTCATTTATGTAGGAATGTGTTTTAATAGCTTGAAAACCAATAACTTTATTTGTTTGTGTTATTATATCATCATTTACTGAACTTGCAAGCTGAACTCTTATCTTATTTGGATTTAATTTTATAAGTTGTTTTACTGCTGAAAAAATGTTTTTGTAATTAAACTTTGAAACTGTGATATATATAAATATCTTAGGAAATCGTTTTTGAAGTTTTGTTTTGAGTCTGCTTAATAAAAAAATATTTTCATAAGCTTTTTCAAAAGTGCCTTTACCTCTTATGAAATTGTGTGTTTCTTTATCTCCATCTATTGAAAATATAAAAATATTAATAAACTCATTTTTTAATATCTCAAAAATTAAATTTTCATTTAAAAGTGTTCCGTTTGTTACAACTGCTGTTTTGAGTTCTTTAAGTCTAGCATCTTTAAGAGCATCAATAATATAATCTTTCAAAAAAGGCTCTCCACCTATATACGTTACACTTTCAACTCCATTTTCTTTAAGATTGTTGTGTATAAGATTTATTTTTTTAATATCCAGGGTTTGTTTTTGGTCTCTTATTTTTCTATAATTATCCTGCCAGAGTATGCAGGTTTTACATTTTAAATTACAGGTATATTCAGTTTCAATTATAGCTCTTTTTGGAGTATATGGCATATAATATTAGAATAACATATTTTGGGGTTATAAGAAGTATATCAAGCTGGGCAAAAATCGCCAGAGAATTAATATATGCCTGGATGGATATGGGAATTGATGTTGGAGTGATTGAAAGAAAAGGATTTCTTTATAATAAAGATTTTAAACTTCTAAAAGAAATTCCATCTCACTATGGTCTTAATAATTATGATATAGTTTTTACTTTTGAACATCCAAAAAACTATTACTTGCTTCCAGAAGCAAAACTTAAGATCGGTTTTCTTGTCTATGAGTTTACCACTCTACCAGAATTTTGGGTTCATAATATAAACAGATATCTTGATCTTGTTTTTGTTCCATCAAAATTTACATTTGATGTTTTTTTAAAATCGGGAGTCAGTTTACATAAGCTCAGGCTTCTTAGATACGGTTTTAATCCACAGTATTACTATCCTTTTAAAGGTGATAGAAAAATTAAAAACTTTTTAACCATATCTTCTCCTCATAAACGAGAAGCTCTTTCATACACACTTAAAGCTTTTTATGAAGCTTTTAAAGATAATGATGCAAAACTTACAATTAAGCTTTCATATATATCAAAAAGGGTAAAGAGATTTGAAGATGATGTTTTGAAGTTAATTAATGAATATAAGAAGAAGCTTGGTGAAAGACTTGTGGTTATAGATAAAGTCTTTGATGAAAATGAGATGGGAAATCTTTATAGAGAAAACGATATATATTTTTCTCTTTCAAAATCAGAGTCATTCGGACTTTGTTTTCTTGAAGCTTTAGCATGCGGTTTGTGGGTTATAGCAATAAATTATAGTGGACAGATGGATTTTGTAAATAATAAAAATTCATTTTTTATAAACTATTATCTTGATAAAACAAGTAATGATGAGTATGAAAGAATTCTTGTACCTCAATATATAGCATATCCTGATTTAGATGACGCCGTTGAAAAATTAAAAAAGGTATACAATAAAGTCTTACCTTTTCCTGAGATTGATTATAACTACTATAGATGGCAATCAATTGCTCAGGATTTTCTTGAAATTATTAGAAAAATTATATAATTCAAGTATTGTTATTTTTGGTATGTTTTTCTGATATTATGGATTCAATGAAATTTTTAGCAAGGTCTTTTGCTCCCAGCCCAAAAGATATTCCAACAGCAAGGGCAAATCCAAGTCCTATTGATGCAAAAAGTATGTTTATACTTGAGCGAAGAAGTTTTATGTCAAGTCCAAGTTGTTCTATTACAAGAATACTTGTAAAAAATAAAACAACAGCTGAAATTATTTTTGAAAAAAGTTTTCCAGCTTTTAAATTGTTAACAATTGAAGCGTTATATACTATTTCTTCTATTGCTTTTGCTAAAATTATCCCAGCAAAACCAATTATTATTGCTGCAACTATTCTTGGTATAAATTTAATTAAAAATGCTTCAAGAATTTGAGTTACAAAATTAAGTTTAAGTGCAGAAGCTGCAGAAACAATAAAGATAAGCATTATTATCCAGTATATAAGTATTGCTGCTATCTTGGTGGGAGATTTTCCAAGTCCTATTCTTGCAAGAATTTCATTCAGTCCTATTTTACTTGTGATTGTATCAAATTTAATTCTTTTCATAATATGTTCAAAAACCGATGTTAGTATTCTTGATAGAAAAAAACCAATGAGTATTAAAATAAGAGCTGCTATTATGTTGGGAAAATAATCCACAGCAACAAGCCATAACTTATGTGTAGGTTCAAATAGAAGTGTAATTATTTCCTGGGTCATAGTTATCCTCCATTTATTATTTTACAAAATAAAATGATATAATTTTTATGGCTATGAAATTTTTCCCTAAGGTTGTGGCATTTGTTTATGGTTATGAACCAAGTGGTCATTTTATTGCTGCAAAAGCAATAGCTGAGTTTTGTCCAAATGATATTATAAAACCAGTATTCTTAAATCTTTCTGAAATATTTCCATCATCTTCAAATTTTATAGTAAAAACATATCTTGAATTGATACAAAAAACACCTATAATATGGAATTATATATACGATAATCCTCTTATAACAAAAACATATCAGGGACTTGGAATAAAATTTCCTAAGTTTTATATAGATAACTTTGCAAAGAAGTTAATAAAATTAAATGTTAATACTATTTTTTCAACACATGCTTTTTCTTCGATACTAACATCAAGAGAAAATCTTGAAATACATATCAAAAACAATTTTGCTTTGATAACTGATATATATGCTCATTCTTTTTGGCCTAAAAATCTTGATAAATATTTTGTACCACATTACCAAACTTATAAATCCCTTGTTGAAAATGGTGTTGATGGAGATAAAATAGAAGTTGTTGGTATGCCTTTAAGAAAAGAATTTTATCTTGAATATAATGTTTTAAACCTTAAGAAAAAACTTAAAATCTCACCTAATATAACATTTTTAATTACCGGGGGAAGTAAAGGACTTGGGGATATAATTGACATTGTTAATATATTTAAAGGTTTGAAACATAAAACAAACCTTATAGTTTTCTGCGGTTCAAATACTAAGTTGAAAAAAGAGCTTAATAAAATGAAGTATCTTTCAAATGCAAAGATTTATCCTGTAAGTTATGTAAACAATCCGGCAGTTTATTATGCCGTTTCAGATGCTGTTATAGGAAAAGCGGGTGGTATAACAATTTTTGAAGCTTCTGCTATGAAAAAGATGTTTTTTATATACTCTCCACTTCCAGGTCAGGAAGAAAGAAATACAAAGTTCCTTGTCTCTCATCATTGTGCTTTGAATCCTAAAAATTTAAGGGAACTTAAAAATCTTATAGATGATTACCTGATAAACAGGAAAGACTATGAGAGATATATAAATAATTTTTCAAAAATACATCAAAAAGATGCTCCTCAAAAAATAGTGAACTTCATTATAAATAATTTGTAAAATATATTAGTTGTTATTTCGGGGTGTGGCTCAGATGGTCTAGAGCGCTCGCTTGGGGTGCGAGAGATCGGCGGTTCGAATCCGCCCACCCCGAGTTAACGGGGCGTGGCTCAGCTGGCTAGAGCGCTCGGTTCGGGACCGAGAGGTCGCCGGTTCAAATCCGGCCGCCCCGACCAATGGATTAGGTTGAGAATAAAAGATTAAGGGTGGTGTTAAAATGATTAAATTAAGAGCGCATCATCTTTTATGTGTTGAAGGGTTTGAAGGGAAAGGGTATGATGAGAATTTTATTGAAAATATGCAGAATATTGTAAAGGAACTTGAGAAAACTGTATTTGTTTTAATTGTTAAATCTTGTGATGATATATGTCAAAAATGTCCTAAAAATAAAGGTAATATATGTGTAAGTGAATATGGTGGAGAAAATGAGGTAAGAAAGATGGATGATTATGTTTGTGAAAAGCTTAATATAAAAAGTGAAAATATTTATCTTTATTCTGATCTTAGAAAAACTATTCTTAAGGTATTTGAGACAAAAAAATCACTTGAAAAAGTTTGTGGTGTTTGTAGCTGGAAGGAAATATGTAAGTGGTACTGTTCAAGGAGTTGATTTTATAAACTCAATTATCTTCTCTATATATTTTTCGCCTTCTTTTTCATCAAATATCTGAACCCCATGACCTTTTGAAGCAAGAATCAGATCCCATTTTTTGTTTCTTTTCTGGTATATTTCTATAAGTATCCTTGTACTGTTAAATGAGTAGATATCAATTTCTGAGGTCGAAAATAAAATTTTTGAATTTGATTTTTTTATATGTTCAATTATTTCATACCCGCCGTAATTTAAGCCAGGTGAAAGAAGAATTATTTTTTTAGATTTGTTATAAAAATATGTAAGTACAAGGTTTGCCCCTATACTTGCACCAGCAGGGATTATTTGTCTGGTGGAAAAGCTCTGTTTAAGTTTTTTGTATACAGTTTCAAGGTCTTTCAGAAAACCTTTTATGTCTTTTTCTGTTATTCTGGGATATTTTAATTCTCTATTATTGCAGTTTGTGCTTTTGCCATGTCCCCTGAGGTCCACAGAGATATAATTAATTTTTTCTCTATCAAGATAACTGTTAAATTTATTCCACTCATCCTTATTTGACCCAAGTCCATGAACCTCAAAAACTATGAAATTTTTTGTTGAGTAAATCTTTTGAAAAACTTCTATATTACATCCATCAGGGGTTGTAAGTTTGATTATTTCTGAGTTCAATTTAAATACACTTAATATGAAAAATAAGAAGATGAAAATGTTAAGTTTTATAATACTCATAATTAAAATTATATTATTTTCTGGATTTTATGTTATTTTTGGCATTGAAATGCCAGTATTGATTTGTTTTAAAGTTTTTTGGTATTATCTAATTATAAGGAGCTTTTATGTGTCTTTCAGTTCCAGCTAAAATAATCAGAATTGAAGATACAAAAGCTGTAGTTGATTTTGGGGGGACTCAAAGAGAGGTTTCTATTATGCTTGTTCCTGACGCAAAAGAAGGAGATTATGTTCTTGTTCATGCGGGGTTTGCTATCCAGGTAATTGATGAAGATGATGCTAAAAAAACGTTAGAAGCTTTTAAAGAAATATATGAAAAAAAATAGTATTCTTTTATCATCCAGATATTTTTCTGATAAAAATCTTGCTGAGAAAATTGTTAAAAAAATTGAGGAGAAATCAAAAATATTTTATAGAAAGAATAAAAGAATACCTTCTTTAATGGAGGTTTGTGGAACTCATACCATGGCTATAGCTCAAAGTGGTATAAGAAGTTTAGTTTCTGAATATGTTGATTTAATATCAGGACCGGGATGTCCTGTATGTGTGACATCTCAAGGTGATATTGATAGAGTTCTTGAGTTCTCAAATTTTGATGATGTTATTATTGCAAGCTTTGGAGACATGCTTAAGGTTAAAGGTTCAAAGGGGTTTGATTTAAATTCAGTAAGGTTAAAAGGTGGAGATATTAGGGTAATTTATTCGGCAATGGATTGTTTGAAAATAGCTGAAGAAAATAAAGATAAAAATATTGTTTTTGTAGGAGTTGGTTTTGAGACAACAGCACCGACTATTGCAGCAACTGTTAAGATGGCTTATGAAAAGGGAATTAAAAATTTTTTTGTTGCTCCACTTATGAAACTTGTGCCTCCGGCTCTGAGATTTTTGCTTGATACAAAGATTGCGAAAATAGATGGGTTTATTTTACCAGGACATGTGAGTGTGATAATCGGTGCAAATGCTTATAAGTTTCTGTATGAGTATTATAAAATTCCTTCTGTTATTGCTGGTTTTGAACCACTTGATGTGTTGAGAAGTATTGATATGCTTTTAGAATTTATGGTTAATGAGAATAAGATTTTTGATGTGGAATATAATAGAGCTGTTAGAGATGAAGGTAATAAGGTTGCTCTTTCAGTTATGGAGGATGTTTTTGAGATTGAAGATGCATATTGGAGAGCAATCGGGATTATAGAAAAATCAGGATATAGTTTTTCAAAGAAATATAAAAATTTTGATGCGTTTGAAAGGTATGGAATAAAGTATGTTGAGGTTCCAGAACCTAAGGGTTGTAAATGTGGTGAGATTTTACTTGGAAGAGCAAAACCAAAAGATTGTCCTCTTTTTGGTAAAAAATGTACGCCCGAGGATGCTGTTGGGCCATGTATGGTTTCAGCAGAAGGAGCATGTGCAGCATGGTATAAATATGGAGTTAAGCAATGAATATTGAGTCTTTAAAGGTATTTAAGGATCTTGTAGATACACAGAGTTTTACAAAAGCTGGAGATAAAAATTATATAACTCAATCTGCTGTAAGTCAGCAGATAAAAAAACTTGAAATGATATTTAAAACAAAGCTTTTTATAAAAAAAGATGAAAAATTGGAATTAACGAAAGTTGGTAAGATACTTTATAAAGGTGCCCAGAAGATAATTGAAGAGTATGAAAAGATGATGACCGAAATAAATAGCGAGTTTGATGAGAATTTAAAGAAAGAAATAAAAATTACTTCAATATATAGTTTTGGTATATATCTTTTAAATGTATATATAAAAGATTTTCTTTTAAAGCATCCTTCAACAAAGCTTAATATATTTTATGATGAATGGGATGATGTTATAAGGAAGGTTATTGATGGGGATTGTGATTTTGGTTTTGTATCCTGTAAAAAATTAAAAGATATGAATATAACTTCAATGCATATATATGACGAGGAGATGGTTTTTGTAGCACCTCCTAATTTTAAAATAGATGGGGATATGATTAATCTTAAAGATGCTTTATCTGTAAGGCTTATACTTTTTGAGAAAAATACTCCATCAAGAAGATTTGTTGAGGATATAGTTAAAGAAAAGGGAATAAAATTAAATGTTACTATGGATCTTAATAATATAGAAACAATAAAGGCTGCTGTTTCATCAAATGTTGGATGTTCAATTCTTCCATATTCTACAGTTGAAAATGAAAGTAAGGGAGGCAAATTGAGGGTTTTAAGATTTACTACTCCATTTTCAAGACCAATTTATCTTATTTACAATAGAAGAAGAAAATTTCAACCACCTCATAGCTGGTTTTTGGATTTTTTTTCTAAAACTTAAAAAATTTAAGATGGAGAACAAAAAATGTTTAGTGTAAAAAATATTCTTCTTTCTCATGGAAGCGGTGGAAAGCAGAGTGATGAGCTTATAAGAAATCTTTTCCTTAAGTATTTGAATTCTTATGAACTTTCAAAACTTGAAGATAGTGCTGTTATGGATTTTAAAGGTAAAAAACTTGCTTTTACAACAGATTCATATGTTGTGGATCCAATTTTTTTTCCTGGTGGAGATATAGGAAGGTTATGTATAAGCGGTACTGTTAATGATATTTCTGTATCAGGTGCTAAGATAATGGCAATTTCACTCGGTTTTATAATTGAGGAGGGACTTGAGGTCAGTGTGCTTGAGAAAATTCTTATTTCGATTAAAAAGACACTCAGGGAAGCTAATGTTAAGGTTGTAACTGGTGATACTAAGGTTGTGGAAAAAGGAAAGGTTGATAAAATATTTATAAATTCAAGCGGGGTTGGTTATTTTGATAATGATAGAGTTTTATCTTATAAGAATGTAAGAAAAGGGGATTTGATTATAATAAACGGAGAAATTGCATCTCATGGAATTGCTGTTTTAAATGAAAGGAAATCTCTCGGTTTAAAAGGAGATATAAAAAGTGATGTCGCTCCATTAAATGGTTTGATTGAGCTTGTAAGTGATATTAAAGGAATAAGATGTATGAAGGATGCGACAAGAGGTGGTATTGCAACTGCAATTAATGAGATATCTCAAAGTTGTGGTTATGGCGTTTTAATTGAGGAAGAAAATATACCAGTTTCTCCTTCTGTTAGATCAGCTTGTCAGGCTTTGGGAATTGACCCACTTTATGTCGCTAATGAGGGAAAGGTAATAGTTGTTGTTGACGAAAAGGATGCAGCTTCAGTTGTCGATAAGATGAAAAGACATAAATATGGTAGAAAAGCATCTATCATTGGAAGATTTACATCTGATAAAGAGGTTATGCTTCAAACTTCGATAGGAAGTAAAAGAATCCTTCCTCCTTTGAGTGGTGAGCAGATGCCAAGAATTTGTTAGTTTTTTATACTCGGGTTTGGAGAGTCGGATTTTATTGGAGAAGAAAAAATTTTTAAGAATTCTTTTCTATATATCTAATATTCTGCCTATCTATCCTTCTAATATGATATGCGCTCATCGGGAATCGAACCCGAATCTACGGCTTCGCAGGCCGTTGCTCTATCCGTTGAGCTATGAGCGCATAAAGGATTGTACAATTTTCATTTAAGAAGCTCATTCATTCTTCTTTGAAAATCACTGTCTGGTTTAGATATGAACTCAACTGTCTTTAGTTTTGATGGATGGTTGAAGACAATTTTATAAGAATGAAGCATAAGTCTTTCATAATTAGATTTTGAGTATATTTTGTCTCCGATAATTGGATGATTGATAAAAGAAAGATGAACCCTTATCTGGTTTGTTCGTCCTGTTTTTGGAAAAACATCTAAATAACAGTTTTTAGTTCCTTGTTTTATAAGCTTAATCTCAGTTATTGCTTCTCTACCATATTCCGTTACTTTGAGTTTCTTTGAACCAGTAAATCTTCCAATAGGAGCATCTATGGTAAGTTCTTTTTTGTCAAGAACTCCTTCAACTACAGCTTTATATTGTTTAAAAACTTCTCTGTTAGCAAAGGCATCTTGGAGTTTTTTTTGTGCTATTAGTGTTTTGGCTATAATCATAACCCCACTTGTTTCTGCATCAAGCCTGTGAACAAGACCAAGTCTTTGAAGCTTATTCATTTCTTTTGAAAAATTTGATGAGTATAAAAGCCATACGAGTGTGTTTTTTGAAAATTCAAGTGCTGTCGGATCATAAATCCAGTTTTCATCTGTAGGATGTACAAGTAAACCTTGTGGTTTATTTATAACAAGAACATCATCATCCTCATAGATTTTTATATCAGAAAGTTTAAGACTTATTTTGTTGTCTTCAGTAATATTTATTTTTATTATATCACCGTTTTTCAGTTGATGAGAAGGTTTTATAGAATTTGAATTAACTTTAATGTTATTTTCTTTTATTAACTTTTTTATGAATTCTCTTGAATAGCCAAGTTTTTCTTTTAAGAATATATCTATTCTTTCACCGTTTCCTTCGTATATTAAGTTTCTTTCTTCCATAATTTCATTATAAAAAATATTGAAAATAAAAATGTCAAAATAGAAATAAACTGAGCTTGTGATAAAAAAATGATGGAACCTCTATTATCTCCTCTAAAAAACTCAACTGTAAATCTTAAGATACTATAAAAAAGAGTATAGATAGAGATGATTAATCCTTCTTTTTTATTGTTCTTTGAAATTTTATGAAGAATTACAAATATTATAAAATTACCAAAGCTTTCATAAATCTGTGTTGGGTGAATTTTATGTCCTAAAAGTAATGGGTCAACCTCACAGTAAGGGTTTGTAAATCTAACTCCAGTTATAGAATTTGTTTGTTTACCATGACAGCATCCTGCAAAAAAACATCCAATTCTACCTATACTGTGAGAAAGAGCAAGAGCTGGTGAAAAGAAATCAGCAAGCCTTAAAAAGTTTAGTTTTTTCTTTTTTGTGTACATATAGAAAAAAAATCCGCCTGAAATAAGACCACCATAAAAAACAAAACCTGCTCTAATTGTATCAAATGAAAATATATTTTTAATTCTTTCATAAAAGTTTTCTCCAAATTGATTAAAAAATGTTATTATGTATAAAATTTTTGCACCAATAAGTCCCCATATAACAAGATAAAACATAAAATCAGATATGAATTTTTCATCATAACCCCAATTTTTTGCTCTTTTCAAAAGATAAAAGTATGAAGTAAAATATGCTGTTGCTATCATAACTCCATAAAGCGGGATTTTTATAAAACCAAGATCAATATATGGAAGCATTTAAAATCTCCATAACCTTCCTAAAATCATCAAGTTCATAAAACTTATAACCCTCGTTTTTAAGTATTTCTTTAAGCCTCAAACTAGCAAAGCATACATCAGCTTCCTTAGCTGCGTTATAGTCATTAGCTGCATCTCCACAAAAAATTGTTTTGTATCCTTTTCCTTTGTAGTATTTCACCCTTAAAGCTTTAAATTGAGAAAGGGTAATTCCATTTAAAAATTCATATTTTATATCTCCATTATTGAATTTTCCCCAATATCCAGAAACTTCAATATTGTTATTCTTAAATACTTCCTCTATGTATAAATCAACTCCTCCGCTTACAACTTCAATAGGTATTTTTTTCTCTTTACACAGATTTACAAGTTCTTTAAAACCATTTCTTATTTTAACATTTTCTTTTATTGCTTTTTTAATTTTATTTTTATCAATAATTTTTATTTTAGAAAAATATATCTGCATCCATTGTTCTATTTTTATTCCAAAATTATAACTTTCTTCTATTTCATTTGGTGTTACTAGATTGAAATAAAGGAGAAGAAAATCTCCAATATCTTTTGTTGTAATAGTACCATCAAAATCACTTACAATGGCATATTTCATAGGACAATTGAAAGAAACTCATCTTTATTTGGAGCAGCTTTTAAGAAAATATTGCTTTTTCTTTCAAATCCAATTGTTGTTGTATCTTTGTTATAACTATGACCTGGCCATATAATAGTTTCATCATCAAGTTCTAAAAGTTTTAAAAGACTTAATCTCATCTTTTCTGGATCAGAGCCAGGTAAATCCACCCTACCACAACATCCGCTAAAAAGAGTATCTCCTGTGAAAAGATTATTTTCAACTAAATAACATACACTTCCTGGCGTATGCCCAGGAGTTTCAATAATTTTTATTTTTAGTTCTTCAAATGATAACTCTGGCATCCCATCAATAAATTTGAAATCATAATTAAACTCAATAAATTCTCTATCTCTTTTTGATAGATATACATCACATTTAAAATCTTCTAAAATCTTTTTAAGGTCATATATATGATCAAAATGTCCATGTGTTAAAAGTATAGCTTTAATTTCTTTTGAGGTCTTTTGAATATGATTTTTTATTTCATTAAAACCAAAAGATGGATCAATTACAATAAAAAAATTATTCTTTTCTATGATGTACATCAGGTTTTCCATAACGCCAACTTTTTTTTGAATTATTTTACTCATCTTCTTGTGGTGGTGGGAATCTGTATTCTATTTCATTTTCTTTTTTTAATCCAAGAACTACTCTTGCATTATACTCTACAAATTCTTTGGTCCCGCCATTATTTATTTTGTTTTTTAATTCTTTATTTTCTTCAAGAAGTTTTTTTCTGTGTTTTTTTAGTTTATAAATCTCATAATAATTTGAAAATACGGAATAAATACCACCAGCTGAAAAAATAAAACCAAGAAGAAAAATTATTAAATACTGTATTCTTTTATTGAGTTTTTTATATCTCATTTACATATAAAAATAGTTTTATTTAAATTGAAAAGCAAGATCTTTTGCGTATTTTGCTTTTTTATCAAGCTCCTCTTCAATTCTTATAAGCTGGTTATATTTTGCAAGTCTTTCACTTCTGCATGGAGCTCCTGTTTTAATAGCACAGGCATTTGTAGCAACTGCAAAATCAGCAATAAAGCTATCTTCAGTCTCACCTGAACGATGAGATATAATTGTAGCATAACCATGCTTTTTTGCCATATTTATAACACTTATTGTTTCACTAACAGTTCCTATTTGATTAAGTTTTATGAGTATACCATTAGCTACACCTTCTCTTATACCTCTTTCAAATATATTTGGGTTTGTAACAAATATATCATCTCCAATTATTCTGACTTTTTTACCTAATGCTTTTGTAAATGTTTGCCAACCTTCCCAGTCATATTCTGAGAGAGGATCTTCAAATGATATTATTGGAAAGTACTTTCTCCATTCTTCATATCTTGATGCAAGTTCTTTTGAATCCATTACTTTACCTTCGAATATATATTTTCCTTCTTTATAAAACTCACTTGCTGCAGAATCAAGAGCTATCTTTATTTCTTTTTGAGAATAACCTGCTTTTGTAATAGCATCCATAATTGTTTTTAAGACTTCTTCATGTGTAAATATCTTTGGGGCAAAACCACCTTCATCTCCAACGGAGATTGTATATCCTTTTGATGAAAGTATTTTTTTAAGGTTTTGATAAACCTCGCTTGCCATTCTAATAGCATCTTTAAAGGTTTGAGCGCCAACTGGAACTATCATAAATTCTTGTATGCTTAAGCCACTATCTGCATGTTTACCACCATTTATTATATTTAACATAGGAGTGGGTATATAATATTCCTTATCTTTTATTCCATAAGCTTTTCTTATATACACATAAAGGGGAAGTTTGTAAGCATTAGCACAGGCTCTTAAAATAGCCATAGAGACGGAAAGTATCGCATTTGCTCCAAGCTTTGATTTGTTCTGTGTGCTATCTATGTCTATCATTTTTTTATCTATGTTCTCGTGTTCATTTGCTTTCATTCCGATAAGTGCTTTACCAATAATATTGTTTACATTCTCACATGCTTTTAAAACGCCTTTACCACCAAATCTTTTAGGATCCCCATCCCTTAATTCAAGTGCTTCATTACTTCCTGTTGAAGCTCCGCTTGGAACACATGCTCTTCCAAATGAACCATCAGATAAATAAACATCACACTCAACAGTTGGAAGTCCTCTGGAATCAAGTATTTCTCTTGCATGTACTTTCTTAATTTTTAAATCCATTTTTCCTCCTTGTTAAAGTTAATTATACAAAATTTAAAAATAATGCTAAAATATCTGATTGTGGAGGATTTATGAAAGAAAATATAAATAATCCTCATAATACAAACGATCCTTGTATTGAAGAAAAAGAAAAAATAGATGCTGAGCTTAAATATCTTAGAAAAAAAGAAAAGATCTTTAAAATAATAGTTTATACGCTTATTATAATTGTTGTTATTATTTCTGTTATGGGATATGTTATATATTCAAAATTTAAAAAGATTCAAGCATCAGTTGAAGCTTTTACACAGGATCCATCATTTGAAAGAAATGTTGAGGAGCTGGTTAAAAAAGTTGAAGAAACCTATCATAATCAAAATGTAATTGTAGGTTCAGTTTCATATCAGAATTCTTCGCTTTCAATGATAGTTAAGGGAGGAGAATTAACAGTTGATAATGAAAAGCTTGAAGAGATGAAAAATATATATGATGATTATTCAAAGGATCCTGAATTTGAAAAGTTTATTTCATTTTTTAAAAATGATCCAGATTTTAAGGATATTTTAGAAAGTGATGATAAAGAAAGACCAAAGAAATTTTTAAAAAAGATGAATGACCCAAAATTTATGCAAAAAATGACTGAGAAACTTATAACGAATCCTGATATAATGAAATATATAATGAAAATGTCAAATGATGAAAGAATACAGAATGCAATAAAAAGTAATTTTATTAAGGAAATAAAAGTATCAACCAGTACAAAATAATTTCATGTAGGTTATTAAAAATACTTTTTTGGTGATGTATATTTTAGGGTAAATCGTTTAAAATAAATGTGGCGGTAGCATTAATAAAAAAATAAAACAAAAATTTAATTAGTTTTTGCTATAATAAATAATAAGAAATATAGTAAAATTTTGAAGAATGAAAAATTATTTAGCACAAAAACTTCCAATTAATAATTTAGAGATATCACAGAAACATAATACAGTAATTTTAAATAAAGAAAGATTTGTTCAAGTTTTAGAAAAAATTAAGAATTTGGAAGATATAGCTGCTATTAAAAATAAGATCATTCTATTGAAAGATACTTTAAATGGTTGTAATGGTAATGATAATGAAGAAATATTAAATATTGAATTAAGTGGCGGTACAGTTTCTTTACGAAAAGATGTTTTGATTTCAGAGTTTAATCAAATATTAGAATCACAAACAATTGAAAGAGCGAAATATTACATTAAAAGATTAGAAAGAGGAATAAAGAGTGTCAAAACCATTAAAATAAATGATATAAATTTATTAAGATGGAAAGAATATGATGAAATTATTACTGATAGTTTATGGCTTTTTGAAAAAAGAGATAATTCTGGAGCACATTTAGGATGGTATTGGGGGAATTTTATTCCACAAATACCAAGACAGATGATGTTAAGGTATACCAAAAAAGGGGATTGGGTTCTAGATGCTTTTTTAGGTAGTGGAACCACATTAATTGAGTGTAAAAAGTTAGGTAGGAATGGAATTGGGATAGAATTAAATCCTGAAGTAGCTCAAAAAGCAAAAGAACTAATTGAGAAAGAACAAAATTTGCACAATGTAATAAGTGAAGTAATTATTGATGATAGTAGACAAGTAAATATAAAAACTATTCTTGAAAAATATAAAATAAAGCAGTTTCAGCTCGTTATTATGCATCCACCTTATTATGATATAATTAAATTTTCAAAATATGATAAAGATCTTTCAAACGCAAAAAACATAAATGAATTTTTAAAGATGTTAGGTGAGGTTATAGATAATGTAACTCCCTATTTAGAAAAGGGACGATATCTTGTTTTAGTTATTGGGGACAAGTATTCTAAAGGTGAGTGGATACCTCTTGGATTTTATTGTATGCAGGAAATATTAAAAAGGGGATATTTGCTAAAAAGTATAATAGTTAAAAATTTTGAAGAGACAAAAGCAAAAAGGAATCAAAAAGAGTTATGGCGGTATAGGGCTTTAGTAGGAGGGTTCTATGTTTTTAAGCATGAATATATTATGTTATTTAAAAAAAGGTAGATTATGAAGACTCATGTTTTTATAGTAAATGATTTGACATTTCCTGCGCATTTACAATATCTGTTTGCAGGTACAGGAGCAAAAGATAAAGATGAAGATGTTAGTCTTTTATCAGATATAAAAAGAGTTAGACCAGGTGATTTTGTTCTTTTTTATATTGAGGCAACCGCAAGAGTGAAAGGAGGATTTTATGGTATATTTAGAATTGCAGAACAAATACCACTTATATTCCAAGTAAAAGGAAAAGATGCTTTTCAACCAAATTTAGGTAAAAAACTTATTTATCGAACACTTATTGAGCCTTATGAAGTATATTCAGATGGTGTACCAGAATGGGAAGTATTAGATAAACTTCCTGTTTATTCAACTGAAATTCAGTGGAGTTTGATTTATAGAAAATTAAAGGGTAAAAGGGGCTGTACACCATTACTTCCTTGGGAAGCTCAAAGATTAATGGATATGATAAGAAACAAAAATAAAGGAAATCAAATAGCAGATTCCACATTGAAAGAAGGTTTTGATTGGGACATAAATAATAGAAAGATAAAGTGTAATCTATGTCGGAAAAAATATTCATTTCCAAGAAATTTTACTTTTAATGTATTGACGGAAATTTACAACTTGAAAAAACTAAAGAGAGCTTATGAAGTTTATCTTCAACTATATTTTATGGAAAATATAGGTATTAATCCAGGTTTAACTCCTATAGTTGGAAACAATTTAATTTGGTTTGGAAACGAAGTTGCTTGTGGAGTTGGTATGCAAAAGATAGATATTTTAACTATTTGCGAAAGAAAAGGAAAGAGAGAATACCGATTAATAGAGTTAAAAGACGAACCAATAGAACCGGGTATTGTAGAACAAATAGAATATTATGTGAATTGGGCTTCTCAAAATTCTGGAAGACATTTAGATAGAGCATTTAATTGGAATATCCAACCTATAATTGTGGCTCCTCCTTTGGATTCCAAAAAATGGCAAGATATGGTTAAAATTTTTAAAAATTATAATCTCAAAGGAATTTCTTTACCTATTCTTTATTTTGAATTTGATATTCAGAATAATCAAAATATTGTTTTTTATCAAAAAAACTATTGAATTATAGAATTAATTTTTGTCAGCTACATAATTGTAAGAAAATAATATATCTGACCAAGGGAAATTCCACCATCGTTTGCTGGAACCTTCTGGTTAAAATATATTTTGATTTTGCTTTTTTCAAATTCATTTAAAATTGAATTTAAAAGGTATCTGTTTTGAAAAACTCCACCTGAAAGACATATTCCATTTGCTTCATATTCTTTTACAAGTTTTGTCCCCAGATCTCTAATAAGTTTTACAATTGCATTATGGAACTTTGATGAGATAAGTTCTTTTTTGTTATTTTTATAATCGTTTATAATTTCTTTTCTAAGTGAGTTAGATTTTATAATATAAATTTCTTCATTTTTTTCAATTTCAAACTCATAACTTTCAGGTGTTTTATATGCAAGTGCTTCTATCTTCATAGGACCGGAAGCTTCAAATTCGCTAATTATATCACCTGTTACAATAACTGAAACTGCATCAAATATTCTTCCAAGACTTGATGAAAGAGGTGAGTTTATTTTTTGTTTAATCATATTCAATACAATTTCAATTTTTTCTTTTTCTATTTTCTTTTTCAAAAAATCAATAGCAAAATCTATTTCTGGTAATAAAAATGATAGAAATGTTCTCCATGTTTCTTTTGTAACAATATCACCACCTGGAAGTGGAATGTATTCAAAGTGAGCTATTCTTTTAACATTTTTATTTTTCACAACAAAAAACTCACCGCCCCATACATTGCCATCATTTCCATAACCTGTACCGTCAAATGCAATTCCTATTACGTTATCTTTTATATTGTTTTCCGCCATAACAGAAAATATGTGTGATATATGATGCTGAACACTATATACTTTTTTAAATTCAAAAGATTTTGTTATATTTGATGAGTAGTAATTAGGATGCATATCAATTATTGCAATTTCTGGTTTAAATGAAAACAATCTTTTTATGTTATTGTATGATGAGATGAAGAAGTCCCTGTTTTCTTTTATTTCAAGATCCCCAATATGCTGTGAAAGAAGAACCTCACCTTTCCTATAAAATGCAAATGTGTTTTTTATATCTCCACCTGCTGCAAAGATAAAATCATTATAATTTGAGTTAATTTTTATAAACTCAGGAACAAACCCTCTTGCTCTTCTTATAAATCTTATATTTTTTTTATTGTCAAGAAAAAGCACGCTGTCATCTATTCGGTTTTTTATGTCTCTATTATGGAGTAATATATCAAAATTTTTAAAGGATTTTATTGCTTCTTCATTATCCTTAATTATCGGTTCATCCTTAAAATTTCCTGATGTCATTACAAGAGGATTTGAAAAATTTCTTTCTTTTAATTTTTTGAAAAGTATCTGGTGAAGAGGTGTATAGGGCATCATAATTCCAACACTGTCAATGAGTGGAGCAACATATTTAAAGTAATTTATATTTTTCTTTCTGAACATTACTATCGGGGATTTTTGGGAGTAAAAAAGTTTTTTTTCTTCCTCTGTAATAATAATCCATTTTGAAAGTTTTTCAACTTCATCTATCATTATAGCAAATGGTTTAAAATCCCTTCTTTTTATTTCTCTTAATTCTAAAACAGCCTTTTCATTAAAAGCATCACATGCTATATGAAAACCACCAAGCCCTTTTATAAGAACAACTTCTCCTGATATGATTTTCTGAGTAATATAATCAAAAGGTTCTTTCTCTATAATTTTGTTTGTTGATGTTTTAACCCATATATATGGACCACACACAGGGCAAGCATTTGGTTGTGCATGAAATCTTCTATCAAGTGGATTCTCGTATTCATTCTTACATCTTTTACACATTTTAAATTTCCTCATTGTTGTATATTTCCTGTCATATGGAAGTTTTTCTATTATTGAAAACCTCGGTCCACAGTTTGTACAGTTTGTAAATGGATATAAAAATCTTGGATTTTCGGTATCAAATATATCGTTAATGCAATCCTTACATATTCCAAGATCCACAGGGATTGATACTGTGGTTATATCATTTTTTGAGCTCTCAATTATTCGAAAATCATTAAAGTCTTTATACTCAATATCTTCTATTTTTATTGAAGTTATCTCTGAGTTAGCTGGTTTTTTTTCTTTTATAAGTTCAATAAATTTCTCAAGATTTTCATCATCAAGATTTGCTTCAATGATTACACCAATTGATGAGTTTAAAACAGTTCCCTTTACACCGAGATCATTTGCAATTCTGTAAATAAATGGTCTAAAACCCACCCCCTGAACTATTCCATTTATTGTTATTCTTTTTGTTTTAATAGACATTTTTCAACTTTTTACTACTGTAGTCGTATTCACTCCCAAAAACACTATGAGGTATAAGATAAATAATTACTGTAAACAAGTAAGCAATATTTATCCATTTTTTATAGTTTGAGTTTTTAATAAACTTATAAATAACAACACTCCAGAATACTAAAATTAAAAGGGTTTTATTATCTGTAAGGTCATAACCAAGTGGAAACCCACTCCATAAAATATCAAATGCATAATACTGAACAACTGGTCCAAGGACAAACCCTCCGACTATAAGAAATATATATGAACTATAAAAAATTTTTTTGCTAGTATCCTTCAAAAGATTATTTTCAAGAAAAATATATGTTGAAGATATCATAAAAAGAAACATAAAAATAATATGAGTTATCAAAAATAAACCAGGAACATCACCTTTGTATCTTAAAACAATTCTTTTATCATTAATTTTGTGCTCTTTGTCATTATTTAAAAAATAAACATCATATTCAATTTTTGCTGCTTTTGGAAAATTATCGTTAAGCTTAAAGTAAGTGTTTTTGCCATCAAATTCAAAAGGTATTTTTTGAAATTCATCATTAAGATTGTATCTTTTGTAAAGGATGTATCCGTCGATTTTAGTGTCATAGATTTTTCCAATACAGGTATTCTTTAATATTGTGCAGCTTCTTGGAAAACGATATTTAAATTCAATATTTTCAAATCTTAGCTTCCCTTTTACTGGATATGTTGGACCTGTTGCTCTTTGAAATATAGCTATTAAGATTGCTATGAAAATAGCTATTACCCATAATACAACCTTTTTAAGCATCATAATACTATTTTACTAAATTGTTAGTGTTTTTAATTTATAATACTTTTTCTTTTAAAGCTTTCAAAACTTTATCAGGCGTAAATGGAGGATTGAAAAGTCTGATTTTGCAAGCATCATATATAGCATTTGAGATTGCTGGAAGTGGTCCATTAATCCCTATTTCAGAAACTGATTTCGCTCCATAAGGTCCTTCAGGTTCATATGTCGGAATAAGTATTGATTTAATTTGAGGTATATCTTTTGTGGTGAATATTTTGTATCTTTTGAAATTTGAATTAAGAACACTCCCAGTTTTTGAAAATTCAAGTTCTTCTGAAAGTGTGTGGCTCAATCCATTTACCACAGCCCCATCATTCTGGCCTTCTGCTAAAGTCGGATTAATTGGTGTACCACAATCAACACAGGCAATATAATTCAGTATGTTTATTTTACCTGTTCTTGTATCAACTGCCACTTCTGCAAAGTGTGCGGCAAATGGTGGAGGTGATGTTTTGCCATAATGAGATGCACTTGCAATTATCTGATGTTGATCGTGATAGTAAAAAGCAGTGTTTGCTATTTCTTTAAAACTGAGTTTTTTGCCTGATTTCGATATCACAAATTTGTTTTCAATATATAAGTTTTCAACCGGTTCATTTAATATTTTTGATGCATCTTCAAGAATTATTTTTCTAACAAGCTCTGCTGCTTTTTTAACAGCTCCACCTGAAATAAAAGTTGTGCTTGAAGCATATGCTCCAACATCAAATGGGGTTAAGTCTGTATCTGATGAGTAAACTATTATATCTTCTATTTCAACTCCAAGGGTTTCTGCTGCTATCTGGGCTAAGATTGTATCAGAACCTGTCCCAATATCGGTTGCTCCAATAAGAAGATTAAATGAACCATCCTCATTCATTTTAATCGTTGCAGATCCCATATCTATTTCAGCTATTCCGGAACCCTGCATCATACATGCCATACCAAGCCCGTATTTTATTTTTGATTTTTGATTCAGTTTAAGGTACTTTTCCTTTTTTTCATACCATTTTATTTCTTTTAATCCTCTATCTATTGCTTCAAAAAGCCCAGTCGAAGTTATATTTTGTTCAACCCCTTCTCTTCCTTCACCCATAACCTTAAAAACAGGTGAAGTTTCTCCAAGTTTTATATAATTTCTTTTTCTAAATTCAACAGGATCCATTCCTATTTTTTCTGCCATTATATCCATCTGTACTTCAAGAGCGAAAAAGCCTTGTGTTGCTCCATATCCTCTGTATGCTCCTGCTACTGGAAGGTTTGTGTAAACACTTCTTCCGCTGAATTCAAGATAATTTTTTACTTTATACATTGGAAGTGTATGGGAACCTGAACACATAAGAACTGTTAAAGCGTGTGAACCATATGCGCCTGTATTTAGAGTTACGTCCATAATTATATCAGTTATACTTCCATCTTTTTTTACACCTGTTTTTAATCTAATTATTGATGGATGCCTTGTTCTTGATGAAACAAAAACATCTTTCCTTGAATAGATCATTCTTACTGGTTTTTTTGTTTTTAATGTTAAAAAGGCACATATATCTTCAATTAATATTTCCTGTTTTGAACCAAAACCACCGCCAATTCTTGGCTTTATTACCCTTATTTTTTTTAATGGAATATTAAGTGCCTGAGCAACTATTCTTCTAACATGAAAAGGGACTTGGGTGGATGTTCTAATAACAAGTCTTCCATAGCTATCAAGATATGTTATTGTAGTATGCGGTTCAATAGTACAGTGTTGAAGATATGGAGTTGTATAAGTATTTTCTATTACATAATCTGCTTCTGAAAAAGCTTCTTTATTTTTAAGCATAACAAGAGGGTTAACCAGAGCAGCAATATTATGTTTTGGATCTGGAATATTTTTTGAGTCTTCTTCATCATGAATTATAACTTTACCTTTCATTGCTTCAAATGGGTCAAAAACTGGTTCAAGTATTTCCCAGTCTATTTTGATTTTAGATATTGCTTCATCACACGCTTCAAGTGTTTGTGCAGCAACAGCACAAACCCTATCCCCAACATATCTAACTTTTTTATCAAGAATATAACTATCATATGGCGAGGGTTCAGGATATCCCTGTCCAGCAGTTGTATGAGGTACTCTTGGAACATCTTTATAGGTAACTATGGTTTCAACTCCTTTTACTTTTAAAGCCTCTGAGATATCTATGTTTTTTATTATAGCATGTGCATAAGGAGAAAACATTATTTTGGCATAAAGCATGTCTTTAAAGTCAATATCATCACAAAAAACAGGTTCACCACAAGCAAGTGCCATTGCATCAATTTTTTCTACGCTTTTGTTTACAATTTTAAAGTTTTTTTCCATATAAACTCCTTATTTTTTTAGTTTTTTTGAGGCAAGCTTAACCGCTTCTATTTGTTTTACATATCCTGTACATCTACATAGATTTCCATCAAGATAATGCTTAATAGTTTTCTCATCAGGTTCCGGGATTCTGTCAAGCAGAAATTTTGTGGTCATTATCATTCCAGGTATACAAAATCCACACTGAACAGCGCCAGCTTCAACAAAAGCTTTTTGTATTGGATGAGGAGAAGTAACATCACCTATACCTTCAATTGTTGTTATGTTTTTCCCATTAGCATAAAATGCAGGTAATATGCAGCTTAAAACAGCATTTTCATCAACTAACACAGTGCAGCTTCCACACTCTCCACCATCACATCCTTTTTTAGTTCCCTTATATCCAAGGCTTCTTATAAGTTCAAGAAGTGTTTGAGTGGATTTAATCTCGGTAGTAATATCTTTACCATTAAGTTTAAAAGAGATCTCGGTTTTTCCATTTTTAAATTTAATAGTTTTCATAATATTCTCCTTTAATTGTTTTTAAATTTCACTAAGAATTCTTTAACAGTATTAAATGTTACATCCTTTCTATACTCAGAGTACTTATGGTTTGAGTTAACTGAAAATATGAAATCTGAGTATTTTTTAGATATATCATCAATATTAATTTCCTTTATATTCCTGTATGTAATTTCATCTTCTAATTGTTTATTGATAATAGGAATTGAACTTATTCCTCCAAAAACAAACCTTATGCTTTTTATGATTGATTCTTTAATATTTATTCTAAAAGAAAATGTTATGTATGATTCCCAGCTTGATGATGTTTTTGAGATCTTTTCAAAATAAAATGTGTCTTTTGAGTATTTTAATGGAAGGATTATTTCTGTAATAATTCCATAAGGTTTTGTTTTGTAGTATTCAAATATTGAATACGTTGAATACTTTTTTCCATTAAAAACTTTAATTTTGCCATCAAGAGTTGCAATTATTAATGGAATTATATTGAAAGCATTGGCGTGTGCTATATTACCACCAATTCCTGCCATATTTCTAATTAGCTGACTTGAACATTGTGATGCTGCATATGAGATAAATCCAGAAAAAAGTTCTTTACATAATTTATTGTTTTCAAGATCATAAAATGTACAAATAGAACCTATTATTAACTCTTTCGTTGTTTTTTTAATGTATTTGAGTGGTAGTTGATCAATCACTATTATGTTTCTTATTTTATCATTCTTTTCAATAGATTTAAATGAGAATGTGGATCCTGCAATAATATAAGAATTTTTATTAAATACTTTCGAAAATTCTTTTAGATTTTCAACCCATATAACTTTTTCAAGAAGTTTCATTAGTCCTCCTTTTAATAAAGTAAAGATATTTTACAAAATACTTACGAAATTTTTAAGTCTTAAATAATAACTTTTGTGATTTTAGTAATTTTTAAAAATCGTGTTAGAACAAAATATATGTTCCAGGAATACCTTTATTTTCAGCATTGTTAGATAAAAATAAGTGTTTTACTTAAAATAACCGATCTTTTGTTTGCTTTCTTTTTTTACCCTAACAGTTTTATAATTTCTTCATTATCTCAATCATTTTCATTTTTAGCTCAACTATCTTACAATCTCTCCATCTTTACCTGCTAACTCCCAGATTAGCTTGATTATATCCCTGTGTATTGAATTATATCTCTTTTTCCTTACTACAGCTCTATTCGTTTTAATCTTAACTTTATCCCACTTGCCTAAATAATACCTGTTAAACCTTTTTATCGCTGTCTTACACTTAATATTCGTACAATAATCATATAGAATCTTTGTTTTCTTTTTCCCCGGTGAGTTAATGTCTTCAAAAAACATTCTTTTTAATAATTCCATATCAAATCCATTAACCACATTATCTTCCTGTTAATAGGTTTAGCTATTAACAAAAGGATACAATTTCAAAGACACTTATTTTTGAACTATCAAGATTATTTTCAGAGACATTTTTTATGATCTAATTTAAAAACTTGATTTTGTTTTTTGTTTTTTGTTATAATTTACTTGTTGCCTAACCCTTAACGTTTGTTCGCTCTAATTTATTTAGAACAAATAAACGGTAAAGTATATTTTTTATCGTTTTTTAGTATTTAAGGAGATTTTATGGAAGAAAATAAAAATTTAAATCAGGAAGATAAAAATAAAACTCAGGTTGAAAAAGTTTCTCCTGAGTTCAGATATCTTATAGCAAAAAAGCTTGGTATGACCCAGATTTTTACTGAAAGTGGTGAGGTTAAGGGTGTTACAGTTCTTGAAGCAGGTCCCTGTGTAGTAGTTTATACAAGAACAAAAGGAAAAGATGGATATAATGCTGTGTGTCTGGGATATGGTGAAAAAAAGAAAAATATTAATAAACCTATGGAAGGTATATTTAAAAAGTATGGCGTAAATCCTGTGGAACATTTGAAGGAGTTTAGATTTGAAAATGTAGAAAGTATAAAACCAGGGCAGATTGTAACACTTGAAGGAAGATTTAAAGAGGGAGATTGGGTTGATGTCCAGGGAATTACCGTAGGTAAAGGTTTTGCAGGAGCAATGAAGAGGCATAATTTTAGTGGACAACCAGCTTCACACGGTGCTTCCGATAGAGAAAGGGCTCCAGGTTCCTTAGCTTCAAGAAGAGCTCTGGGTAGAGTTATCCCCGGTCAGAGAATGGCTGGGAGACTTGGTGGTGAAATGTGTACAATACAAAAGGTAAGGGTTGAAAAGGTTATACCTGAAAAAAATATAATTATGATCAATGGAAGTGTTCCTGGAAAACCTGGTAATATTATTTATTTAAAACCGACTTCCAAAAAAGTAAAAGTGCCTGTTCAGACAACAACTGTTAAATCACAGGTAAAGAAAGATAGTACAAAAGCTGCTAAGAAAAAATAATTTAAAAAAAGGAGTAGACATGGAAGTAAAAATTTATGATATAAAAGGTAATGAAAAGGGGAGTATAAATCTGCCTGATGTCCTTTTTTGTGAAGAAGTTAATAAGAATTTTCTTTATGAAATTGTTAAGTATTATTTAGCAAATCAGCGAGTAGGTACGGTTTCAACAAAAACCAGAGCCGAAGTAAGTGGTGGTGGGAGAAAGCCATGGAGACAGAAACATACAGGTAGAGCAAGGCAGGGTTCTATAAGGTCTCCATTATGGAAAGGTGGTGGAGTGGTTTTTGGTCCAAAGCCTAGAGATTTTTCCTTGGATATGCCTGTTAAAAAGTTAAGGCTTGCAATAAAACAGGTTTTAAAGGCACGGGCTATGGATAATAAAATTTGTGTTTTTGAAAATCTTAACTTTGAAACTCCAAAAACAAAAAACTTTGTTGAAATATTAAATAAATTAAATATAGGTGATGATAAGGTTCTTGTGGTTGATTCTAAGTTAAGTGAAAACACGATTAAAAGTATAAGAAATGTGGAAAATGTTTCATATACAAATGCTTCTAATCTGAATGCTTATGATTTAATTTCAAATGACTGGATATTCTTTACTCAGTCTTCAATAGATATTCTTAAATCAAGACTGGAGGATAAATGAGTTTAAATCATTACAAAGTAATAATTGAGCCAGTATTAACTGAAAAAAGCGTTAATCTTAAAGAGCTTAATAAGTATGTTTTTAAGGTTAGAGACGATGCTAATAAAATAGATGTTAAAAATGCTGTTGAGGATCTTTTTAAAGTAAAGGTTAAAGATGTAAAGATTGTAAAGATGAAACCTAAAAAAGCAAGAGTTGGAAGATATGAAGGTTATAGAAAAGCATGGAAAAAAGCAATAGTTACGCTTAAAGAAGGTAAGATAGAATATACTGATGTAAAATAAAAAAGGAGAAAGTTATGCCTGTTAAAACATATAAACCATATACACCATCAAGAAGATTTATAACAACTCAGGATTTTTCTGATATAACAAAGAAAGAACCTGAAAAAAGTCTAACAGTTGGATTAAGAAAAACCGGTGGTAGAAACAATACTGGAATGATAATGGTTAGACATAGAGGTGGTGGGCATAAAAGAAAATATAGAATCATAGATTTTAAAAGAGATAAATATGATATTCCTGCTGTGGTTGAATCTATAGAGTATGATCCAAATAGAAATTCAAGGATCGCTCTTTTAAAGTATAAGGATGGAGAAAAAAGATATATTATTGCGCCTGATGGTTTGAAGGTGGGAGATACAGTTGTAAGTGGTTTAAAAGATGTCCCTATAAGAACCGGGAATGCTATGCCACTTGCGGTAATACCTGATGGTACTTTTATACATTGTGTTGAAATGAGGCCTGGTTGCGGAGCACAGTTTGCAAGATCTGCAGGAACAAGCGCACAGGTTATGGGTAAAGAAGGAAAATATGCTATTGTTAAAATGCCAAGTGGAGAATTGAGAAAGATTTTGAAAGATTGTTTTGCTACTATTGGAAGGGTTGGAAATATTGATTATAATACGATTACTTGGGGAAATGCTGGTAGAATGAGACATCTTGGAATAAGACCTACCGTTAGAGGTGTTGCAATGAACCCTGTGGATCATCCTCTTGGTGGTGGTAGAGGAAGATCTAAAGGAAATAATATCCCAAGATCTCCATGGAACCAGCCTTCGAAGGGTTTAAAGACAAGGAAGAAAGGAAAGATATGGAACTGGATGATAATCCAGGATAGAAGAAAGGTTAAAAGAGCATAGTTGAGGAGGAAGAATGGGAAGAAGTTCAAAAAAAGGTGCTTATGTAGATGAAAAACTGCTTGAAAAAGTAAAAAAAGCTCTTGAAAAAGGAGATAAAAAGCCTATTAAAACCTGGTCCAGAAGAAGCACAATAATTCCAGAATTTGTCGGTTTTACGTTTCTGGTTCATAATGGTAAAAAATTTTTACCAGTTTATGTTACTGATAGAATGATAGGACACAAACTTGGAGAGTTTGCTTTTACCAGAATATTTAAAGGGCATGGTGCTGCTCATAAAGAATCAACTGAGTTAACATAAGGAGATTGTATGGATGCAGTATGCAATTTAAGATATCAAAGATATTCTCAACTTAAGGTTAAGAGAATAGCCAATCTTATTAAAGGTAAAAATCTCTGGGAAGCAATTAATTTTTTAAATTCACTCACAACTCCTACCAGAGAAGTTGTTCTTAAAGCTGTTAAATCAGCAGGTGCAAACTTAAGCAACAAGCTTGCAAAGAAAATTGATCTGAAAGAAGTCTGGGTTAAAGAGGTTGTTGTTAATCAGGGTCCTATGAAATATCTAAGAAGATACAATGCTGGTCCTATGGGAAGAGCGATGCCATATACAAGAAATATGTGTCATATAAAGGTTGTTGTAAGTGATAATAAAACTAATTAAGGAGATTGTATGGGTCAAAAAGTACATCCAAATTCAGTAAGATTGGGTTATATAAGAAGCTGGAAGTCAAGATGGGTAAGTGATTTTAAAGATATGCCCCAGCTTATAAGAGAGGATTATGATATAAGAAATATAATAAGGGATAGATTTTTGCAGGGAGCTATAAGTTCAGTTGAAATAGAAAGACTGGGGAATTATATAAAGATAACAATTAATACAGCAAGACCAGGTGTTATAATAGGAAAAAAAGGACAGGATATTGAAAATCTTAGAACTGATCTGGAGAAACTCACTGGTAAGAAAGTATATATAAATGTTTTTGAAATAAAAGTTCCAGAGCTTGATGCTAATCTTGTGGCTCAGGCTATAGCAGCACAACTTGAAAAAAGAGTTTCTTATAAAAAAGCTTGTAAAAAGGCTATGGAAAAAACACTTGCAAGTGGCGCACTTGGAATTAAAGTTATGGTTTCTGGTAGGCTTGGTGGTGCTGAAATAGCAAGAAGAGAGTGGTATAGAAAAGGAAGAGTTCCTCTTCAAACATTTTCAGCTGATATTGATTACGGATTTGCTGAAGCAAATACTATAATGGGTAAGATAGGTGTTAAGGTGTGGATATTTAAGAAACTTTATTTTGCAAAGACTCCACGAGAACTTCAGGAAGAACTTAAAAAACTGAGGCTTGAAGAAGAAAGCCAGAATATGATAGTTGATAGTAAAGTAGAAAATAAGAGTGATAATCAAGGAGAGAAAAATGATGCTAATGCCTAAAAGAGTGAAATATAGAAAACCTCATTCAGCCCCGAGAATAAAAGGTTATTCTAAGGGAGCGACAGAGCTTCATTGGGGTGATTATGGTATAAAAGCACTTGAGCCAAAATGGATTACTGCCAGACAGATTGAAGCTTGCAGAATAACAATAGTTAGATATTTAAAAAAGAAAGGTAAAATGTGGATAAGAATATTTCCTGATAAAGCAATAACAAAGCATCCTGCTGAAACAAGGATGGGAAAAGGAAAAGGAGATCCAGATCATTGGGTAGCTGTTGTTAAACCAGGAAGAATTATGTTTGAAATAGAAGGTATAGATGATGCAACAGCTGAAGAGATTTTTCAAAGAGTAAGTGCAAAACTTCCAATAAAAACAAAGCTTGTAAAAAGAGAAGAATAAAGAGGTGCTTATGAAGAGAAAAGAAAAAGAGGCTTTAAGAAATATGAGTAACGAAGAATTGAATGCAATGCTGAAGGATCTTGAAAAAGAGCTTTTTCAACTTAAATTTAACAAAAAAATTTCTCCTATTGATAATCCTTTAAGAATAAGACTTATAAGGAGAAAGATTGCGTTTATAAAAACAATTATAAATGAAAGAAATAAAAAAGTAGTAGATATATCCAAGGAGTAATTTATGGAAAAAAGAGGAAAAAGAATGTTACTTACAGGTAAGGTTGTATCAGATAAAATGGATAAAACAAGAGTTGTTATGGTGGAAAGAGTTTTTAAACATCCCCTTTATGAAAAAGTGTTGAAGAGATATAAAAAGTATTATGTTCATGATGAACTTAATCAAACAAAAAACGGAGATATGGTCGAGATAATGAGTACCAGACCAATCTCCAGGCTTAAGAGATGGAGAATATATAAGGTTTTAAAAAAGGCTAATTAAAACTGGAGAGGTTTATGATACAGTTAAGAACAATGTTAAATGTTGCAGATAACTCGGGTGCCAAAAAGCTTATGTGTTTTAAAATTAAAGGTGGAAGTCACAGAAAGTTTGCCAGTATTGGCGATATTGTTGTTTGTTCTGTTAAAGAGGCTTTACCTGAGAGTAATATTAAAAAAGGTGATGTTGTTAAAGCTGTGGTGGTCAGAACCAGAAAGGAAGTGAGAAGACCTGATGGTTCTTATATAAGATTTGATGATAATGCTGTTTGTATTGTAGATAATAATGGTGAGCCAAAGGGTACAAGAGTTTTTGGCCCTGTAGCAAGAGAATTAAGGGCAAAAAATTTTTTAAAAATAATTTCTCTTGCTCCTGAAGTATTATAAAGAGAGGTGGTTATGCTTGCAATTAAAAGGAAAGATAAGGTAGTAGTTCTTTCAGGCAAAGATAAAGGTAAAAGAGGAGAAGTGTTGAGAGTTATAAAGGAAGATGGAAGAGTTGTTAAGGTTTTAGTTAGTGGTGTTAATATAGTTACAAAGCATAAAAGAGCAACAAGAAATGATCCTGGTGGAATTATAAAAAAAGAAGCTCCTCTTTATATTTCAAAGGTAATGCTTGTATGTCCGTCGTGTGATAAACCTACAAGGATAAAAGTTAATATTTCAGAAAATGGTGACAAATATAGAGTTTGTAGAAAGTGTGGACAAACAATAGTTTAATTAAGGAGTGAGTATGAGTACAAATGTAGATTATAAGCCAAGATTTAAAAAATACTACGAAGAAAAAATAATTGATGAGTTTATGAAAGAATATAATCTTAAAAACAAAATGCAAGTTCCAAAGCTTGAAAAAATAGTGATAAGTATGAGTGTTAACGAAGCAAAGGATGATATAAAGCATCTTGAAATAGCTAAAAGCGAACTTGCTGCTATAACTGGTCAGATGCCCCAGATAAAAAGGGCAAAGAAATCTATATCTAATTTTAAGCTTAGACAGGGTATGCCTATTGCTCTTAAGGTTACGCTTAGAGGGGACAGGATGTATGAGTTTCTCGATAGATTTATTTCAATTGCAGCTCCAAAGATAAGAGACTTTTCAGGATTTGATTCAAATAAGTTTGATGGAAGAGGTGCCTATAATTTTGGAATAAAAGATCATTTTATATTTCCAGAAATAAACGCTGATAAAGCCCCTAAATCAAGAGGTATGAATATAACGATAGTTACTACTGCTAAAAACGATGCTCTTGCAAAGAGGTTGCTTGAGCATTTTGGATTTCCGTTTAAGGAAACTAAAAAGAAATAAACTAATAAGGAGTGAAATATGGCAACATATGCACAGATGGCCAAAGCAAGAAAGAAGCCGAAGTTTTCCACAAGATATAGAAATAGATGTCAAATATGTGGAAGACCAAGAGGTTATTATAGAGATTTTGGGCTTTGTAGAATATGTTTGAGAAAAATGGCTCACGAAGGTTTAATACCTGGACTTAAAAAGTCAAGCTGGTAAGGAGGAGTAGATGGACAGTTTATCAAATATGCTTGTAAAAATAAGCAATGCGTCAATGAGATTTAAAGATAAGGTTGATGTAAATTACTCAAAGCTTAATGTAGGTGTTCTTGAGGTTCTGAAAAAGGAAGGTTTTATTTCGAATTATAAAGTTATATCTGAAGAAAAAACAAAAAAACAATTTATAAGAGTAACACTTAAATATACCAAAGACAGAGTTCCTCTTTTTGGTGGTTTTAAAAGGGTTTCAAAACCATCAAGAAGAGTATATAGAGGATATGATGAATTTCCAAGAATTAAAAATGCTTTTGGTATAAATATTGTTTCAACATCTAAGGGAATTATGAGTTCTGTTGAAGCAAAAAAACAGAGGATTGGGGGAGAAATCCTCTGTCAGGTATGGTAAGGAGAAGCTTATGAGTAAAATAGGAAAAAAACCTGTTAAAATTATTGATGGAGTGAAGGTAAATATAAATGGAGATGTTATAAATTTTGAAGGAAAGATGGGAAAACTTTCACTTAAAATACCAAAAGGTTTAAAAGTTGAAAGTAAAGATGGTTTGATTTATGTGAATAAAGAAGGTAATGATTCTAACCTCAATGCGATCCATGGAACAATAAGGGCAAAGATATTAAATGCAGTTATAGGGGTAAGTGAAGGTTTTAAAAAAACACTTGAAATAAGCGGTGTAGGTTTTAGAGCTCAAAGTGATGGTAAAAAGCTTACAATGCAACTCGGTTTTTCTCATCCTGTGGTTCTTGATATACCTCAGAATGTTAAAGTAGAAGTTGCAGGTAAAGATCAAAATGTTATATATGTAACAGGTGTTGATAAGGAAAGTGTTGGAAATTTTGCTGATAGAATAAGAAAGATAAAACCACCAGAGCCTTATAAGGGAAGTGGAATAAAATATCAGAATGAAAGAATACTTAGAAAAGCCGGTAAAGCTCAAGCTGGAGCCGGTGGTGGTAAAAAATAATTTTTAGAGGTGAAATATGATTACAAAAAAAGAAAGATATTTACTTAGAAAAGAAAGAACAAGAAAGAAAATTTTTGCTAACGGCATAACAAAACCAAGATTGAGTGTTACAAGAACTAACAAATATGTGTATGCTCAGGTTATTGATGATATTAAAGGGCATACCATAGCTTTTGCTTCTACCCTTGAAAAGTCTCTTAATGAAGAGATAAAAAAGATGAATAAGTCAGCAAAGTGTATTGATGCTTGTAAGCTTTTAGGTGAGATGATAGCAAAAAGGGCTCTTGAAAAAGGAGTGAAAGAGGTTGTTTTTGATAAGGGTGGAAGGATTTATCATGGCAGAATAAAAGCTGTAGCAGATGCTGCAAGAAATGCAGGGCTTAAATTTTAGAATAAAAGGAGTTGAAAGATGATAACAAAAAATCAAAAGAAAATAAAAGTTGAGAAAGAAAATGAAAATATTGAAACTTCAAATGAATTTATAACTGTAAGTGATGATGCTTCTCAAGAAAGATCTGTTGTTATAGCGGTTAATAGAGTTGCTAAGGTTGTTAAGGGTGGAAAGAAGCTTTCATTTAATGCAATAGTTGCTGTGGGTAATGGTAATGGGAAGGTTGGTGTTGGAGTTGGAAAAGCAAGAGAAACACAGGATGCAATAGCAAAAGCTCTTAACGCCGCTAAGAAGAATATGATAAGTTTTCCGCTAAAAAATGGGACTATACCATATGAGGTTGAAGCAAAGTTTTGTTCCGGACATATATGGATGAAACCTGCAATTGAAGGTACCGGTCTTATTGCTGGTGGTGCTCCAAGATCTGTTTTAGAAGTTGCAGGAGTGAGAAATATCCTTACCAAAAATCTTGGTTCAACTAATCCTTTTAATTCAGCTTATGCTACTATTGAGGCATTGAAGAAATTAAGTTTATCCGAAGAATTAAAAACAGAAAGGAAATAATGAGGAGGATTTATGGTTTATATTCATCAATTAAAACCAAAAAAAGGAGCAGTTCACAAAAAGAAAAGACTTGGAACCGGTCAAGGTTCGGGACATGGACAAACCTCAACGAGAGGACAGAAGGGACAACTTTCAAGAAGTGGGGAGCCGAAAAGGGTTGGATTTGAAGGTGGACAGATGCCACTTCTTAGAAGAATTCCTAAGAGGGGATTTAATAATGCTGTTTTTAAGAAAAGTTATGAGATAGTTAAAGTTTCAACTCTTGAAAAAAAATTTAATGATGGTGAAGAAATAACTCCTGAGGTTTTATTAAAAAAAGGAATTATTGAAAATACTGTTAATGTTAAAGTCTTGGGTGATGGAGATATTAAAAAGAAGCTTATAGTTAAAGCACATTCATTTTCTAAATCTGCAAAACAAAAGATAGAAAAAGCAGGTGGAAAGATAGAGATAATAAACTAGATTGTTGGGATAAGGGAGATATATGCAGGGTGAAAATGTAGGAAATATATTTAAATCAAAGGATTTGTTAAAAAAAATTACGGTTGTGCTTTTAGGAATAGCAGCATATAGAATAGGTGCAGCAATTCCTATTCCAGGTGTTAACCCCACTGCTTTAAAAGCTCTTTTTGAAGCAAATAAAGGTGGAATTTTAGGTTTTCTTGATATATTTTCAGGTGGAGCACTTGGAAGATTGTCTATTTTTTCGCTTGGAGTAATACCTTACATTAACGCATCAATCATAATGAGTCTTGTTCAGGGTTCACATATGTTCCCTTACATAGAGAGGCTTGCTAAGGAAGGAGAGGTTGGAAGAAGAAAGATAGTACAGATAACAAGGGTTTTTACATTTTTCCTTGCATTGATACAATCAATAGGTTTAACCATAGCATTAAACCATATGCCTGTGCCAGGTGGGATGCCAATAGTTAATAATCCAGACTTTGCGTTTTATCTTACTGCTGTTTTAAGTATGACAACAGGAACCATCTTAATAATGTGGATAGGTGAACAGATAACTGAGATGGGAATAGGGAATGGAATTTCTTTGATAATATTTACGGGGATAGTAGACAGACTTCCTAAGGCTATAATGGATATGATAAAACTTGTTCAATTGGAAGAGATGGGCCTTTTAACTGCTCTTTTTATAATGGCACTTGTGATTGTAATAACTATTCTTGTTGTGTGGCTTGAAACTGCTCAGAGAAAAATTCCAGTTCAGTATGCTCAAAGGATGGTTGGAAGAAGGATTTATGGTGGTGTTTCAACATTTTTACCATTGAAAGTTGATCAATCTGGTGTTATCGCGGTTATATTTGCTGTATCTTTTTTAACATTTCCATATACAATAGCTACTTTTAACCCTAATTCTGAATTTTCTAAACTGATAACTGAATATATGAACAGAGCAGGTATTTTATATCATCTTGTATACATGGCTCTTATAATATTTTTCTGTTATTTTTATAATTCAGTTGCGATAAATCCGAAGGATCTTGCTGAGAATATGAAAAAATGGGGTGGGTTTATACCTGGCATAAGACCTGGTGAAGCAACTGCTAACTATATTGAGCAGGTTTTAAATAGAATAACACTTGGTGGTGCACTTGCAGTTTCATTAATAGCAATACTTCCGGATTATTTGAGAGCTAAATTTGCAGTTCCTTTTTATTTTGGGGGAACATCACTTTTGATTGTTGTTGGAGTTGGACTTGATACTATAGCTCAGCTTGAAGCTAATTTACTGATGAGAAACTATGAGGGGCTTTATAAAAATAAAAAGATACAGGGAAGATGGTTTAATGTTGGAAGATGAGGGGGGATTATGAATATAATATTCCTCGGTTATCCTGGTTCCGGTAAAGGGACTCAGGCAAAAAGACTTAAAGAAGATTTTAGGTTTGTCCATATATCAACGGGTGATTTATTCCGGGAAGAGATTTCAAAAAATTCAGAACTTGGTAAAAAAGTGAAATCTTATATTGAAAATGGAAAACTTGTTCCTGATGATGTTGTTATTGATGTTATAAAAAATAAGATAAAAGATATTGATGATAATATTCTTTTTGATGGTTTTCCAAGAACAGTGGAACAGGCTCTAGCCCTTGAAGATCTTTTTGAAAATTTAAACAAATCTATTGATAAGGTTTTATTTTTTGAAGTTAATCAAAATGAGGTTATAAAAAGAATAAGTGCCAGAAGAAATTGTCCTAAGTGTAATAGAATTTATAATATGATAACAGATCCGCCAAAAAATGATGAGATTTGTGATGACTGTAATGTTAAACTTGTTCAAAGAGATGATGATAAAGAGAATGTTGTTAAAAAAAGACTTGATGTTTATAAAGATCTTACCGCTCCTTTAATTTCGTATTATAGAACACAAGGGATTTTCTATATAATTGATGCATCAAAAGATATCGACGAGGTTTATTCTCAGATAAGATCTATTCTCTCTATTAAATGATTATAATAAAGAATGAATATGAAATATCTTTAATTGAAAAAGCATCAAAGATAGTTGCAGAAACACTTCTTTTACTTAAAGAAAATGCAAAACCTGGTGTTTCAACTCTCTACCTCGATGAACTTGCATATAATAATATCTTGAAAAACAAAGCGAAACCAGCTTTTTTAGGTTACAGAAATTATCCAGCAACAACCTGTATTTCAATAAATGAAGAAGTTATTCATGGAATACCTTCTGATAAAAAAATTATAAAAGAAGGAGATGTTATTAGTATAGACATTGGAGCTATATATGATGATTATTATGGGGATGCTGCTATAACATTTATTGTTGGAGAACCGAAGAATAAATTACATCAAAAGCTTGTTGATGTATGTGAAAAGGCTTTATATTCAGGGATTGATGAAATAAGAGAAGGTAAAAGATTAGGAGATGTGTCTTATGCTATAGGTAGTTATGTTTTTAAAAATAATATGGATGTTTTAAGGGATTTTACAGGTCATGGTATAGGAAGAAAACTTCATGAAGAACCATCGATATTTAATTATGGAGTGAAAAATACAGGATCTGTTTTGAAAGAAGGGATGACACTTGCAATAGAACCTATGATTACTCTCGGTAAGGCTGATGTTATTATAAAGAAAGATGGATGGACTGTTGTAACTAAGGATGGTTCTTATTCTGCTCATTTTGAACATACTATTTGTGTTACAAAAAAAGGTGCTAAAATTTTAAGTAGAGTGTAAAAAGATATATGAAAAAATAATCAGAGAAGATAAATAGAATAATAAATATTATTAAAACTGTTTTAAATACAGGCGATATGAGTGTGAATAAATATGTAAATAAGTATGGTGTTTCAAAAAGGACAATTCAGAGAGATTTTGCATTACTTGAAGAACAATTTCCAGAATTAATGCGAAGTACAGAAATATTTTCAAACCTGAGAGATAAAAGTTGATGAAAAGAAAAAAAACAATGTTTTTTAAGTTTTTTTATAATTATCTTAAAACAATTTCAGTTGATTTTGAAGATATTAAAGGTGTTAAAGAAAAAAACATTGAAATATTTCTATTAAAACCATTAAACATAGATAAAAAGGACAATTATTCTTATTTACTTGATCTGATAAGGGATGCTTATGAGAGATCGCTAAAGATAATTTTAAAATATAACAAAGGGAGCGAGTATGTTGAAAGAAAGGTTATCCCATCAGCAGTACTTTATGATGATTTTTCTCTTTTTCTTGGTTTTCTTGATAATGAAAATGAATTAGAACATTTATGTTTGATAAAATAAAATATATGAAAATATCTGATGAAATATTTGTTCCTGTTTTTATTAATTATGAAAATCTTCCTTCAACTGTATGGGACTTTGATACTCAATCTAAGAAAATAAGGTTTAAATTAAAAGTTTATAATTGGGTATGTGAGTTTTTTAAGACATTTAAATTTATCAAAGATCAGAAGATTATCGAGAAAAAGAATTTTCTTGAAATTGAAGGTTATACTTCAAATGTTAATGAAATAGTTCCTTATCTTCTTAAATTTATTGATTGTATTAAGATCGAAGAAAATGAGGAACTTAAAAAAGAACTTGTTAAAAGAACATAGGGATTTTTGGAGAGAAATGGAATACGATAATCTTAAAGAACACATAATAATTCATGATAGATTTAGATTCGAGGTAAAAATAAATCTTCCTGCTATTTCTTCTTATACAGTTGAGTATTATTTTTTTATTCCATCATCTTTAAATATATCGTATTATACATATGATAAACTGAGTTTCTATTCTTCGCTTCAAAGATATATAAGATATGATATTCCAGATATGAATCTTTACAACATTATTGATGAGAAAAATATACTTTCTCCTTATAATAAAGCTTTATTTTATCTTGATGAATTAAAAAATAAAAAGGAAGATATTTTTTTAATTGAGAGTTTTATAGATGAGATAAAACTTCTTGGTAGTGTGGTAAAATACAATATCAATAATCATTATCAAAATATAATAGAAAACAAGATTGAAAATAATAATTCAATAAATGAGTTGCTTTTAATTTTTAAAATGATTGATGAGATGATGAAGAATATATATGTTAAATTGAGTTCATATAAATATTCAAAGGAAATTTTGGATGCATTTAAATACGTTGATGAGTATCTTAATATTCTTAAAATGGAAAATCTTGTAAATATACTTAAAGAAAAAGGGGATTCAATAAATAAAGATTTAAAGGTTAAGGTTGAAGATTTTATAATAAAACTTTCTCAAAACATGAGATTTAAGAATTATTCTTTTAATGACTTTGAGTTTTTTGTATATTATAAAAGTCTTTTAAAAAAATTTGTTTCAAGCTGTCTTTTTTTAAAAGCTGAACCTACCTTCAATATATACTACCATACCATATCAGGTATTGCTAGTGCAGTGGCAATGCTTTTTGCAATACTTGTTACAATATATGCACAGCAGAAGTATTCATTTACAAGTATTTTTTTTATTCTTATAGCTGTTATAAGTTATGTTTTTAAGGATAGAATAAAAGAGTTTGTAAAAATAATTTTTATAAAAGGAAATTACAATTGGGTTTTTGATAGAAAGGTAAAAATAACAGAGCCAGCTCATGGAATAAAAATAGGTAATATAAAAGAAGTTTTTTCAATAGCTAATATTGATTCAGTAGGGAAAGATATTATAGAGGTAAGAAATAAAGATAACCTTGAATTGATTGATACAGATGCAAAGATTGAGGTTGTGTTAAAGTATAAGAAGGTTATTAATCTCGATTATGATATGATAAATAAATATCACACAAGAAGAAAAAAGCTTGTAACAATATTAAGGTTTTCCATTCAAGATTTCTTAAAACACAGTGATGATCCTGAGATAAAGTATAATATTTATAAAGATGGGAAAATACAAACAGTTGATTTGAGAAGAGTATATCATATGAATATTGTTGTGAAGTTTTATAGTAAAGTGAAGGATGCTATGTATGAAAGATACAGGGTTATATTTAGTCGAGAAAGAATAATCAGAGTTGAAAAATTATGATGGAGGTTTTATGCCAATTGAAGGAATTGGTATAATAGGTGCAAATAAAAGATCCTTCTTGCTTTCAAGGCTTTTGATTGAAAAGGGTTTCCAAGTAAGAGTTTATGATAGTTTTAAAGATAGTTTGAATATTCTGATGTCAAAATTGAGATGGGTTTTCCTTAAAGAAAATAAAGAAGAACTTTTAATGAATATTGAGGCTATTCAGGATTATTCTAAGTTTAGAGGGGCAGATTTAATAATAGAAACTACAATAAAAACACCGGAGGAAAGATTTTTATATTTTTCAAAGATAATAAAAGAAGTTGAAGATAATTGTATCTTTGCGGTTAATTCTTCAATTCCTATAATAAACAGTATTGAAAAAATAAGTATTCTACCAATAGAAAAAACTGTAGGGATAAATTTTCCTGAGGTGTTTAGTAATATTATTCTTGAAGTTTCAAAGACTCGATATACTAATGTTGATGTGATTGAAAATATGGAAAGTTTTCTGGATAAACTCGGGATTAAATATTCAATTATAAATGATATACCTGGTGGAATATTTGAAAGACTTACGCGTGTTTATATTAATTCAGCATTTACCACATTATATAAAGGTAAGGGTTTTCCTTATGAAATAGATAATGCAATAAAAGAATTAACCTTTTCAAATTATGGACCATTCGAGTATCTTGATATAATTGGAATTGACTATGATTATAATACAGGATTAAGGCTTTATGAAATGCTTAAAAGAGAAAGTATAAAACCAACAGAAATTGAACTTAAACTTCTGCAATATGGTCAACTTGGTAAAAAATCTAATTTAGGAGTATATATTTATGAAGATGGTAATATAGCGGGTGAAAATCCTATACTACCAGCAATAATTCAATATTTAGGTCTAAGAAAGGTTAATAAAACCGAAATATTTTCTGATATTATGATTCCCGTTTTTAATGAAGCTGCTGAAATTTCAAAAGAAATTATGATAGGAGAACAGGATATAGAAAATATAACAAAATATACTTTTGGCTGGAGTAATGGGATTTTTAGTTTACAAAAAAAATATTCAGAACTTTTTGTTGTAAAAGAAAAAACTGAGTTTGATAATCTTGATACTTTTTGAATTTATCAGTAGTACAATTATATTTTTAAAAAATATTTTCAGATTAATAATATAAATTTAAGACCTATTGATTTAAGGTACCATCGGGCTTGACATTTTATGTAAGTTATATTAAAACATTAATGGAGGCAAGGATGAAATTTATTTTGGTGGTAGTGATTATAACAGTTCAGTTAGTAAGTGGGGGTGAGAAGTCTGTAGAGAGTATCAGGAGAGATTTTTCAT